>Ga0222622_10000021_pt1 | contig 82644 bp, 75 predicted proteins | sample PLM2_5_b1metaG_FD_177335 | JGI IMG/M metagenome (GOLD analysis project Ga0222622, IMG submission 177335) | Groundwater sediment microbial communities from an aquifer in East River, Colorado, USA - PLM2_5_b1 | ecosystem: Environmental > Terrestrial > Soil > Riparian zone | place: USA: East...
CTCACCCTCGATCCAAGCCGCGACTACCAGCCGATCGGAGGGAGTTGAGATGTCTACGATGTCCCGAGACATCTGTCTCCGATGTCCCGAGACACAACAGAGCGGAGGGGGTGGGATTCGAACCCACGAGCGCCTTGCGACGCCAACGGTTTTCGAGACCGTCCCGTTCAACCACTCCGGCACCCCTCCGGGAACTCGGTCCGGCGGCTGATTCTAGGGATGGGCGCCAGGGCGGCGTCCCAGGACTCAAAGGCCGCCCGGCGTGCCGCAAGCAGCAGCCACGTAGTAACGGAGAGGGTGGGATTCGAACCCACGAGGCGGGTTAACCCCGCCCACGCGATTTCCAGTCGCGCTCCTTAAGCCACTCGGACACCTCTCCAGGTCGTCTCAAAGGGTATTGGCTCGGCTCAACGGCGGGCGGCGAAGAACTCGCGCAGCAACGCCGCGCAATCCTCTTCCATCACCCCGCGGGTCACCTGCGGGCGGTGGTTGAAGGCGGGCTCGGCGAGGACGTCGAGGACGCTGCCGGCGGCGCCGGCCTTCGGGTCGGGGGCACCGAAGACGACCCGCGGGATGCGGGCGAGGACGATCGCGCCGGCGCACATCGCGCAGGGCTCGAGCGTCACGTAGAGGGTCGTGCCCGGCAGCCGCCAGCCGCCGAGCGCCTCGGCGGCGGCGCGGATCGCGAGGATCTCGGCGTGGGCCGTCGGATCGCGGCGCAGCTCGCGCTCGTTGCCGGCGGCGGCGATCGGCTCGCCGTCGCGGGCGATCACGGCCCCGATCGGCACGTCGCCGTGCCGCCCCGCCTCGCGGGCGCGCTCGAGCGCCAGGCCCATCAGGCGCTGCTCCCTGTCGCTGGCGGCCCCGTCCGGCATCGATCCGGAAGTATGTGCCACCGACAACTTCACTGGCGGGCCGGTGTTCAATCGATTGCTCGCCCAAGCGCAGGGACTTCACGAGCACAGACGCCTCCCGATGATGATCCGACGCCTCCCGATAGCCGCTGCTTCCGTGCTGCTCGCCGGCGCCATCGCCGCCGCCCCCGCCACCGCGACGACCGGCCTCTCCGCCGCACGTGAATTCGTGCCGCAACAGGTCGTGCTCAGGTTCGAGGGACAGCCAAGCGGGAGGGCCCTCGAGCTACCAGCCGGCATCGGTGTGCAGAGGGCGGTGGCAGCACTGCGACGCAGCCCGCGCATCGCCTACGCGGCTCCCAACTACATCGCCACCGCCTCGAAAACGCCGGCGCTGCCGGCCTCGGGCATCGCTGACGATCCCGGGCCGATCTCCGGCATTCCGGGCCCGCCGGGTGGCTGGGTCTCGCTGCAGTGGAACTTCCTGCCCTGGGAGGGAACCGGGACGGCGTTGCTGCCCGTCTCGCCTGGAGGGATCGACGCCGTCGGTGCCTGGCAGCACCTGATCGCGGCGAAGCGCGGAGGGGCGAGGCGGATAACCGTCGCCGTCCTCGACACCGGGGTCGCCTATCGCAATGAGCTGCCGCGATTCTTCCGCAGCCCGGATTTCGGCAGCGGTCAGTTCGTGAGCGGCTACGACTTCGTCGACGGCGACGACCTACCGCTCGACGAGAACGGCCACGGCACCCACATCGCCGGAACGATCGCCGAGAAGACCAACAACGGCATCGGGCTGGTCGGACTCGCCTACCGCGCCAACATGATGCCGGTTCGGGTCCTCGACCGGCACGGGAGCGGGCAGGCCGACGACATCGCCCGCGGAATCCACTTCGCGGTCGCCCACGGCGCCGACGTGATCAACATGAGCTTCAACTTCGGCTGCGGCAAGAACGTGCCCGGCATCGACCAAGAGCTGCGCCGCGCCTACCACGAGGGGGTGGTGACGGTGGCCTCGATCGGCAACCTGGGCTCGGAGTCATGCGTCTCGCCGCCGGCAACCGCACCCCGCACGATCGGCGTCGGCGGCACCACCGAGGGCGGTTGCCTCGGCGGCTACTCGCAGCTACCGGGCAAGGGAATCGACATCCTCGCACCCGGCGGCGGCTTTCCGGTCCCAGACTGCGCCTCGGTATCAAACCGGTCGATCTACCAGGTGACGCTCAAGCGTGGAAACACCCGTCGCTTCGCCGAGCCCAGCAGCTACGTCGGCACCTCGATGGCGGCTGCACACGTTTCCGGGGTTGCAGCGATGGTTCTTGCCAGCGGCGTGCTGAATCCGCAGGCTTTGCCCCGCGAAAGGGTCAACGAACTGACCCAGCGATTGCGCACTACCGCCCGCGACCTGGGGCTGCCCTCGGCTCGGCAGGGAGCGGGCCTGATCGACGCCGCAAAAGCTACGGACCCGTCCACCTAGTCGCCACCCGCCCGCCAGGTGCCTACGTCGTACGAACGATGATCACGCTGCAGGGCGCGTGGTGCGAGACGTTGTTGGGGACGCTGCCGAGCAGGAAGCGGCGTGCCCCGGTCATTCCCTTGTTGCCGACGACGATCAGGTCGGCGCGCGTCTCCTCGGCGACGTTGAGGATCGCGTCGGAGGGGGCAGCCTCGACCGGATGGGTCTGCACCTCCACTCCCTCCTTCTTGGCGGCGGCGGCTGCGGCGTCGAGCACCAGGTTGACGTCCTCGCGCGGCCCGATCTCGTACTGGACGTCGGCGGGGGCGTCATGCTGCTCGCCCTCGAGGCGGCGTTTCGAGACCGGCTCGTAAGCGCTGACGATGCTGAGCTGGGCGCCTGCGAGCTTGGCCAAGTCGACGGCTTGCCGCACGGCCTCGGCGGCAGTCTCCGATCCGTCGGTTCCAACCACGATGCGAGTGAACACGCCGCCTCCTCTGGGTCGCTGGTCCGGCCGGGCCGATACTAACGCGCACCTCGCCGGTAGTCCTTACCGACGCGTTACGCCCTCGTGTCGGGCCGGGATCCCCCGAAACCCGTCGCCGAGGATCTCGGTCGGGGTCGTCGCCAAGCGGACGATCGCGATCGCCATCGCCGCGAAGAGGCAGGCGACCAGCACGACCATCCCGGCTTTCCACAGCATTGGCATGCCGCGACACCCTAGTTAGGGTTGGCCCATGGAGAAAGTCGCCGACGGGGTCTGGCTCTTGCGGGGAGATCTGCGCAAGGGGATGAACATCTACTTCCTCGAGGACGGCGACGGCGTGGTCCAGTTCGACGCAGGGAGCAGCTCGATGGCCAAGAAGGCGCGGGCTGCGGCCGACCGACTCGGCGGGCTGAAGCGGGTGGTGCTCAGCCACGCACATGCCGATCACCGGGGCACGGCGCCGTCGATGGGGGTGCCGGTCCTCTGCCATCCGGATGAGGTCGACGATGCCGAAAGCGACGCCTCGATCGTCCCCTACATGGACCTCTCGCAACTGCCGGTCGCACCGGTGCGCTGGATCTACCCGTTCCTGCTGCGCCGCTGGGACGGCGGCGCGGTGAAGATCGACGGCACCGTCTCCGAGGGCGACGAGGTGGCCGGCTTCCGCGTCATCCACTTCCCCGGCCACGCGCCGGGGTTGATCGGGCTGTGGCGGGAGAGCGACCGGGTGGCGCTGGTCAGCGACGTCGTCTACCTCATCGATTCGGCGCGGCTGAAGCCGCTGCCCGAGGGCGAGGCCAGCGTCCCCCATCCTGCCTGGGCGTGGGACCACGCCAAGGCGAAGGAATCGGTGCGCAAGCTGGCGGCGCTCGAACCAGCCGTGGTCGGCGCCGGGCACGCGGAGCCCCTGCGCGGGGCCAACCTACGTGAGACGCTCGAACGGGCTGCCGAGAAGTACTAGGGCTAAGGCCCTAGGCTCGCCGCGCAACGGGCGGCCGCTGACATAGGTTGCCCTCTCTGATGATCGGGACCTACGTCTCGGCGACGCTGATCTGCGTCGCCTCGCTTCTCGCCGGGCGCGCGTTGCTCCTCCTCGCTGGGAGGAGCTCGTGGTCGTGGCTGGAGCCGGCGGCCGGCTTCGGCGCCGTGCTGACCGTGACCGGGGTCCTCGCCCGGGCCCCCGGCCACGGGAGCTCGGCCACGCTGGGGCTGGTCCTGCTTCTCTTCGTTGCGGCTGCGATTGTCGTCGCGACCCGCCCTGCCGTCCCAGGCCGACAGATTCGGGAGGCGCTGCTGAGCGGCCTGCCGGTGGCGATCGCCGTCGCCCTCGTGCTCTCGATCCCCTTCGCGATCAGCGGCCACTGGGGTCTGATCGGGGTCGGCTTCAACAACGACCTCGGCCTCCACCTCGCCTGGGCGGAGTGGCTGCGCAGCGGCGTCGGGCCGATCCCGGACTCCGGCTACCCGCTCGGCCCGCATGGGCTGGCCGTCGCGACCGCAGCCCTGCCGGGGATCGGCCTCGGCCAGGCCTTCGTCGGTGAGATCTTCGCGATCGGCGTCCTCACCGGCCTCACGGCCCTGGCCGCCCTGCCCGAGCTCGGCCCGGCGCGGCGGCTGCTGGCAGCAACCATGGTCGCCATCCCCTACCTGGCTGCCTCCTACTTCGCCCAGGGCGCCTTCAAGGAGACCGCCGAGGCGCTCTTCGTCCTCGCCGTCGCCGTCAGCCTGCGCGACTTCGACGTGCCGGGAGTTAGCCGCCCATATGGGCGGCTAACTCCCGGCACGTCTGCCGAGTGGCTGCGCTTTGCGCTGCCCTGGCTGGCGCTCGCCGGCGGCATCTTCTTCTCCTACAGCTTTGCCGGGCTCGCCTGGCCGATCGCGACCGTCGCCCTCTGGAGCCTCACCCTGCCCGAGGTGCGGCGAGCCTTGGCGCCGCGGGCGCTGCTGCGCTTCCTGCTGCGACCGGCGACCCTGGCGACGATCGTGGCTCTTGCCGCGCTGGCCGCCGCGGCCACCCTGGTGGGGCCCTTCGGCTTCGTCCACAGCTTCAACAAAGTGGCCGGGACCAACACCTACGGCCCGGTCTCCCCGGTCGAGACGCTGGGGGTCTGGCCAGCCACCAACTACCGCCTCGAAGCACCGGGCGGCGCCCACCTGACCGGGCTAGCCGGGGCGATCGGCGCGCTCGCGCTGATCGCCGGGTTGACCTGGTGGGTGCGCCGGCGTGAGCTTGCGGTGCCGATCGGGCTCGGCGCCTGCGTCGCCCTCTACCTCGCCGCCCTGCCGACCAGTGGCGATTACTCCCACGCCAAGGCTCTGATGATCGGCGCCCCGCTGGCGATGCTGGTCGCGGTCCGCCCGCCGATCGCCGAATTCGGCTGGGAAAGGGCGCGGCGGCTTGCCTGGAGCGCGCTCGCGGTGGTCTTCGTCGGTGGCGCCGCCTACTCCAGCTTCCTGGCGCTGCGCGACGCGCCGGTCGGTCCCCCCGGCCACGGCGCCGAGCTGCGCGCCTTCATGCCGATCCTGAAGGGCAAGCCGGTCCTCTACGCCGGCCAGGACCGCTACGCCGCCTACGAGCTGCTCGGCGCCGACACCCACGTGCCGCTGGTCGAGTTTCCCGACGGCGACGTCTCCCCCAATCCCGAGAAGCCGTTCGACACCGGCGACGCCTATAGCCCGATCGACTTCGACTCCTTCTCCCGCGGCACGCTCGACCGCTTCCCCTACGTGGTCACCGGCCGCGCCGCCTGGAACAGCCAGGCGCCCTCCGGCTTCAGGCGTATTGCCGCGACGCCCTCCTTCCTCCTGTGGAAACGGACCGGCGAGGTGCCCGAGGACCGACACGTCCTGCTCGAGGGAACCGACGCCGGTGCGCGAGCGGGCTGCATCGCGCCGGAGATCCGCATCCTCCTCGCCAACCGCGGGCGCGCCTCGCTCTACCCGGATGTCGCGATCGGGCCGAAGGCCGCCTGGAACGAGGGCGGCGAGCTGCGCAACGGCGAGAGCACCTCGCAGCAGATCGAGCTTCCCCGGGGGCGCTGGCGACTCTCGCTGCAGTACTTTTCGCCCTTCGACCTGACCCTTTCCGCCCCCGGCTTCCGGCGCGAGCTGAAGCCGGCGCTGGACGGCCAGCGCCCCAACACGATCAGCCTCGCCAACAACGGCCAGTTCTGGCCGGCCGGCACCTTCACCAGTCGCGGCGGTCGGGTGCGCTTCACCGTCGACTCGGCCGAGCCGAGCTTCCTCCAGGAGCTCAGCGGCTATGACGGCCTCGCCTACCTCGGTGACCTCGTCGCGGTCCGCGCGGGCAAGCGCCGCATCGTCCCGCTCAGCTCGGCCTGCAACGGCTGGATCGACTGGTACGAATCACCTGCCGCGCCCTAGGCCTATCCCGGTAGGGGTGGAACGTCTTGTACTTTTTCCGCGGCGAGACTCACGGACAGCCGCTATGGATGTTCGGGAAAAAGTTAAGTGGAACCCCTACCGGGATAGGCCCGAGATCGCCTTTGCCTCCAGGCGTTCTGGGGGAACCCTCACCACGTCCCAGACGAAGCCCGCCTTCTCGAACAGGTCGATGACGATCGCCGAGACGTCGACCTGCCAGCGGCCGAGGCCGTGGACGGCGGAGGTCGGGAAGGCATGGTGGTTGTTGTGCCAGGCCTCGCCCAGGGTCGGGATCGCGATCAGCGCCAGGTTGCGCGACTCGTCCATCGTCTCGTAGTCGCGGTTGCCGAAGACGTGGCAGAGCGAGTTGATGCTGTAGGTGAAGTGGTGCAGGACGAAGACGCGGACCAGGCCGCCCCAGAGCAGGCCGGTGACCGCGGCGAAGAGAGTGCCACCGATTACCCAGCCGAGCGCAAAGGGTACGAAGAGGCCGCCGATCGCCCAGAGCAGGAAGGTGCGGTCGACCCACTCGATCGTCGGGTCCTCGAGCAGGTCGGGCGCGAAGCGTTCCTTGTTGCCGCGCTGGGTGTGGACGAAGAGCCATCCCATGTGGGCGTGGAAGAGGCCGCGCATGGCGCCGCTCCAGCCGTGGCCATGGTCGACATGGGGGCTGTGCGGATCGCCCACTTCGTCGGAGAAGGCGTGGTGCTTGCGGTGGTCGGAGACCCAGGAGATCACCGGTCCCTCGATCGCCGCCGAGCCGAGGATCGCCAGCAGCCCGTGCAGCCAATGCTTCGCCTTGAAGCTGCGGTGGGTGAGGTGGCGGTGGAAGCCGACCGTGATCCCCAAGCCGGTCAGCACGTACATGCCGAAGAAGAGGAAGACGTCGCTCCAGTGCAGCGCTTTGCCCCAGACCTGCCAGCCGGCGAGGCCGATCGCGACGAAGGGCACCACCGTCACCAGACCGGTGATTATCCGGTCGCGGGTCTCGTTTGCAACCGGCTGGATGTCGGATGGAAGAGGTCCTGCCATGCCTGACGATCATACGACGCGGTGGGACCGAAAGCGGGAGAAGCAGGCATATAGGGTTCGGCGATGCCGTTCGCCAGCACGGCGCCGCTGCGCCACGAGATCGAAGCTCGCATCTCCGAGCGCCCGTTCGCGATCGAGTTCTGGGACGGGACGCGCTTGCCGGCCACCGGTGGCACCGGGCCCACTTTTCACGTCCGCTCGCCGCGCGCCGCCGCGCATGTGCTGCGAGCGCCAGGCCAGCTCGGACTCGGCCGCGCCTATGTCAGCGGCGAGATCGAGGTCGACGACATCGACGCGGTGATCGGGCTGCTCGACAGCTGGCAGCCGCCACCGCTCGAGGGCGGCGCCAAGGCGCGCCTGCTGCTCGGCGCGGTGCGTGCCGCCGGGCTGACCAGGCCGCCACGCCGTCCCGACGCCGAGCTGCGGCCCAGCGGGCGGCGCCACAGCAAGGAGCGCGACGCCGAGGCGGTTCGCCACCACTACGACGTCTCCAACGAGTTCTTCTCCCTCTTCCTCGACGACTCGATGACCTACAGCTGCGCGATTTTCTCGCGCGGCGCCGAGTCGCTGGAGGCGGCGCAGGAGGAGAAGCTGGAGACGGTGGCCCGCAAGCTTGCGCTGAAGGAGGGCGACCGGGTGCTCGACGTCGGTTGCGGCTGGGGCAGCTTCCCGCTCTGGGCTGCGACCAGGCACGGCGCCAGCGTCGTCGGGATCACCCTCTCGCCGCCACAAGCCGAGAAGGCGCGGCGGCGCGCCGAGGAGGCGGGCGTCGCCGACCGGGTCGAGATCCGGGTCATGGACTACCGCGACCTGGCCGGCGAGCGCTTCGACGCGATCGCCAGCATCGGCATGGTCGAGCACGTAGGCGCCACGCAGATCGACGTCTACGCGCGCACCCTGGCCGGCCTGCTCGAGCCGGGCGGGCGGTTGCTCAACCACGGCATCGCCCGCCTGCGCCACAGCGACCCCGATGCCGGCCCCTTCTCGGAGCGCTACGTCTTCCCCGATGCCGAACCGCTGCACCTCTCGCGGGTCCTGCTCGCCCTCGAGCGGGCCGGCTTCGTCACCCGCCACGTCGAGGAGTTCGGCGACGACTACGCCGAGACCCTGCGCCACTGGGCCCGCCGCCTCGACGAGAACCTCGACGAGGCGCTGCGCCTCGCCGGCCCCGAACGCGTCCGCGTCTGGCGGCTCTACCTGCGCATGGCCCGCAACGGCTTCGAGAGCGGCTTCCTATCGATCTACCAAGCCCGCTGCTCACTGGCGTAAGAGACCCTCCCGGCAGGGGTTCCACTAACTTTTCGATGTGTCGTGGTGGGGCTGGCGCCCAAAGGCCTCGACAAAAAGTACAAGACGTTTCACTCACCCCAACCGTGAGGGTCTCTATGCCGGGAAGCCGTCTGAGGCCTCGGAGATCGCCCAGTCGGCGCCAGCTTGGGCGAGCTGATCGACCGAGTAGCTGCCCGTGGCGACGCCGACGACCTTTATCCCGGCGCCGTGGCCGGCCTTGACGTCGCGGGGTGTGTCGCCGACCGCGATGCAGGCGCCGCCGGCGAGGGTGCCGCCGGAGACCAGCTCGCCTCGTCGCAGGGCGGCCTTGGTGACCTCGGTGCGGTCGGCGGAGTCGGAGCCATAGCCGCCGAAGCTGAAGAAGCGATTGAGGCCGGCACGGGCCAGCTTGATGTGGGCAGCGGCCTCGATGTTGCCGGTGACGAGGCCGAGCAGGTGACCGGCGTCGATCAGCCGGTCGAGCAGGTCCTCGATACCCGGCATCACCCGGTACCCACTCGATTCGGCAACCGTGTCGGATAGGTGCTTGAGGTAGCAACCGATCGCCTTGGCCCGCTCTTCGGCGCTGCCCTCGCGGCCGATCACCTCGCGAAAGACGATCTTGACGATCTCGGGGTCGGTCATGCCGGCGTCGGTGTGCTCGGCGATGTCTGCCTCGACCCCGTAGAGCTCCTCGAAGCCGCGCTGCCAGGCGACGCCCCCGGCGCCCCCCGTCACCAGGATGGTGCCGTCGATGTCGAAGAGGACGGCACGCGCGCTGTCACTCATTCAACAACTCCCGTTGAGTCAGCCAATACAAGAGGCCCAGCGCGGGCAGGACGACTACCGCCGCGATCGCAAAGACGATCAGGACGGCGTCGAGGGTGGGGCCGGGCGCGGCCGACTGGCCGATCTTCAGTGAGGTCGGCAGCAGGTAGGGGAACTGGGCGACCCCCCAGCCCCAGATCACCGCGATCACTGCGCCGGCGGCGAGCGGGCGCAGGCCGCGGCGGGCGCCGCGGAGGAGCAGCGCGAGAACCCCGAAGCCGCAGAGGATCGAGACGATCACCAGCGGCAGTCCCTCGACGATGAGGCGGTCGAAGACGTAGCGAGCGTCTGCGTGCAGGGCGATCAATCCAAACAGGGCGACGGCGCCTGCGAGGATGCCGGCGGCCATCGCGCGGCGCGCGAAATAGCCTTCCATCTCGCCGTCGCCGGCACGGTGGGCGTCGGCGACGAGGAAGACCGCCGCCAGGTAAGCGCCGCTGGCGACGAACAGGGCCCCGGTCAGCAACGGCAGCGGCGCGATCCAGCTCGAGAAAGCGTCACCGTTTCCGCCGGCTGGGACATTGCCGGCGGCGATCGCGCCAACCACGGTCCCCATGAAGAACGGGGTCAGCACCGAGGAGAGCGCGAAGGCGGCGCCCATCGCGCGGCGGTACTCGAGCCGCTGGATCGACTTGCGGAAGGCGAAGCCTGCACCGCGCAGGACGATCCCAACCGCGGCCAGGGCGATCGGCACGTAGAGGGTCGACATCACCGCGCCGAAGGCCTCGGGAAATGCGGTCCACAGCACCACCAGGATGAAGATCAGCCAGACGTGGTTGGCCTCCCAGACGGGAGTCAGCGAGCGCTGGATCAGCCCCCGCGGCCGCTCCCCCGTCTTCGCGTCGCCGGCGATCAGGTCCCAGAGCCCGGCGCCGAAGTCGGCGCCACCGAAGAGCGCGTAGAGCGTCGCCCCAGTCCAGAGGATCGCCGCGGCGACGTCGGCACGGGTCATCCCAACCCCCCGCCGACGGGACTAAAAGTCGAGTCCGACTCGACTTTTCGGCCCATCGGCATCATGGGGCCGGCTCCGCGGCCGGTGGCCCATATGGAGTCTCGCCCACGTCCTCGCCTTCCTCGCTCCAGCGGCGCGACATCGCGCGCAGCACGAGGACCGCGCCGGTGCCGAGGCCGGCGTAGAGGACGAGCACGCCGGCGAAGGCAAACCAGATCCCCTCCGCCTCGGTGACCGCTTCGGAAGTCCGCATGTAACCCTGCACGATCCAGGGCTGGCGGCCGACCTCGGTGACGATCCAGCCAGCCCAGAGCGCGACGATCGCGGCAGCACCGGAGACCGCGACGGCGCGCAGGAACCACGGCGTGCGCGGAAACTCGCGCCGACGCCACCAGGCGAAGGCGAGCCAGGCGCCGAGCGCCAGCAACGCCGTGCCGATGCCGACCATCGCGTCGAAGCTGAGGTGCAGCAGCGTGTTGGCGGGAGGGCGCTCCTCGGCCGGGATGTCCTCGAGGCCGGTGACCTTCGTGTCGGCGCTGAAGCCGACCAGGAAGGAGTCGAGGTCGGGGATGCCGATCGCCCCCTTGACTCCGTCGTCAGTGCAGATGCCGCCGAGGTACTCGGTCTGATGGGTGCCGGTCTTCTCGATGCACTCGAAGCCGGCGAACTTGGCCGGCTGGTGGTCGGCGACCGAGCGCGCCGCGGTGTCGCCGACGAAGATCTGGATCGGGGTGGCGATCAGGGCGATCGTCAGCGGGATCAGCATCCCCAGCCGGTGCAGGCGGTCGTGCCGCCCGCGCAGCATCCCGACCGCGTAGATCGAGGCGACGAGGAAGCCGGCGGCCATGTAGGCGGCGAGGATCATGTGCGGCACCTCGTAGCCCCAGGCGGGGTTGAAGAGGACCTTCAGCGGCTCGGTTTCGACCACCTTGCCGGCCGCGTCGAGGGAGAAGCCCTGCGGCTGGTTCATCCAGGCGTTGGCGGTGACGACCGAGAAGGCGCCGCCGATGCCGGTGATCACCATCGGCACGCCGGACCAGAAGTGCGCCCAGCCGCCCAGCCGCCTCCAGCCGTAGATGTAGATGGCGAGGAAGATCGCCTCGAGGAAGAAGAAGATCCCCTCGATCGCGAAGGCGATGCCGAAAGCGTCGCCGAAGCGCTCCATGAAGCGCGGCCAGAGCAGGCCGAACTCGAAGCTGAGCACGGTGCCGGTGACGGCGCCAACTGCGAAGGTGACCGCCATCGCCTTCGACCAGCGCCGCGCCAGCTGCATGGCGTCGGCGTCGCTGCGCTTCAACCCCAGGTAGTTGGCGGTGAGGATGATCGCCGGCAGGGCGACGCCGAGGCTGGCGAGGACGATGTGGAAGCCGAGGGTGAAGGCCATCAGCTCGCGGGCGGCGAGCAGGTTGGAGTCCGACGCCGCGACCGGGAGGGCGTCGAGAGCCGGCATTCCTACACCTCGGAGTCCGGGGGGATCGTCTGCCTCGCCCGGCGGTAGCGGCGGATCAGCGCGCTGGTGGAGCTGTCGTGGGCGAGCTTCGGCTCCTCGTCGACCTGCAGCTCGGGGACGATCCGCTTCGCCAGCACCTTGCCCAGCTCGACCCCCCACTGGTCGAAGGAGTCGATCCCCCAGATCGCTCCCTGGGTGAAGACGCTGTGCTCGTAGAGGGCGGCCAGGGTGCCGAGGGTGTGCGGGTCGAGCCGCTCGGCGAGGATCGTGTTGGAGGGACGGTTGCCCTCCATCACCCGGTGCGGGACGACCTCCTCAGGGGTTCCCTCCTCGCGCACCTGCTCGGCTGTTTTGCCGAAGGCGAGCGCCTCGGTCTGGGCGAAGACGTTCGACATCAGCAGGTCGTGGTGCTGGCCGAGCGGGTTGTTGGAGCGCATGAAGCCGATGAAGTCGCAGGGGACCAGCCGCGTCCCCTGGTGGAGCAGCTGGTAGAAGGAATGCTGGCCGTTGGTACCCGGCTCGCCCCAGAAGATCGCGCCGGTGTCGTAGTCGACACGGGCGCCGTCGAGGGTGACGTGCTTGCCGTTGGACTCCATCGTCAGCTGCTGCAGGTAGGCCGGGAAGCGGTGCAGGTACTGGTCGTAGGGCAGGACGGCGCAGGTTTCGGCGCCGAAGAAGTCGCCGTACCAGACGCAGAGCAGGCCCATCAGCACCGGCAGGTTCTCGGCCGGCGGAGCCGCGCGGAAATGCTCGTCCATCGCGTGGAAGCCGGCCAGCATCTCGGCAAACCGGGCAGGACCGATAGCCAGCATGGTCGAGAGGCCGATCGCCGAGTCCATCGAGTAACGACCCCCCACCCACTCCCAGAAGCCGAACATGTTGTCGGTGTCGATGCCGAACCTGGCGACCTCCTCGGCGTTGGTGGAGACGGCGACGAAGTGCTTGGCGACCGCCGCCTCGTCTCCACCTAAACCGGCCAGCGACCACTCGCGCGCCGTGCCCGCGTTGGTCATCGTCTCCAACGTGGTGAAGGTCTTCGAGGCGACGATGAACAGCGTCTCCTCGGGATCGAGGTCGCGGGTGGACTCGACGAAGTCGGTGGCGTCGACGTTCGAGACGAAGCGGAAGGTCATCTCTCGACGGCTGAAGTGACGCAGCGCCTCATACGCCATCACGGGGCCGAGGTCGGAGCCGCCGATGCCGATGTTGACGATGTTGCGGATCGGCTTCCCGGTATGGCCGGTCCACTCGCCGGAGCGGACCCGCTCGGCGAAGTCGCCCATCTGGTCGAGCGTCTCGTGCACCTGCTTGACGACGTCGACCCCGTCGACGATCAGCGAGCGCTCGCGCGGCATCCGCAGCGCGACGTGGAGCACGGCGCGGTCCTCGGAGACGTTGATGTGCTCGCCGCGGAACATCGCTTCGCGGCGAGCCTCGACGCCGCGCTCGCGGGCCAACTCGCCAAGCATGATCACCGTCTCGTCAGTTATCTGGTTCTTGGAGAAGTCGAGGTGGAGGCCGGCGCCGTCGGCGACGAGGCGCTCGCCGCGCCGGGGATCGGCGCCGAAGAGCTCGCGCAGGTGGACGTCGCGGATCTCGCCGTAGTGGCGCTCCAGCGCCTTCCACGCCCTGCCCTCGCGCAGCGGCGGAACGCTCAACCCGCCGCTCCGAGCCGTTCCCGCTCCGACTCGAGCGAGCCCATCAGGTCCTGCCACGATTTGTCGAAGCTCTTCTTGCCCTCCTCCTGGAGGCGGGCGGCGAGCGCGTCGAGGTCTATCCCGGCGGCGCTGAACTCGGCCAGCGCCTCCTCGGCGGCCTCGCCGTCGGTCGGCAGCGGCTCGCCCACCTCACCGTGGTCGGCGAAGCCGAGCAGGGTCGGCTCGGGCATCGTGTCGATCGTGAAGGGAGCAGCCAGCGCCTCGATGTAGAGGGTGTCCGAGGCGTCGGGGTCCTTGGTGCCGGTGCTGGCGAAGAGCAGCCGTTGCGGGCGGGCGCCCTCGTTGAAGAGCCGCTGCTGGCGCTGAGACCCGAGCAGCTGGCGATAGGCGCAGTAGGCCTCTCCGCCGATCGCGATCCCGAGCCGGTTGCGCAGCTCGGCTGGAGCCTGGTCGGCGATGGCGACGTCCCAGCGACTGAGGAAGATCGAGGCGACCGAGGGGACGCCGGGGTTGAGGCCGGCCTCGACGCGGCGCTCGATCCCGCGCAGGTAGGCATCGGCGGCGGCGAGATACTGCTCGGTGGAGAAGAGCAGGGTGACGTTGATCGGGATGCCGGCGAAGATCGACTCCTCGATTGCCGGCAGGCCGGCCTCGGTGCCGGGGATCTTGACGAAGAGGTTCTCGCGCTCCGCCTGGCCATTCAGCTTGGCCGCCTGCTCGATCGTCCCCGCGGTGTCGTCGGCGAGCAGGGGCGAGACCTCGAGCGAGACCCAGCCGTCGACACCGTTGGTGCGTTCGTGGACCGGCGCGAAGACCTCGGCGGCGTCGCGCAGGTCGGCCAGCGCGAGCTCGAAGAACAGCTCCTCGGTCGAGGCGGCGCCCGGCCCGGCCTCGGCGATCTGCTCGTCGTAGGCGTCGCCGCCGGAGATCGCCTTGTCGAAGATCGTCGGGTTGGAGGTCAACCCAGTGACAGAGAGCTCATCGACGTAGCGGCGAAGCGTGCCCTCGCCGAGCATCTTGCGGGTGATGTTGTCGAGCCAGAGGCTCTGGCCCAGGTCGTGCAGCTGCTCGGTCGGTTTCACGGCGCCTCCTCGATCTGATCCCTGTTCCTCATGATGAAAGCCCCTTCAGCGCTTCGCGAGCCGCCTCGGCGACCCGGTCCGGGGTGAAGCCGAACTTGGTCTGCACGTCCTTGAGCGGGGCAGAGCTGCCGAAGGTGTGCATCCCGACTCTCCTCCCCTGCGGACCGGCATAGCGGTCCCAGCCAAGCGTCGAGCCCTCCTCAACCGAGACGCGAGCGGTGACGCCGGGGGGCAGCACCTCGTCTCGATAGGCCGCGTCCTCGCGGTCGAACAGCTCCCAGCAGGGCAGGCTGACGACGCGCGAGTGGACCCCTTCGCCGCTCAGCTCCTCGTGCGCGGCCACGGCAAGCGCCACGTCGCTGCCGGTGCCGATCAGGATCACCTCCGGCTCGCCGTCGCCGCTGTCGGCAAGCACGTAGCCGCCACGCCACAGCCCCTCGGCCGAGGCGTACTTCGTGCGATCGAGGATCGGCACGTCCTGGCGGGTGAGGACGAGGGCGACCGGCTGGTGGGTGCGGTGGATCGCCACCCGCCAGGCCTCGGCGACCTCGTTGGCATCGGCCGGGCGGATCACGTCGAGGCCAGGGATCGCCCGCAGCGAGGCGAGCTGCTCGACCGGCTGGTGGGTCGGGCCGTCCTCGCCCAGCCCGATCGAGTCGTGGGTGAAGAGGTGGATCACCGGCAGCTCCATCAGCGCCGAGAGGCGGATCGCCGGCCGCGCGTAGTCGGAGAAGGTGAGATAGGTGGACCAGAGCGGCCGCAGCTTGGAGAGCGAGAGGCCGTTGGAGATCGCCGCGGCCTCGTGCTCGCGGATCCCGTAGTGGAGCTGGCGGCCCTGGTAGGCGCCGGGCTCGAAGTCACCCGCGCCGTCGAAGTCGAGGCGGACCGAGGTCGAGTCGGTGAGGTCGGCGGAGCCGGCGAGCAGCCAGGGAACGCGTTCCGCGATCGCGTTCTCCACCCTCTGCGAGGCCTTGCGCGTGGCAAGCCCCTTCTCGTCGGGGTCGAAGCTGGGGATGCCGGCGTCCCAGCCGGAGGGCAGCTCGCGCCTCTGGGTCGCCTCGATCTCCCCGGCCAGGGCCGGGTCGTCCTTGGCGTAATCGGCCAGCTTCTCCTCCCACTCGGCTCGCAACTCGGCGCCGCGCTTGCCGATCCCGGCGGCGAAGTGCTCCTTGACGCCGTCGGGGACGAGGAATTGGGCGTCCTCCGGCCAGCCATAGACGCGCTTCGTCTCCCACACCTCCTCCTCGCCCAGCGGCTCGCCGTGGGCGGCGGGGGTGTCCTGCTTGTGCGGCGAGCCCCAGCCGATGTGGCTGTCGACGATGATCAGCGTCGGCCGCCCGTCCTCGCCCTTGAACTCCTCGAAGGCGCGAGAGAGAAGCTCCATGTCGTTGGCGTCGCCGACACGGGTCACGTTCCAGCGGTAGCCCATGAAGCGAGCCGCGACGTCGTCGGAGAAGGCGAGGTCGGTGTGGCCGTCGATGGTGATGTGGTTGTTGTCGTAGACCCAGCAGAGGTTGGCGAGCTTCAGATGACCGGCGATCGAGGCGGCTTCGTTGGAGACACCCTCCATCAGGCAGCCGTCGCCGGCGATCGAGTAGACATCGAAGTCAAAGAGTTCGGCGCCGTAGCGGGCCCCCTGCCACTTCGAGGCGATCGCCATCCCCACCGAGGTGGCGATCCCCTGGCCGAGCGGGCCGGTGGTCGTCTCCACCCCCGAGGTCCAGCGGTACTCGGGGTGCCCGGGGGCGCGGGAGTCGAGCTGGCGGAAGCTCTTTATGTCGTCGAGGGATACCGCCGGCCGGCCAACCACCTCATAGTCGGGTTCGACCGCCTGCGCCTCGGTGAGGTAGAGCAAGGCATAGAGAAGCATCGAGGCGTGGCCGGCGGAGAGGACGAAGCGGTCGCGTCCCGGCCAGATCGGGTCGGCGGGGTCGAAGCGAAGGAAGCGCTGCCAGAGCGTGTAGGCAACCGGGGCCATCGCCATCGGCGTCCCCGGATGGCCCGAGTTCGCCTTCTGGATCGCGTCGATTGACAGCGTGCGGATCGTGTTGATGCAGAGCTGGTCGATGTCTTGGGTCATGACCGTATTGCCGTAAATCGATCCTATTCCCTGCGCCGACGGGCCGAAAAGTCGACCCGGGGTCGACTTTTCGGCCCGTCGGCGGACTTTTCGACCCGTCGATCAGGGCTCGATGCGGGTGATCGTGCCGTCGCCATTGTTGGCTACCCAGACCGCTTCGCCGCCAATCGCGATCGCGCCGGGATGGGGGCCTACCCCTACGGGATCGCCGACCGTCTCGCCGCTTTCGATCTCGATCCGGCTGACCGTGCCGTCGGCCGAGTTGGCGACCCAGACGGTCTCGGTGCCGGCATCGATCCCGCCGGGGCGGGCGCCGACCCGGATCGGGTCGCCGAGGATCGTGTGGAGCGACGGGTCGACCCGGGTCACCGTTTCGGAGCGGCTGTTCGCCACCCAGACGAGGCCACCGCCGACGGTGATCCCAGCCGGACCGCGGCCGACCGGGATCGGCGCACCGGCGACAGCGGTGCCGAGGTCGATCCGGCGGACCGCGCCGGTCGAGGCGCTGCTGACCCAGACCGCGCCGGCGCCGACCGCGAGCCGCAACGGTGCCACGTGCGGCGGGATGCCGCGCTTGAAGATCCGCCCGCCGCGCGTGTTGATCGCCGTCACCCCGCCACCATCGTCGTCGGCGACCCAGATCCGGCCGCCGCCGGCGACGATCGCCCCCGGGCGGCCGCCGACGTCGATCTTGGCGGTCACCCGACGGGCGTCCGGATCGACGCGCAGGACCTCGCCGTGTCGGGAACTCGAGACCCAGACCGAGCCCCCGCCGACAGCTACTCCAGATACCCCCCTGCCCAAATGCAGCGCCCTGCCGGCCAGGGCCATGGTTTGCGGATCGATCTGCGAGAGGAAGCCGTCGCTTGCGCTCGTCGCCCAGACCGAGTCCTCGCCGACCGCGAGGCGCAGTGGCGGGTGAGCGACTTCGATCGGCTCGGAGACGGACACCCCACCGCCGTCCAGGAAGAAGAGACCGGCGACGATCGCACCGACCGTGAGGAGTACGACCGGCAGGATGAACCAGGCCGCGAAGAAGCCGGCGTAGAGATGGCGCCAGCGACGCCAACCACCCAGCTCCCCTTCTTCGGCGGCCGGATCGCCGCCGAGGCGCAGCGTCGGCCGGTCGGGCGCTTCGGAGAGGACCCGGGTCGCCGCCGGCGTCGCGCCCTGGCAATCGCGAGCGGCCTCGATCAGCTCGCCCGCGGTCGCGTAGCGCTCGGCCGGGTCCTTGGCGACCGCGCGTTCGATCACCATGTCGAGGCCTTGCGGCATCTCGGGCTCGGCGCCGCCTGTCCGGCGGGCGTAGGGAACGACCCCGGTAATCGCCTCGTAGAGGACGCAGCCGAGCGAGTAGACATCGGCGGCTGGGCCGACCTTCTCGCCGCGCCACTGCTCGGGCGACATGTATTCGACCGTGCCGACGATCGAGGTGCCGCTGAGGACGCCGCTGTCGCCAAGGGCCTTGGCGAGGCCGAAGTCGGTCAGGTAGGCACGGTCGCCTTCGAGCAGGATGTTGTGCGGCTTGACGTCGCGGTGGACGATGCCGGCGGCATGGGCGGCGTCGAGGGCAGCGGCGACCTGGCCGAGCAGCTTGACCGCCTCCGGCGGCGGCAACGGGCCTTTTGCGTCGATCCGCTTCTTTAGGTCGCTGCCCTCGATCAACCGCATCGCGACGATCAACTCGCCCTCCTCCTCGCGGGCGTCGAAGACGGGCACCACGCTGGGGTGGTCGAGCCGGGCGGCGAGCCGCGACTCGCGCAGGAAGCGGTCGCGGAAGGCCTGATCGTCGGCGAACTGGCGAGCGATCACCTTCAGCGCGACCGGCCGCTCCAGAGCCAGGTGCGTCGCGCGGTAGACGACCCCCATCCCGCCGCGGGCGAGCAGCGCATCGAGGCGGTAACCGGCAAGGGTCGAGCCGAGGACGGGATCTGCCATCCGGCGGTTATACCGCCGCCTTCACCCGAAACCTCGGGCCGCGTGGTACGTGCCGGGAGTTAGAGGCCTCTATAGGTGCATAACCCCCGGCACGTCCCGCCGGCTGGCGATCGGCTACCCCCTAGGGGGTACCGGCTGCCATGCGATCACCGGACCGATCGCGGTGCCGTCTTTTTCGGAGGCCTCGAAGCCTTCGGCCAGCTCGGTCTGGCGACGGTTGGAGACGTCGATCGCGACCAGAGACTGCTGGTCTTCGACTGCGACGAATGCGGCGACCTTGCGCCCGTCGGAGGAGAAGACGCCGTTGGTCTCCGAGCCGTCGGGGAGCTGGGCGAGCTTGTGCGCGCGGCCGTGGCCGATCCGTTTCGACCAGAGGCCCTGGTCGCGGCGGAAGAGCAGCGTGTGACCGTCGGGCGAGACGTCTTCGACGTAGGCGGACCCCACCCCCGCAACCAGCGGTTTCACCCGCGTGCCGTTGCGGCGCATCGTGTAGACGTCGGCATAGGCCGCCGGTCCTGAGGCGCTCTCGCCCCGACTGAAGAGGATGCCGCCGGCGAAGTGGCGCGGCTTGAACTCGTCTACGCCGCCGGTCTGGGTCAGCCGGGCGAGGCCGGAGCCCGAGGCGCGGATCGAGTAGAGGTCCTCTTTGGTGTTGGCAGCGTCGCCACTGCCGCGGGCGAAGACGATCACGCGGCCGTCAGGTGAGAAATCGGCCTGGTGGTCGTCTTCGGGACCGCTGGTAAGCGCATGCAGGCCACCACCCAGCACCCTGACCGAATAGAGATCGGCAGAGGCGCCTTCGGACGCACGGCGCTCGAAGACGACTCGCTTGCCATCGGGCGAGACGAGCGGAGTCGAATCGAATTCCGCGCCGCTCGTCAAGCGACGCTGGCCGGAACCGTCGGGGCGAATCGAGTAGAGGTCGCCACCGCGGACGAAGGCGATCGTCCTGCCGTCGGCGGAGAAGGCGGGTTCGACGTCGGTCGGGTCTTCGGTGATCTGGTTCAGATGCCCGGACCGCACCGCGAAGAGCCCGCCTTTGGTTTCGCCGCCGACCGTCGTCGATTTCGAATAGACGACGGCTCGGGGCGATGCCGCCAGGGCGACGGAAGCCGACACGGCGAGCGCGAGCATGGCGACGAATGAGATGACCAGTGATCGGTGGCGCATGGCATTTCCTTTCAATAGGTGAACAACTTGCCCACCGATGCTCGGGCCCCCGGCCGTACCGGCCAACGACACCCGCGCCCCCCACCGAGCCGCGTTTGGCCCCCACCGAGCCACACCCCAGTGAGACTGCATTCGCCGTCGCATAGCGACGCTCAACGCAGTTTCGATCTACCGCGGGCGGTCGAGGCCGAGCTCTATTACGCGGGCGGCGATCAGGCGGGGACGCTCGCGGCCGGCATCGCCGGGCACGTCGAGCTTGGCGGCGAGCGCGTCGAGGCGGCGCTGGGCGGTGCGCTCGCTGACGTGCAGCGCCGCGGCGATCTCCGCCCTGGTCGCGGGACGGCCGGCGAAGGCGCCCTCGCTGCGGTAGGGGGCGACCAGGGCCGCCGCGGTCGCCCTCTCCTCCTCGCTGAGTGCGACGGACGGTTCTGAGGCCGGCACCGTCCCCCCTCCCCGCCCCGGCAGCGAGTCCGAGACTTCAAGCCGGTGCTCGCCCACGGTCAGCACATCGCCGTCGCGGAGGCGACGTGGACGGTCGAGCGGCTCGCCGTTGAGCGCCGTGCCATTGCGGCTGTCGAGATCAGTGGCCATCAGCACGCCCCCGCGGCTCTCGACCTCGAGGTGGTGCCATGAGATCGCGTCGTCCTCGATGCAGACGTCGGCATCGGGATCGCGGCCGACCGTCGTCCGCCCCGTCAGCGCAAACGACCGTGGCTCGCCACCCTTGCCCGTAAGCCAGATACGCGCATCCATTCGCGCGAGCATAAATCCCGCCAGACGTGCCGGTGATTAACCGCCATATGTGGCGGTTAACTACCGGCACGTCCGGGATAGAGTCCCAGCCGTGGGGGCTGACGAGGAGAAGCGCCTCGCCGCCGAGGCGGCGGCGGAGCTGGTCGAGGAGGGGATGACGGTCGGTCTCGGCACCGGCTCGACGGTCGCCTACCTGCTGCCGGCGATCGCCCGCCGCGACCTGACCGGCATCCGCTGCGTCGCAACCTCGGTCGCCACCGAGGAGCAGGCCCGCGAGCTGGGCATCCCGGTCGAGGATTTCAGCGAGCTGGAGCGGCTCGACATCGCGATCGACGGCACCGACCAGGTGACCCCGGACGGCTGGCTGATCAAGGGTGGCGGCGGCGCACTCCAACGCGAGAAGATCGTCGCCGCCGCGGCCAAGCGCTTCGTCGTGATCGCCGACTCGAGCAAGCCGGTCGAGACGCTCCGCCCCCCCGTGCCACTGGAGCTGCTGGCCTTCGGCCTTCGCTCCACCCTGGCCCGGCTGGGAGACGAGGTCGAGCCGCGCGACGCGACGCGCAGCCCCGACGGCGGTGCGATCGCCGACTATCGTGGCGAGGTCGGCGACCCGACAGCGCTCGCCGCGCGCCTCGACTCCGACCCCGGGATCTCCTCGCACGGTCTCTTCCCGCCGGATACGGTTAGCGAGGTTCTGGTGGGGGCGGGCGACGCAGTGCACCGTCTGACGCTTACCTGATCCCTCCAAGGAGACCCCCACATGAGCGGGCTTCACCGGGCTGGAAATCGCCGGCCGGGTAGCGACCCCCCGACGACTCCGATTTGGGACCTGGCGCGAGCCGCCTGGAACCTGGCTGCCGACCAGCAGCCCGCCGCGGTCGCGCTCGTCGAGAGCGCCGGCTTCGCCAGTCTGCACCCGCCTGGCCGAGGTGAAGCGCAAGTGGGACCCGGACGGCCGCATCGTTGCCAACCACGCGGTTGCCACGATGGCCTAAGTGTAGTGGTACAATTGTCCCACTATGCCCTTTATAGTTCCCACCAAGCGAGGCGCATTCGAGGTGCGAGAGTCCCTCAGCACTCCGGATGGCCCCCGCAGCCGAACCCTCGTCACCTTCGATGAGCTGAACGACGAGGCACTCGCAAAAGCGCAAAGCAGAGCCACCAAGCCCTTCAGCGTCGAGGATCTGCGAAATGCCGCAGTACGGGTGGGGGCGCCGATAGCGCATCCGCCCGTCGACCGCGCCGCGCGGGAGCTGATCGCAGAGCTGGGCAAGGGGCAGACGCCGGAGCCGAGATTGAAGCGCTTGCTGACCGGCATGCTCGGGGACGATCCGGCGGCAGCGATCGCCCCGGCCGACCCCAGCCGCGCAGTGGCCGAATGGATGACCGCCACCGCGAAGGAGCGAGGCAAGGCGCTTGTGGACCTGTTGCTGCTGGCCGATGCGCTGCCCTCCGGCGGACGCAAAGGAAAGCCGTTGCGCTTCCCCCGGCTGGAATCGACCGCGTGACCCCCACCGTCCCCGTCGAGCCGTCGCTCCCCGACAAGGTCGTCTCGATTCACCAGTGCCTCGCCGCCGCGAAGATTCCTCATGCGCTCGGGGGCGCCCTCGCTCTCGCCTACTACGCAGAGCCGCGGGCGACGATCGACGTAGACCTCAACATCTTCGTTTCCACCGAGCAATGGCAAGACGTGATCGATGCCTTGGAGTCTTCAGGGATCGATGCCGGAAACCTCGATCCCACCGCACTCTTGCGCGATGGCCAGTGCAGGTTGTGGTGGGGCGATAACCCCATCGACCTCTTCTTCGCCTATGACGCGATCCACGACGAGATGCGCAAGGAGGTGCGTCGAGTCCCCTTTGGCGACACCACGGTGCCGATCCTCGCACCCGAGCATCTGGCCGTCTGCAAGGCGATGCTCGACCGTCCCAAGGACTGGCTGGATATCGAGCAAATGCTGGTTGCCACCGACGAGCTCGACCTGGCAGGGATCGAAGGGTGGCTGGAGCGGATCGTGGGCAAGCAAGACCCGCGGATGATTCGTCTCGAAGAGCTGAAAGACACCTTGTCGATCGGCGGTTAGGACAGCCGGCCAGCGGCGGCCTCGTCGGCGACCACGACCATGTTGTCGTTCTCGACCCGGCCGGCGGGGATCGAGGTGTCGCCGGCGAGCAGCTTGGCGAGCGGCTCGCGGACCTGCTCGCCGAGCGTCAGCCAGAGGATCTTGCCTGCCGCGGCCAGAGCCGGATAGGTGAGGGTCATGCGGCGGTGCCCTTCATACGCATCGTCGGTCATGGCAACGCGACTGTCGTTGACTTCGAGCACCGAGTCGCCGGGGATGAGGGAGGCGGTGTGGCCGTCGGGGCCGAGGCCGAGATGGACGAGGTCGAGCCGCTCGGGCAGGTGCACTTCGTACTCTGCCGCTGAGATCTCCAGGTCGCGGCTGGTCACCGGCATCGGTCGCAGTGTCGCTTGGTGATCGATGGACAGCATCTGGACCAGGTGGGTGAGGTTGCGGGACTCATCGCCGGGTGGCGCGACCCGCTCGTCGACCTGGTAGATCCGGGTCTGCTCCCAAGGCATCTCCTCCATATCGCCGAGCAGGCCGATCATCGCCCAGGGGGTCTTGCCCCCGCTCAGGGCGAGCGAGAATTCGCCCCGCGCCGCGACCGCCTCCCGTGCCGCGGCGGCGATTGTCTCAGCCGCGTAGCGAGACGCCGCGTCGGCGTCCGGGAATAGCTTGGTCTCGATCGCCATTGGGTCGATCGCCCGCCGCGGGCCCTAGGAAGCCTTCTCGTCGTGGCCGCCGAACTGCTTGCGCATCGCCGACAGCACTTTGTCGCCAAAGTCGTCGAGGCCGCGCGAGTAGAAGCGCTCGTAGAGCGCCGTGGTCAGGACCGGCGCCGGCACCCCCTCGTCGATCGCCGCGATCGAGGTCCAGCGGCCCTCGCCGGAGTCGGAGACACGGCCGGCGAAATCGGAGAGGTCGGGAGATTCCTGCATCGCCGCCGCAATCAGGTCGAGCAGCCAGGAGCCGATCACGCTGCCGCGCCGCCAGACCTCGGCGACGTCCGGCAGGTCGAGGTCGTACTGGTAGTACTCGGGCTGCTCGAGCGGGGCCGTCTCGGCGTCGGCCTCGCGCTGCACCTTGCCGGCGTCGGCGTTGTGGAGGATGTTGAGCCCCTCCGCGTAGGCGGCCATGAGCCCGTACTCGATCCCGTTGTGGACCATCTTCACGAAGTGCCCGGCGCCGTTCGGCCCGCAGTGCAGATAGCCGTTCTCGGCAGGCGAGGGATTGCCGGAGCGGCCCGGCGTGCGCTCGGCCGACTCGACCCCCGGCGCCAGGGTGGCGAATATCGGGTCTAGCCGCTGCACCGCTTCGCCGGGCCCACCGATCATCAGGCAATAGCCGCGCTCGAGGCCGAAGACTCCGCCGCTGGTGCCGCAGTCGACGAAGTCGATGCCCTTCTCCCGCAGCATCTCGGCCCGGCGGATGTCGTCGCGGTAGTAGGAGTTGCCGCCGTCGACGATCGCGTCGCCCGGTTCGAGCGCCGCGGCAGCGTCCTCGACCGTCCGCTCGGTTATCTCGCCGGACGGGACCATCACCCAGACCGCCCGCGGCACGCTCAACTTCGATGCCAACTCCTGCAGCGAGGGGGCACCGTCGGCGCCCTCGCCGGCCAGCTCGGAGACCGCGTCGGGATTGACGTCGTAGGCGACGATGCGGTGACCGCCGCGCATCAGGCGGCGAGCCATGTTGGCGCCCATACGACCGAGACCGACGATTCCCAGGTCCATCGCAACCTCCGCTCGTTCTCTCCGGGGGAGCGCCCCGCACGTAACCGCCTGCGCCATCCTAGCTTTCAACGCTCGGATAGCCTGCGCCCCGATGCCAAGCGGTGCGGCAAAGTCCAGCGACGACGCGGCCGACGTACTGACGATCTTCGGTATCACCGGCGACCTGGCGAAGAAAATGACCTTCCGGGCGCTCTACCGCCTGGAGGCGCGAGGCAAGCTCGACTGCCCGATCGTCGGCGTCGCGATCGACGAGTGGAGCCTCGAGCAGCTGCTCGACCATGCTCGCGAATCGATCGCCGCCACCGTCGAAGACCCCGATGAGGACGTCTTCTCCCGTCTCGCCGCCCGCATCTCCTACGTCCAGGGCGACTACGCCGACGCCGACACCTTCAAGCGAGTCGGCGAGGCGATCGGCGATTGCCGGCGACCGGTCTTCTACCTGGAGGTCCCCCCCTCGCTGTTCGCCACCGTCGTCCACGGTCTCGCCGATGCCGGCCTCACCGGCAATGCCCGCGTCGTGATCGAGAAGCCATTCGGCCACGACCTGGAATCGGCACGCGCCCTCAACGCCGAACTGCACGAGGTGCTCGGCGAGGAGCAGATCATGCGGATCGACCATTACCTCGGCAAGGAGCCGGTGATGGACATCGCCTACCTGCGCTTTGCCAACTCGGTGCTGGAGCCGGTCTGGAACCGCGAGCACGTCTCCCACGTGCAGATGACGATCGCCGAGGACTTCGGCGTCGACGATCGCGGACGCTTCTACGACGCCGTCGGCGCGATGCGCGACGTGATCCAGAACCACGCCCTCCAGGTGCTGGCACTGGTCGCGATGGAGCCCCCGGCGGGCAACTACGAGGATTCGATCCGCGACAAGAAGCTGGAGATGTTCCGGGCGGTGCGGACGGCCGACCCGAAGCGCTACGTGCGCGGCCAGTACGAGGGCTTCCGGGAAGTGAAGGACGTCGCGCCCGACTCGACCACCGAGACCTTCGCCGCGGTCGAGCTGGAGATCGACAACTGGCGCTGGAGCGGCGTCCCCTTCTTCATCCGCGCCGGCAAGTGCCTGTCGGTCAAGGCCTCGGAGGTCAGCATCGTCTTCAAGCGACCGCCGCGGCTCGGGATCGGGTCGGGCAAGCTGCCGGAGCCGAATCAGCTGACGGTGCGGATCGAGCCGAAGGCGGGTGCCCGCGTCCGTCTCTTCGCCAAGCGGGCCGGAGAGGAGGCATTCGAGCCAGCCGACCTCGAGGTGCTGTTCGAGAAAGCCCCCGGCGAGGACCCCGAGCCCTACGAGCGCTTGCTCGGCGACGCGATCGCCGGCCGCACGCAGCTCTTCACCCGCGAGGACACGGTCGAGGAGACCTGGCGGATCGTGCAGCCGCTGCTGGACGAACCGGGCCCGGTGCACCACTACGCATCCGGCACCTGGGGGCCGAAGGAGGCCGATGCGCTGACCCGCGGCATCACCCAGTGGCACGAGCCCTGGCTGCCGTAACACCAACCCTCCCCAGGTTTTGGCTCCCTGTTCAGGACTGCCTAAAAGACCCGGTGATCCCAATGCTTTAGTTTTCCCTATCGTTTTGTCAATGAGATGCTTTTCAGCCCGTGCAGCCTCGATCGCGATCGCCGTCGGGCTTCTCGTGCTCTTTGCATCTGCCTGCGGATCCGATGAGGAATCCCAGGCCTCGAGCGACCCGCTCCAAGTGTCGATCGCCCAGTACCGCTCCACGCTCGAGGAAGACGCGGAAAACCTTGCGGTCAAGACCGCAGCGCTGGCCAACGCAACCGAAGTCGGCGAACTCAGCAGAGCGCAGTCCCGCTACGCGACCTCCCGCGTCCGCTATTCGCAGATGGAGCCGCTCGCCGAAGAGCTGTTCCCTACCCTCGACCTCCGCGTAGATGCCTACATCGGCGAAGTGGCGGCGAACGAATTCGGCGGCTTCCACCGGATAGAGAAAGCGCTGTGGGCGGAAGAAACGCTCGACGGCATCGGCCCGGTGGCGAAGCGGCTGGCCGCCGATGTCGAGGAGCTGCGACGCAAAATAGGGATGGTTGAGCTGCAGCCGGTGCGGATCGCAACAGGGGCCGCCGAGCTGATCGGCGAGATCCCCGCCGCGATGATCGCCCGCAGGGAGGAGCCCTACGCGGACTGCGACCTCGTCGACGTCGCCGCCAACGTCGAAGGCGCCGAGGCGGCGTTCAAAGCGGTGCAGCCACTGCTCGCCCAAAGAGATCCCAAGCTCACGAGGGAAATCGAAGGCCAATTCGGCAAGGCCTACGCGAAGCTGGGCGAATACGGCACTCTCGCACGGGAGCCGGACCAACCTCGGCCGGAGGCGCCGGGGGCGATCTTCGTCGTCTACGACGAAGTGTCCGAAGCCGAGATCCGGCAGCTTGCAGAGCCGATCGAAGCCCTCGGCGAGCAGCTGTCGCAGGTGCCTGATCTGATCATCAGCGAATAGGGGCAGCCGACACGCCGGAGGAGCGCATAGCCTGGACGGGTGACCGCGATGGCAGGGGATCAGGCTGACACGCTGCTCGGGAGGCTGGGTTTCCAGCATTGGAGGCCGGGACAGAAGGAGGCCGTGGAGGCGGCGTTGGAGGGGCGGGATTCTTTGATCGTGATGCCCACCGGGGGCGGGAAGAGCCTTTGCTACCAGCTCCCCGGATTGGCTTCGGAGGATTTGACGATCGTCGTCAGCCCGTTGATCGCGCTGATGAACGACCAGTGGAAGCGGCTGACCGCAGCAGGGCACCCGGTGGCGATGATCTCCTCGGGGATGAGCGAGGAAGCGGCTCGCGCCGCTCTCGCGCAGGTGCGCGGTGGTGAGGCGCGGATCGTCTACTGCTCGCCCGAGCGCTTCGGCTCGACCGTCTTCCGCGGGGCGATCGAACAGCGCCGCATCGACCTGCTCGCCGTCGACGAGGCCCATTGCGTCTCGGAGTGGGGGCACGACTTCCGGCCCGACTACCTGCGGCTGCCCGAGATAGCCGAGCGGCTCGGGCGGCCGACCGTGATGGCCTGCACGGCGACGGCGACCGAGGCGGTGGCGGGCGAGATCGCGGCCCGGTTCGAGATGCGCGACCCGCTCCAGGTCCGCTCCGGCTTCGACCGGCCCAGCCTCTCCTTCGACGTCGTGCGACTCGAGGGCAAGGGCTCAAAGGCGCGGCGAATGGCGCTGCTCGAAGCCGGCCTCGCCGATCCGGCCAACCGTCCCGCGATCGTCTACTGCGGCACCCGCCGCGACACCGACGAGGTCGCCGCCGCGCTGCGCGAATCGGGGCTGCGCGCCATCGGCTACCACGCGGGCATGGAGGCGGAGGACCGGGGTGCCGCGCAGGCGCGCTTCATGGGCGACGAGATCGACGTCGTCGTCGCCACCAACGCCTTCGGGATGGGGGTGGACAAGGCGGACGTGCGCTCGGTCTGGCACATGGCGATCCCGACCAGCCTCGAGGCCTACTACCAGGAGGCCGGGCGGGCAGGGCGCGATGGGCGGCCGGCGAAGGCGGTGCTGCTGGCGATGCGCGCCGACCTCGGGCGCCTGGTCCGCTTCAACCAGCAGCGCGCCGGCGACCCCGAGCTGGCGATCGCCCACGAGCGGGGCTGGCGCGACTACCAGACGATCAAGTCCTTCATCTACTCCGACCGCTGCCGGCGGCGCAGCGTTCTCGACCACTTTGGCGACAGCGCGGTCGGCGAGCCGCTGGGTCGCTGCTGCGACGTCTGCGACCCGGAGCGCTGGCTGCCCGACCCCGAGGCGATCGCGGTCCGCCCGCGCCGCAGCGCCAAGAAGCAGGCGCCGCCTGGGGAGCTCTCCGCCGCCGACGCGCCGCTATTCGAGCAGCTGAAGGCATGGCGCCTGAGCGCGGCCGACGGCAAGCCCGCCTTCACCGTCGCTCACAACGCCACGCTGGCGGCGATCGCCGCCACCCGTCCCGCCGATTCCGACGCCCTGCTCGCGATCCGGGGAGTGGGTCAGAGCTTCATTGCGAAGTACGCGGACGAGGTGCTCAGGGTCGTCGCAGAGGCAAGCGACGGGAGTGGGGATCGCGCGCTCCCGCTCGCGCGCTCCACGTCACCCTGAGGGCCGAGTCAGGCGCGCGAACGCCTCGCGGTGAGCCCCTCGAGGACGACCTCCAGCGGCGACCGGTGCCGCCCTCCGCCGTTCGCCGACTCGCGAGTGCGCTGCAGCTCGGAGGCGAGGTGTCCTACCTGCGCACCGAAAGCCCCCACCTCCTTCGCCGCCTTGGCGAGATCGTGCGAGTCCACCTTCAGCTGGGGCCGGCGTGGAGCGGCTATCCAGCCGTGACGGCGGCCCCTCTGCATGCCGAGCGCGAGGCCACCGGCCGCTCCGGCAAGCGCCGCTCCGCCAGCCATCAGCGGCACCTTGGCTTTGCTCGCGGCGCGGCCAACCGCGTTTCCTGCACCTTTGGCCGCGTTGCCCGCGCCCTTAGCGGTGTGCTCCACGGTTTGTTTGGCGGAGTCGATGCGAGCCGTGCCGTTGGTGGACGATTTACTCCGCGCGCTGCTTCGCGAACGGGAAGCGCTCGCCGATTTGCGCGACGCGGATGATGCGGATTTACGGTTTGCTGGTTTGCTCGTCGAACCTCGCGAGCGCGCCTGTGGTTTCTGCGAACCCCGGGAACGTTTCGACGATGCCCGTGCTTTGGTTTGAGCCATCTTTTCCTCCTCTGTGGTGGGAATTCACAGGTACCCGGTCAAGCAGAAGCAAACCAATGCAGGTGAATGACCTAGCTCTCCCTGTCCAGCTCCTGCTCGCGCCGCGTGGCCCTCTCTTCGTCGAGCTCGGCCTCGACCTCGGCGCGCTTGGCCCGTTCCCCGGCCACCGCAGCTTCGGTGCGCCGCTCCTCGGCGCGACCGCGGTGATGGCGCGCGTCGTCGTGTTTGGCCGCAACCTGCTCTTGGCCCAGCTCGCGTCGCTGCTTGGCGCGACGAGCCGCCGAAACCACGATCGCCAAGACAATCAAAGCGGCCACGACGATGGCGATGATCGCAAGGGTTGACATCTCTCCTCCTTAGTAGCTGCAGTCCCCTTCATTTCCCCGTCCGCAGCCGATTCGAAACGCCAGGCATCGGCCCCAGCGCTATTTGTCGTCCCTGCCGAAATTTGCCAGCGCCACCTGCTCGGCGAGCTTCAAGAGCCCCAGGGTCGAGTGCGGAGACGACGCGGTGCTTCGCATCCGCACATGCGAGCCGTGTGGCCCCCTGATCTCCACGATCGTGCAGACGTCGCCGATCTCGCAGTCCTCGTCTCCGTAGTCGGCTTCGATCGCTTCCATCTGCAACGCGATGTGCTGCCCCACCTTGCTCTGATCAAGCGCCACCTGAATCATCCCTCCTTCGATTTCAACGGACGCCTGGAAGTAAAGCGCCAGGCGAATTTCACGGCCGGCGGGCGTCGCCTGGCACTATCTTCCGCTCCTCCGATGATCGGCCCTCTAAACAAGGTGACTCTGCTCGGCGCGCTCTGTGCCGTTGGCGCGCTCTGCCTGCTGTTTGCAGCGCCGGCGGGCGCCGGCTCGCTGGTCCCGCGCGGCGACAAGGTGTTCTTCGGGATCAGCGACACGGGCGACAGCGCCGACTTCGGCCAGTTCTCCAGCGCACTGCACAAGCATCCCGCACTGATCGAGTCCTTCCGCACCTGGGGCTCGGACTTCCCCGAGTCGATCGAACGCTGGCAGGCGGCGCGGGCGCGCCCCGTGCTCCACATCACGACCGCCGACAACGGCGACGGGCACGAGCTGATCAGCCCGCGAGGTATTGCCACCGGCGGTGGCGACGCCTACCTGATCCGGCTCAACAGGTTGTTCTGGGAGAAGAAGATGCGCGCCTACATCCGGCCGCTGGGAGAGCCGAACCGCTGCCTCAACGTCTACGCCCCCTACGACTGCGAGGGCAACCGGCGCGACGCTGCCCACACGCCCCTCTGGTACAAGCGCGCCTTCCGCCGCATCTACGTGATCGTCCACGGCGGCGGCAAGCGCGGCCAGATCGACGCTCGCCTGCACGAGGCCGGCCTGCCGCCGCTGCAAAGTGACGTCGGCGGCCTGCCACAGGCGCCGGTCGAAGTCGTCTGGAGCCCGCTGCCGGCCGGCTCGCCGACCGTTCGCCGGAACCGGCCACGCCACTTCTACCCCGGCTCTCGCTGGGTCGACTGGGCCGGAACCGACTTCTACTCCGACAACCAGGACTGGAAGTCGCTGGACGGCCTCTACAAGCGCTTCGCCGGCAAGCCCTTCGCGATCACCGAGTGGAGCGTCTCCACCGGGGACGACTCCGCCTTCGTCCGCAAGTTGATGACCTGGGTGCGGCGACACAGTCGCGCCAAGATGCTCATCTACTACCAGGACTTCGGCTCGACCAGCTCCTACCGGATCCAGAACTGGCCCGCGAGCCTCGGCGTGCTGAGCAGCTGGCTGCACTCGCCCCGCTTCCCCTCCTATGCGCCGTTCCCACCGAAGGCGCCGCCCCCACCACCCGGCGGAATCGCGCCGAAGACGCGCCGCTAGCCCGTCCGGCTCACCCTTTGCCCCCCTGGGGGGCCGAACGTGAGCTTCCTCCTCCAGCGGGATGCTTCGGAACGGGCGCCTTCCTGCGCGGTGCCACCGCGGCTTTGTACCGGTAGGGCTGCAGCGCCGTGATGCTCGAGTAGCCGGTCAGGTAGATGCGCCGACCGTCGGAGACGACAGGCGTGTAGGTGCCGCGCGGGTAGCGGAAGACGGTTCGCCCCGCCTTCATCGAGTAGCCGGTGGTCGAGGTGTCGTCGAACTCGGCGGCGTAGACGATGTCGCCGACCGCGGTCAGCGAGCCGATCACGGAGCCGCCGGCGGAACGGATCCAGCGCGGCTCGCCGCTCTTCGCGTTAAGCGCGTAGACGTTGCCGTCGAAGGAACCGACGTAGACGGTCGGGCCGGTATGGCGGGTCCTGGCGACGGCCGGCCCCGAGTAAACATAGCCACCGGTCGAGTAGGTCCAGGCGATCGTCCCGTCGTGGCGGTCGAAGCTGTAGACGCGCGTGTCGTTGTTGCCGGCGAAGACACGGCCGAAGGCGACAGCTGGGGTCGAGTAGAACGCCCCCGAGGTGCCGAAGCCCTGGCCGAGCGAGTCGCTCTGCCATTTCAGCTTGCCGTTCTTGGCGACGACGGCGTTCATGTAGCCGCCGTAGTCGCCGACGTAGAGGACGCCGCCGTAGTAGGCGGGGGCCGACTTGACCGGCCCGCCCAGGCTCGTCGCCCAGCGCACGTTGCCGTTGCGGGTGCTGAGCGACAGCAGCTGGCCGTCTTCGCAACCGAAGTAGAGGCTGCGCCCGACGACGACCGGCGAGGACTCGGCCCGCCCCGGCAGCGCGCGTTTCCACAGCACCCGTCCGGTCCGCGCGTCCAGCTTCACCACGTGACCCGGGACGAGGTTGACGATGTAGAGGCGGTGCTTGTAGTAGGTCGGTGAGGAGGCGTTGAGGCGGCCGATGCGGCGCCTCCAGAGCTGCTTGCCGGTGTCGGCATCGAGCGCGATCGCATAGCCGCTGTTGTTGACGAAGTAGAGCTTGCCGCCGGCGAGGGAGGGAGGGAACTCCAGCAGCGGCCCATCCTTGTAGCGCCAAATCTGCTTGTACGGGGGCTTGATCCCCTGCGCAGGCAGGTAGCGGCTGCGGGCGCGGTCGTAGCCGTACAGCGGCCAGCTGACCGCCTTTCGCTTCGGCTTCTTCGGCTTCTGCGGCTGGAAGGGGACGTCGGCGTTGTGCACGTCGGGAGGCCGCTTCAACAGCTCGTAGGCGAGCGCCGCGCCGCCGATCACGAGCACCGCAGCGGCGCCGATGAGGGAGATCGCCAGGCGGCGGTGCTCATGCCAGAACCGCTTCAGCGCCGCCGACCATGTGGCCGCCCGGGCCTTGAGGGTCGGCTTTTTCTCGCTCATAGCCGCAGCTCCCACATCTCGATGAAGCCGAAGTCGGCGAAGCCGCGCGGCGCTGCCGAAGGCCGGAGCTCCTTCTCGTCCATCTGCAGGCCCATCCGGGCCAGCTCAGTCTCCCGCGGCGGCGCGCCGCTCCGACTCGGCGGAGACCCCGTTCAGCAGCTGCTTGATCCCCTGCTTGACAACGCCGACGACGAGCCCGCCGGCGACCGGCACGGTCGGCGTGGTCCGCAGGGCGTAGACGACTTTGGTCCGGCCCTCCCCATCGGCCTCCAGCGAGACGGTCCCGACGTGGTCGCGCACCGGCAGCCCCGACAGGACCTTGTAGGAGAAGCGGCTCGGCCGCTCGTAGACGATCGTTTCCTCCCGCATCGGCGGGCCCACCGCGGTGAGCACGCGAATCGAGCCAACGCCGTTGGGCGCCGGCTCCCCCTCGCGCTCCAGGACTGACTTCCGCAACGGCGTCATCTCCGCGTACCGGCGGTGATCAGTAAGAACGTCGAACACGGTCTCAGGCGGCGCATCCACCTCGCGCACAAGAGTGAAGCTAGCCACGACGCAGGAGCCTAGCGCTCATCCCGCCAACACCCAGCACCGCGGATCGCTTCCCTCGACCGCCGCGACCTCGCCGAGGATCGTCAGGTGGTCGAGGCAGGAGAGGACGATCTGCAGGACCCAGGCGCTGACCGGCGTGTTGAGGTTCTCCGAGCCGACGATCTCGCCGACGATGTCGAAGCCGGTCCGCTCGCCGCTTGCCAACGCCTCGCGCACCTTGCCGAGCAGCTCGGTGACCTGGCGGCGCGCCTCTGCGATCTTCGCCTCGGGGTCGCGGAAGGTGCGGCCGTGGCCAGGCAGCACCAGATCCACCTCCAGCGGCTCGACCTCGTCGAGGCTGCGCAGGAACTCGCCGACCGGGTCGGGGCTGTGGCCGTGGTCGAAGAAGAGGACGGTGCGGCCGAGCAGGTGGTCGCCCGAGATCATCAGCTTGCGCTCGGGCTGGTGCAGGACGACGTGGGACGGGGCGTGGCCGGGGGTCTCGTGGACCTGCCAGGAACCGAGGTCGGTCTCCACCTCGACCCCCGGCACCAGATCGCGGTCCGGCTCCACGATCGCGTCAATCCCGTTGTCGTCGTTCCCTTCGCGGGAAGCGCGGTAGCGCTCCAGCGCTGCAGGCGGGACGCCGCTCTGCCGGGCGACCTCGATCCGCTGCTCGAGCGCGGCGACGGGGTCGTCGGCGAGCAGGCGAACGTGCGCCCAGGCAGGGTGCATCCAGAGCTCGCAGCCGGCGCCTTCGACGATCGGCGCCGCCAACCCGTAGTGGTCGGTGTGGGAATGGGTGCAGACGAGGAGGCGGACGTCCTCGAGGCCAAAGCCGGCCTGGGCGAGGGCGAGGTCGAACCGGCGCAGGCCGCCCTTGCCGCCGATGCCGGTGTCGAAGAGGACGACGCCGCCGTCGGCGGCGAGCGCCCAGACATTGCCGTGCGGCACCCCGGGCCAGGGCAGTGGCAGGCGCAATCTCCAGACGCCGGGAAGCACCCTCTCCGCGCGGGGCGTCTCAGGCCGCTTCGGGTCGCTCATCGTCGGCAATCCTCTCAGGAGCCGCCCGTTCGACGCGTGACCTCCGTCAAGCTCGGATAGGTTGCTCGCGACGATGGCGTCGAACAGCCCCAAGCGCGCCGGCCTCGTCCTCGCAACGCTGATCCTGGTCGCCGCTGTCGCCAACCTCAACCTGGCCGTCGCCAATGTCGCCCTGCCCGACATCGGCAAGGCGTTCGGCGCCGGACAGACGACCCTCAACCTGGTCGCGGTCGGCTACTCGCTCGGGCTCGCGACCTCGGTCCTCTACCTCGGCGCGCTCGGAGACCGCTACGGGCGCAAGAGGATGCTGCTGCTCGGCATGGGCCTCTCTATCCCGGCTTCGCTGCTGGCCGCCCTCGCGCCTTCGATCGGCGTCCTCTTCGTCGCTCGGGTGCTGGGCGGGGTCGCCGCCGGGATGGCCTTCCCGACCACGCTGGCCCTGATCACCGCGCTCTGGTCCGGACCGGCGCGGACCCGCTCGATCGCCCTCTGGTCGGCGATCGGCGGCGCGATCGCCTCGCTCGGGCCGCTGCTCTCCGGGGCGCTGCTGGAGCAGTTCGAGTGGGGCTCGGTCTTCTTCATCACTCTGCCCCTGGCCGCGATCGCCCTCTACATGTCGTGGCGTTACGTCCCCGCCCATGTCAACGAGACGACGGAGCCGGTCGACAACCTCGGCGGCGTGCTCTCGATCCTCCTGATCGCCGCCGTCGTGCTCGGGATCAACATCGCCCCGGTGCCGGGCAAAGGGACGCTTGCGATCGGTCTCGGCCTGGTCGCACTCGCGGCGACGGCGGCCTTCCTGATCCGCCAGTGGCGGACGCGCTCGCCGCTCTACGACCTCGAGGTGGCGTCGCGGCGCATCTTCTGGGTCGCCGCCTGCGCCGGGCTGATCGTCTTCGGCTCGCTGATGGGGGCGATGTTCATCGGCCAGCAGTTCCTGCAGAACGTGCTCGGCTACTCGACCCTCGACTCGGGCCTGGCGATCCTGCCCGCGGCGGCGCTGATGGTGGTGGTCGCTCCCCGCTCCGCCAAGCTGGTCGAGGCGCGTGGCGCCCGCTTCACGCTGCTGGTCGGGTACGTCTTCTGCGTGCTCGGCTTCCTCGCCATGCTGCTGCTCTGGAAGCAGGGCATCTCCTACTGGAAGGTCGGCCTCGGCTACGCCCTGATCGGGATCGGGGTCGGTTTCGCCGGCACCCCGGCGTCCCGCTCGCTGACCGGCTCGGTGCCGGTCAAGCGTGCCGGCATGGCGTCGGGCACCGCCGACCTGCAGCGCGATCTCGGCGGGGCGATCATGCAGTCGATCCTCGGCGCGCTGCTCACCGCGGGTTACGCCGCCGCTGCCAACGCCGCGATCGCCGCCTCCCCCGAACGGGCCAAGATCACCGAGAACGTCCAGGGTGAGCTGACCAAGTCCTTCTCCGGCGCCGCCGATCTGGCCGAGCAGTATCCGCGTTACTCGGAGCAGATCGTCGCCGCCGCCAAGACCTCCTTCCTGCAGGGCGACAAATGGGCCTACACCGCCGGCATCGTCGCGATCCTGCTCGGCGTGGCGCTCGTCTTCTTCCTCTTCCCGAAGAAGGACGAGGAAGACGCGCTGCTCGCCAGGTACCACGCCGAAGACGCGTAGCCCGCGTCGGCGCTTGCGAAGATAGCCGCGAATGGCGACCGCCCCCGAATCGCGCCAGTCCCGGCTCGGCGCCGCGCTGCGCGAAGGCGAGCGGGTGACGCCGCTGGAGCTCTTCTTCGACCTCGTCTTCGTGCTGGCACTCACCCAGTGCACGGCGCTGATGTCGCACCACCCGACCGGAGACGGGCTCGCGCAGGGCTTGCTGGTGCTGGGCGTGCTCTGGTGGGCGTGGGTCGGATACGCCTGGCTGACCAGCGTCGTCGATCCTGAGGAGGGCGCCGTGCGGCTGGTCATCTTCGGCGCGATGGCGGCGCTGCTGATCGTCTCCCTCAGCGTGCCGGAGGCGTTCGGTCATCTAGCGCTCGTCTTCGCCCTCGCCTACGGCGCGGTGCGGGTCGCCCACATCGGCCTCTTCATGCTCGCCAGCCCTGAGGACGACGCGCTGCGCCACTCGGTGCTCGGGCTCGCCGCCAGCACCGCGGTCTCCGTCTCGCTGCTGGTCGTCGCCTCCCTCTTCGACGGCCTCGCACAGGGAGCGCTGTGGGCGCTGGCCCTCTTCCTCGACATGGCCGGGCCCTACTTCATCCGCTCCGAAGGCTGGAAACTGATGCCCGAGCACTTCGCCGAGCGGCACGGCCTGATCGTGATCATCGCGCTCGGCGAGTCGATCGTCGCGATCGGGGTCGGCGCATCCGGCGCGCTCAGCCTTGGCATCGCCACCGCAGCCGTGCTCGGCGTCTCGCTCACGGCGGCGATGTGGTGGACCTACTTCGACATCGTCGCGATCGTCGCGGGTCGCCGCCTGGCGGAGGCGGAGGCCGGCCAAACGCAGAACGAGATGGCGCGCGATTCCTACTCCTACCTGCACCTGCTGATGGTGGCCGGGATCGTCCTCGCCGCCCTCGGCATGAAGAAGACGATCGGCCACTTCGACGAGCACCTGCACGCCGTTCCCGCCTTCGCCCTGCTCGGTGGCGTCGCCGTGTACCTGCTCGGCCATGTTGCCTTCCGCTATCGCCATATCCACACGATCAACCGGCAGCGGCTGCTGCTCGCGGCGGTGCTGCTGATCCTGGTGCCGGTGGCGACGGAGCTGCCGGCGCTCGCCGTCCTCGGCCTAGCCAACGTCCTGATCTGGGCGATGATCGCCTACGAGACCCGCGCCTACGGCGAGGCCCGCCAGCAGGTCCGCCGTCCCGAGGCACAGATCGCCGAACCCTGACCGCCGCTGGGCGAACGGCGATGTCGGCGGTCAGGGCAACCGACGCCGGGCCCCGCCGGGTCGCCACGGCCAGCCTTGGGTTTTCCGGGTCCCCCGGCGGGATGCCTAAGGCGCGACGAAAGTAGAGGGGTCGGGGCCGATCCGCCGGCCGATGTCGAGCGCGCCGATCTCGGTGATGTCGTCGTCGCTCAGCTCGAAGTCGAAGACTTCGAAGTTCTCCCGGATCCGTGCCGGGGTCACAGATTTCGGGATGACGACGTTGCCGAGCTGCAGGTGCCAGCGCAGGATCGCCTGCGCCGGCGTCCTGTCGTGGCGCGTGGCGACGGCCGCGACCGTCTCGTTGCTGAGCAGCTCCCCCTGGGCAAGGGGGCTCCAGGCCTCGGTGGCGATGCGATGCTCGCGATGCCAGGCGCGCAGCTCGGCCTGCTGGAAATGGGGGTGGAGCTCGACCTGGTTGACGGTCGGTCGGGTCTCCGCCTCCTGCTCCAGCATCTCCAGATCCTCGATCCGGAAGTTGGAGACGCCGATCGTGCGCGAGCGTCCCTCCTCGTGGATCCGTTCGAAGGCACGCCAGGTGTCGAGGGTTTTGCCCTCGGTCGGGACCGGCCAGTGGATCAGGTAGAGGTCGACGCGGTCGAAGCCGAGCCGCTCCAAGCTCTTCTCGAATGCGGCGAGGGTCGGGTCGTAGCCCTGCTCGGAGTTCCAGAGCTTGGTGGTGACGAAGAGATCCTCGCGGGGAATGCCGGCAGCCGCGATCGCCGCCCCCACGCCACGCTCGTTGCGGTAGGCCGCGGCGGTGTCGATGTGGCGATACCCGACCTCGAGCGCCTCCTCGACCGCCCGCTGGGTGTCGTCCGGTGGCACCTGGAAGACGCCGAAGCCGAGCTGGGGAATCTCGACTCCGTCGTGGAGGGTCACCACGGGGATGGAGGTCACCTGGGTCATCTCTTGCTCCGTTCCTGTCGCAGGGCTGGGACTGCAAAAGGCCCATACCCGGCGGGGGAGCGATTTATGCCGGGGCCGGGCGGGAGCGCGCTAGCTGGTCGCGAAACCGATGGCCAGCAGCGGGAAGCCCGCCATCAGACCGAGGTAGGCGCCGATCGCGACGCCGGTCAGCGTCCGCGTAGTGCGCGATTTTGCGCCTGCGACAAAGCCGACCAGAACGCAGAAGGCGGCGATTCCGAGGCCGATCCAGAAGACGTCGGGCATGAGCCGGGCGAGCCTATCGAACCGTCCCGGCCGCAGGTCCAACGACATGCGTTGGGGTTTTCGGCCCGCGGACGAGGAGGGTGCGAGGTAAGTTTGGGGCCGTGAAGCTGCTCGCCTTCAGCGACCTGCACAGGGACCTGGGCCAGGCCGCCAAGCTGGTGGAGATGTCCCCCGAGGCCGATGTGGTGGTCGGGGCCGGCGACTTCGCCTCGGTGCACGAGGGTCTCGAGGAGACGATCGGCGCCCTGGCCGCGATCGAGACGCCGACCGTGCTCGTCCCCGGCAACAACGAGACCGAGGACGCGCTGCGCGAGGCTGCGGCCGGTTGGAGCGCCGCCACGGTCCTGCACGGCGGCGGCACGACGATCGCGGGCGCCGCGTTCTACGGCCTCGGCGCAGGGATCCCCGTCACCCCATGGGACTGGAGCTTCGACCTCGACGACGAGGCGGCGGCAGCGAGGCTCGCGTCCTGTCCCAGGGAGGCGATCCTCGTCCTCCACTCGCCGCCGCAGGGCCACTGCGACGTCAACGGCGGCGGCGACCACTTCGGCAGCAACGCCCTTCTCCAGGCGATCGAAGAGAAACAACCCCGCCTTGCGGTCTGCGGCCACATCCACGAGTCCTGGGGCTGCCAGAGCCGGATCGGCGACACCCCGATCCGCAACCTCGGCCCGGCCGGCACCTGGCTCGAGGTCTAGGCGCGAGTCAGACGCCGAACGAGCAGGGGCCGCCCGAAGGCGGCCCCTGCCAGGTGCTTGGGAACGAGCGCGGAAACAACGGCCGGGTGGGACGACGCCCGGTCTTCCTTTGCTCGCCGGTGCCCGGGTTGGATTCCGCCGGGCGGCCGAAGCAGTGCGGCGCCTAGCGGCCCTGCACCTCCAGAGTCCCTTGAAGCATGTGACTCAAAATAGGACCACCTCCTTTCTCTGGTGATCCGATTGAAGCAGACGGCTCGAGCGGCAACGCGCCCGGCAGGATTCGAATCTGTGACCTCGGCTGCAGTCCGTTAGCCACCCTCCGCCAGAAGGACGTTCAAAACCAGCCCTTCGAGGTCCTGGGCAGCGTCGATCAGCTGACCAAGTGCGGCCCGGAGCTCCCGCAGGTTGGGGACCTCTTCAAGATCGACGTCAAAGGCCTCGATCTCCTTCTCCGTGCGACGGAGGTTCCGAGACAAACCCTCGGTCTTCCTGCGCTCCTCCAGCGAATCCTGCGCCCGCCGGACGTCGCGCAGCTTCGCCTCCGGCTCCTCGATGTATTTCTCGACCGCCGCGTCTGGGACCTGGATGACGTCGCTCAGGTCCTTCTTCGCCTCGACGAGTTCCTGACTGATCCCGCCGCTGCCCTGCTTGGCCTTTTCAAGCAGTTTCTTCTGAACCTGCTTCGGCCCGCCGAGCTTCTTTACGACCTTGGGCCTTGCCTTACCGAGCGAAGACGCGACCTGCCCCACCCGGAGCGCCGACGAATAGTCGAGCTTGTCGGTTGCGATGTCGGTGACGACCTGGTCGCCCATCGCCAGAACCCGGAGTCGATCCCTGTACGTCGCCAACGACATCCCAAGGCTCTGGGCCATGTCGTCATCACTCCGCGTTCCGTTCCGCTTCCGGAGGTCCCTGATAGCGCGAAGCTGCTCGGCCATCTCCCAGCCCCGGCGATTGCTGTGGACGTTGAACATCACCACCAGCTGGTCGTGATCGTCCAGCTTGCCGCCGATCACTGCCGGCATCTCCTTCAAACCGAGCGCCTTCGCGACGGTGTAGCGGCGCTCTCCCTCGATCAGCAGGAAGCGATCGTCTTTGGGGCCATCGCGGTAGGGCTGCACCAGGATCGGCTCGAGGACGCCGTGCTCCTGGATGGACTGCCGCAGAGACAGCAGTTCCTCCGCCTCGAAATGGTGCTTTGCCCTCGGATTGTTTTCGTTGGGCACGATCTTCTCGAGCGGTATGTACTCCATTTTTCTGTTTCGCGTTAGAGCGTTCATTTCTCCCTTACCTCAGGCCTAGGAAATTCGTAGACATTTGACGAACTACGAAGCCGGATCACACGAGCCGGCCCTCCTTCACATCGGTCCTGCCGATGGCATAGCGATTGGCGCCCACCCGGACGATCCTTGGCTCGCGGATGGCCACCGCGACGATGCTTCGCAGCGGATCCCGTGCTTCAGTGCGGAATCCGCCATCCTGGAGTAGCTGCCAGATGTCCTTGACGTGGAGGGGGCCGTGTTTCTCCAAAATCGTCGTAATGGCCGCGATCCACGACATACCGGTCAACGGTCCCTCCAGCGTCTTTGCGGCGTCTGACTCAGTCAGCGATCTTGGCCCAACCTCAGCGGGGTCCGGCAGATCGCCAAACTCGGCCGTGAAGAGGCTCTCGGCGGCAGTCCGGCGCGCAGCCATCGTCTCCAGTTCGGTCCGAAGCTCCTCGTACCGCTGGCGCACCCGATCTTCCGACTGCCGGTAGGCGTCGATGCGCCGAATAAGCTGGTCTCGAAAGTCATCTGACTCAGGCATATGCCGATTGTAGGCAAATATAGGGCGTCATTCAGGGGATACAAGTATACAACTCCCCAACTAGCGAACCTATTCCGCTCTGCAATGCGATCTACAGACATCCCCGCTCACTCCAATAGAGCTTTCTGTCGTATGAAAGGGCGCTACAAGGGCACGCGGCCCGGCGCCAGCACACGGCCTACGGGCGAACCCGCCTCAGCGGGGGCTTTCGCAAACGCGCCCGACAGGATTCGAACCTGTGACCTTCGGTTTCGTAGACCGACGCTCTATCCAACTGAGCTACGGGCGCGGGTCGAGGCTGGCTGGCCTCTCCGGGGGGATTCTATGGGGCGGGGCTTGGACCTGTTGCCGCGGTCAGCGGCCCTGAAACTCGGCGTGGCCGGGGCCCTCGTCGAGGAAGGTCTTGACGGCACGCTGCAGGTCTTCGCTGGCAAAGAGGTCGCCGGCGTCCTCGCGGACCGCCTGGTCGGCGGCTGGGATGCCGCCCTCGCGGTAGCGACGCAGGATGTGCTTGGTCATCGCGTGGGCCCTGGTCGGGCCGGCCGCCAGCTCGGCGGCGAAGGCACGGGCGCGATCGTCGAACCCGTCGTCGTCGAAGACGAGGTTGACGACGCCCCAACGCTCCATCTCCTCGGCATCGAAGAGATCGCCGCTCATCACGAACTGACGTGCGCGACCGCTGCCGGCGCGCTCCGCAAGCCGCTGGGTGCCACCCATCGAAGGAGTCAGGCCGACCACCTTCTCGACCAGGCCGAACCGTGCCGAGCGCGCGGCGAGGATCAGGTCGCAGCCCAGCGACAGCTCGAACGCGGCGGTCAGCGTAAGCGCGTGGGCGGCGAAGACGACCGGCAGCGGCAGCGCTTCCACCCGCTCGACCGTCCCGATCAGCTCGTCCCAGAGACGGCTTGCCCGCTCGGGCGTGAGCCCGTCGAACTCGTGGACGTCGACGCCGCCGGAGACGGCGCGTCCCTCGGCGCGGAAGAGAAGCGCCCGCGGCGGATCCGCCTCGACCGCCTCGACGGCGGCCTGCAGATCCTCGAACAGCTGTCGATTGAAGAGGTTGAGCGGCGGGCTGTCGAAGGTGGCGACCGCCAGGCCCTGCTCGTCTCGGTCGAGCCGGACGAGCATCTAAGCAGGGGCGGGCTTGTTCAGCCGCACGTGCCAGTTGACCGTCGCGGTGGCAACCCGCGTGCCGGAGCTGTCTGCCAGCTCGATCTCGCAGGGAAACTCGACCTTGCCGTCCACATCGAGGGTCGCGAGCGCATCCGCCGCCGGAACGCCCAGCTTCGCGCTCGCCTCGATCGGCCCCTTGGCGATCTTCTCGTAGGAGATCTCGGCGCTTCGCGCCAGCGGCGTGACCTCGCCCAGCCGGTCGGCGAAGGCGCCGACGAAGGCCGCGCCGGAGGCCGTCTCGGCCACCGTGAAGAGGGCGCCGGCGTGCTGGGAGCCGACGTGGTTGGTCAGCTCGGGGCGCTCGGGCAGGCGGACGACGGCCTCGCCTTCGGTGACGCTGGTTATCTCCAGCCCGAGGTGCCCGGCGAACGGCACCGCCTGCGTCATCCCCTGCGCTATCGCGTCGAAATCGGTCATCTGCCGCGCAGCCTACATATCAAGGGACGCGATGGACCTCGAAGAGGTTGGTCCCCAACTCCTGGTTCGGCAGGCCGGCCGTGATCGCGATCAGGTCGCCCGACTCAGCGATGCCGTGGCGGAGCGCCAGGGCGGCGCAATCGTCGAGCAGAGCACGGACCTCGGTCTCATGCTCGTTGAGGATCGCCGTGACCCCGAAGAGGAGGCCGAGGCGACGCACCGTCTCGATCCGAGGCGAGATCGCCAGCACGGGCACCTTCGGCCGGTGGGCGGAGACGAGCCGGGCGGTGCGGCCGCTGGTGGTAGGCACGACCATGGCCGCCAGGTTGAGTCGGTAGACGGCGCCAACCGCACTCTGGGCGACCGAGTCGGCGACGTCCTGGGTCGTCTGGTCGGTGCGGGTGAACAGCCAATCGCCGTAGGGCAGGTCGGGCTCGGTGGCGCGGGCGATCTGGTCCATCACCCGCACGGCCTCGACCGGATGGCGGCCGACGGCGGTCTCCTCCGAGAGCATCACGGCGTCGGTTCCGTCGTAGATCGCGTTGGCGACATCGGTCACCTCGGCCCGAGTCGGGCGGCGCTCGGTCACCATCGAGGCGAGCATCTGCGTTGCCGTGATAGCCGGCTTGGAGCGCTGGCCGGCTGCCCGGATCAACCGCTTCTGAACCACCGGCACCTGTGCGAGGGGCAACTCGATTCCCAGGTCGCCCCGCGCCACCATGATCCCGCCGCTCGCCGCGCGGACGATCTCCTCCGCGTTCTCGGCCGCCTGTTGCTTCTCGATCTTGGCGATCAGGGGGATGTCGGAATCGAGCGATCGCAGCCGCTCGGAGACCGGCTCGAGGTCCGCCGCCGAGGAGACGAAGGACATCGCGAGCAGGTCGATCCCCTGCTCGACCGCGAACTTGACCCAGCCGAGGTCGCCGTCGGTGGCGGCGCGCGCGGTGGCGCCGGGGATGTTCATCCCCTTGTGGGAGGAGAGCGTCCCCCCCACCTCGACCTCGCAGTCGACGCCTCCGTCCTCGGGCTCGCGCACCCGCAGGCGGATCGCCCCGTCGGCGAGATAGACCAGCTCGTCCTCGTGCAACGAGGTGACGCCGGGCCAGTCGACCGGGATCGTCTCCCGGTCGCCCTCTACCTGTTTCGGGGTCAGCTGCACATGCATCCCCGTCTCCAGCTCGGCGACGTCGCCACGAAGCTGGCCGATCCGCAGCTTTGGCCCCGGCAGGTCGCCAAGCACCGCGACCTCGCGGCCGACCCGCTCCGCCGCAGTCCGGATCGACTCGATCGTGCGGGCGTGCCGGTCTCGGTCGGCGTGGGAGAAGTTGAGGCGGAAGATGTCGGTGCCAGCCTCGATCAGACCACTCAGGACGTCGTCATTCCAGCTGGCAGGGCCAACAGTTGCGATGATTTTGGTCCGTCTGCCGTACATCCGTCACATGACTCTAGAGACTGCTTGACGTGACATCGATCTGTGTAACACTGGTCCTATGACCCGACTGGCTGAGCCAGCCGCGTCGCCGCAGACTCCGGCAGCGACCGGCCTTGTCGGCGAGGCGCCGCCATCGCCCGCCGGCCCGATCGAGTCCGTCGAGGCGGCCGGCCTGCCAGAACCGCCGGCGATCCAACTGCCGCCGCTGCTGCAGACCCTGCGCTTCAACCAGCGCCAGATCCAGTTCGTCTTCCGCGCCCGGCGCGAGCTCGGCGAGGTCTTCCGGATGCATGGCACGATCCCCGGGCCCGGCCCGGTGATCACCAGCCATCCCGACCACGTCCGCTCGCTGTTCACCGCGAAGCCCGAGCAGGCGCCATCGCTGACCGGCGAGTCGCCGCTGCGGCCGATCGTCGGCCCGAACTCGGTCCTCACCGCGCTCGGCTCCCGCCACATGCGCCAGCGCAAACTGCTGCTGCCGCCCTTCCACGGCGAGGCGATCGAGCAGTACACGCAGATGATCGCCGACACCGCCGAGCGTGAGATCGACCGCTGGCCGATCGGCAGTCCCTTCGCCTTGGCGCCGCATATGCAGGCGATCACGCTCGACGTGATCATGGCCGGAATCTTTGGCATCGAGGGCAAGCTGGAGCCCGGCACCCCCGAGCATCGGTTGCGCATCGCCACCAAGCGCTTCACGGCCATGTCCATGCAGCCGCTGGCGCAGCTCGGTGAACTGATGAACCTCAACCGCGAGGAGCCGGTCGGCCTCATCCGGATCGCCGTAGAGCTGATCAACCGCCCGACCTTCGCGGTGATCGAGCGCCGTCGCCGCGCCGAGGACCTTGGCGAGCGGCGCGACATCCTCTCGCTGCTGCTGCAGGCAAAGACGGAGAGTGGCGAGACGATGAACGACAAAGAACTGCGCGACGAGTTGCTGACCCTCGTTCTCGCCGGCCACGAGACGACGGCCAACTCGCTGGCCTGGATCTGGGAGCGGCTGGTCCGCGCCCCCGCCGCCCACGACGCCCTGCGCGACGCCGTCCGCGGCGAGGAGGATCCGGCTGAGCAGATCGAGGCGACGATCGTCGAGGGGATGCGCTCGCGACCGGTGATCCCGATCATCGGCCGGCGCGTGAAGCTGCCCTGGCGCCTCGGCCCCTACGCGGTGCCGGCAGAGACGCCGCTGATCATGAGCATCCTCCTCCTCCACCACCGCGAGGATCTGTACCCGCAGCCCTTCGAGTTCCGCCCCGAGCGCTGGCTCGGCCACAAGCCGGGGACCTACGACTGGATCCCGTTCGGCGGCGGCGTCCGCCGCTGCCTCGGCGCGGCGCTGGCGATGGCCGAGCAGCGGGTCGTGCTGGAGGCGATGGCCCGCCGCCTCGACCTCGAAGCCGACGACCCCGAGCCCGAGCATGCCGTGCACCGCAACGTGACGATGATCCCCTCGCGCGGCGCCAGCGTAGTCATCCGCTCGCGCCGCGACTGACGCCTGGGGACGAGGATCGACTAGGGGGTCGAGCCGGGGGGAAGCCTGTAGCTGGCCGATTGCCCGGTCCCCAGGCCGTTGAAACGATCGGCAAGCTTGTGAAAGCGCCGCTCCAACGCGGCCTTTATCTCGACCTCCAGCTCGGCCTCTCCCTCGAAGGTGTGGGCTGTTGGCCTCCCCGTGAAGGGCGATCGAGAAGTGCGGGCGCCGACGTCGCATCGCGATCCGACCTTGGAACGTCGCGATGCACCCGACAAGCAGCTAGCGGAGAGGGAGGGATTCGAACCCTCGAGAGAGCTTGCGCCCCCTACTCGCTTAGCAGGCGAGTGCCTTCAGCCACTCGGCCACCTCTCCGGGGCCGAAAACCATAGCGCCGCCAAGCACCGCCGGCAGGGGCTCTGCTCCCGCGAATGCCGAGGAATCAGATATGGACGGGCATTCGCTCCCGCGTCCGCCCTGCCGGGTTACGCTCGTCAGCGCAAATGACTGCCCATGCCAGGTACGAGCAGATCTTCGCCGAGGTCGAGGCGCCGTTCGCCTTCGTCGACCTCGACGCCATGCGAGCCAACTCGGAGGAGATGCTGGGGCGAGCCGGCACCAAGCCGATCCGAGTGGCGAGCAAGTCGGTGCGCTGCCGGGCGCTGCTCGAGCGGATCCTGCGTGGCGAGAGGCGCTTCGACGGCCTGATGACCTTCACCCTGCCCGAGACCCTCTGGCTGGCCGAGCAGGGGTTCGAGAACCTGCTGCTCGCCTACCCGACCGCGGACACCGAAGGGCTCGGCGAGCTGGCCCTGCGCTCTGTCTCCAACCCGGAGGGCGCACCGATCGTGATGGTCGACTGCGCCGAGCACCTCGACGCGATCGAGTCGGTGCTGGGCGCGGGCGCGGCGCCGGTCAGGGTCTGCATCGACGTCGATGCCAGCTGGTGGGCGCTGGGTGGAAGGCTCAAGGTGGGTCCAAAGCGGTCCCCCGTGCACACCGTCGAGCAGGCCGTCACCCTGGCCCACGAGATCGAGCGGCGCCCGCAGCTCGATCTCGCTGCGCTGATGGCCTACGAGGGCCAGATCGCCGGCGTCGGCGACCGGCCCCCGGGGCAGCGACTGCGCGGTGCCGCGATCCGCTTCATGCAGCGCCGCTCCGCCGCCGAGCTGGCCGAGCGGCGCGGTGCGATCGTCGCCGCGATCCGCGAGTTCGCGGAGCTGGCGATCGTGAACGGTGGCGGCACCGGCAGCCTCGAGCTCACCGCGTCTGAGGATGAGGTCACCGAGGTCACTGCCGGTTCCGGCTTCTACGCGCCGGCCCTCTTCGATCACTACAGCCGTTTCTCGCTGATCCCGGCGGCCGGCTTCGTGCTGCCGATCGTGCGCAAGCCGGCGCCCGCCGTTGCGACCGCGCTGGGCGGCGGCTACCTCGCCTCCGGCAGCGGCGACGCCACGCGGCTCCCAGTCCCATGGCTGCCGACCGGGCTACGACTCGACCCCCAAGAGGGCGCCGGAGAGGTGCAAACGCCGCTGCTCGGCCCCCCGGCGGCGCAGCTCTCGATCGGCGACCGCGCCTACCTCCGTCACGCCAAGGCCGGCGAGCTGTGCGAGCGCTTCGACGCTCTCCACCTGGTCGAAGGCAACCAGATCGTCGACGTCGTCCCGACCTACCGCGGCGAGGGCAAGGCCTTCCTCTAAGAACCTGCCTCAGACGCCCCGCATCAGCTCCATCGCCGACACCTCCAAGCCGTGCGCCAGCTTCGCGACGGTGGAGACTCGCATGTCGCGGACACCCCGCTCCGCTCGTCCGACCTCCACCGGATGCATCCCGGCGCGATGTGCGAGTTCCTCCTGCGTCAGATCGCGGCGCTTCCGTTGCGCCTTGATGTTGCGGCCAACCGCGACCTTCGGCTCCACCCACCGATCATCCGGAGCAGAGCCGATAACGTCCAGAGCCAATAACGCATTTTTTCCCTTTGGGAAGACTTATATAGAAACGCTGTGCGCAGAGGCACCCACGGGCATCCCCCGCTGTTCGCGGTGAATCCACCGGTCCGGAATACAGCCAATAACGTACTATGCTCCGCATCGATTTAAGCATTTAATTTTTGCGGAGATAGATACGCGATGCACGACAAGGAGAAGGAGGCCCGCGAGCGCAGGGCGCGAAGCCACTGGCTGCGGGTCGCGATCCTCGACCTGCTCGCCGAGGAGGGACGCGAGCTGACGGTGGCACAGATTCGAGCCGAGCTGCCCGGCGGTCCGGCGCTCGGCAGCGTCAACTACCACTTAAGGGTCCTGGGAGACAACAGCCTCGTCGTCTTGGAGGACGATTGCTACAAGCTCTCATAGAGAGTCTTGTCACCATGACTCAGGGCCCAAGCACTACAGACGCGTACTCGTTCGTAAAGACGCGGTGGGGATCCAATTCGTCCCGCGCAGCCTGGAACGTCGCCCACTCCGGATAGAGCGAGGCCAGCGTAGCCACCGTCTGGAAGTGGCGCTTGCCCCAGTGGGGGCGGCCGCCGTAGTCACCCATGATCTCCTCGACCGCCTCAAAGTAAGGGCGCCACTCCATTCCCCGGTACTGGTGCACGGCGATATAGGCGGTGTCGCGCCGGTATGACGGACTGAGCAGCGCGTCGTCGCCGGCCGCCACCCGCATCTCGATCGGAAAGAAGACCGGGTAGCGGTTGCCGCGCACCCACTCGACTACCCGCCGCGCTGCCTCGGGACCGTGCTCACGGGGAATGGCGTACTCCATCTCAGTGAAACGGACGCGGCGCTCGCTGGCGAACACCCGGTCGCTGCGGTCGGTCTTCTTGCCACCCGAGGCGAGGGCGGCGGCGAGGTGGGAGAGACGTGGAATCGCCGCTGGGACCAGCCTGCCCGCTGCCGAGATCGCCTCCAGCGCCCAGTTCTCGAGGACGATGTCGTTGAGGTAGGCAGCAAGCCTGCCGCGCGGGCGGGGTGGCCCCTCGACCCGGTTGCGCTCGAGCACCAATGCGGAGTCGGCGTAGGGGAAGGTGAACAGCTCGAAGTGGTCGTTTGCCTGCGTCCGCTCCGCAAAGCTGTCGAGGACCTCTTCACGCGGCTGCGGCTTGTCGACACGGAGCAGGGTGAAGGCTGGGACGCAGCGCAGCGTCACCGCCGAGATCGCACCGAGGGCGCCGATGCCAACCCGCGCGGCACGGAGGCGATCGGGCTCGGCGCCACCCAGCTCGCGCACGCTCCCGTCGGCGGTCACCATCTCCACGCCCTCGACCTGGGCGGAGATGTTGCGCAGTTTCGCGCCGGTGCCGTGGGTGCCGGTGGAGATCGCCCCGGCGATCGTCTGGCGGTCGATGTCGCCGAGGTTCTCCATCGCCAGGCCGAGCCGGTGCAGCTCCTCGTTGAGCTCGGCGAGCACGGTGCCCGCCCCGACCCTGACCAAGCCCGAGGCGGGATCGGCGTCGATCGTGCCGCTCAGCGCAGCGATGTCGACCATCGTGCCATCGGTCAGCGCCGCCTCGGTGAAGGAGTGGCCGGCGCCGGCGACGCTGACCTTGCGGCCGGCGCCGGCGGCCGCAACGATCGCGACGGCCAGCTCCTCGCGGTTGCGCGGTTGGACGACCTCTGCCGGCCGGCATCGCTGGTCCCCCGTCCAGTTGCGCCACGTCTCGCCCATCCGCGCGTACGCTAGCTCTCCGCGGGCCGGAGCAGGGGCGGAGCCAGGGAGCGGTAGGCGTAGGCAGACGTGACGAGGAGCAGCGCGGCAATCCCGAGGCTGGGGAGCGCATAGCCGGCTGCGCTCGCCGCAGCCCCGCCCGCCAGAGCTCCAGCCGTTTGCCCCGCAGCCCAGGCCATGTTGGAGAGGCCCGCCGCGAAACCCTGATGGAGGCCGCTCAAATCGGCGGTCTCCGAGAGCGTGGTCAGCGCCGGCGCGAAGCAGACGCCGGCACCCAGCGAGCCGAGGATCAGCGACCCGAGCACCGGGCCGAGGGCCTGCGCGACCGCGATCCCCAGCATCGCGCAGGCACAGATACCGGTGCCGATCACGAATGGGAGGCGGCGCCCGACCCGGTCCGAATAGCGGCCGGCGAGCGGCGCAAGTCCCGCCTCCAGGGCGGCACCGACGATGAAGCCGCCGGCGATCGCGACGTGCCCGCCCCCAAGTTCGTCGATGCGCAGCGGCACCAGCACCTCGACCGCCCCGAACATCACCGAGGGGACGGCGACGAATGCAGTTGCGATGAGGATCGGCCGAGTAACGATCATCGCCGCGACCTCTCGCAGCGGCTGCCGCTCGGGCGGCGCGGCTTCCGGCAGACGGGCTGCAAGCGCGGCGAGCACTAGGGCCAGGCCCAGCACCGCGCCAAAGACGGTCCCGGTCCCGACCTCGGCCGCGAGCGCGCCCAGGATCGGGCCGACGAGGGCGCCGGCCACCGCGGTGCCGAGCGCCGTCCCGATCACAGAGCCGCGCCGCTCCGGCGGGGCGGTGGTGATCAACCAGGTCAGCGCCCCGGACCAGATCAGTGCCCCGGCCACCCCCTGGGCAAAACGGGCGGCGTCGAGCAGAGCGATCTCCCGGGCCAGGCCGAAGACGAGGCTGGCGACGCCGAGCAGGAGCAGGCCGCCGATCACCGTGCGGCGCGGGCCCACCCGGGTCGCCACGAGCCCCGCCGGTAGCGAGGAGAGCAGCGTCCCGGCAGCGTAGGCGGCCGCCAGGATTCCGGCCTCGGCCTTGCTCAGGCCGTAGTCGGCAACATAGTCGGGCAGCAACGGGGCGATCGCCGCGTAGAAGGCCACGTCGAAGAAGACCATCGTCGAGGCGAGGATGAGCAGGCGGCGCATAGCCAGTATCCAATCACCGTGGTTGCCTTTTCACTCCATGCCTTCCGTCCATATATTTGCGGCTAGCATCGACATCTGGTCCGACCCGGAGGGGTGGCAGAGCGGTTGAATGCGGCGGCCTTGAAAGCCGTTAGGCGTCGCAAGGCGTCTCGTGGGTTCGAATCCCACCCCCTCCGCTGTTAGCGGTCAGGTGTGCGACGGGTCACGTCGAAGGCAGAATCGGGCCCGAGCGGCTCGCGTTTGGGGAGGAACGGCAACCCGCCGGCCGAAACTGCGGGGATGAACCGTGAGCGGTGGCTGCGGCGCGCGCATCGTGCGAGCGACGCCTTCGGGTTGGTGCTGTTGCTGGTGGTGACGACCTACGTGCTGGCCTCGGTGCTCTCGAACCGTGGCTGGTCGGCCGTGCTGCTGACGATCGCCACCGGCGCCACCTCGGTGGTCGCTCTGACCAGCTCCCACGCCCACCAGATCATGGTCAGGCGAGCGCTGATCCTGGCGGTGCTCGCGACCGTTCTGGCCTTCGCCTCGGCGGCCTTCGGGGGAAGGCTCGGGCTCAACCTCGCCTCCTTCCTGGAGATCGGCCTGCTGGCGGTGGCGATGGCGGCGGTCCTGCGACGCGTCGTCACTTCCGACACGGTCTCCTTCCGCACGATCCTCGGCGCGATTAGCGTCTATATCGCCCTCGGCATCCTCTTCACCTGGGTCTACGGCGCCATCGACCGGATCGAAGGCGGGGGCTTCTTCGGTGCCGGCGTGGCGGCAAGGGGAAGCGACTTCCTTTTCTTCAGTTACACCACTCTCACTACCACCGGCTATGGCGACCTGATCCCGGCCGGGCAGGTGGGCCGCATGGTCTCGGGACTGGAGATGATGCTCGGCCAGATATTCCTCGTCACCCTGGTCGCTGGCCTGGTCAGCCTCTGGCGACCGGGCGAAGGGCTGCTGCGGCGCCGCGAAAAGCGCTCCGGCGAGGCCGGCTGAGTTCCTAGTCCGAGAGCTCGACGCGCTCGATCTTCTGCTCGCCGACCGGGCTGTCCGATCCGTCGGTCTCAACCGACTCGATCGCGTCGACCGCATCCATCCCCCCGGTGACAGTGCCGAAGACGGTGTGCTTGCCGTCCAGCCACGACGCTGCCTCGGTGGTGACGATGAAGAATTGCGAGCCGTTCGTGTCGGGGCCGGCGTTGGCCATCGCCAGCGCCCCACGAACGATCTTGTGCTCGTTGATCTCGTCCTCGAAGGTGTAGCCGGGGCCGCCGCGGCCCGTTCCCTCCGGACACCCGCCCTGGATCATGAAGTCGGGAATGACGCGGTGGAAGATCAGCCCGTCGTAGAAGCCATCGGCCGCGAGCTTGCGGAAGTTCTCGACCGTCTTCGGGGCGTCGGAGTCGTGCAGCTCGAGCACGATCTCCCCGGCAGTGGTGTGGAGCGTCGCCTGTGACATGGCGTGCAGCCTACCCAAGCAGCGCTGCCGACATTGACCGTCTGGAGCACGGCAAAGTCGGCAGCGCTAAGAGAGCTGCATTGTCATCCGTTGACCCGCACCATGATCGGCTGGGAGGCGCCGGGAACGTAGGGCCAGTGCTCCTCGGCGAGGGCGACCGCGCGCAGGCGGATCCGGGCCGTACCGGTGATGTAGCGAAAGCGATAGCGGGCGCGAAAGCGGCCGCTGTGATCGCTGCGGGTGACCAGGACAGGACGCCAACGGCGCGCCTCCGTCTCGTAATACTGGATCGCGACCAGCTTGCCGCGCCGCGGCACGGGCGCCCCCCGGCCACGGACTCGCCCCCAGAGCCGCACCGACTGGCCGGTGCTGAGCTCTGCGGGAGCGGCGTAGAGAATCACTCCCCCACGCACCCGTAGTGCCAGAGCGGCGCGACGGGCACCCGCCAGACCGGGGTCTCCGCCGTAGGCAACGGTGATGCGGCGCGAGGGACCCGCCGGCAGCTCGAGCCTGAAGCCCCCGTGGGAACCGGTCTGGACCGACTCGACCCGCCGCCTGGTCAGAGCGCCCCGCGAGGGACGGGAGACGACGCGCAGCTGCCGCCCGGCCAGCCCAGCGCCCTCGGCGTTGAGCAGGCGACCGTAGAGCGCCGCGCCGGCGCCGAAGGGCACAGTCACATCCGAGCCACGACGGTGGCGCCAGCGCAGCCTGGCGAAGAGGCGTGTCTTCGCCCGCGGGGCCTCCTCTTGCGCCATCGACGCCGCCACCCGGCTCGGAGCGACTGGAGGCGGGGTCTTGCGCAGCGCCATCTCGGTGCCGTCGGCACGGCGCGTGGTCGACGTGGTGTTGCCGGCCACATCTGTCGCTGAGGCGCGAAAGACGTAAGTGCCGGGAGCGATGCTGTCCGGCAGGTTGGCGACAAGGCGCGCCCTGCTCGGCACCTCGCCCACCTGCAGCTTGGTTGGCAGCTCGGTCCAGGTCTCCGCGTTGAGTCGTCGGTACTGGAGCTCGCCGCCCGCCGGGCCCGAATGCTCGTCGTTGACCTCGGCGCCGACAGTCTGCGGCAGCTCCGGGCCGGTCGCGTCCGGGACGGCATCGAAGGCCACGCCGGGCGGGACGTCGTCGAGGCGCATCGTCGTCTCGATCTCCGACGACGCCGCCGAGTTGCCGGCTTCGTCGCGCAGCCAGACGTGGAAGGAGTAGACGCCGGGGCGGGGCAGGGTGCGATCGGCGATCGCGGCGACGCCCTGCCCCGGCGCGAAGCTGACGCCGGTGTCGTACCCGGCCGGCCCGGTTATCCGCCAGTAGGCACCCCAGATCGGGCTGGCCGGCCCTTGGTCGGGGTTGCTCCAGGAAAAGTCGAAGTCGTCGATGCGGCGCCAGCCCTCCCCGCCGGCAAGGATGAGGTTGCGTGGGTGGGCCGGCGGGTTGTTGTCGATACGAACGCTCTGGTCGCCCGTGCAACCGACGTTGCCGGCAAAGTCGGTCGAACAGTGCCGCACGCTATGGCTGCCGTCGCTGTACCGGGTCGTCTCGATGCTGGCGCTGCCCGAAACGCCCGTCAGGCACGGCTGCATCCTGGTACCGCGCCATTCGCCTCCGATCGACGTCATCGCGCAGGGATACTCGGTGAGCGCCACGCGGGCGCCGTCGAGGACGGTTTCGCCGAAGCGCACACCGCTGCCACTGTCGCTGCCCGAGAACGCGACGCCCTGGGTGCCCCGCCGCCAGCCCCCCGCGGTCAGATCGCCACCGATCCAGGCTCCCGGCCCGCCGTCGTCCTGGACGGTGATCGTCAGCGCCCGCAGCGCCGACCACGAGTCGGGTTCGGTGCTGCACCATTTGCTCTCCGCCCGCGCGCAGAGCAGGCGGTCCTCCAGCGCCGGCTGCGGAGTAGAGAAGCCGGCGACGAAGTCGCGCGGGGTCACGTCGGTGCCGCCGGCAGTCGCGAAGGGATTGAAGTCGCCGTTCCAGGTGCCGACCCCGATCCGCTGCTCCATACCGTCGTGCAGCGTGTGCCACCAGGTGCCACTGACCCGGGTGATGCCGGTGCCGGGCGGTGCCACCCATCGCCAGCGGGCGAAGCGGGTGCCGGACACGGTCGAGCCGCCGCGGGTGAAGCTCTTCATATGGGCGCCGTCGAAGGGGTCGGCCCCGGGCGGCGTCACGCACCAGGCGTCCTGGCGGAACTTGGCGCCGCCGGTCGTGTCCGCCCAGTTGGCGTCGGCGTCCACGTGCCAGCCGCACTGGGCGACCGAGTATTTGCCCGCCGTCGCCTCGCGCGCTGCCAGCAGCAGCAGCGCCAATGCCAGCGCGATCCCCATCGCGACGATCCGTCCCAATCCCCCACGCGTCCCCGACATCGGCCCTCCATCTCGTTTGCCTGTATATGGAGGGGCCAAGGGCACGGCGGCGCCTTCTCTCCCCCCTTCGGACGGATGTCTGGGGCGATGGCCGGGCGGTGCCGAACGGGCAGCTCTGCGAAAATGGCCGCGATGCCGTTGCCGACCGAGAACCAGATCACCGAGAAGCTGCGCGCAGTCATCGATCCTGAGCTACGCCGCTCGATCGTCGAGCTGGGAATGGTCCGCTCGATCGAGATCAAGGATGGCGGCCGGGTCGAGGTGGTCGTCTCGCTGACCACCGCCGGCTGCCCGATCCGCGCCCACTTCGAACAGGCGGTGGCGCAGCAGGTCTCCGAGCTGGATGGAGTTACCGAGGTCGCGGTCGGCTTCGACGTCCTCTCCGACGAGGAGAAGGGCGATCTGCAGAACACGCTCGGCCGCGGCAAGCTGCCCGAGGGCGCGCTCGCCCAGGTCAAAAACGTGATCTGCGTCGCCTCCGGCAAGGGCGGCGTCGGCAAGTCGACGATGACCGCCAACCTGGCCGCGGCGCTGAGCGCCGAAGGGCACCCGGCCGGCGCGCTCGACTGCGACGTCTACGGCTACTCGATCCCGCGCATGCTCGGCGTCAACCGCAAACCGGAGGTCAACGGCGAGCGCAAGATCCTGCCGCTGGAGGCAGCGGGCGGCGTCAAGGTGATGTCGATCGGCTTCTTCGTCGAGGAGAACTCTGCCGTAGTCTGGCGCGGCCCGATGCTTCACAAGGCGATCCAGCAGTTCCTCGAGGACGTCGCCTGGGGCGAGCTGGAGTACCTGCTGCTCGATCTGCCGCCGGGGACCGGGGACGTCTCGATGACCCTCTCCCAGCTCCTCCCGCAAGCGAAGTTCGCGATCGTCACCACGCCGCAGCCGGCGGCGCAGACGGTAGCCAAGCGGGCCGCGGACATGGCGGTCAAGTTCGACCTCGAGCTGCTCGGGGTGATCGAGAACATGTCCGGCTTCACGACTCCGGACGGCGAGCGCTTCACGATCTTCGGCGAGGGCGGCGGTCAGCTGCTGGCCGACGAGCTCGACGTGCCGCTGCTCGGCAAGGTGCCACTCTCCGAGCCGCTGCGCGAGCACGCCGACAACGGCACGCCGCTGGTCACCGCCGAGCCCGACTCACCAGCCTCCCAGGCGATCCGCCAGGCCGCCCGCGGCATCGTCGCCGCGACGCCGCAGGAGCTGCCCGTCCTGCAGGCGGTTCCAGCCACCGCCGAGCCGCCGCCGGTCAGCGGCACGCCGCTCCCGGTGGTCCAGAGCGGCGCATGAAAAGGGCCGCCCCCGGCGGCCCTTGCTCAGAAGCTGGATCCACCGCCCCTACGCGGCGCTCTTGCTCTTGTAGTACTCAGCGTTGATCTCGGCGTATTTCGCCCACTCGGCCGGGAGCTGGTCCTCGGCGAAGCAGGCGTCGACCGGGCAGGCCTCGACGCAGGCATCGCAGTCGATGCACTCGTCAGGATCGATGTAGAGCATCTCGACCGAGTCGTAGTCGGGCTCGTCCGGAGTCGGGTGGATGCAGTCCACCGGACAGACCTCGACACACGAGTTGTCCTTGGTCCCTATGCACGGCTCGGCGATGACGTAGGTCATTCGAGGCTTATCTCCTGGGTCGTCTTTGCGGTGCGCGGGGGCTCCGGGCCCCCGCCAAGAAAGCGCGGGCGCACATTTTAGAGTCTGGCGCGCAACTCCGCGTGTGCGGCTGGCGAGCGCCGGATCGAGCGGGGCAAGGACGCAGAGGTCTGGCCAATGCCGGCGGCATTGCCGAATCTCCGAGGACGCCGCACCGCGAAGCGTCCGCCGCCGCCAGGCGTGCGCGAGGAGTTGGGCGCCAGACTCTTGGAAATGGGGATGATGTGCCGATGCTGCTGCTGACGGGAGCCACGGGAAGCATCGGGTCGCGGCTGCTGCCGCTGCTGCTGGAGCGCGGCGAGGACGTCCGCTGCCTGGTGCGCGAGCCGCGTCGGTTGGGCGCACACCGGGTCGATGTGCAGATCGCGCTCGGCGACCTCGGCGAGATGTCGGATCCCTACCTGGTGCGGCAGGCGCTGCGCGGGGTCGACACCGTGATCCACCTCGCCGCGACGATCCGCGACCAGCCGCCGCACCGGATCGAGGAGCTGAACGGCCTGGCGACGGTGCGGCTGCTGCGCGCCGCCGAGCGCAGCGGGGTGCGGCGCTTCGCCTTCTTCAGCGCCCTCAACGCGGCTTCCGCCCAGCGCACCCGCTTCTTCCGTGCCAAGTGGCTGGCCGAGCAGGCAATCGCCTCCTCCCCCTTGCAGACGACCGTCTTCGCGCCCTCGATCGTCTACGACCACAGCGACCCCTGGGTAACCCTGCTGCGCCGCTTCTCCTTCCTGCCGGTGTTGCCGGTCTCGGGCGATGGACAGGCCCGCTTCCAGCCGATCTGGGCCGACGACGCCGCCCACTGCGTGGTTGCCGCCCTCGACCGCGAGGCACGCCCTCCCTACGAGCTGGCCGGCCCCGAGACACTCAGCTACGACGAGATGTCTGACCTGGTCAGCCGGGTCGCCGGACGCCCCCGGCCGCTGGTCCACATGCCCCTGCCACTCATCCGCGCCGGCTTGATCGGCCTCCGCTCCATCTTCGGTGAGGCCGTGTTCGCTACTTGGGAGGAGGCAGAGCTGATGGAGATATCGATGACGAGCGAACGCGGCGCCGCGGATGCGCAGGAGCTGGGCGTGGAGCCGAGACGAATGGCCGATGTGCTGGCGTAGGCTTGGAGCATTGCTGAGCCGAATCGCGGTGCTGGTTGCCGCTGCCGCGGTGCTGACTGCCCCGCCCGCCTCCGCCGTCACCCTGGTGCCCCCTAAGCCGAGTGTCTTCCTTGGCGTCAGCGACCGGGGGACGACGCAGGAATTCAACGAATTCACCGAACTGCTCGCCAAGCACCCCGCAGTGTTGGAGACCTTCCACCCGTGGGGCAACAGCCTCAACGCGGCATACGAACGCTGGCGCGAAACGGGCACGCGGCCGATCCTCCACATCTCGACCGCGGACGATCAGACGCTGGGCGAGCTGATCACGCCGGAGCAGATCGCGCTCGGGGCCGGCGATGATTATCTGCTCCAGCTCAACGACTTCTTCGCCAAACGCGGGCTCCCCGCCTACATCAGGCCGCTCGGCGAGCCCAACCGCTGCCTCAACCTCTGGTCGGCGGTCAACTGCGACGGCACTCAAAAAGGCGGCGAACACACGACCGGCTGGTACAAGCAGGCATTCCGCCGGATCGCGGCAATCGTGCGTGGCGGGGTCAGCCTCGAGCAGATCGACGCCACCCTGGCCGAAATCGGCCTACCGCCGCTGCACCGCACCAAGGGGCCGAACCCGGTCAGCCTGCCGGCGGCGCCGGTAAGCATGGTCTGGAGCCCGCTGCCGGGCGGCTCGCCGCGGGTGAAGGGCAACTTCCCCGGCAACTACTGGCCGGGCGCCCGCTGGGTCGACTGGGCTGGAACTGACTTCTACTCCCAGTACCCCGTCTGGAAAGACCTCAACCGCTTCTACGCCGGCAAACAGTGGCGTGGCAAGCCGATCGCGATCGCGGAGTGGGCGGTCCACGGCGAGGACGAACCCCGCTTCGCCAAACAGCTGATCGCCTGGACGGTGAAGCGCCCGCGGGTGCGGATGCTCGTCTACTACACCGGCTTCAACACGGGCGAAAACCCCTACGACCTGCGGCTCTACCCGCGCACGACGAACACCCTGCGGTTGAAGATCAGGCGCGCGACCTTCCTCCAGTACGCCGACTACAACGCCGGCACCCTGCCGCCGCTGCCACCCAACCCCAAGAAACCCGTCACGCCCACCCCAGCCCCAACCTCCTAGCCGCCGACGGGCCGAAATGTCGACTCGGAGTCGACATTTCGGCCCGTCGGCGGGGACGTTGGTTGCGCAAGGAGGCCGCGGATTGTCTCTGCGAGGTTCCGAGGTTCACGGTCGATCTGCTCCCAGGTGCAGCGGGAGACGCGCCAGCCCGCAAGTTGCAGGTGTTGCTCTCGGCGCCTATCGCGCTGGAATGCAGAGTCAGTGTCATGAAAGCGACGGCTGTCCGCTTCGACGATCAGCCCGCCCTCTCGCCAGAGGAAATCGGGCATCAGTGGCGCACCATCAACGTCAATGGTCACGTTGACCTCCGGTGGCGGTAATTCGGCCCGCACACACATGCGGAGAAACCGCCGCTCCATCTCGCTTCGCGTCCGCTTTGTCGCCGGATGGATGTCGTCCATCAGCATCCGCAGCCGCGCAACCCCGCGCCGACCGCGACTACGCTTGATCAGGCTTCGCACGGCTTCGTGGTCGAGAATCCGCAGCACTTCAGCCTCCGAGATCGCCTTCCTCAATTCCCAAGCCGGAATGACTGCGGCGAGATCCAGCAGCGTTCGCGGCACGTTGGTGCACGGGATTCCATGCAGCGAGGTCCTATCGGCTGGCGTCAGCGAGCCATCCCTGTGGGCCTCGATTCCCCGTGGAATACGGCCCCGCCGATTCGGCGCGGTCACGTCGATCCGTGCACGCGAGTCCTCGCGCAGTCTCAACAGCACAGCAGCCGAACGGTGAGACAACACGGCTGACGGGCCACACGCCAAGACTGCTGCCATGAATCGGCTATCCCTGCTCAGTGGTGAATGCCCGACCGAGTAGACGCCGGTGTGTACTTGGTGCAGTACTCCAAGCTCGACTCGCTTGTGCGCTGTCTTCCTATCCATACCCAAACTCCGGAGCTGGCCAAGTGAAATCAATCCATGTTGTGGCCTTGCGATCCGAGCGATCTCGCGATCCCAGATCACGGCAGACCCCCGCCGACGGGCCGAAATGTCGACTCGGAGTCGACATTTCGGCCCGTCGGCGGGGTGGTGGGGGTGGCGACTGGCCATTACGCCCGATGGTCGGGGCTAGCGGCGCACGGGTGGTGCGCTGGTTGTGTCGATTCGCCCTCGACCCAGTGCCAGAAGCCGAAACAAAGACGAGGGGCTCGGTCGCCCGGGCCCCTCGCAAAGCCACTCGCCTGTTAGGGCGAGGATACGCCTGGGCAGGCGTAGCTACATCATCCCGCCCATGTCCGGCATACCGCCGCCGGGCATGCCGCCGGCGCCGTCCTTCTCGGGCGGCTCGGCGATGATCGCCTCGGTGACGAGGATGTTCTTGGCGATCGAGGCCGCGTTCTGCAGCGCCGACCGGGTCACCATGGTCGGGTCGATGACGCCAGCTTTGATCAGGTCGCCGTACTCGCCGTTGGCCGCGTTGAGGCCTTCGCCGGCCTTCAGGTCGCGGACCTTGTTGACGACGACCGAGCCCTCCAGGCCGGAGTTCTCGGCGATCTGGCGGACCGGCTCCTCGAGCGCACGGTGCACGATGCGTGCGCCCGTCGCCTCGTCGGGCTCGTCGAGCGTGTCGGGATCGAGGTCGCTCTGCGCGTTCAGCAGCGCGACGCCACCACCCGGCACGACACCCTCCTCGAGCGCCGCCCGGGTCGCCTGCAGGGCGTCCTCGACGCGATGCTTCTTCTCCTTCATCTCGGTCTCGGTGGCGGCGCCGACCTTGACCACGGCTACACCGCCGGCCAGCTTGGCGAGCCGCTCCTGGAGCTTCTCGCGATCGAAGTCGGAGTCGGTGTTCTCGATCTCCTGTTTGATCTGGTTGATCCGGCCTTTGATGTCCTCGGCGCCACCGGCCCCGTCGATGATCGTCGTCGTGTCCTTGGAGACGACGACGCGGCGGGCTTTGCCGAGCTGGTCGACCTGGGTGTTCTCCAGTTTGAGGCCCATCTCCTCGGTGATCACCTCGCCACCGGTGAGGATCGCGATGTCCTCGAGCATCCGCTTGCGGCGGTCGCCGAAGCCCGGCGCTTTGACCGCGACCCCGGTGAAGGTGCCGCGGAGCTTGTTGACGACGAGGGTCGCGAGGCACTCGCCCTCGACATCCTCGGCGACTATCAGCAGCGGCTTGCCACCCTGCATCACCTGCTCCAGTATCGGCAGGATGTCCCGCACGGAACCGATTTTCTGGTTGGCGATGAGGATGTAGGGGTCCTCCAACACTGCCTCCATGCGGTCCTGGTCGGTGACCATGTACGGCGAGATGTAGCCCTTGTCGAACTGCATCCCCTCCGTGAACTCCAGCTCCATGCCGAAGGTCTGGCCCTCCTCGACGTTGACGACGCCGTCTTTGCCGACTTTCTCGATCGCGTCGGCGATCACGTTGCCGATCTCGTCATCGGCGGCGGAGATGGCGGCCACGCGGGCGATCTGCTCCTTGCCGGCGACCTCCTTGGACTGCTTGTCGCGCAGGTTGTCGACGACGTCGTCGACGGCCTTCTCGATCCCGCGGCGCAGGGCCAGCGGGTTGGCGCCGGCGGCGACGTTCTTGAGGCCCTGGCGGACGATGATCTGGGCCAGCAAGGTCGCCGTCGTGGTGCCGTCGCCGGCCACGTCGTTGGTCGCCGTTGCGACCTCGCGGACCAGCTGGGCGCCCTGGTTCTCGAAGACGTCCTCGACCTCGACCTCGCGAGCGATAGTGACGCCGTCGTTGGTGATCGTCGGCGCGCCGAACTTTTTGTCGAGCACGACATAGCGCCCTTTCGGGCCGAGGGTGACCTTGACCGCGTCGGCGACTGCGTCGACGCCGGCCTGCAGGGCCCCCCGCGCCTCCTCCTTGTACTTCAGCTCCTTGTGAGCCATTCGGTTCCTTCCTCCTTGGTCTCTCTAAGTCCTGTTTGGCGGGCGTCTAGCCGAGCTTGGCGAGGACGTCCGACTCGCGCAACACGAGCAGCTCGTCGCCGTCGATGACAACGTCGTTGCCGCCGTATTTGGAGTAGAGGACTTCGTCGCCCTCGCTCACGTCGAGCGGGCGGCGGCTGCCGTCCTCGTTGAATGCGCCATCGCCGACGGCGACGACCTTGCCCTTCTGCGGCTTCTCTTTTGCCGTGTCGGGGAGGACGATGCCGCTCGCGGTCGTCTCCTCCTCCTCGATCGGCTTGACAATCAGCCGGTCCCCGAGGGGCTTCAGCTTCATCCGTATACCTCCGTTATGGGTTCAGAAGTTCGAACTGGGATTTGGCACTCTAACAACGAGAGTGCCAAGGAGAAAGAAAGATAGCGGCTGGGAGGTTGTAACGGATTTCGCCCGTGCGACAGGTGAGCGCCGGCCCCAAGCGGGGCAAGGACGCAGGGAGGCCGAATAGCAGCGCTGGCCGACTGAGGGCGCAGCACCGCGCAGCGTCCACCGCCGCCAGGCGTGCGTGAGAAATTTCGTGGCGACCTCTCAGCCGCTGGCAAGCAGCCTGCAGCCGAGCAGCTTCGCGATGCCCGTGCCGCCATGGGACATGACCCAGTCGTGGTTCCACTCGAAGACCGGGCGGGCGATCGGCGCCAGCAGGTTCATCCATGGCTTGGTCGTGGCGACGTTCCACTCGTAGAGAACGGCGGTGACGCCGTCCTGCTCGTAGAGCCGCCAGCGACCGATCCCGGACAACTCGCCAACCGCATCGGCCTGCAGCAGGTACGGTCGCTCGACGTGGGTGGTCGTCACCTCGAACTCGACCCGGTAGGGCAGCAGGCTTTTCCACACCATCCGCGAAACCGCGCCGATCCCGCCGCCGTCGCCTCCGTTCCGTTCCTCGACCTCCTCCACCCCACGCCACCACTCGGGCCAGCGCTCCTGGTCGTAGATCGCCCCCCAGACGGGCTCACGGGGCGAATCGAGCAGCCAGGTGGTGAGGAAGGCATAGTCGGCCATCGATCTGCCCCAACCTCAGTTGTGGTGAGGCGTCTCCCCGTTGCCGAAGTGCGCCCCCGGCGGCTCGACGATCTGCGAGAAGCGGATCACGGTGACGATGTCGTCCGGGCCGACCGTGCGGCCGTAGATCTGCTCGAGGAACTTGACCTCGTCCTCGAGGCGGCGGAACTCAGGGTTGTCGTGCTCGATATCGCGAGGCGAGAGGTCGCCGACCTTCTTCACCTCGACGTCGTCGATCACGGCGGCGAAGATTTTCTCGCGCGGGCTGTGACGGAATCCAACAGTGATCCAGACCACCTGTCCGCGCTCGTACTTGCCGGTCTTGTCGCCGAGCCGGATGGTCGCGGTCTTGCGACCGCGCTTGAGCTGGTCGACGAAGACGGTCGAGTAGAAGTTGAGCACGTAGATCCCGCCGCGCATGGCGGTGCGAGCGTATCTGACGGCGCCAGGGGCGGTCGGCGAGCGACGTGAGCGAGGGGCGGCCGGGGTGTTGCCCGATCGATGGCTGTCGGTACCCGCTATCGCCTGGACGTTTGTATGGGGCCAGGTGTAGGTAAGCCAAAAACGGGTCGATGGGAGAGCCGTGATGCACCCTGCCCTCACCCGTGTTTCCAAACGCCTCGGCGCGATCGCCGTCTGCGTCAGCTTCCTGCTGCTGCTCGGCACGGCCGGAGCGGCCTCGGCCGCGACCTGCGCCGGCAAGCACGCGACCATCGTCGGCACGTCGGGCGACGACACGATCGTCGGCAAGAAGGCCAGCGACGTGATCTACGGCGGCGGCGGCAACGACACGATTTCAGGCGGGCCGAACGGGAACGACACGATCTGCGGCGGTCCCGGCAACGACTCCATCCGCGGCGCCCGCGGCTTCGACGCGCTCTACGGCGAAGAGGGAGACGACCGTCTCGCCGGAGAAACCGGCTCCGATCACATCGACGGAGGAGGCGGTAACGACAGTCTCAGCGGGGCGGAGGGGTCCGACAGTCTCGTGGGAGGCTCGGGCGACGACGATCTGCTCGGCGCCAAAGGCCCCGACAATCTGGTTGGCGCGGCAGGTGAGGACTTCATCAGCGGCGACAAAGGCAACGACGAAGCCGACGGCGGCGGCGGCAACGACAGGCTTCTCGGCGACAAGGGCAACGACCGCCTTCAGGGAGGCTCCGGCAACGACCAGATCGATGGCGGGCCCGGAGACGACCCAGAGCTCGACGGAGGCTCTGAAAGGGACGTCGTCCTTGGCAGCGCCGGCAGCGACAACGCCAGCGGTGGAGAGGGAGACGGGGACGTGGTCCGCGGCGACAGCGGCGAAGACACGCTCGACGGCGGTTCGGGGAGCCAGGACATCGTCTCCTACGCCAGCGCCACCCGCAGCGGCGTCATCGTCAATCTCGCCACGGAGAAGTCGAAGGGCGACGGCCACGACACGCTCAAGGCCTTCGAGGACGTGGTCGGATCGCCCCAGGGCGATGACATCGACGGCGACGGCGGCGTCAACCGCCTCGACGGCGGCGTCGGCGACGACATGCTCGATGGCGCCGGCGGCACCGACGAAGCCTTCGGCGGCGCCGGCAGCGACGGCTGTGCCGAGTTCGCCGTCGAGCACTCCTGCGGGGCGGAAGCGAACCCCCCCGGCAGCGGCACCTTGGTGATTCTCAACCAGGGGCTCGACGGGGCCAGCCTCGTCGTACAGGGGAATTCAAATCCGAACGACATCCACGTGTCCTTCGGTGGCAGCGGCTGGACCGTCTCCGACAGCGAGACGATCACCCCCGGGGACGGCTGCGCGCTCTCCGGCGGAAACACGGTCGCGAGTTGCCCGACGACGGTCGCCACCAATCTGCTGGTGATCACCGGTGGCGGTGACAACGACAAGATCGACATCGAGGGAAGCGTCCCGGCGGGGGTCAAGGTGCGCGCAAACGGCAACGCCGGCTCCGACTCGCTCAGCGGTGGTCCCGGCGACGACGTGCTCGAGGCCGGTGAGAACTACAACGGCCCCGATCAGGGCAACGACACGTTGATCGGGAACGCCGGCAGCGACGTGCTCTACGCGGACCCCGGCGCAGACCAGCTCTTGGGAGGCGCGGGCAACGACCTCCTCGTCTCCTCCGCGGCGACCTGCCAGGGCCACAGCTACGACGGGGGCCCCGGCGACGACACCGTCTCCTACGGCCGCTCCGATGCTGCCCTGACTGTCGAGCTCGGCGGCACCGGCGGTCCGGCCGGGTGCAACACGCCCGACCAGGTCGGCCCCAGCAACGAGAGCCTCGAGGGATCTGACGGGCCTGATGTCCTGATCGGCGACAACGGCGAGAACAGCTTCCTCGGGCACCTCGGTGCCGATAGCTTCCTCGGCAAGGGCGGCGGTGACTTCATCGACGCCGTCGACGGCAAGCAGGACAAGCTGATCAGCTGCGGCGGGGGCGGCGACGACGTGATCAAGGACCGAGCCGACCCGAACCCGATCGGCTGCTGAGCCCGGAGCGCGCCCGCCAAGCACGCGACGATCGTCGGCGAGCCGGGCGACGACACGATCAGCCCGGCCCGAACCCCTCCTCGCCGATCAACGGCACAAAGCGGCAGGGGCCGATCTCCTCGCGGCGCAGCTCCGTGCCGCGGCGGCGAAAGACGGTCAGCAGGTCGGCGCCCTCGGCGGCGACCGGGACGACGAGGCGGCCGTCGTCGGCGAGCTGCCGGAGCAGGGTCAGCGGCGCTGCGGGGGCGGTGGCATGGACGGCTATCGCCGCGAACGGCGCCCGCTCCGGCACCCCGCGGCTGCCGTCCCCCACGATCACCTCGACGCCGGCGACGCCGAGCGAGTCGAGGACGCGGCGTGCGCCGGCCGCGAGCGACTCGTGGCGCTCGACCCCGATCACCTCGGCGGCGAGACGAGCGAGCACGGCGGCCGAGTAGCCCGAGCCGGTGCCGACCTCGAGCACTCGCTCGCTGCCGCCCAGCTCCAGCGCCTGGCAGATCGCGGCGACGATCCAGGGCTGGGAGATCGTCTGCCCCTCGCCGATCGGCAGGGCCGAGTCGGAGTAGGCGCCCCTGCGGTAGCGCTCCGGCACGAACTCCTCGCGCGGCACCTCTCCCATCGCGGCGAGAACGCGCTCGTCGGTGATGCCGCGGCGCCGCAGCTGCCGCTCGACCATCCGCGCCCGCAGGTCGGCGAAGTCGGTCACGAAAGCGTCGATGACGCGGCGCCTGGGGCCGTCATTTCAGAAGATGTAGTTGCGGAGTTTCCCGGGAGCAAGGACCGTCACCCGACCGCGGCCGGGGCGAACGATGCCCGCCCGATCGAGGTCGGCCAGGAAGCGGCTGACGCTCTCGCGCGAGGTGCCGGCGAGCTGGGCGAGATCGGCCTGGTTCATCCGGATCGTCACCTCGCCTTCCGCGCCCGCCTGCGACGCTTCTTCGGCGACGAGTTGGGAGAGGACGCCGGCGACGCGGCTGGGTACGGTCTGGAAGGACTGGCGCGAGATTCGCTCGTTGGCGGCGCGCAGCCGCCGCACCAGCGCGGCGACCAGCTTCACGGTGATCTCCGGATGGCGGGCCAGCAGAGCCCGCACCTCGCCCGCCGGTAGGGCCAGCAGCTCGCCGTCGCTGAGCGCTTCGACGCTGGCGGAGCGAACCTCGCCGTCGAGCATCGCAAGCTCGCCGAAGATGTCGCCCGGGCCCAGCGTGGCCAGGGTGATCGCCCGCCCGTCGGAGTGCTCGCGGGTGACCCGGAAGCCGCCGGAGCGGACGATGTAGCAGGCGTCGGAGTGGTCCCCCTCGTGAAAGACGCGAGTCGCCGCCGGGAAGGAGCGGGGCACCGCGACCTGCGAGAAGCTCTTCAGCTCGCGCTGCTCGAGATCTGAGAAAAGTGGCACGCTGCGCAACAGCTCTATCGGGCTGAGGCTCTCCTCCGATTCGGCCATCGCTGGATTATCGCGCCGAGGCGGTGAGCTTGCGCGGGCCGCGGCTGAAGCCGGCGCTGAGCAGCGCCTCCTCGTGGCCGGAGCCGATCACCGGCTCGCCGTCGAGCTTCTCGATTCCCAGCTTCGGCAGGCGGCCGGCGGAGACGGCCTCTGCGAGGGCCTGCATCGCGACGGCGAGGCCGTCCTCGTCCAGCTCGACCAGGCGGAGGATGCTGCGGCCCCCGCGCTCGACGTAGACGAGCGGCTCGCCGTCGCGAAGCAGGACGTGGGCGCCGGGGGCGCGGGCGGGACGGCGGCCCGAGGGCGGTTTTGGCCAGGGCAGCGCGGCGCCGTAGGCGTTGGCGGGATCCGTCGCGGCGAGGACCGTGAAGGAGCCGTCGGGCTCGGGCAGCGAGCGCAACCGCTCGACCGCGCCGGCCAGGGCGAACTGGGCGCCGCCCAACCCCTCGACGAAGTAGCCACGGCGGGCGGTGCCGAGCAGCTCCAGGTTGCCCAGCTCGGCGTAGAGGGTGGAGAAGCCCCCGGGCACGCCCTCGGCGAGCACCGTCTCGCGGGTGACGATCCCGTAGCGCTCCAGCATCAGCTCGGCCTGGGCACGCAGCTTCGCCCCCGGCCCGGGGGCGTCGGCGAAGAGCGGCGCGGTCAGCGACCAGCGTCCCTGGACGGCGGCGCCGGAGCCGGAGCGGCGGCGGGCAAAACGGCGGCCCTGGCGCTCGTGCGCGGGCACCGAGCGCAGCCGCGGCGCCCGCAGCGGCGCGAAGGCGTCGTTGGTGACCTCACCGCTCCAGGCGAGGTCCCAGAGGGCGTTGTGGAGCTCCTCCGCCGGGAAGTCGAGGTCGGCGAGCAGATCGAGCCAGAAGGAGGGGCCGGCGGCGAGTCGCTCGCGAATCGCCTCCTGCGGCTTGCCCTCGGCCCGCTCCAGCTTCGCGTTGGCGGGCGGCGGGCCGGCGAGGCGGACGTCCTCGCGGAAGTAGAGGGCGACGCGGCCGTCGCTGCGGCCGCGCGAGCCGGCTCCGATCCAGACCAGCTCGCCGCTGGTGCAGAGCTCGTCGAGCCAGGCCGGCGAGTAGGCGCCGAGGCGGCGCGGCAGCACCTCACCCTCCCACACCTTGGGAGTGAGGGCGACGCCCTGCAGCGGCACCAGCGCGTCGCGCAGCCGGTCGGGTCCGGCGCCGGCGGCGCGGTGGGCGTCGACGTTCTGCCAGCTCGGCAGGAAGCGGGCGAAGCGGCCGCGGGCGGCGGGCTCGACCTCGCGCCGCAGGTGGGCGAGGCTGGCCCGCCGCACCCGGCGCAGGACGTCGGAGTCGCACCACTCGCGCTCGCTGCCGCCTGGCAGCAGCTCGCCGCGGACCAGCGCCCCTTCGCGCTCCAGCTCGCGCAGCGCCGGCATCGGGTCGACGCCATAGCGGCCCGCCAGCTGCGCGGTCGGAAAGGGCCCGTGCGCACGCGCGTAGCGCCGCACCAAGGCGCGCATCGCGTCGGGGTGATCCTCAAGGAAGGTCTCGGGCAGGCCGGGAGGCGGTGGCACCCCGAGCGCGTCGCGGTAGAGCCCGGCGTCCTCGGCGGCGATGTAGCGCTCCTCGCTGGCGACGCGCACCAGCGCGACACGGCGCTCGGCGACGAGCTTCTCCAGCATCGAGGCAATCGAGTAGCCCTCGGCGACGCGCTCGGCGCACTCCTCGGCGCTGAGGTCGCCGACGTTGCGCAGCACCTGCTGTAACGCGTCGCGGTCCTGCGCTCGTCCTGCCTCCGTGCGGTGCTGGAGCTGCGCTTCGACCTCCTCCAGCGCCGCGGGGTCGATCAGCTCGCGCAGCTCCTCCTGGCCGAGCAGCTCGCGCAGCAGGTCGCGATCGAGGGAGAGGGCGGCGGCGCGGCGCTCCGCGTTCGGCGTGTCCCCCTCGTACATGTAGGTCGCCACGTAGTCGAAGAGCAGCGAGGAGGCGAAGGGCGAGGCGGTCGGGGTCTCGACCTCGACCAGGCCGAGCTTGCGCGAGTGCAGGTCGGTGAGGATCTCGCGCAGCGAGGGCAGGTCGAGCACGTCGCGCAGGCACTCGCGGTAGGTCTCGAGGATGACCGGGAAGCGGGGGAAGTCCCGCGCCACCTCGAGCAGGCTCTGCGACTTGAGGCGCTGCTGCCAGAGCGGCGTGCGCTTGCCCGGGTAGGCGCGCGGGATCAGCAGCGAGCGGGAGGCGTTCTCGCGGAAGCGGGCGCCGAAGAGGGCCGAGCCGGAGAGCTCGCTGACCACCAGGTCCTCGAGCTCGTCGGGCTCGATCATGACCAGGTCGGCCGAAGGCGGCTCGTCGGCGTCGGGGAGGTGGATGACGATGCCGTCGTCGGACCAGATCGCATCCGCCTCGAGCTCGCGCTCCTCGCGGATCTTCTGCCCCAGGGCCAGGCCCCAGGCGGAGTGGACCCGACCGCCAAAGGGCGAGAGGACGCAGAGGCGCCAGTCGCCGATCTCGTCGCGGAAGCGCTCGACCACGATCGTCTCGTCAGAGGGGACGACCCGGGTCGCCGCCTGCTGCTCGCGCAGATAGGCGACCAGGTTCTCGGCGGCGCGGCGGTCGAGGTCATACTCGCCCGCCAGCTCTTTCGGGTCGCGCGAGACAGCCTCGCGGGAAAAGGCGCCGATCGCCCGGCCGAGCTCGGCGGGGCGGCCGATCCCGTCCCCCTTCCAGAACGGCACCGCCCCGGGCAGGCCGGGCGCCGGGGTGACGATCACCCGGTCGCGGGTGATCTCCTCGATCCGCCAGGTCGTCGCGCCGAGCAGGAAGGTCTGTCCAGGGCGGGCCTCGTAGACCATCTCCTCGTCCAGCTCGCCGACCCGGCGGCCGTCGGGCAGGTGGACACCGTAGAGGCCGCGGTCGGGGATCGTGCCGGCGTTGGTGACGACGAGCTGGCGGGCGCCTTTGCGGCCGTGCATCGTGCCGCGGGTGCGGTCCCAGACGATCCGCGGGCGCAGCTCGGCGAAGCGGTCCGAGGGGTAGCGCCCGTCGAGCATGTCGAGCACGTTCTCCAGCTGTTCGCGGGAGAGCTCGCCGAACGGCTCGGTCGCCGTGACGAGGCGCTCGACCTCGTCGATCTGCCACTGGTCGAGGGCGGCCATCGAGACCAGGTGCTGGGCGAGCACGTCGAGCGGGTTCTGCGGGATCACCGTCTCCTCGATCGCCCCTTCGCGCATCCGCCGCGCCACCACCGCGCACTCGAGCAGGTCGGCGCGGAACTTGGGGAAGATGCGGCCGCGCGAGACCTCGCCCAGCGAGTGGCCGGCGCGGCCGACCCGCTGCAGGCCGCGGCTGACCGACTTCGGCGACTCGACCTGGATCACCAGGTCGACGGCGCCCATGTCGATTCCCAGCTCCAAGCTCGACGTCGCGACGAGGCACGGCAGTTGCCCCGACTTCAACATCTCCTCGACCACCAGTCGCTCTTCATGGGAGAGGGAGCCGTGGTGGGCACGGGCAATTTCGACGGGGGCGTCTGGGTCGGCGGGTCCTGTCGGGGTGGGGGACCCACCTCCCCCTGCGGTAGCTAAAGCTTCCTCGGGGGAGGTCCCCCCTACCCCGCCACCCCCCGACAGAGGCGCCTGTCCGAGTTGCTCGGTCGCGGGCAGCTCTCCCGACGGTTCGTCGTTCGCAAGCTCGTTCAAACGCTTCGCGAGGCGCTCTGCCGCTCGACGGGCGTTTACGAAGATGATGGTCGACCTGTGTTCGCGGACGAGCTTCAATAGCTCCGGGTAGATCGCGGGCCAGATCGAGCGGACGTGCGCGAGTGGCTCACCGTCGGCAGGGGTCCCGTCTTTGCTTGGGAAGCTGGGTGCCCCGGGTTCGGACATGTCCTCGACCGGCACGACGATCTCCAGGTCCAGCTCCTTGGTCCGCCCAGCATCCACAATCTCGCAAGCTCTTTTAGGACCGACCAGGAACTTCGCGATCCGCTCCAGGGGTCGCTGCGTGGCTGAGAGACCAATCCGCTGGATTCCCCCCGCATTTCCCGCGGGTGGTGCGGGGGAGGGGGTGTCCGAGCCGGCGCGGCGTCCTGTTTTTCGCCCCGCCGGCTCAGCGAGAGGAGCATCCCCATCCGGCGAAAAACCCAGCGCCGTGTCGGACACCCCCTCCCCCGCGACAGGACCCGCGGGCCGATCCGCATGGTCCCTGACCAGATGATCCAGACGCTCCAAAGTCAGCGCCAGGTGCGACCCGCGCTTGCTCTGGGCGACCGCGTGAATCTCGTCGACGATCACCGCCTCGGTGCCGGTGAGGATCTCGCGCGCGTCCGAGGAGAGGATCAGGTAGAGCGACTCGGGCGTGGTGATGAGGATGTCGGGCGGCGATTTGCGCATCGCCCGCCGTTCGGCCTGGCTGGTGTCACCGGTGCGCAGGCCGACCGAGATCTCGGCGCCGATCCCGCGCAGCGGAGCCCGCAGGTTGCGCTCGATGTCGTAGGAGAGCGCCTTCAGCGGCGAGACGTAGACGATCTTTACCCCCTGACCCAGCTCCGGCTCCCGGGAGAGCTTGTCGATCCCCCAGAGGAACGCGGCCAGCGTCTTGCCGGAGCCGGTGGGGGCGCAGATCAGCGCGTTGGCGCCGCCGGAGATCGCCGCCCAGCCGCCCGTCTGGGCGGGCGTCGGCGCCTCGAAGGAGGACTCGAACCAGCGCCTGACCGGGGCGCTGAACGGCGCCAGCGGGTCGGTTCCCGCACTGGTTTTTGCTTCGGTGCCCAACCCACCGATCTTACGCCTCCGCCGGGGGCGTGCCGGTGGAGAGGTATCCCTACTGGCCCTGGAGCACCGGCACGTCAGGGATGGGGTCGGTGCGGAAGGAGGCGCGGGGCACGATGTCCGCGTCGCCGCCGGTCCAGGCGTTGAAGAGGTACCAGGACGGCTTCCCCTCGCGCTGCTCGGTCAGCAGCCCGGCCGAGTCGCAGAACTGGCAGGCGTCCCATGCGTCGGTCCAGGAGAACCACCAGACGCCGCCGATCCGCCAGGAGCGGCGATGGCTGGCGAGCATCGAGAAGGCCTGGTCGAGCTCGCGCGCTTGCCCCAGCGGGCCGCGCTCCCAGCGCGTCTCGAAGCTGGCAGAGCCCCAGCCCAGCTCGGTGACGTAGAGGGGGGTCGCGGCGTCGTGGTGGATGCGCATGACGCGGCGCAGGTTGAGGATCTGGGGGCGCATCGCGGCGGCGTCGGCGACGTATGGGTGCAGCGCCACGCCGTCGAAGAACTGCTTCACGCGGTGCGCCCGGTAGATGCGGCTGAGGTAGTCGCCCGAGCCGACGTTGGGGGGGATCTGCAGCGGCCGCCCGAAGAGGCCGCCGAGGATGACCCTGGCAGCAGGGTCGGCGCCGTGGATCACGCGGCCGCTGGTCCGCAGCAGGCCGGCGAATCGCTCCGGGTCAGCGCGGCCGAAGGTGACGATGTTCTCCTCGTTCCAGATCTCCCAGGCGCGGACCGGCAGGTAGGGCAGCTCCGGGTTCTCGCGCCAGAAGGAACCGCCCGCGCCGTAGCGGCGAACCGCCCGGCGCAGAAACGACCCCCAGGCGCGGAGCTGCCAGCCGCGCACCGGCTCGAGCGAGGGTTCGGAAGCGACCCACCGCGGCGAGGACCCGACGAAGGGAAGGAGCGTCATCCCATGCCGGGCCGCGAGCCCCACGGCGAAATCGAAGGCCGACCAGTCCGGCGGCTCGAAGAGGGGATTGACCGGCTCGACCTGGGGCCAGGGCAGCGGCAGGCGCAGACTCCTCAGCCCGGCCTCCTCCATCAGCTTGTAGTCCAGCTCATTCGGAGCGCTCTGCGGGGAGATGCCGATGAAGCCGGGCGGCACGGCGGCGGCGGCCTGAGGCAGCGCCAGCAGGGACAGGAGTGCAAGCGCGGCTGCGAGCTTCGCTCTCATCGCACCACCATCAACCCACGCGAACCGCAAAGTAGCGCGCGCCGCGAGCGTGCTACGGCCGGCCGCCGGCGAATTGCGCGAAGGCGTACCAGGCCGGCTTTGGCACGAAGCCTTTGCCGAACAAGCCCGAGCCGTCGCAGAAGTTGCAGGCCCCGATCTGGTCGTCGACCGAGAACCAGTCGACCTGCTGCACGTGCCATTTGCGCTGGTTTTGTCGCAGCAGGCCGAAGGCGCCCCTCAGCTGGGTCGCCTGGCCCTGCCGTCCTTTCGCGAACGAGTTCCCCGGAGTCGGGCGCTGGGAGCTCCAGCCGAGCTCGGTGACCCAGAGGCCCTTGCCAGCGTCGTGGTTCGCCTTCAGCACGGTCCGCAGTTCTTCGATGTAGGGGGTCAGCCGCTTGAAGTTCGACGTGTACGGGTGCAGGGCGACTCCCTGGAACTTGGACTTGATCCCAGGCGTCCGTTCGTACATCTGGTCGAGGAAGTCGGTCGCGAAATAGGCGAGCGGTGGCCTGCGTTTGAATTCGGCCTCCCTCGGGCGGGCGAAGAGGCCACCGAGGACGATCTTGGCACCGGGATCGATGCCTTTGATCGCGCTGTAGGAGAGCTTGACGAGGCGGCCGTATTCGGCCGGGTTTGGCCTCGCGACGAAGTACTCGAAGTTCTCCTCATTCCAGATCTGCCAGGTGCTGATCGGGTGCGGGGGAACCGTCGGGTGCTCGATCCAGAAGCTGCCGCCGGGGCGGTAGCGAGCGACCGCCGCCCTGACAAAGTTGGACCAGCCGCTGGCCGCCGCGGCGCTGACCGGAAGGTTCCGGGGCGCTTTGATGCTGTGGCCGGTGCCCGGCACCCAGACCGACGGAACCGCCCACGTAGGAGCCCCGGAAAGGAAGGGCAGCACCGCGATCCCCGCGCGCGACGCGTTTTCCACCTGCGCATCGATGCCGGACCAGTCGATGGCGCCGTTCCTGATCGGCTGGACCGCGGGCCAAACGACAGGGATCCGAACGCTGTTCGCGCCTCCGCGCTTCAGTCGCTGGAGCTGTTCGAAGGTCGGAGTCGCCTGTGGGACGACGCCCCAGAACGCCTTGGGAAGAGCCTCCGCAGCGGCGACGCTCGTGGCGAGGGCGGCGACCATGACGACCGCCGCGCAGGCGCACAGACGTCTCAGGACTCGCACCGGCGCTCTAGGCATTGCCTAGCTCGCTTCCGGCGAGACAGGGGCGCCCGAACCACGGCGGCGGCGCTGGCGCACCAACACCGCGCCGATCGATATGACGGCGAGAGCGGCGATGGCGATCAGGATCGGCACGAGCGGCGAGGAGCCGTCGTCGCTCTGCGAAGAAACGGGTTCGGCGCTGCCGACGGAATTTGCAGGATTGCCCGAACCGCCCGCCGCCCCTTGACCTGGGCTACCCTGCTTGCCGGTACTGTCGCCTGCCTTGCCCGACCCACCGCCTGACTTCGATGAGCCGCCTGCAGACGATCCTTCGGACGAGTCGTTGGCGCCCGCGGCCGACGCGCCGCCGTTCGCCTTGGAAGAGTGTGCCGGCGGTTCCGACTTCGTCGGGATCGCGTGGTTCCCGGTAGCGGTCGGCGGGGCATCCGAATACTGGATGCCGCTGGAGTCCGCCTGAGCGAGCACCGGAAAGCAGCCCAATGCGAGCAGAGCCAGCACTGAGAGAGCGAGTACCGAGCGGCCCAGAGCTGGGGCCGAAACGTGGCGAGTCCCGAACATTGCGCGCAAGGTTAGAGGAAAGAGCGGCGCTGATAGCTCCGGTTGCCCTGATCGTGGGTTTGGCCCTGGCTGGAGGCGGATTCGACGTGACGGATCGTCACATTGCCGGCCTCGCCGTCTGGCTTGTGGTGGTCGCTCTGCTCGTCCTCGGCGCTGCCTCGCGGACGACGCTGGCCGGTCCCTTCTACTGGGCCGTGGGCCTGGTCGGTGGTCTTTCCCTGCTGTCTGCAATGTCATCCCTCTGGTCGGGGTCGGTGGAGCTGAGCGTGATCGAGGCGGACCGGGTCCTGGTCTACCTCGGCGTCCTGCTAGTCGCATTCCTGATCGCCCAAACCGAGCAACGGCGCCAACGTTTCGCTGAAGGCCTGACGATTTCGATCGCGATCGTCGCGCTGCTGGGACTCGGCAGCCGCCTTGCGCCCCATGTCCTCGAGGTCGGCGACTCGCTCGGCAGCGGGCCGCGCCTGCGCTATCCGCTCGGATACTGGAACGCGAACGGCGCGATGTTCGGGATCGGCGTCGGGCTGCTCCTCTGGTCCAGCAGGCGGGCTGCGTCGGCGGGGCTGCGCTGGCTCTCGGTCGCCGTTCTGCCGGCGCTCCTGCTCGCCCTCTACTTCACCTACTCGCGCGGCGGGCTGCTGGCGTTGGTCGTCGCCACCGGCTGCACGATCGCCCTCTCCCGCGACCGCCTCTGGCTGCTGGCGACCCTGGGCATCGGCGCGCTCGGCGCGCTGCCGGCGGTACTGGCCGTGCAGGCGCGCCGCAGCCTCGCCGACAACGTAGACAACCATGCGGCTATCAGCCAGGGCGTCACGGTGCTGCTGATCCTGCTCGCCGGCGCCGCGCTCGCCCTACTCCTCTTCGCGGCCCTGCGCTGGGCCGAGCGCCGCGGCGGCGAGCTGACCGGGCGCGCGGTCGAGCTGTCGCGCAACCCAGCGCTGCTACGAGGCGTCGCGGCCGCGGTCGCGGTGGTCGCGATCGGCGTGGTGATCGCGATCGGGGGACGCGCCTGGGACCAGTTCTCCATCTCCGACGTGCAGTTCCCAAGCCATCCCGAGCAGCACTTCTCACAGTTCAACGGTGCCGGTCGCCATGACTTCTTCCGGGTCGCGATCGACGCCCTCGGCGAAAAGCCGGTCCTCGGCAGCGGCGCCGGCACCTACCAGTTCGCCTGGGAGCAGCACCGCTCGATCGCGCAGCCGGTCCACGACGCTCACTCGCTCTACCTGGAGGCCTTCGCCGAGCTGGGCGCGGTCGGCGGCCTGCTCGTGCTGGCCCTGGTCGCTGTGCTGCTCTGGATCGGCTTCTCCGCCTGGCGCGCTGCGCCACATCCGCAACGCGAGTGCTACGCGGCCCTTTTCGCGGCAATGCTCGCCTTCGCGGTCGTCGCCGGCCTCGACTGGTTCTGGGAGATCGCCGGGCTCGGGGCGGTCTTCTTCCTCGCTGCGGGCGTCCTGGTCGCGGCCAGGTGTGGACAGCTCGCGCCCGGCGGGGCCGAGATCGGGAACGGCGAGGAGCGCCGCTTCGGTCTGGCCGTCGCCAGCCTGGCCGTCGCCTGGATCGCGGCGGTCGGGCTGATCGGGCCACTGCTGGTCGAGCGCGAGATCAACGCCAGCCAGAGCGCAGCGGCAAAGGGAGACTTCGCCTCCGCCGTCGACCACGCCGACACGGCGCGCTCGATCGAGCCATTCGCGGCGTCTCCCTACGTCCAGCTCGGCCTCCTGGCCGAGAGCCAGGGCGACTACGCGACCGCTGCCGAGCGCTTCACGCAAGCGATCGACCGCGAGGACCGCAACTGGCAGCTCTACTACCTACGCTCTAGAGTCGAGGAAGAGGCCGGCAACCGGGCCGCGGCCAGGGCCGACTTGGATCGCGCCCGTCGCCTGAACCCCATCGACGACTGCCTCCGCGGGAAACCGAGCTGCGGGTGATCCCACGATGATGAGCAAAGCGCAGGAGACCGCATCGCGCAGGACCTCCCCGGCGCAGCCGCCGGAGTCGCCGCCGCGAGGCAGCAGGACCGAGGCGGCGACGCGGCTGGGCCTGAGCGGGGCGAGCGGGGCACGGCGGCGTGGCTCCCTGCTGCGTCGCATGCTGGCGACTGGCGACTGGCTGACCCTGGTGGTGACGCTGTGCATCGTCACCGCGGCAAGCCCGAAGACCGACATCGGCACCCTCTTCTGGGCGACGATGTTCAGCCCGGTCTGGATCCTGGTGCTGAAGCTGCATGGCCTCTACGACAACGACCATCGCCGCATCCGCCACAGCACGCTCGACGAGCTCTCCAGCCTGATCTCGGCGGCGGCGCTGGGAACGCTGGCGCTCGACGGGCTGCTGGCACTCAGCCCGGTCGGGCCGCTGGCGGCGAGCAGCGCGATCGCGGTCGGCCTCGGCGCCCTGCTCGGCAGCTTCGCCTCGCGGGCCGTGCTGCGCTTCCTCTGGCACCGCCTGGCCGGGTCGGCGGCGGGCATCGTGGTCGGGCCCGCCGCCGCCGTGTCGATCGTGGCCCGCCGTGTGGCCACCCACCCGGAGACCCGCCTGCACCTGATCGGCTACCTCTCGCCGCGGGGCGAGAGCGGCGCCGAGGGGGCACCTGCCAGCCTGCCCCGGCTTGGCTCTGCCGCCGACCTCGCCCGCGTCGCCCGCGAGAGCGACGTGGAGCGGGTGATCGTCACCGAGCAGGAGATGAGCGAGCCGGCCGCCGAGCGGCTGATCGAGGAGTGCAAGGCGGCCGGCCTGGCCCTCACCTTCCTCCCCCAGCACTTCGGCCTGCTCGGGCCGGGGATCGAGCTGAACCGGCTGGCCGAGCTGCCGGTGCTCGATTTCCGCTTCTCCGACCCGCCTCGCTCGACCGTGGCGCTAAAGCGGGCGATGGACCTGGCGATCGGCGGCACGCTGCTCCTCCTGCTCTCCCCGCTGCTGCTGGCGATAGCGCTGCTGATCCTGCTCGACTCGGGGCGGCCGGTGCTGTTCCGGCAGCGGCGCGCCGGCAAGGACGGCAAGCCGTTCACGGTGCTGAAGTTCCGCACCATGGTCCAGGGAGCCGAGGAGCAGCTGGGCGAACTGGTCGACCTCGAGAAGCTCGACGAGCCCGCCTTCAAGATCGCCGACGATCCCCGCATCACCCGCGCCGGCCGCCGGCTTCGCCGCTACAGCTTCGACGAGCTGCCGCAGTTCATCAACGTCGTGCGGGGGGACATGTCGCTGGTCGGCCCGCGACCCGAGGAGGAGGCGGTGGTCGCCCTCTACGACGAGCGCCAGCGCCTTCGCCTCGGCGTCAAGCCGGGGATGACCGGCCCGATGCAGGTCTACGGCCGCGCCGACCTCACCTTCGAGGAGCGGCTGGCGATGGAGCGCGACTACCTCGACAACATCTCGGTCGCCGGCGACCTGGCGATCCTGCTGCGCACCCCGGCGGCGATTGCCCGCGGCGACGGCGCCTACTAGGTAGGGCGGCGGATGGGGAGCCGGATCGACCTCGAAGTCGTCATCGTCAGCCACGGCGCCGAGGGGCTGCTGCGCAACTGCCTGCGCTCGCTCCGCGAGCACCCGGCCGAGGGCGAGATGCGGGTGGCCGTGGTCGACAGCGGCAGCCCCGACTCGACCCCTGACATGGTCGCGCGCGAGTTCCCCTCGGTACGGCTGCTGCGCCGCGAGAACATCGGCTTCTCCGCCGCCAACAACCTCGCCTTGCGCGCGAGCGAGGCGCGGGCGGTGCTGCTGCTCAACCCGGACACCGAGGTATATGGGGGAACCCTCGATGCGGCGCTGGCGCGGCTGTGCAGCGACGAGTCGGTCGGCATGGTCGGGGTGAAGCTGGTCACCGAGTCGGGCGAGCTCGACCACGCCTGCAAGCGCTCCTTTCCCACCCCGCTCAGCGCCCTCGCCCACTTCACCGGCATCGGCCGGGCTGAGGGCGCCGGAGGCGCCCTCAGCCAGTACCGGGCGACGCAGCTGGGCGACGACGAGCCGGGCGAGGTCGATGCGGTCAACGGCGCCTTCATGCTCTGCCGCGCGGAGGCGGTGCGCGAGGTCGGCCTGCTCGACGAGGGCTACTGGCTCTACATGGAGGACCTCGACTGGTGCCACCGCTTCTGGGATGCCGGCTGGAAGGTCTTCTACGAGCCGGCCGGCGTCGCCCTCCACGTCAAGGGCGGCTCGAGCGGCAAGCGCCGAGCTCCTAGGCAGGAGATCGCCTTCCACCGCGGCATGGCCCGCTTCTACCGCCGCTTCGACGCCCCCCAGCACAACCCGCTCCTCAACGCCGCGGTCTACGCAGGCATCGGCGCCAAACTGGCCACCAGCCTCGCGATCACGGCGCTTGCGACCGCTCACACCAAAACGTCGCGGTGACCGGCCGGACAATTCCCCGCCCGCCCACCTGGGCCCTCGGTGCAACCGTCGCCCTGCTCGGGTGGCAGGTGGGGATGAATCCGCCCACGCCCGGCCTCGACGCGAGCTGGAACGCCGGCCTGGCGATGGCCGTCAAGGACGGCCTGCAATTCGGGAAGGACGTCGTCTTCTCGTACGGCCCCCTCGGCTTCCTGCAGGGTCAGAGCATCTGGTTCGGCGATCTCGCCGTGATCGCCTTTCTCCACTCGGCGGCGCTCTACGTCGTGTTCTGCGCAGTCCTCGTCTGGGCGCTGCGGCGAGTGCTGCCCACGCTGGTCAGCTTCCTGATCGCCTTCTTCGTCGTGGCGGTGCTGCCCCTACTGGAGCAATCGATCCTCGTCGCGGTGATCGTCTGCCTCGCCTCGCTGGAACGAGAGCGATCCGAGCGGGCGACGGTCGCTCTGGCGGTTGGCGGCGCGTCGTTCAGCGCCGTCGAGGCGCTGGTCAAGCTCTCGACCGGCCCTCTCATCGCCGCTCTCTTCCTGATCGCGCTGATCGGCATGCGGGCGCGCTGGTGGCAGCTGCTGCTCTTCGCTGCCCTGACCCTCGGGGAGCTCCTGCTCCTCTGGCTCCTCGCTGGACAGAGCCTCTCGAACGTGCCGGACTTTCTGCAGAACACCTGGCAGATCGTCTCGGGCTACAGCACGGCAATGCTCAGGCAGGTCGACGTCCCCGGCTGGAAGGTGACGATGGCCACCGTCGCCGCCGCAATCATCACGGTCGGCCTCGCCCTGGCCAGCGCCCTGGGGACCTATCGCGATGCCCGGGCCCGCTGGGCCGGCACGGCGCTGATGGCCATGGCGGCATTCGTGGTCTTCAAGGAGGGTGTGGTCAGGACCGACGCCGGCCACCTGAGCCTCTACTTCTCGACCGCCTGCGTCCTCTGGATCGCGATCCCGTGGTCCAGGGCCCGTTGGTGGTTGATGCTGGGGGGAGCGGCGCTGATCGCGGCGCTCGGCGTGCCGGTCCGACCGCCGGGCATGCCGACCAACGTCAACGCGATCGCCAACGTGAGGTATGCCGTGAACCAGGCTCGATCGCTCCTCAGCAGCTCTCGGCGGGAAGAGCTGGCCGCTGCCGGACGGGCGGCGATGGTGGCGACGTACCGGCTCGACCCTCGCACGCTCGCCGCCCTGGGCGGCCACACGGTGGCGATCGAACCTTGGGAGATCGGAGTTGCCTGGGCGTACCGGCTGGACTGGAAGCCCCTGCCGGTCTTCCAGAACTACTCGGCCTACACCTCGGCACTCGACTACGTCAACGCCACCGAGGTCGAAAGCCCTACGGGACCGGATCGGATATTGCGCGAGAACGAGCCGCTGGTCTACCCGGAGTTCCCCACCGCGGATCTGGACAACCGCTTTTTGGGCTGGGACCCGCCGGCCCAGGCGCGGGCGGTCCTTTGCCACTTCGCTCCCCTGCGCACGACCGAGCGCTGGCAGGTTCTGGGGCGGGTCGCGAACCGGTGCGGGACGGCGCGGTTCATCAGCTCGACCGAGGCAAGCTCCGGGACGGCGGTCGACGTACCGGCGGCGGGCGCGAACGAGGTCGTCTTCGCGCGAATCCAGGGAGCCGGAGTCGGCGGGCTGGAAAAAATCACGACTTTCCTTCTCCACGCCCGGCTGCGGCAGGCCGTCCTCAACGGCACGGAGAGCCACAGGCTGATTCCTGAAACCGCCAGCGACGGGCTACTGCTGCGCGGAGACGGCCGAGTCGCAGAAGACGGTCCCTTCTCGCAGATTCCCCAAGCCAAGACGATTGCCATTACCGGTGCGAGCGGGGCCCTGCACTTCAGCTTCTTCGCGATGCGGGTCGACGATCGCGGCCGTCAAGGGGCGCTAGAGAAGCCCGCCAGAAACCTCGACCGCTCCGACGGTCTCTAAATTGACACACTCTTTTTCACTTCTGTTTGAGTTGGTGTCAAAAAGGCAAAGTGTCAGCGACTTCGGCGAGCGTCGGCGCCTGCTGGTCCCGCTCGCTGAGGAGAGGATCGGCCAGCGGCCACTCGACGCCTACGTCGGGATCGTCCCAGGCGATGCCGGACTCGGTGGCGGGGTCGTAGGTGCTGGAGAGCAAGTAGGCGACGTCGGCGACCTCGGTGAGGACGGCGAAGCCGTGGCCGAAGCCGGCCGGGACGAAGAGCTGGCGGTGGGTCTCGTCGTCGAGCTCGTGCCCCTCCCACTGGCCGTAGGTGGGGGAGCCGCGGCGCAGGTCGACGGCGACGTCGAAGATCTTCCCGCGCGGGCAGCGGACCAGCTTCGCCTGCCCGGGCTCGGTCTGGAAGTGGAGGCCGCGCAGCGTCCCCTGCGCCGAGCGTGAGTGGTTGTGCTGAACGAACTCGACCTCGACTCCCAGCTCGGCCCACGTATCGCGCCGGTAGGTCTCGACCATGAAGCCGCGCTCGTCGCCGTGGATCTGGGGCTCGAGCAGCACGACGCCGTCGAGCTTCGTCTCCAACCGCTCCGGCATCAGCTCAGCGCTTTGCCGTACTGGCGCTCGTAGTACTCGCGGTACTCGCCGGAGCGGATCGGGCCCCACCACTCCTCGTTGTCGCGGTACCACTGCACGGTGCGCTCGAGGCCCTCGGCGAAGTGGACCTGTGCCTCCCAGCCGAGCTCGTCGCGGAGCTTGTCGGAGGCGAGCGAGTAGCGGCGGTCGTGGCCGGGGCGGTCGCTGACGTACTCGATCTGCGACTCCTCCGCGCCGGTCAGCTCGATCACCCGCTTCACCACCTCGATGTTCTCGCACTCGTCGGGGCCGCCGACGTTGTAGGCCTCGCCGGCGCGGCCGTTCATCAGCACGGTGTGGATGCCGCGGCAGAAGTCCTCGACGAAGAGCCAGTTGCGGACCTGGCGGCCGTCGCCGTAGACCGGCAGCGGGTCGCCGTGGACCGCGTTCAGGACCATCAGCGGGATCAGCTTCTCGGGGTACTGGCGCGGGCCGTAGTTGTTGGAGCCGCGCACGATCGAGGCCTCGATGCCGTAGGTGTGGACGTGGGCGGAGACGAGCAGGTCGCCGGCCGCCTTGGTCGCCGAGTAGGGCGAGGAGGGGTCGAGCGGCGAGGTCTCGGTGAAGGAGCCGGACTCGATCGAGCCGTAGACCTCGTCGGTGGAGACCTGCAGGTAGCGGCCCACCCCCAGCTCGCGCGCCGCGTCGAGCAGGGTGCCGGTGCCGATCACGTGGGTGCGGGCGAAGGCGTCCTGGTCCTCAATCGAGCGGTCGACATGGGACTCGGCGGCGAAGTTGACGACCGCGTCGCAGTCCTGCATCGCCTCGCGCACGATCGTCGGGTCCTCGATCCCGCCGACGACGAGGTCGGTGCCCTCGGGAAGGTTCTCGCGGCGACCGGCGTAGGTGAGCTTGTCGAGGACGCGCACCTCGTGCTCCTCTCCGACCAGGTGCACGTAGGTGGAGCCGATGAAGCCGGCGGCGCCGGTGACCAAGATCTTCATGCGGCGGCCTCCGTCTCGGCCCGGCGCTGGGCCAGGTAGGCGCCCAGCCCGTCCTGCCAGGAGGGCAGCTCGATCGCGTGCTCGCGCTGGCTCGCCAGCGCCGAGTAGGCGGGCCGAGGGGCCGGGCGGCCGAGCATCTCGGTGGTCGCCGACATCACCTTGCACTCGACCTTCGCCTGCTCGAAGATCTCACGCGCGAACTCATACCAGGAGCAGGCCCCTGCCGCTGCCATGTGGTGGATGCCGAACTCGACCCCCTCGATCAGACGGACGATGCCGTAGGCGAGATGCCAGGTGTAGGTGGGCGAGCCAACCTGGTCGCGGACGACAAGGACCTCGCCGTGGTCGGCGGCGAGGCGCAGCATCGTCTCGACGAAGTTGGGGCCGCCGGTCCCGAACAGCCAGGCGGAGCGGACGATGAAGTGGCGCTTGTTGGCGGCGCGGGTCATCTCCTCTCCCGCCAGCTTGCTGCGGCCGTAGGCGGAGAGTGGCGCGGTCTGATCGGTCTCGACGTAGGGCGCGCCCTTGCTGCCGTCGAAGACGTAGTCGCTGCCGACGTAGACGACCGAGGCGTCGACCGCCGCGGCCGCCGCGGCGACATTGCCGGCGCCCGTTCCGTTGATCGCGGTCGCCGCCTGCTCGGCCTCCTCGGCCCCGTCGACGTCGGTCCAGGCGGCGCAGTTGATGACCACGGCGGGCCGCTCGCCCTCGAGCTTGGCGCTCACCGCGCCGGCATCGGTGACGTCGAGCTCGGCGTGGCCGAAGCCGACGACCTGGTGGCCGGCGTTGCCGGCGGCGAGCATCACGTCGCGTCCCAGCATCCCGGCGGCGCCGGTGACGAGGACCTTCATCCAGTGCCTACGATCTTCGCCTTCAGGTCTTGCACGAGGCCGGACAGACTATTCGCTCGTCTGGTCTGGAGCGTGGCAGATTGGGTCGTAGCAACCAGGTGTCGCTGCAAGTCGGTCAGGCAGCAAGGAGTGCGGCGGCGCGGATAGCCGCGTGGGTCGGCTCCACGACTCCATCGTCGTTCCGATAGCGAAGCAGGCCCGAACCTCTTAGATCGCGGATAGCGTGAGTGGCTGCCTCGACCTCCATGCTGTCCTCGGGATCGGAGACGATCCTCAGCGAAAGCTCGCCGACTGTCAGGCGCTGCGGGTGCAGCTCTATGGCCTCTTCGAGGATCACCTGTTCGAGGCGCGGGGTTGTACTTGGGCGGGGTCGCGCTGCCCGCGACCGCCGCAGCCCCGGCGCTCACCTCGCCCCGTGTCGATGAGCGCTGACGGCCTCCGACACCCAGGGGGGATGCTCATCGAGACAGGCGACGTAGAGAGTCGCCCGACCCTTGAGTCCCTTGCCTTCTCCACGAGGCGGAACGAGTCGAGCACCTTGATGTGGTGGCCCACGTGCCTCTCAGGCCTGTCAGTCCTGGCGCTCATCAGCGAGACCGTCAGCGGCTTACCGTTCAGGCAGCACAAGATGTCTAGCCGCACGTCGTGTTCCACCACCGATTTCAGCGGCAAAGAATTCATGCCTTCCCGCCTTTGCCCTTAACCCATTTGCCTCGGCTCGCGCCTATGGGTTCGCCCGCACCTTTGGCTTTGGCGGCCGAGCCTTTCGGGTTGCGCTTGGTCTTCCCCTGGCCTTGCCGCTTCCCCTTGCCCTTCCCCTTGTGCTTCTTGAACTCCGAGTGCGTGGGCGACGGGAAGGCCGCGATGGCGAACGTCGTGTGGAAGCTGCCCTCGTCTTCACCGTTGGCTCGGCGGTTGACGGTATCTACCTCCAACCTTTCGGATTCTTCAATGCACCACTTGTAAATCTCGACCTGCTCGCGCCACGCGATCTCGTCCAGATCGCGCGGCGCCCAATACAGACAGAAGTCGTCGCGAGAGAACAGGTGACCGGTCTCGATCGCCTGCGTGACCCGGGCGCTGAAGTCTTGGAGGATGGTCCCAGTGAACACCGGGCGCAGGGCCTCGCCTAGATCGCCCCAGTCGGCATTGCTAACGATGGCGGCCTCGGTCGCGCGGTACATGTGCTTGATCGTGCCCCGGACCTTGGACTCTTCGACTAGCTCGAGGA
>Ga0222622_10000022_pt1 | contig 77263 bp, 81 predicted proteins | sample PLM2_5_b1metaG_FD_177335 | JGI IMG/M metagenome (GOLD analysis project Ga0222622, IMG submission 177335) | Groundwater sediment microbial communities from an aquifer in East River, Colorado, USA - PLM2_5_b1 | ecosystem: Environmental > Terrestrial > Soil > Riparian zone | place: USA: East...
TCCCACCCCAACGAGGACCATGTCGGCGTCGATCCGGCTCCCGTCCTTCAGAATGACACCGGTCACCGCACCGTTCCCGACAGTTAGTTCGGCTACCGCAACCTGGCAGCGCAGGTCCACACCATGGTCGCGGTGCAGGTCGGCGAAGATAGGTGCCACCTCAGGGCCGAGGACACGCAGCAACGGCAGCTCGCCGGCCTCGAGAAGGGTGACATCAAGTCCCGCGTTGCGGGCAGCGGCGGCGGTTTCCAGCCCGATCCAGCCGGCGCCGATGATGGCGACCCGTTGTGCCCGGGCGAACCCGGCCTTGATGCGCTCGCTGTCCTCGACGCTGCGCAGGTAGCGGACGCCGTCGAAATCGGCGCCTGGCACGCTCACGCGTCGCGGTGTCGAGCCCGTGGCCAGCAGCAGCTTGTCGTAGCCCAGCTGTACACCGGTAGCAGTGGTGACAGTCCGCAGAGCCGGGTCGAGCGAGGTCACTGCAGCGCCCAGACGCAGTTCGACCGCATGGTTGGCGTACCAAGACTCTGGGTGGACGAAGATGCTGTCGCGGTCAGTGTTGCCCTGGAGGTAGTCCTTGGACAGGGGAGGGCGCTCGTACGGACGGTTGGACTCCTCGCCGAGCAAGGTGATCCTCCTGTCGAAGCCCTCTTCGCGCAGGGTCTGTGCTGCGATGGCGCCGGCCAGGCCGCCGCCGACAATGATGACGTTGGGTTCGGTTGTCATGAATGCTCCTTGTCATGGGGCTGCGGACGGTCTGCGTTGAGCCGGTCAGGCATGGCGCGCCGCCGGCTGTTCGTGGGCAGCAATCAGGGTGAAGAACTCGGCTCGAGAGGCGGCGTCGTGACGGAGCTGGCCGTGCAGTGCGGAGGTGACCGTCCTGGTTCCCGATGCTCCGACGCCACGTACGGTCATGCACAGATGCTCGGCCTCCACGACGACACCCAGACCGCGCGGCGCAACGTGAGCTTGGAGCCAGTCAGCGACCTGTTGCGTCAGCCGTTCCTGCACCTGGGGGCGGCGGGCGAACAGCTCGACTACCCGAGCCAACTTGGAAAGACCAAGAATCCGCTCCCCCGGTAGGTAGCCGACGTGAGCCACGCCGACGAACGGCAGCAGATGATGCTCACACACCGACTGCACCGGGATCGATCGCGCGATGATCAGCTCGTCATATCCGGCGTCGTTGGGGAATGTGGTCAGGTCGAAAGGGCGTGGGCTGAACATTTCGGCGTAGGCGCGCGCCATCCGGGCTGGGGTAGCCGCCAGACTTTCGGTGTCGAGGTCGACACCGAGCGCCATCAGGAACGCGGCTGCAGCCTGCTCTGCGGCGGCCAGATCAACTTCACTCGGCGGTTGGACCACCCGCAGCGCCGGCCGGCTGCGACTGCGTGTTGGCGCTGTGGCGGGCAGCGTGTGTGGCCCCATCGTTGACTCCTCTTCTAAAGGACAGTAAAGTTAACGTTAGATGGGAGGGCCTCTTTCGTCAAGAGATCTCTTTTTTAGAAGAGGTGGCATTCATGACTCACGACGATCTCGCGGCACGGGTCGCTGGCGTTGCGGCACTTGCCGATCCGATCCGGCGCGACCTTTACTTCTACGTGAGCGCGCAACCGGCGCCCGTCAGCCGGGACCAAGCTTCTGAGGCCCTCGGCATCGCGCGTCACACGGCCAAGTTCCACCTCGACAAGCTGGCCGAAGAAGGTCTGGTCGACACCGAGTTCAAGCGGCTCTCCGAACGTCGTGGCCCTGGCGCCGGCCGACCCACCAAGCTGTACCGGCGATCCAGCCGACAGCTGTCGGTGACGTTGCCTGAACGCCGATACGACCTCGCCGCGCAGCTACTAGCTAGCGCCATCGAGGACGCAACTACGGACGGCACCACCGTCACCGACGCCCTGAGCGCCGCCGCCGCGGACAGGGGCAGCACGGTCGGAGACCAGGCCCGAGCAGCCGCTGGTCCTGGAGCTAATCGGGAACGGCTTCTCGCCTGCACCTGCCAAGCTCTGACGGACTACGGGTATGCACCACACCGCGCCGGCAACACGATCTTGCTGTCCAACTGTCCCTTCGATGCGCTGGCCCGCGAACATACCCAGCTCGTATGCGGTATGAACCTCGCGATCATGGATGCGGTGATCGACCGTATCGGAAAGACGGGGCTCGCGGCCCGGCTCGACCCTGCACCGGACCGATGCTGTGTCGTCCTCGATGCGGACTGATGTCCCAAGCTGTCGGAGCCGCCGAGGCCTCAATGAGTGACGCCGCGCGGATTCGCCGAGCGCGGCGACCAGTGTGTATCTTGGTCCGTTGGTGCCGCCCGTCGCGTGGCATTTATGCGCCCCTATAGCTCAGCAGGCAGAGCGTCTCCATGGTAAGGAGAAGGTCTGCGGTTCGATTCCGCATGGGGGCTCGGACTCCGTCTCCGGTGCCACCGCGCATTGGCGGAATACGCGGTCTGTCCAGACCGTTACTCGACCGGGAAACTGGTAGGGGAGACCACAGCGGGATAGCTCAGGCGGTAGAGCAAGCGGCTCATAATCGCTGTGTCGCGGGTTCGAGTCCCGCTCCCGCTACCAGCACCACGAGCACCGACGAGGATATCGAGGACACGCCATGGCCAAGACCGTCGACGTACGGCCAAAGATCACGCTGGCTTGCACGCAGTGCAAGGAGCGGAACTACATCACCAAGAAGAACCGGCGCAACGACCCGGATCGCCTTGAGCTGAAGAAGTTCTGCCCGCGTTGCAAGACTCACACGCCGCACCGCGAGACACGCTGACGAAACTGAGCGATCCCGGCCCCCCACTGATCGGGCTCGCCCACGGCAGCAGGCATCCTGCGGGCAGTCTCGGTATTGAGCGGCTGATGGCCGCTGTCGCCGCGCAGGCAAAGATCGCCACGCTGCCGGCATACCTTGACTTGGTGCAGCCAGACCTGGGCGCGGTTGCACGGCAGCTCGCCGAGGCCGGTCACACCACCGCCGTCGTCGTGCCCCTGCTTTTTACTGAGGCGTTTCACGCCACCGTCGATGTCCCCGAGACGGTGCGTGATGTCACCGAGTCTCTCCCTCTCCGCTTGGTCGTGGCCGACATCGTGGGTACTGGCGACGACGTCGCAGACCTGCTCCGCCAGAGCATCGTCGCGGCGGGCATCGGTGATGAGAGTTCAGTGCTGCTTTTTGGTGTGGGGTCGTCCAGGCCAGCGGCAAACGATGCCGTTTTTGATCTTGCCTCTCGGCTCGAGGAGGGCCGTCGCGGTCCGGTACGTGCATGTTTCGGCACTTGCCCGCCAGGCGTGGCCGATGTACTCGACGGGTTGCCCGAGCCGGTAGCGATCGTGCCGTTGTTTCTCTCCGAGGGTCTGTTGCTCTCACCGCTTCGCACACTCGCGGCCGAGCGCGGCTGGCAGATGGCGGAGCCGCTGGGCGAACGAGCGGCCGACCTGGTACGGCAGCGATACGACAGCGCGTACATGGGAATGCGAGTCCGTTAGCGTTGCTTCCATGGCCATCACCGAGGCACACGCTGGCCGCCGCTATCCAGCATGCGATCCCTACCAGGTGTCAGCGGCGAAGATCGCCGAGTTCGCGACAGCGTTGGGCGACGACAATCCCCGATATCGCGACGGGTCGCCGATCGCCCCGCCCACCTTTGCCGCGGTCATCTCCGCACACGCGTGGAACCAACTGTTCAGCGACCCGGAGCTGGAACTGTCGCTGGAGCGGATTGTGCACGGCGACCAGGGCTTCACCTTCCACCGCCCGATGCGAGCAGGTGATGTGGTGATTGCGACGGTGATCATCGACAGAGTGCGGGTGCGCGCAGGATCGGAGCTCGTTTCGGCCACAGTGGACATGTCAGACCGCGACGGCGAGCCGATCTGTACCGCGCACGCCACCTTCTATCACGCTCGGGAGGCACTAGTGTGAAAGCCACTGTGGCCGAAGGCGTCGAACTCGGCACCCAGCTTCCGACGCTCACCGTCTGTTTCACCAGGGAACGGCTGGTTCGCTACGCCGGCGCCTCGACAGACTTCAACCCGATCCACTACTCGGAGCACTTCGCGAGACAGGCCGGGCTGCCTGGTGTCATTGCTCACGGGATGCTCACCATGGGAACAGCACTTCGGGTAGTGACCAACTGGGTCGGGGATCCAAGCCGGGTCACCTCATACTCCGCACGGTTCACGCGGCCAGTAGGAGTACCTGACGATGCGGACGGCGTTGAGGTGGAATTCAGCGCCAGCGTCTCTGCGATCGAAGGTTCCCTGGTGACTGTCAGCATCGACGCGATCTGTGCTGGGCAGAAGGTGCTCGGCGCGGCGCGAGCGGAAGTTGATCTTGGCGTCCGGGTCCCGCATCGTGATCATGAAAGCTGAGATGAGTCTGACAGAGCGCGCGACTGAGGTCGCGTTGGCCGACCATACGACGCTGCGGGTGGGCGGTCCGGCCCGTCGGATGATCACCATCGAGACCGAAGCCGAGCTGATCCAGGTCGTACGGGACCTGGATGCCACCGGCCAACCACTGCTGGTCCTCGGTGGAGGCTCAAACCTGTTGATCAGTGACGCCGGCTTCGATGGCACGGTAGTCAAGATTGCGACGCGCCGCCTTGATCAGGACACGGCGGCATGTTCGGGTGCAGTGATCACCGTGGCAGCCGGCGAACCATGGGACCCTCTCGTGCGCCACACGATCGAACAGGGCTGGAGCGGCCTCGAAACGATGTCCGGGATACCGGGCCTGGTCGGTGCCACACCGATCCAAAACGTCGGCGCGTACGGGGCTGACGTCAGCGAGCTGATCTCAATGGTGCGTACGCTCGACCGGTCCAGCGGGCAGCTCAAGACCTTCTTTCCGATCGAATGCGGCTTCGGGTACCGAACGTCGCGTTTCAAGTCCGATCCGGGACGTTTTGTGGTGCTGTCGGTGACCTTCCAGCTCCGCTTGGGCTCGATGTCGCAACGGATCCGCTACGCCGAGCTAGCCCGGGTACTGGGCGTCGAGGTAGGCGAGCGCGCTCCAGCGACCGACGTCCGGCAAGCCGTGCTTGAGCTGCGCAACGCGAAGGGCATGGTGCTCGTGGAGGATGATCATGACACCTGGAGCGTCGGGTCGTTTTTCACCAACCCCATCGTCAGTCCAGCTAAGGCCCTCGGACTACCCGCCGGCGCGCCACGTTTCAGTCAGCCCGATGGCATGGTGAAGACCAGTGCCGCCTGGCTCATCGAGCAGGCCGGGTTTGCCAAAGGGTACGGGCACGGCGCCGCCCGGCTGTCGGCAAAGCACACCCTCGCACTGACCAACCGAGGCACAGCCACCGCGGCGGACTTGCTGAGTCTGGCGCGCGAAATTCGGTCCGGCGTGGCGGCGAGATTCGGCATCGAATTAGTCCCGGAGCCGGTCCTCGTAGGGTGTGAGCTGTGAGCTTGGCGCGGTTTGTCGTCTGGGCACCACACCGGTCGTCCGTGACCTTGATGATCAAGAAGGTCGGTGACAGCACGCCAGTCAAGGTGGCGATGCAACGAGACGACGAGGGATGGTGGATCCCGGCTGAGCCGCTGCCAGAGGACGGCATCGGCAAATTCGATTACGGCTTCGTACTTGACGACTCCGACACCGTGCTTCCGGATCCACGCTCCCGCCGCCAGCCCAATGGCGTGCACGGCTGGTCGCGGACCTTCGACGCAGACCAGTTCGACTGGTCCGACCAGAAGTGGACCGGCAAGCAACTTGCAGGCTGCATCATCTACGAGCTGCACGTCGGCACGTTCACCACTGAAGGCACATTGACAGCGGCGATTGAGCGCCTCGACCACCTGGTGGAGCTCGGGGTGGACTTCGTGGAACTGATGCCGGTGAATGCCTTCAACGGTCCGCACAACTGGGGCTACGACGGCGTGCATTGGTATGCCATCCATGAGGACTACGGAGGCCCGCGCGGCTACATGCAGTTCGTTGATGCCTGTCACCGAGCCGGTCTGGGAGTCATCCAGGACGTCGTCTACAACCATCTCGGTCCGAGCGGCAACTACCTGCCACAGTTCGGGCCCTACCTGAGGAACGACTCGGGCGCCAATATCTGGGGTGATTCGCCGAACCTGGACGGCGAGGAGTCCGACGAGGTCCGCCGCTACATCATCGACAACGCTTTGATGTTCCTCACCGACTATCACGTAGACGGGCTGCGCCTCGACGCCGTGCACGCGCTGCACGACACGCGAGCAACGCACCTGCTCGAGGAGTTGAACATCGACGTCTCCGCGCGCAGCACCTTCCTACGCCGACCGATGCCGCTGATCGCTGAGTCAGACCTGAACGACCCGCGGTTGATCACCGCGCGAGAGGGCGGCGGCTACGGCCTGACCGCACAGTGGAGCGACGACTTCCACCACGCCCTCTACGTGAGCCTGACCGGCGATACCAGCGGCTACTACGCCGATTTCGACTCCCTTACCGCCCTCGGCAAGGTGTTCGAAAGCGGGTTCTTCCATACCGGTACTCGATCCAGCTTCCGAGGCCGAACTCACGGACATCCGATTGACACCTGGCGGACGCCGACCTGGCGGTTGGTCGTGTGCTCGGACAACCATGATCAGATCGGCAACCGGGCCAAGGGTGAACGGCTCTCGGGCAAGATCAGCCCAGCACAGCAGGCCATTGCGGCAATGCTGACCCTCCTCAGCCCTTTCACCCCGATGATCTTCATGGGCGAGGAATGGGGGGCCGCCACGCCGTGGCGCTTCTTCACCTCCCATCCCGAGCCCGAGCTCGCCGAGATGGTCCGCGCTGGCCGGCTCGAAGAGTTCGCCCAGATGGAGTGGGACACCAGCGACGTACCCGATCCGCAGGACCCGCGGACCTTTGAGGTATCAAGACTGGACTGGTCGGAGCTCGAGCGGCCCCGCCACGCCGAGTTGCTGGCTCTGACCAGAAGGCTGATCACCATCCGGCGTACTTATCCGGACTTCACGAATCCCAGCTTCGACGAGGGGCGCGCGCTGTCGAACGACGAGGGCGGCTGGCTCTTGCTCGAGCGCGGCGACATGATCATGGTGGTCAATTTCCGTGACCGTGCAACAGAAGTAGATGTCGGGCGAGCGGTGGATCCGGTGATCACTATCGGGCAGATCGAGGTGGTCGGCGACGTGGTCCGGATGGGCCCGCATAGCGCTGTGGCGGCCGACGCAACCCAGGATCTTGTCTTCTCGGCTCATCCACGTCCCGATGTCACGGTTCAGGGCTCATCAGGCGATCGTTTCTGATCGCAGCCACCCAAAGGATCCGTGCCGGCGCCTTGCGCGCCGGGCTAATGCAGGCGCGAGATGCTCACGGCTCAAACTTGATCTCCCGCTTCAAGATCTTGCCGGTCGGGCCCTTCGGGATGGGGCCGAATCGGACGATCCGGGGATACTTGTACGCCGCGATCAGATCCTTCACGTAGTCACGCAGCTCCTCGGGGGTCGCCGAGGCACCTTCCTTGAGAGTCACCAGCGCCGCGACCTCCTCGCCGCTCTCAGGATCCGGCACACCGAAGACGGCTGCCTCTGCCACTGCCGGGTGCGTGTACAAGATCTCCTCGACCTCTCGGGGATACACGTTGTAGCCCTTGCGGTTGATCATGTCCTTCTTGCGGTCGACGATGAAGTAGTAGCCATCTTCGTCCCGACGAGCTAGGTCACCGGAGTGAAACCAGCCGCTCCGCATGGCGTCGGCTGTCGCGTCGGGCCGGTCCCAGTAGGCCTTCATGACGTTTTCGCCACGGATAACGATCTCACCGATCTCGCCGTCGGCCACCTCACGATCGTCATCGTCGCGCAGTCCGAACTCCACCCCGCGGATAGGCGTTCCGATCGAGCCGGGTTTGGTCGGCCGATCCGGGTGGTTGAATGCGGCGACCGGCGATGTCTCCGATAGCCCGTAGCCCTCGAGCAAGGTGATCTCGAATGCCCGTTCCACACCGTGCAGCACTTCGACCGGCAGCGACGCTCCGCCAGAGGCTGCCACCTTGAGTGTGGAAGTGTCGAACCGATCCCTGTCCTTAACCGCCAGCAGGGCCATGTACATGGTCGGCACGCCCAGAAACACGGTCACCCGATCCTCGTCAATGATCGACAACGCCTGCTCGCCATCGAACTTCGGTAGCAGGGTCAAGCAGGCGCCTCCGGCCATCGCAGCGTTCAGGCCGACGGTCTGGCCGAAGGAGTGGAAAAGCGGTAGCCCACCGAAGATCACGTCGCCGGGTGCCATCGGCAACAGAGTCTCGATCGTGGTGCGTACATTGCTGCTCAGGTTGGCGTGGGTGAGCTCAGCCCCTTTGGGCTGACCCGTGGTACCCGAGGTGTAGAGGATCACCGCCGTTTCGTCGCCCGTTGAGTGGGCGACCTGCGAGATTGGATCGGTCCGCGCCAGCTCGGCGTCGAACTCGCTGGGCACAGTGATGATCACCTCGGTACCGGTCACGCTGGCCGCTTTGGCGGCTTCGTCGGCGAAGAGCGGGAAGACCACCGCAACCGTCGCGCCGGAATCGTGCCACGCGAAAGAGATCTCGCCAGCCTTGAGCAGCGGGTTCATCGGCACGGCGATCGCACCGATGCGCAGGATCGCGTAGTAGACGATCGGGAAGTAGACGACATTCGGCATGATCATCGCTACCCGATCACCGGGTCGGACCCCAAGGCCGCTGAGGATGGTCGCGAACCGCGCCACAGCGGCGTCCAGAGCTGCATAGCTGAGGACTGTCTCGCTCTGTTTGATCGCGGGTAGCTCCGGGTCACTGGCCGCTCGCTCGCTGACCCAGCTGGCGATGTTGGCGGAGGCGTTGCTCGACGTCATTGTCATAAGCCGACACCTTACTTTGCAGCGGCTCGCGCATCGCGCTGTGTTTGTTTGCTCGCTCCCGCTCGCGGCGATGTTCGCTGGGTTGCGGCCGTCTTCGTCAGAGCTGACGGAACGGAAAGCGTTGTTCCGTCATCTCCTCCTGCAGATCGGCGGCGCGAACATCGCGAATCCGCCGCCGATGCTCTGCGCATCCGCGCTCTCCCCGCCAATAAACAGAGGCGTCGTCGAAACCCGGCACTAGACTCGCGGACGGCCCACTCTCGCACCCGAGCGGAACTGATCATGCTTTTGTCCGACCTCAGCCATGACGAGCTGGCGGCGCTGCACGAGGAGCAAACCAAGGCGTACGACGTGTTGCTCACCAAAGGGCTCAAGCTCGACTTGACCCGCGGCAAGCCGTCGGCGGCGCAGCTCGACCTGTCCAATGAGCTGCTCACGCTGCCGGGGGAGGACAACTACATGGACTCCACGGGCACCGACTGTCGCAATTACGGCGGCACGCAAGGGCTGCCCGCGATCCGGACGATCTTTGCCCCGCTGCTCAACGTCCCCGTCGACCAGCTCGTCGCTGGCGACAATTCCAGCTTGTCGATCATGCACGACACTCTCGTCTACGCCCTTCTCAAGGGCACCGTTGACTCAGCAGAGCCGTGGTCGAAAGCGCCGATCAAGTTCCTCTGTCCAGTGCCTGGCTACGATCGCCACTTTGCGCTGTGCGAGCAGTTCGGCATCGAGATGATCTCGGTTCCGCTCAGTCAGAACGGGCCCGATTTCGACGGGGTACGGCAGCTGGTCGCCAACGACCCGTCGATCAAGGGCATGTGGATCGTGCCGACGTATTCCAATCCCACGGGTGCGATCTACACCGAGGAGGTCACCCGTGCACTGCTCGAGATGCCGGCAGCTGGGGACTTCCGAATGTTCTGGGATAACGCGTACGCGGTGCATCATCTGACCGACGTGGAGACTCCCGCGCTCGATGTTCTCGCCATGGCGGCGCAGGCCAGCCATCCCAACCGGGTGTTTCTTTTCGCCTCGACGTCCAAGATCACCTTCGCTGGCGCTGGTATCTCATTCTTCGCGAGCTCGCCCTCGAATGTTGATTGGTATCTGAAGCACCTCAGCAAGCGGAGCATCGGCCCGGACAAGATCAATCATCTGAGGCACGCGCTGTATCTGAAGGGTGCCGATGGCGTGACCACGCTGATGCGCCGACATCGCGAAATCCTCGCTCCCAAGTTCGACCAGGTGACATCGATCCTGAGCAAGCGACTCGGAGACTCTCAGGCAGCAACCTGGACTGATCCTGACGGCGGTTACTTCATCAGCCTCGACGTGGCCGACGGCACGGCGACCCGCGTGATTTCGCTGGCGAAGGGGGCAGGGATCGCGATGACGGGAGCAGGCGCGGCCTTTCCCTATGGCCGAGACCCGCGCGACCGGAACATCAGGATCGCGCCCACTTTCCCCTCACCAGAGGAGGTGTCGGCTGCCATTGACGGTCTTGCCACCTGTGTGCTGCTCGCCGCCACCGAGAAGCTCCTCGGCGAAGCGGATTAGCTCAGCAGCACACCCGCGCTCAGCGCCAGCATGATGAGAGCTGATCCGAGCGAGATTCCCAGTTGCCCTCGGCGACCGTGAAGTAGCCGACCCAGCAGGCTCCCGCCTCCGGCAAGCATCAGTTGCCACATCGCAGATGCCGAGAACGCACCGAGCGCGAAGAGGGCCACCGCTAGCCAAGACGAGCCAATCTGGGATCGGCCGATGACGACTGCAGCGAAGGTGATCACGGTGGCTGGGTTGATGGCGGTGAGCGCGAACAGGCTGAGGTAAGCGCGTGCGGGACTTAGCTGGCTGTGCTGCACGAGACTGCCGGTGTGGCCGCGGTAGCGACGAATGGCCATCCGCAGGGTGTGAACTGCGACCAGTACCAGTGTGATCGCAGCCACGCCGGTGAGCCAGCCCGACCCCTCGCTGAGCAGCTCGTGAACGCCAGCTCCGGCGAGCGCGGCCACGATTGCGTATGCCCCGTCCACCGATGCGACGCCAAGGGCCGCAGCCGCGGCGGTGGGAGTGCGCTCCCGGGCGGCGAGACCAATGAGATAGGTGCCGATGGCTCCTATTGGCATCGCCACGGCCAGACCGGTCATAGCGCCCGAGAGGAAGTCGCTGATCACGACCGTCGGAAGTGCGCACGACCGCGTCGCCTGCGCTGCTCGCGGCTCGTGCTTCGCTGAGCGAGCGAGAACGGACGGGTGGCGGCGGTCATGACTCGCAGCCTTTCACCGCCAACTCTCGCCGACAAATCATTTCAACTCCCGAGCGACGTGTCGGGCGCGCTGCGGCCTGAGTCACATTGGGCTGACCTCAATCTGTCAATCCATTCCGATCTTTGAGATTGCGCAAAAAAGAGCGCGACCAACAGCGAGAAGCGCTCTTAACATCACTTCCTCGGGGAGATCCATCGCGACACTTCCACAGAGTGCTCGCCAGCCAGAAAAGATAGAGTCTGATGGCACGAGATCCCTCCTCCGAGCCACTGTCTTCCTACGATTCCTGGGGCCTGCTGCTGGTCCCCATCGTCGCCTGCGTGGCGTTGATCGTCTCCGCATTTGTCTGGCTTTAGTGTGACAACTGGCGAGTGAATCCAGCGAACTGCTCGTGAACTCTGACGCTGTGCCCTCCCAAGGCAGACGCCTTCTGCTGGAGCATCTCCAGCGCGTGTGGGCTCAGGGAGCCAAAGATCTCGATCTCTCGCAGAGTGATCAAGTGGGCTAGCTTGCGGAACTCATCCCGACCAATCTCCAAGTGAAGCTCCAGCGACGCCGAGTCGGGATGGATGGCGACCACGGTCATCTGACCAAGCTCCTCGGCGAAGTAGAAGCCGTACGCCATCAGCTGCGGTTCTGCTGACTCAATGAACCGGGCCAGCTTGCGGACCCCTGCTTTCAGCTCGTCAAGCCCGCCTTGATGGATGTCGGAACGATCGATGTAGACGATCAGGCCGGGCGGTCCTGATCCAGAATTAGCAAACACATCTCAGCGTACGGTGGGCGGTGACATAGGCCTCTGTCGGGCGGCATGAGACCTGCTTGCACGTGACCTGCTTGCATCGGGTTGAGCCGTTCGACTCCAGTTGCAATTCTGACTACACTCGATCCCTTGGTGGCAAATCACCGTTGTTTTGGTGCGCCCTGGTACGGGCGTGCAGCGCACAAGAGCATTTGGTGGAGGGCTTCCGGAGGGCAATAGCTCAATTGGCAGAGCATCGGTCTCCAAAACCGAAGGTTGGGGGTTCAAGTCCCTCTTGCCCTGCAGAGCGGACAAAAGGCGGATGACGGTAGGGAAGGTCTGAGCGTGGCAGAGAAGGAAGAGGTGGAGCCGACTGCAGAGCCGAGCTCTGCCGACTTAGCCGACGCCACCGAGACCAACGCGCAACCCAAGTCGCCCCGCACTGGGGTGAACGGGGCTAAGGCGGCGAAGGATGAGACCAGTCGCAATTCTCAGCCGGAGGACGTCTTGGAACCGGCAGGTGTCGCGGCGGCTGCTTCGGGCGCCAAGGCCAAGAGTGCGCGTACAGGTCGTCTCGGCCGCGCTCCGAAGGCCGCTCCCACCAAGAAGCGCGATCAGCCGGTCAAGCCGGAGCGTACGACGCCCCTCAAGTTCGTCCGGCAGTCGATCGGCGAGCTGCGCAAGGTCGTGTACCCCACTGGACAGCAGCTGATCAACTATTTCGTCGTAGTGCTGGTCTTCGTGCTTTTTGTGATCGCCTACGTGAGCCTGCTCGATCTCGGCCTCGGCTGGGCAATCTTCAAGATCTTTAGCTGATGACCCCCAACGACCCAAACAACGGAGACACCGACGTGCCCGAGAACTTTTCAGCCGAGGAACCGCAACAGAGTGCGGAGCCGCTGGAAAGCCCTGCCTCTTCCGCATCCGCCGAGACCCCAGTAGCCGAGACCCCAGTGGATGAGACGCCATCGGATGACTTCGACGTCGACCTGGGCAGCTACCCGGCGAGCCGCGAAGACGAGGTCGACATCAACCTCGACTTTGGCGGCGCGCCTGTTGAGCAGCCACGGGAGGACGACTTCGAGCTCGACTTCGGCAGCCTCGCGACGACCGAGGAACCAGAAGAAGCCGAGGCTGAACCCGAGGAAGAGTCCGATGCTGCTCAGGATGCCCTCGAGGCATTCCGGTCAGAACTGCGGGCTAAGCCAGGGGATTGGTACGTGGTGCACACCTACTCCGGCATGGAGAACCGGGTGCTGCAGAACCTGGAGAACCGGGTGTCTTCCCTCAACATGGAGGACTACATCTACGAGATCATCGTGCCGACCGAAGAGGTCACCGAGATCCGAAACGGTCAGCGCAAGCAGGTGAAGCGTACGGTGCTTCCCGGCTACGTCCTGGTGCGCATGGATCTGACCGACGAATCCTGGTCGACGGTACGGCATACCCCCTCCGTCACCGGCTTCGTCGGGCACTCGAACTCCCCAGTTCCGCTCAGCTTCGACGAGGTCGAGAAGATGCTCGCGCCCGCCGTGATCGCAGCGGCAACTGCCTCCGGCGAAGGCCCGGCCCGTCGCAAGAAGAAGATCGAGGTCGCCGACTTCGCTGTCGGGGACTCCGTCATGGTCGTCGACGGACCCTTCGCAGGTGTTCACGCAACGATCACCGAGATCAACGTGAACAATCAGCGGCTCAAGGCGCTGGTGGAGATCCTGGGTCGCGAGACCCCGGTCGATCTGACCTTCCCGCAGATCCAGAAGGTCTAAACGTCGCGACAACACATTGACCATCAGGGTCGGACTGACCACAACACGATCACAAGAAGGATCCAGAAACAGAAATGCCTCCTAAGAAGAAAAAGGTTGCGGCGCTCGTCAAGATCGCCCTGAACGCAGGTGCCGCCACGCCGGCGCCGCCCGTCGGTACCGCCCTGGGCCCGCACGGCGTCAACATCATGGAGTTCTGCAAGGCGTACAACGCGGCAACCGAATCCATGCGCGGCACCATCATTCCGGTCGAGATCACGATCTACGAGGACCGCACCTTCACCTTCATTACCAAGACTCCGCCGGCAGCGGAGCTGATCAAGAAGGCTGCTGGCGTGCAGAAGGGTTCGGGCGTGCCGCATCGTGAGAAGGTTGGCACGATCAGCCGCGACCAGGTGCGTGACATCGCCACCACCAAACTGCCCGACCTCAACGCCAACAATCTCGACTCAGCCATGAAGATCGTCGAAGGCACCGCACGCAGTATGGGCGTAACGGTATTGGATTGAGCTCACTCCGCTCGCTCGCGATTTCCGCTCGAACCCCGCCGTCTTCGTCGCCGCGCTGAAACGAAAAGCAGGTTTCATCGCGGCTCCTGCAGATCGGCGGCGCGGAAATCGGCGGCGGATGAGTTTCAAGCCAACAGATTGATGTGGGAGCCGGCGCGGCTCTGACCACAACTGGCCACAGAAAGGACCAGCAGCATGAAGCGCAGCAAGTCGTACACGGTCGTCGCAGAGAAGGTCGATCCAGGAAAGCTGTACGCACCGGCCGAGGCCATGGCGTTTGCCAAGGCCAATAGCAAAGCAAAGTTCGACGAGACTGTGGATGTTGCCGTGCGGCTCGGTGTCGACCCGCGCAAGGCGGACCAGATGGTCCGCGGCACCGTCAATCTGCCCAATGGCACGGGCAAGACGGCACGGGTTCTGGTCTTCGCTACCGGTGAGCGGGCCGAAGCCGCAATGGCCGCTGGTGCCGACGAGGTGGGCTCCGATGAGCTCATCGACAAGGTGTCGAAGGGCTACCTGGACTTCGACGCCGTCGTCGCAACGCCGGACATGATGGGCAAGGTCGGTCGCCTCGGCCGCATCCTCGGGCCGCGCGGGCTGATGCCGAATCCGAAGACCGGAACCGTCACCATGGACGTGGCGAAAGCGGTGAGCGACATCAAGGGTGGCAAGATCGAGTTTCGGGTCGACCGACATGCCAACTTGCACTTCATCATCGGCAAGGCATCCTTCAGCGCTGACCAGCTGTCAGAGAACTACTTTGCAGCGCTGGACGAAATCGTTCGGCTGAAGCCGAGCGCCGCTAAGGGCCGCTACCTCCGCAAGATCACGCTGTCGACCACGATGGGCCCCGGCATCGCACTGGACACCAACAAGACACTTGCTGAATCCTCCTAGCTTTAGCACACACCGCCCCGTTGCTGTGATCGAGGACGGATTCGGTCTGTTGGGAGGTCATTCGCATGGTGGTGCTGAGCTGGGTGGGGGCCATCGTCGCCTGCCTCGGGTACGGGGTTGCATCCGTTCTTCAGTCGGTAGCCGCTAAGCGTGCCGCCGAAGTGGTCGGATTGACCGGGCTGGCCCTGATCATCAAGCAGGTGCCGTATCTGCTGGGATTGGCCTGCGACGCGCTGGGTTTCGCCGGCAATGTAGTGGCACTGCAGCGACTTCCGTTGTTCCTGGTTCAGTCAATCGTCGCCGGAAGTGTCGGGGTCACCGCCGTCATCGCCAGTCTCCGCGGCGCACGCCTGTCCTGGAAGGATTGGACTTCACTGGCTGTGATGGGCGTCGGCTTGATCTTTCTCAGCGTGACAGCGATCCCGACGGCGGCAGTACGGATTCCGGTGATCGAGGACTGGATCATCCTGCTCACTGCGATCGTCCCGGCGGTCGTCGGACTCATCGGCTTCCGGATGAAGGGTCGCACTTCCACCATCGTTCTGTCCTGCGCTGCAGGTCTGGGCTTCACAGGGGTGGCTCTGGCCTCCCGCGGCATCGGCGCAGACGATATGTCGTGGTCTTTGCTGCTCAACCCGCTGCTCTGGGCGATCATCGTGCACGGTGCCATCGGCATGTGCTTCTTCACCGTGGCGCTGCAGCGAGACGCCGTCACATTGGTAACGGCTATCACCTTGGTATTCGAGGTCGTGGGGCCCTCACTGATCGGCATCGCGCTCTATGGGGATGCCATCGAGCCCGGGCGCATGCCACTTGCCATAGGCGGATTCGTGCTTGCCATTGGTGGGGCCGTGTCGCTTAGCCGCTTCGCCGAGTGAAGCACGCGGTCGATCGAGCAAACTCAGATCCCGGCGCCCGCCGCAGTAAGTGCCTCGCCGGTCAGTCGATAGACAGTCCACTCGTCCATTGGGACCGCGCCAAGGCTGCGGTAGAAGTCGATAGCGGGCTGGTTCCAATCGAGAACAGCCCATTCCAGCCTCGCGTATCCCCGCTCGACCGCAAGGCCGGCCAGAGACATCAGCAACGCCCGGCCGAGCCCTGAACCGCGGTACTCCGGCATGACGTAGAGGTCCTCGAGATAGATCCCATGGACTCCTTCCCAGGTCGAGAAGTTCCGAAAGTAGAGGGCGAAGCCGATTACCTGGCTACTGCTCTCCGCCACCAGGGCGTACGCCGCGGGCTGCGGTCCAAAGAGGGCGACCCGGAGCTGCTCCGTTGTGGTCTTGACCTCATGAGCGGCCCGCTCGTATCTGGCTAGGTCGATGATCAGCTGCTGGATCCGATCGAGATCAGATTCCCGGGCCTCGCGTACGCCAGGATGCATCGACCCATCTTCACAGCAAGTGGTCACAGACAACACGAACCGGGCGGATTCCGTTGTCGCCTGTGACCGCTTGCGGTCTGTGCCGCCGCGATGGTCAGCCGGGCCGGCGTGCTCCCACGTACGGCATGTAGCTCATCTTGATGTAGGACACTTTCTTGCCTGGACGCGGTGCATGGATGACCTTGCCGTTGCCCGCATAGAGCCCCACATGTCCGATACCGCGGTAGAAAAAGACCAGGTCTCCGTTTCTGAGGTTGGACTTGGAGATCTTCTTGCCGATGCGGTGCTGCTGCCCAGCCGAATGCGGCAACTTCACGCCAGCCGCTTCCCAGGCCTTCATGGTTAGGCCCGAGCAATCCCAGCCGTTCGAACCGCTGCCCTGACGCGCGTATGGATCACCGAGCTGCTTCTTGGCATACGCAAGCGCCTCCTCGCCCTTGGTGGACTTCTTGTGCGATGCCGGCTTCGCGACCGGCTTCTTGACCACGACGGTGGTGGCTGTGATCTTGCCGGCTTGCAGCGCCTTCCAGAAGTCAGCGTTGACTGCGCCGGTCCGCCTGAGATGACGCGACTTCTGGATGGCCTTGATCACGCCGACAGTGGCTGCGTTATACCGGCCTGTTGTCGGCATCTTGGCGAAACCGGCCGACCGCAGCGCCAGCTGAAGTCGAACCACAGCCTTGCCGTGATCACCCCTCTTCAGATGTGGTGTGGTGCCGCGCGACAACAAAGCGCTCCACACCCGGTGGCCGCCGACGCGGATCGGGTTGAGGCCTATGGACTCACGGAACTTGGCCAACTCCCGAGCATCAGCGGCTGAGAAACGGCCGTTGACGGTGGTCGTGAACCCAGCTTTGGCAAGCAGGCACTCCATCGCCTTTGCCTGGGCTCCGGTGGAGCCCTTCTTGATCGGGCTGTACGTCTGGAAGGTGACGCTGCACCGTGCGGCAGCTCCGGCTGGAATCGTGGTGCCCATGGCGGCTGTGGCAGCCAAGGCGAGTCCGGTCACCAGGGACGCTGCGCTCTTCAGAATCCTCCGCATGCGGACACTCCCCCGAGTGAGACAACACCGGCCGGATTGAATCGGCCGGCATTCGTACGTTATCAAATCGAGACATTTATCACCATGAGTCAGCAGAATTGATCTCAATTTGGTCACGCCGGCAAACTGGACCGGCTACGCGGTGCCCGGGTCGCCCGCCGATTTGGCTCGCACTTTCCGCCGCCGGTACAGTGTTGGCTGCCGAAGACCGCTGGTTGGTTGATCCCTCAGGTTCGACCCGAAGTGTCCGTACGAGAACGACGGACGGCCCGCGCAGGTGAGTAAGAGTGTGGTGGAAGACATCAGGCTTCCAGTTGCCCTTTGCCGCCGTGCGCCAAAGGGCTTTCTCGTTTTCGACGGCCATCCAGCCCTTCGGAGCGCTGCAGACGTAGCGCGTTACGAAGTGGAGGAGACAATGGCGAGGTCGGACAAGGTAGCCGCTGTCGCTGAGCTGGCTGACAAGTTCTCCAGCTCGGCCGGCGTGGTGTTGACCGAGTACCGCGGACTCTCGGTGAAGGCGCTCATGCAGCTGCGCCGCTCGCTCGGTGATGACGCCAGCTATGCCGTTTCGAAGAACACCTTGACCACGATCGCTGCCCGCGAAGCCGGTCTTGACACGATCGAGGAGCAGCTCGTCGGTCCCACGGCGATCGCCTTCATCAGTGGCGACCCCGTTGTGGTGGCAAAGGGCCTGCGCGACTTCGCGCGTACGAACCCGCAACTGGTGATCAAGGGTGGGGTGCTGGACGGGAAGTTCATGACCCCCGACGAGGTCAGAAAACTGGCTGATCTTGAGTCCAGGGAGGTCCTGCTCGCCAAGGTCGCTGGTGTCATGCAGGGGGTCCTTCAGCAGGCCATCTCTCTGGTGTCTGCCCCGCTTTCCCAGGCTGCCCGGTTGTTGGCCGCCCTGGAGGAGGCGGCCGGTGAGAACCCGTCGCTGCTCGCGCCGCCTGCACCCGAGGCGAGTGCGGAGCCGTCGAATGTGGAGCTCGCTGCAGAGGTGACTGCGGAGCCGACGACCGAGGAGGTTGCTGCCGAGGTGACTCCGGAGCCGACGACCGAGGAAGTTGCTGCAGAGGCGACTCCGGAGCCAACGAACGAAGAACTCGCCGCCGAGGCGGCATCACACGCAGCGTCAGCTGCACCTGAGGCGGGTACCGCGCCCGCGTCAGAACCACTGGCAGCACCCGCTGCGGAAGACAACTAGGAAGGACGCCCATCATGGCGAAGCTCAGCACCACAGAGCTCCTTGACGCTTTCAAGGAACTGACCTTGATCGAGCTCAGCGAGTTCATCAAGGAATTCGAGACCACGTTCGGCGTCACCGCGGCCGCTCCGGTTGCCGCTGCCGCTGCTCCGGCAGCCGCCGGCGGCGACGCAGGCGCAGCCGAGGAAGAGGCGAGCGACGAGGTCGACGTCATCCTCGAGGCAGCTGGCGAGAAGAAGATCCAGGTGATTAAGGAGGTCCGCTCACTCACCAGCCTTGGGCTCAAGGAGGCCAAGGATCTGGTGGAGGCCGCCCCCAAGGCCGTTCTGGAGAAGGTCAACAAGGAGACTGCAGATAAGGCGCGCGAGGCCCTCGAGGCCGCCGGCGCCAGCGTCTCCTACAAGTAGCCGATCACTGAGGCCAACCGGCAACAACGAGGCAAGTGTGTGTCCGTTCTCCCAACATCGAGAGAACGGACACACACAAACTCAGCACTGGATGCACTGAAAGCCGGTCCAGCGCACCGGTGGAAGGATCCGAAGCGGCCGCACAAGGCTTGATTAGCGCGCAACAATCAGCGGGAACCTCACTCCGGTGAGTTCCTCAGAGAGCGTCCACAACCGCTTTGCCATCTCCACATCTGAGGCGGCCGCGGTGCGGCCGACGAGTGTCGGGTACCCACGCCCGAAGCCGTCCGGGCCGACATAGCTGGCTCCAGGGAGATCCTGGCTTGCAGCGAACAAGGTCGATCGTGCTCCGGCCTCGTCGCTTTGTGCGAAGAGCCGGTTGCTGATGGCCATCATCCGGTCCTGCAGGCGACTCTCGCTGCGGAACTGAAGATTTGTGGCGGCATAGCCCGGATGTGCCGCGAGAGCTCGGATATCCGAGCCGACTTCGGTCACTCGGCGCTGCAGCTCAAGGGTGAACAGCAGGTTGGCCAGCTTCGATTGCTGGTACGCAGCCCAGGGCCTGTAAGCCCGGCGTTGCCAGTTGAGGTCGTCCAGCGAGATCGAGCCGCCGCGGTGGGCACCGGACGCGACGGTGACCACTCGATCAGTCACCTGGGGCAGCAGCAGATTGGTGAGCGCGAAGTGGCCGAGGTGGTTAGTACCGATCTGCAGCTCGAATCCGTCCGCCGTACGCCGTTCGGGGGTTCTCATCACGCCAGCGTTGTTGATCAACACGCTGAGCTCGCCTTGCCATCCGTTCGCGAAAGCGCGTACGGAGGCGAGGTCGGCGAGATCCAGTCGACGAACCTCACAGTCGCCGGGAATGGACTCAGCGGCGGCCTCGCCCTTCGCGAGATCTCGTACGGCGAGCACGACACGAGCACCTGCCTCCGCAAGCGCCCGCGCGGTGGGAAGCCCGATCCCGCTATTGCCGCCGGTGACGATGAAGGTACGTCCTTGCTGCGATGGCAGGTCCGCCGAGGTCCATCGAGTGGAGGTCACGACCTTGAATCTAAACGCCGGCCCCTAGAAAGTGGTCACGTACGACCTGATCTTGCTGAAGGATTGGTGTCGTACGTGACCATTTCAGGGGGAGGGACTCAAACTGAGTTCGATTCAGGTCATGGATCCCTGAGCTCGAAGCCTTCGATCGCGGTGAGCGGAACGCAGATGATCGAGGTTGGTACGTCGGGAGGCCACTCCTCCTGAAATGCCGTTTGGTCGATCAGTGGCTTGTGACCGCTTTCGGCCAGGGCTGCCTTGCCGGTCACCACGACGGTCTCGCGATGGGCAGCGGGAGTGCCGCCATCAACGTCGAGGCTTACCTCGGAGCCAGGTGCGTAATGCACGATGTCGTTGTAGTCAGGCAGCCGGACCAAGATCTGATCACCTGCAACGGCGTAGCAGACCACGACCGAGCGCGGACCCTTGCCTGATTGGTATCCCAGTCGCCCCTCATGATGGCTGCAGAGCCATGCCTCGCACTCGTGTGGTGAGAGCTTGCGGGTCCGCTCGCCCGGCGAAACACGACCGCCAAAAGTTGGCATGATCAGCTCCTCGAGTTTCGCCTACCCCTCCTCTGTAAATTGTGCGCCTCTTCAGGAGCTGGCGAAAGAGGGGTCAGGTCCCAAAGAATCGGGACTAAAGTCCCTCTTGCAGCGAATCTTTGCGTGCCGATGGATCAGGCGGACCGCGCTGCTAGTACATGCCCGGTTATCTGGTGGGGAATGATTTGGATGAACACGTTCCTGACCCCGGAGGCCCAGGGAACGACACCGCCAACCGTCCACATGCGTACGAGCTGGGCAGGCTCGGCCACACCCTGCGCGCGGCCCTGTACCACCACGCTCCATCCCCGGCGGCCTTCCTGATCAAGCTCGTCGATCTCCAGTGCGACATCGGTCGGCCGGATGAGCTCTGAGAGGACTCCGTACGGGGAAGTCCTGAAGATGATCGTTCCGTCGTGGCAGGCGTAGGTCACCGGGAGGATCTGGGGACCATCGGCAGCTTGCCAGGCGACCCGCCCGATGCTTTGGCTCACCAGCAGCTCCTCGCAGCGCGCAGGATTGATCGGCGTGAACTCATCGGTTGAGTCCTCGCCGGTGAATCTTTCCCGCGCCATCATTACTGCGTGCCTGCGGTCGCAGAATCGAGCTGGTCGGCAATGTCGGAGGCCCAGGCACGGATTCGGTCCCAGTCCCGAAAATCGCCGGAGAGAGGTCCCTCAGTGCTCATCCACCGGCTCACTGGGCCGACTGCATGTTCGAGGTCCAGGCGGCCGCCGAAGGTGATTGGAGCAGGCAGGCCGAGGGGAACAATCACCCGCTCAACGGCCTTCGGCGCCTGGACCTGCTCGTCGCGTGCCCCTTCGCCGCACGGGCCACTGTGAAACAGCCACGTCCTTTGGGGGTCGAGCCTGGGCGCGTGCCGCTTGAGGTATTTAGTCGCGGCCTTGACCCAGCGCCGGGTGTAGATCGCGCTGCCGATTACTACGCCGTGGAAACCCTCTGGGCTCACGTTGTCGGCAGCCGGAGCGACAGTGACATCCATGCCGAAGGCTTCAAGCTCCTGCCCAATAACCTCGGCGATCTCCTGTGTTGAGCCCATCTTGCTCGCGAAAGTCACCAGCACCCGCGTGCGCTCGGCCATTGCGCTGCCTCCTCGGGTTGGGGTCGATGCACCCTCAGTCAACGCTCCTCCGATGTGGTGGTGTGAGAGTCGAAGGTCCTGGGCGGTGAGGACGAATGGGTGACGAGGTGAGCGCTGTCTGTCGGGCTGCGGCGCGCTGACGGGAGCCTCTGCGGGGGTGAGGCGATAGGTGGGTATTGCCCCTTGTCGCGTGGCCAACGAAGAGTATGATCTCTCGCAAGGCAGTCGAGAATTTGACTGCTCTGCTTTGTGCTGCGCCCGGTCCTTGACTTGAGGCGATTCAGCGTCTATATTGGGGGTTTGCCCTCGCCATCTGCCGACCCGTTTCACTTTGACACGGGTCGTTCAGCATGCGTAGAAGCACTTTTGCTCCTCCACTGAGAGCCTTCGGAAGGACACAGGAGTTGGCCGCCTCGCGCACAGCCTCGAAGACCAAAGTTGTATCCCCTACCGGCAGAATTTCGTTCGCGAAGATCGCCGAACCCATGGAAGTCCCAGATCTGCTCGATTTGCAGATCGACTCATTTGACTGGCTTATCGGAAACGGGGCCTGGCGCGATCGCGTCGCGACCGCGTTGGACCAGGGCCGTACTGACATCAACACGAAGTCCGGACTTGAGGAGATCTTTGAGGAGATCTCGCCGATCGAGGACTTCTCCGGCACCATGTCGCTCTCCTTCCGGGATCACCGGTTCGAGCCGCCGAAGAACACTGTCGACGAATGCAAGGAGCGCGACGTTACCTACGCCGCGCCGCTATTCGTCACCGCCGAGTTCATGAACAACGAGACCGGTGAGATCAAGAGCCAGACGGTCTTCATGGGTGACTTCCCTTTGATGACAGACAAGGGCACCTTCGTCATCAACGGCACCGAGCGTGTCGTGGTTTCCCAACTGGTGCGCTCACCCGGCGTCTATTTCGAGCAGACCACGGACAAGACCTCAGACAAGGACATCTTTACCTGCAAGATCATCCCGTCGCGTGGGGCTTGGCTTGAGTTCGAAATCGACAAGCGGGACATGGTCGGGGTCCGTCTTGACCGCAAACGCAAGCAGAACGTGACCGTGCTGCTCAAGGCGCTCGGCTGGACCGATGCGCAGATCCTCGAGCAGTTCGGCCAGTACGAGTCGATGCGACTCACGCTGGAGAAGGACCACACCACCACTCAGGACGAAGCGCTGCTGGACATCTACCGCAAGCTACGTCCCGGGGAGCCGCCGACCCGCGAGGCCGCGCAGGCACTGTTGGAGAACTACTACTTCAACCCCAAGCGCTACGACTTGGCCAAGGTTGGTCGGTACAAGATCAACAAGAAGCTGGGCCTGGAGCTGCCGGTCGATCGTCAGGTGCTGACCATCGAAGACATCGTCGCCGCCATTCACTTCGTGGTTGCCTTGCATGAGGGCAAGGAGACTCTTGACTCGCCACGAGGCGAGCTGCTTGTTGAAGAGGACGATATCGACCACTTCGGCAACCGGAGACTGCGTACGGTAGGCGAGTTGATCCAGAACCAGCTGCGTACCGGCCTGGGTCGCATGGAGCGAGTGGTTCGAGACCGTATGACCACCCAGGATGTCGAGGCGATTACACCGCAGACCTTGATCAACATCCGGCCGGTCGTCGCGGCGCTGAAGGAGTTCTTCGGTACCTCGCAGCTGTCCCAGTTCATGGACCAGACCAACCCGGTAGCTGGCCTGACACACAAGAGGCGGCTCTCCGCGCTCGGACCAGGCGGCTTGTCGCGGGATCGCGCCGGCATGGAGGTCCGCGATGTGCATCCGTCCCACTACGGCCGCATGTGTCCGATCGAAACCCCTGAGGGCCCGAACATCGGTCTGATCGGTTCGCTCGCCTCATTCGCCCGGGTGAACGCGTTCGGCTTCGTCGAAACTCCATACCGCAAGGTGGAGAAGGGTCACGTCACAGATCAGATCGACTATCTGACTGCCGACGAAGAGGACCGGTGGGTCACAGCGCAGGCAAACGCCAAGCTTGACGACAAGGGCCGCTTCACCGAGGCCCGGGTGTTGGTTCGCAAGCGCCACGGCGAGGTGGACACGGTGCCGGCCAACGAGGTGCACTACATGGACGTGTCACCGCGCCAGATGGTGTCGGTAGCGACCGCAATGATCCCGTTCCTCGAGCACGACGACGCTTCACGCGCCCTGATGGGCTCGAACATGCAGCGCCAGGCTGTGCCGCTGATCCAGTCGGAGGCTCCGTTTGTGGGTACCGGCATGGAATACCGCGGTGCGGTGGATGCGGGCGATGTGACGGTCGCGACTGAGGCCGGCGTGGTGACGTCGGTAAGCGCCGATCTGATCGACGTTGCGCACGACGACGGCACGTTCAAGACCTACCGGCTCAGCAAGTTCCGTCGCTCGAACCAGGGCACGTGCATCAATCAGCGCCCGCTTGTAACCGCCGGCCAGCGGATCGAGAAAGGGACGCCGCTCGCTGACGGTCCCTGCACTGATCACGCCGAGATGGCACTGGGTCGTAACCTGCTGGTCGCGTTCATGCCGTGGGAAGGTCACAACTACGAGGACGCGATCATCCTCAGCCAGCGGCTCGTCCAAGATGACGTGCTCACCTCAATCCACATTGAGGAGCACGAGGTCGATGCTCGCGACACCAAGCTGGGCGCGGAGGAGATCACTCGCGACATCCCCAATGTCAGTGAGGAGATGCTCGCCGACCTGGACGAGCGCGGCATCATCCGGATCGGTGCCGAGGTCTCAACCGGCGACATCCTGGTTGGGAAAGTCACCCCGAAGGGCGAGACCGAGCTGACACCGGAGGAGCGGCTGCTGCGTGCGATCTTCGGTGAGAAGGCACGCGAGGTGCGTGACACCTCACTCAAGGTGCCGCACGGCGAGTCGGGCACGGTCATTGGCGTACGCGTCTTCGATCGTGACGCCGATGACGAGCTTTCACCTGGGGTCAACCAATTGGTGCGGGTCTATGTGGCCCAGAAGCGGAAGATCCAAGACGGCGACAAGCTGGCTGGACGGCACGGCAACAAGGGCGTCATTTCCAAGATCTTGCCCATTGAGGACATGCCGTTCCTGGAGGACGGCACCCCGGTCGACATTGTGCTCAATCCGCTGGGTGTGCCCAGCCGGATGAACGTCGGCCAGGTCCTCGAGACCCATCTTGGCTGGGTCGCCAAGCAGGGCTGGGATCTCGACGGCGTCAAGAAGGACTGGGCCAATCGGCTGCGCAGCGTCGGCCTCGGCCGCGTTGAGGGTGCAGCCCGACTGGCGACGCCAGTCTTCGACGGTGCCACCGAGGAGGAGATCACCGGTCTGCTCGGCCAGACCTTGCCGACTCGGGACAGTCAGCGCCTGGTGAACGCCGACGGCAAGGCCCACCTCTTCGACGGCCGCTCAGGTGAGCCGTTCCCAGAGCCGGTCGGTGTTGGCTACATCTACATGCTGAAGCTGCACCACCTCGTAGACGACAAGATCCACGCGCGCTCGACCGGGCCGTACTCGATGATCACCCAGCAGCCGCTGGGCGGCAAGGCGCAGTTCGGCGGACAGCGGTTTGGTGAGATGGAGGTTTGGGCGCTCGAAGCGTACGGCGCGGCGTGGGCCCTGCAGGAGCTGCTCACCATCAAGTCTGACGACGTGCCGGGTCGGGTGAAGGTCTATGAAGCCATCGTCAAGGGCGAGAACATTCCCGAGCCTGGCATTCCGGAGTCGTTCAAGGTGCTGGTGAAGGAAATGAAGTCCCTGTGCCTCAACGTTGAGGTGCTGTCCAGCGACGGCACGGAGGTTGAGTTGCGAGACTCCGAGGACGATTACCGCTCGTCGGAGGACTTCGGTATCGACCTGTCCCGTCGTCCCGGTGACTCCCTCGGCGGAGTCGAAGAAGTCTAAGTGCCTCCTCCTCTCGCCGACTTGTCAGTGTCCGTGGTCGCCAAGGCAACCACACGCGCTGACAAGTCGGCGGAGGTGAAGGTTCAGTGCTTGACAACCTGAGATATCGCGTACTGAGAGAAGAGAGATAAGCAAAGAATGCTCGACGTGAACTTCTTCGACGAGATCCGCATCGGTCTGGCTACTGCCGACGAGATTCGCAAGTGGTCGCACGGTGAGGTGAAGAAGCCGGAGACCATCAACTACCGCACGCTCAAGCCCGAGCGTGATGGCCTGTTCTGCGAAAAGATCTTCGGTCCCACCCGGGACTGGGAGTGCTACTGCGGCAAGTACAAGCGAGTGCGCTTCAAGGGCATCATCTGTGAGCGCTGTGGCGTCGAGGTGACCCGTTCCAAGGTACGCCGCGAGCGGATGGGCCACATCGAGCTGGCCGCTCCGGTGACCCACATCTGGTATTTCAAGGGCGTCCCGTCGCGCTTGGGTTACCTGCTCGACATCGCCCCGAAGGACCTGGAGAAGGTCATCTACTTTGCGGCGTACATGATCACCTCCGTTGATGAGGAAGCCCGGCATCGGGACCTCTCCTCGCTGGAGGCCAAGATCGACGTCGAGCGCAAGCAGATCGAGGGTCGCCGGGACTCTGACATCGAGAACCGGATGAGGAAGCTCGAGGAGGACACCGCTGCACTCGAGGCCGAGGGCGCCAAGGCGGACGCCAAGCGCAAGGTCCGGGAAGGCGCGGAGCGCGAGGTCAAGCAGCTTCGTGATCGAGCCCAGCGGGAACTTGATCGGCTCGAGGCAGTGTGGAACCGCTTCAAGAACCTTAAGGTGCAAGACCTCGAAGGTGATGAGGTGCTGTACCGGGAGATGAAGAACCGGTTCGGCAAGTACTTCTCAGGCTCCATGGGCGCTGACGCTATTCAGAAGCGACTGGAGACCTTTGACCTCGAGGCGGAGGCCGCGGATCTGCGCGAGACCATCCAGGTCGGCAAGGGCCAGCGGAAGACCCGTGCGCTGAAGCGGCTCAAGGTGGTCTCGGCGTTTCTCACCACCAAGAACAGCCCGACCGGGATGGTGCTGGACTGTGTTCCGGTCATCCCGCCGGACCTGCGCCCCATGGTGCAGCTCGACGGTGGTCGGTTCGCGACCTCGGACCTGAACGACCTGTACCGGCGGGTGATCAACCGCAACAACCGGCTGAAGCGACTCCTTGATCTCGGTGCGCCCGAGATCATTGTTAACAACGAGAAGCGGATGCTTCAGGAGGCTGTGGACTCACTGTTCGACAACGGCCGCCGTGGCCGTCCAGTCACTGGCCCGGGCAACCGCCCGCTCAAGTCGATCTCGGACATGCTGAAGGGCAAACAAGGTCGGTTCCGGCAGAACCTGCTCGGCAAGCGCGTCGACTACTCCGGCCGTTCGGTCATCGTGGTCGGCCCGCAGCTCAAGCTGCACCAGTGCGGCCTGCCCAAGGCGATGGCGTTGGAGCTGTTCAAGCCGTTTGTGATGAAGCGGCTGGACGACCTCAACCACGCGCAAAACATCAAGTCCGCGAAGCGGATGGTGGAGCGCCAGCGCCCCGTCGTCTGGGACGTGCTCGAGGAGGTCATCTCCGAACATCCTGTGCTGCTGAACCGGGCGCCTACGCTGCACCGGCTTGGCATCCAGGCGTTCGAGCCGCAGCTCATCGAGGGCAAGGCCATCCAGATCCACCCGCTGGTTTGTACGGCATTCAACGCCGACTTCGACGGTGACCAAATGGCTGTGCACCTGCCGCTGAGCGCAGAGGCCCAGGCTGAGGCCCGGATCTTGATGCTCTCGACCAACAACATCTTGAAGCCGGCTGACGGTCGTCCGGTGACCATGCCCACTCAGGACATGATCATCGGCACCTACTTCCTCACCATGCAGCGGGACGGCGTGGTTGGCGAGGGTCGGGCGTTCGGCTCGGTGGCCGAGGCGTTGATGGCCTTTGACCGCGGCGAGCTTTCGGTCCAGGCCAAGATCAAACTCCGCCTCAGCGACATCGTGCCGCCGCTGGGCAAGACCTTGTCGCCCAACGGTTCGATCTTGTTGGAGACCACGCTGGGTCGCGCCCTGTTCAACGAGGCGCTGCCCGACGATTACGCGTACGCCGACTACGAGGTGGGCAAGAAGCAGCTGGGCCAGATCGTCAACGATCTTGCCGAGCGCTATCCGAAGGTGCAGGTGGCCCACTGTCTGGATCAGCTCAAGGACCTCGGCTTCCACTGGGCGACGCGTTCTGGCGTCACCGTCTCCATTGGAGACGTCAGCACGCCGGCCGACAAGCCACAGATTCTGGCGCCCTATGAGGATCGGGCGAACAAGATCGACAAGCAGTACGAGCGGGGCTTGATCACCGACGACGAGCGTCGACAGGAGCTGATCGAGATCTGGACCGATGCGACGTCTCGCCTCGGTACCGCGATGGAGAACAACTTCGAAAAGACCAACCCGATCTACATGATGGTGCACTCCGGTGCTCGCGGAAACATGGTGCAGATGCGCCAGATCGCCGCAATGCGTGGGCTGGTGGTCAACCCGAAGGGTGAGATCATCGCGCGGCCGATCAAGTCCAACTTCCGTGAAGGGCTGTCGGTCCTGGAGTACTTCATCTCCACCCATGGTGGGCGCAAGGGCCAGGCCGACACCGCGCTGCGTACGGCCGACTCGGGCTACCTGACCCGCCGGCTTGTCGATGTCAGCCAGGATGTGATCATCCGCGAGGAGGACTGTGGCACTGAGCGCGGCCTGACCAAGACGATCGCCGCTGACGATGGCCACGGCAACCTGGTCCTCGACGAGCATGTGGAGACTGCCGTGTACGCACGGACGCTCGCCACCGACGTGCTCGCTTCGGACGGTGAGGTGCTGCTGAAGGCTGGAGTTGATCTTGGTGATATCAACATCGGGCTGCTGATCGACAGCGGTATTAGCTCGGTGAAGGTGCGGAGCGTGCTGACCTGCGAGGCGGCAAGCGGCACCTGCGCGATGTGCTACGGCCGTTCGCTGGCTACCGGCAAGCTAGTCGACGTCGGCGAGGCTGTTGGCATCGTGGCGGCGCAGTCCATTGGTGAGCCGGGTACCCAGCTGACAATGCGGACCTTCCACACCGGCGGTGTGGCTGGTGACGACATAACACAGGGCCTGCCGCGTGTGGTCGAGCTCTTCGAGGCGCGCCAGCCCAAGGGCAAGGCGCCGATCTCGGAGGCTACCGGTCGGGTGAAGATCGAGGACAACGACCGGCTCAAGAAGATCATCATCACTCCTGATGATGGATCGGAGCCGGCGGAGTTCTCGGTGTCTCGACGGGCTCGACTGCTGGTCGAGGACGGCGATCCCGTCGAGGTTGGCCAGCAGCTGACCGCCGGTACGCCCGATCCGCACGACGTGCTGCGGGTGCTCGGCGTGCGCCGGGTGCAAGAACACTTGGTCGACGAGGTGCAGTCGGTCTATCGGACTCAAGGCGCCCCGATCCATGACAAGCACATCGAGATCATCATCCGGCAGATGCTGCGTCGGGTGACCGTGATCGAGTCCGGCGACTCTGATTTGCTCGCAGGTGACCTGGTGGATCGGCTCTCGTACGAGGCGGCGAACCGGCAGGTAGTGGCCGAGGGCGGCAGGCCAGCGTCGGGACGTGCAGTGCTGATGGGGATCACGAAGGCATCGCTCGCCACCGAGTCGTGGCTGTCGGCGGCGTCCTTCCAGGAGACCACCAAGGTGCTGACCGATGCGGCGATCCATGCCAAGTCCGACGCGCTGGTCGGCCTCAAGGAGAACGTGATCTTGGGCAAGCTGATCCCGGCCGGTACCGGTCTGGAGCGCTACCGCAACATCCGGGTCGAGCCGACGCCGGAGGCCAAGGCGCAGGCATACTCGATGGTCGGCTACGACTCGTTCGACTACGACTTCGGTCAGGGGTCAGGCGCTGCCGTGCCGCTGGAGGAGTTTGATCTCGGCGACTACCGTTGATTGAGATATCCGAACGGCGGGTCCGGGTCAACCGGGCCCGCCGTTCTGCGCGCTGGCTTACGCCCACTTTCTCGCTACCACCCTTCCCATATCGCGAGCCGGAGGTCCAGAGGTGGGGACAAACCGCCTTCCGAGTACTGCGCGGTCACGGGCCCAGTGCTGGATAGATCGCGTCGGTCAACAGGAAGGACACGTCTGAGTCCGGGATCGAGTAGTCCTTCGTCGGCACCGATCCCACTGCCACGACTAGGCGGTGCTGGGGGACAACGGCGATCAGTTGGCCCTCGCTGCCACGAGCGAGCCAGGCGGGATGCCCGTGCAGGTCGATGTCGAGCCACCACATCAGGCCGTATTGCAGCTCAGCTCGCTCGTCGTCATGGTCCGTTCAACCCAATCGGCCGGCAGGATCTGCTTTCCGTGCCAGACGCCCCTCCCGAGATAGAGCTCACCGAACTTGATCATGCCGGCCGGCCGTAACCGGAGGAGGCAACATGCGCTGTGCAGGCCGACCGCGTCGGTGCCCCAGTCGAAGCGCGTGAGCCCGTCATATGCGGGGTCGCTCAGCAGCACGCGCGCCTCCCGCGCGCTACGGGAGTCAATCTCCAGCGGGTCGAACAGCTTCTCGCGCGCATAGTCGAGCACAGTGCGCGGATGGTCGCCATCGGCACGGGCCAGCGCCTCGCGCAGCACGGCGGACACCAGATGCGAGCCTCGGCTCGAATAGTAAAATCTGTCCCGGCTCAGTGTCTGGGCCTTCGTCGAGGATCATCGGGACCGGATCGGTGCGCTGCTCGAAGACGCTGTGGATGGTCTGCAGCGGCTAGTCCGCCGTCTCGTCGAGCCCGGCGATGATCTTGTCCGCGATGGCAATACCTTGAAGCCACCGCCGCCGGATGTGTGCTCAAACCGCTGCCTGTTGGAGATGGGCGAGGATGTCGTCCACCGTCTCTTCGGGAGTCTGGGTACTGCAGTCAAGCCAGTAGCCAATCTGTGCCGTCTCGCGCCGCAGCATTTCGTCGAGGGCTCCGGCTGACAAATGGACGTATCCGGTCTTCGAGCGCTGCTCCTCTCGCCAGTCAAAGGCAGACAGGCTGGGGGACAGTACAACGAGATAGCGCTCCGGCGAGGCGATGCGCTTGACGAAGTCAGCCAAATCCTTGCCCAAGATCACATCTTGGACGATGGCATCGAAGCCGTCCTCAGCGCAGCGGTCAGCGGCCATCGCGGCCAAGTCGTAGCGCAGATTGAGCTGAGCGATCGCATCTGGGCTCGGATTGGGCGTCATGTCTGCGTGACCGCTCACCACCATCCGGCGGAACACATCGCCATGGATATGAACCGATTTGGGGAGCCGAATTGCCAGCAGGTCAGCCACCGGTGACTTTCCCGCTGCCATCGCGCCGGTGATCACGATGACCCTGCCCCGAGCAGACATCACAGAACGCAGTCTGTTGTGTCGCAGGCGCGAGAGCCAGCACCAACGTCACTTTCGGCGAGTGTCGTCAGGTCAGGACGGCCAGGGGATCTCTCAGTGGCCGCGATTTTCCAACTCAGTAAGCCATATTGACCCATCGGAGGCGGCTCAATTGATTGATCTTGACGAATCTCCTGAGAACCGCATTCGCATATCGAGATGAAGGAAAAATCCGCAATAGCGGACTAGGATTCTCTGCTGTGCCGCATTACCGGATTGCTCAGGCCGCCTCGCTGCTTGGTGTCTCCGACGACACCGTACGGCGTTGGCTCGACTCGGGTCGGCTACGTGCTAGCAGCGCCAGCGGGCCCACCACCATCGACGGAGCCGAGCTCGCCGCACATGCGCAGGAGATCGCTACCGCACCGGAACTAGGAAGGCCGGTCGCGGAGAGCGCCCGAAACCGCTTTACCGGCCTGGTGACCCGCGTGATCAAGGATTCGGTGATGGCGCAGGTCGACCTGCAGTGCGGTCCATTCCGTGTCGTATCGCTGATATCAGCCGAGGCAGCGAGCGAACTCCAGCTCGAGCCCGGGGTGCTCGCGGTGGCCTCGGTCAAATCCACCCACGTCGTTGTAGAGGTCCCTGCGGTGCTATGAACGCAGCACCCGTACGAAAAGCCGACAAGCCTCTATTGCTGGCCGCTTTGCTCGCCCTCCTGGGACTCCTGATCTCGGCCTGTGGTGCACAGCCCCAGCCGGCAGCGCCATCCCCCACCGCAGAGGGCTCCTCGAGCCGTGGAGCCATTACCGTGCTCGCAGCTGCCTCCCTCACGGAGGCGTTCAACCAGATCGGCAAGGACTTCGAGGCCAAGAATCCCGGCAGCAAGGTCACGTTCAGCTTTGGATCAAGCGCGACACTGGCAACCCAGATCGTGCAGGGCGCCCCGGCCGACGTCTTCGCTGCGGCCAGTCCAGCAACGATGAAGACCGTCACCGCGGCCGGTGCTGCGAATACGCCCAAGGACTTTGTTTCCAACACGCTCGAGATCGCCGTGCCGAAGGGCAATCCGCACAAGATTACGGGATTGAATGACTTCGGCGATGAGAGCAGGCGGATCGCTCTCTGTGCGCCGCAGGTGCCCTGTGGTGCAGCGGCGGTCAAGGTCTTTGCCGAGGTGAAGATCGTTCCCAAGCCAGACACCTTGGAGCAGGACGTGAAGGCGACCCTGCAAAAAGTTGCATCGGACGAAGTCGACGCTGCCTTGGTCTACAAGACCGACGTACTGTCCGCGGGCGACCAAGTCGATGGGATTGAATTTCCTGAGGCTCAGCAGGCCATCAATGTCTATCCCATGGCTACTCTGAAGGACTCGAAGAATCCCGCGTTGGCGCAGGCCTTCCTGGACTACGTCCTCTCACCTGAGGGCCAGGCAGTCCTGGCCAAGGCAGGCTTTGCCCAGCCCTGACTCCGAGCCGACTCTGGTCGGCGCTACACCGGCTACGAGGCGGGTCGGTACCCGCGCGACCGAGCGACCCTGGCAGGGCCGCATCCCGCCGCTGCTGGCCGCGCCGGCCGCCGTGGCTTTGCTGTTCTTGGTCTTGCCGCTTGTCGGGCTGGTGATCCGTGCTCCCTGGACCGACGTCGGAGCCGTGCTTGGGAGTGCCGGCGCGCTTCAGGCACTGAAGCTGTCCATGATCACTGCGACTGTGTCGGTGATCATCGTGGTGCTCATTGGCGTCCCCCTTGCCTGGGTAATGGCCCGGCCAGGTCTGCGTGGAGCCTCGCTGCTGCGCGCGCTGATCACCATCCCCTTGGTGCTGCCACCAGTCGTGGGTGGCGTCGCCCTGTTCACGGTGCTCGGCCGCGCGGGACTGATCGGTCGGCCGCTCTACCAGCTCACTGGTTTCGCATTTCCCTTCACCCCGTACGCCGTGATCCTGGCGCAGGTCTTTGTAGCGTTGCCCTTCCTGGTGCTGTCTGTGGAGGGCGCGCTACGCGCATCCGATCGCCGCTACGAAGAGGCCGCCTCGACGCTCGGGGCACGGCCGGTGACCGTATTTCGTCGCATCACATTGCCGCTGATAGGACCCGGCATCGCCGCTGGTGCGGTCCTTGCATGGGCCCGTGCCCTCGGCGAATTCGGTGCGACGATCACGTTCGCCGGTAGCTTTCCGGGCACGACGCGCACGATGCCCTTGGAGGTCTATCTCGCCTTGGAAACCGATCCTGGATCGGCACTGCTGCTCTCGGTGCTGCTGCTGGGCGTATCAGTCGCTGTCTTGGCCTTGCTGCGGGAACGCTGGGTGAGCAGGTGGTAGCCGAGATGTCCGCCGATCTCGGTGTTCGCCGCGGCGACTTCACACTGGACCTCGAGCTCGAGATAGCAGCTGGTCAGGTGGTTGCTCTACTCGGCCCGAACGGTGCCGGCAAATCCACTGCGCTACGGGCGTTGGCCGGACTCTTTCGGATCACCTCCGGGCAGATCACGGTCGGTGGGCGAGTCGTGGCCGATGCAGCCTCAGGTATCCATCGAGCCCCGCACGAGCGGCCCATTGGTGTCGTGTTTCAGGACTATCTGCTGTTCCCGCACCTCACTGTGCTTGACAATGTCGCATTCGGACCGCTGGTACGCGGCTTGGACAGGGCGGAGGCGCGGCGGCGTGCTGCGGTGTGGCTTGATCGCGTGGGCATCGCCGACCTGGCGAATGCAAAGCCGCGGACCGTGTCTGGCGGGCAGGCGCAGCGGGTGGCGCTGGCACGCGCTCTCGCGACCGAACCCCGACTGCTCCTGCTGGATGAGCCGCTCGCCGCCCTCGATGCCAAGACCCGTCTGCTGGTACGCACCGAGGTGCGTCGCCACCTGGCCGATTTCTCCGGCGCAACATTGCTCGTGACGCATGACCCGATCGATGCCTCCGTGCTGGCAGATTGGCTCGTCGTCATTGAGCACGGCAGGGTGGTGCAGCAGGGTACGCCGCCAGAAGTGGCGCGCCGCCCCCGGACCGATTACGTGGCAAGGCTCGTCGGCCTCAACCTGCTGGCCGGCCGCGGCCACGGTCACCGAGTGCTCTTGTCCACCGGAGGCACGGTCGAGCTGGCAGAGTCAACCTTTGGCGATGTCAACGTCGCTTTCCGGCCCGCCGCTGTGTCGCTGTTCGTACACCGTCCTGACGGATCCCCCCGCAACCTCTGGGCTGGCCGCATTGCCGCGCTCGAGCCGCACGGCGAAGGCGTGCGCGTGGAGATCGCCGAGGCTCCCGACGCCAAGTCGAGCATCTTGGCCGAGATCACCCCGTCAGCGGTCGCTGACTTGGAGCTGCTCCCCGGGAGTGAGGTATGGGCAGCCGTCAAGGCCTCGGACATAGAGGTCTACTCGGCCAACTAGCTGCGAGTCCGCCAACTAGCTGCGAGCGTCGGGAATCGCGGCGGATTCTCGATGTTCGCGCCGCCGATCTGCAGGAGGAGATGGCGGAACAACGCTTTTCCGTTCCGTCAGGTCCGACGAAGACGGCGGCAACCCAGCGAACATCGCAGCGAGCGGAAGCGAGCAATAGACACAGCGCGATGCGCGAGCAGCTCAAAATAGGGGGCGTGGGTCTGCGCGAACTCTTCCTTCCTCTGCTCGGCAACTGGACAGGCGTTGAGCAGCAGGCCGCCTCACCCTGGGCTCCGGCAACCACGGCAAGAGCCATGATCGTCTTCAAGCTCGATGTCGTTGATCAGGTCGTCGTGCAGGACTACCGGCAGGTAAGGGCTGACCGCGCGGAGTTCTCGGGACATGGAGTTTTCATGATCGATAGGGCCGTCGGGAACTCGCCTGCTCAACAGGAGCCCATCCTTTGGTGGTTCTTCGACTCCGAGGGCTACCCGCCAGAGCCGGCGCACGGCGGCTGGCACGATGGCGAACTGATCTTGGAGAAGGTCACGCCACGGGGAACCGCCGAGCATCGTTTCGCAGTCGCCGACGGGCAGCTCAGCTACCGGATTCGGGTACGGCTCGGTCAAGCCACTGAGTTGCAGGACTTTCTGAGCGGGACATACCGACGTTTCAGCGGGCACTGACGCTCGCGGCCGCAATCCCGCGCGCCACCGACTCAGACAGCGCAGCTGAAGGTGAGCTGATACCCGCTGGGCGGATCGCCCGTCACGGCAGGGATCTGCAGGTCGTATCCATCACGGAACACGTTGTCAGTCTTCAAGCTGACGCGGCTCATGTTGCTCAGGCTCTCTTCATAGCCGCTGGTCGCATAAACCGCCTGACACGTGGCCTCGGGTAGAGCCATTTGCGACGTTGCGATCTTGTTCGCACTGTTGGTGGCCTTGGCCAGGCTCGGATAGACCTCGAAGTGGATGTGCGGCCAGCGGCCCGAGTAGCAGGCGGGAAAGATCGTGGTAAATCTCACCTGGCCGCGGTCGTCGGTCTCCTGTACGCCGCGCAGGTAGTTCTCGCCGGTAGTGCCCTGGGAGTAGAGGGAGTATCTGCCTTCCCGGTCGCAATGCCACACGTAGACGGCACCGCCAGCCAGAGGTGATTTGTTGTTGGCAAAGTCGTTGATGATCATCGTGACGTTGAGTGGTACACCTTCGGCCTTGGTGGTGCTGGATCCGAAGCTCGAGGTGATGTCGCGGCGTACGATGCCGCTCTGGTTCAGCACGTTCGCCCCATTTGAACCATCGCCTGGAAAGGGGCCGCCCGTCTCCTCGGGAAGCTCGCCGTTCGCGGTGTCGCTGGTCTGCATACTGTCCGGCCCGCCACCACCCGGACCGCCCCCGGGTTTGTCAGCTGGCCGGCCGCCTGATGAGGAGGTTGACTCGCCCGTGCTCGTGGCGCTGCCACATGCCCCGAGGGTGATCAGGCTGGCGCCCGCAAGCCCAACGCCGGCAACCAGCTTGAGCATGCCGCGTCGGTGCAGCAGTCGTGGGAGGTCGTAGTCAAGGCCACGATCATGGTTCTCAAGATCGGTCTCGCGGTGGTCGACACGCATCATGATCAACTCTTTCCTCAGTCGGAAGTCGCTTTGCTGATCGCGATCTGCGGTTAAGGCTAGAGCGGCGACCTGGCTCCGCCTGACCAAAGTGGCTCATTCATACGGCAAGCACAGATGCTCACAGCACCTACACAGCCTCCGATTGCCCCGCTAGCGGATGTGCGAAGCAGAATTGAGCCCGTGGCAGCGATCGATGTGCGGGAAGGTACCTTCAGCGGCGGCTTGCCGTACCTTGCGGTGGGCACAGGCGAGCCGCTGGTCTATCTGTGCGGATTCACGCTCAATCACCAAAACCCGCGGCCTGGCCTGGAACGAACCATTGCGCTGCGAACCCTGACCCCGCTGGCAAGAGCCGGCTTCGAGGTCTATTTCACCAACCGCTGGCCCGGAATGGCGGCCGATACCACATTCGCCGATGTGGCCGAGCGGCATGCTGAGGCAATTCACCACCACTTCGGCGCGCCGGTGGACGTGCTGGGGGCTAGTACCGGCGGGTCTCTGGCGCTGCAGCTGATTGCAGACCGGCCCGATGTGGTGCGTAAGGCGGTGGTTGCCAGCGCTGCATATGCGCTCGGCCCGCTGGCCAAGGAGCTGCAACTGAAACTGCTGCATGCAATCGAGGAGACCGGGCGCTATCCCGCCGAGGCTGTCTTGGATTCGATGCCAGCGAAGATCCGAGCGCGGTGGCTTCGGGCATTGCTCACGCCGGTTGCGTTTTTGGCCGCCAAGCGGATCACGATCGAGAATCCGGCGGACGCGATCGCCATGCTGCGCGCCGAGGATGCCTTCGATGTACGCGACCGGCTCGGGGATATCCAGACTGAGACACTGGTGATCTGCGGCGCACAAGACCCCTTCTGGACACTAGACATGTTTGCGGAGACGGCGTTTCGACTGCCGCGCGGGAAACTGATCATGTATCGCAACCGTGGACACGCGCTCATGATTGCTCCCGAGTTCTTCGCAGACGTCACCGCCTTCCTCCGCGGCTAATTGCGTAGTCTGGCCCGATGGCGAGGCTGGACTCGGTCAACCTAGGCCACCGCAGACCCAGCCCCCACAAGGACACTGGGTGGACTGGCATCGGCAAGCAGCCCACTCTTGAACCAGTAAAGGTGCGTGCACCGGGCCACAGGATGACTGGTCTGGGCAGTGGGCTGGTTGGGGATTTCATAGGCGACGGAAAGCACCACGGCGGCGACGAGCAGGCCGTGTACGCGTTCCAGCGGGAGGACCTCAATGAGTGGGAGCGTCGGCTTGGGCGCGAGCTGCCCAATGGTTTCTTCGGCGAGAATCTCACCACGAGCGGACTCGAGGTCAACGATGCCTGCCTGGGTGAGCGTTGGCGCGTAGGTCACGAGGTAGTCCTTCAGGTGACAAGTCCGCGCATTCCGTGTTCGACATTCCGGGGCTGGATGGGGGAGAAGGGCTGGGCGAAGACCTTTACCGCAGCGGGACGCCCGGGCGCCTACCTGAGCGTGATCACACCGGGCACCATCAGGGCCGGCGATTCCATTGAGGTGGTGCATCGCCCGGATCACGACGTGACGATCTCCATGGCATTCCGCGCCACGACGACCGAGCGAGCGCTGCTGCCACGACTGCTGGACGCAGGCGATGATCTTGATCCGGGATTGCGCCGTGTCGCGCTCTCCTGGCCGCTCGTCGCGCTCGAGTGAGCTGAGATAGGCATCGGGGCGGTTGCAGCCGCTGGCGTGCCTTCCCGGCGTAGGCGCCCTATCAGCTGCATCGTGCTGCGGCACGGGAATAGCCAATAGGGCCTGGGGCGTTTGGCTTTTGACCGGGGCTGACCGAAGAGCTAGCCTAGACGATTGTGTTCGGGCTTGCCCGACACTTTGTGCGTGCCCGAATGTCTAGTGCCGGCGGTGTTCGCACGCCCGACCCACCGGAAACTCCGAAGGGTCGCAGCCACTCAAGCTGAAAGAAAAGAGATACAACGCGGTGCCCACAATTCAGCAGTTGGTCCGTAAGGGCCGCGAGGACAAGGTGAGCAAGACCAAGACGCCTGCGCTCAAGGGTTCGCCTCAGCGACGGGGCGTGTGCACGCGCGTGTACACGACGACCCCGAAGAAGCCGAACTCGGCGCTGCGGAAGGTCGCTCGTGTCCGGCTGTCCTCGGGTGTGGAGGTCACCGCATACATCCCTGGTGTCGGCCACAACTTGCAGGAGCACTCGATGGTGCTGGTGCGCGGGGGCCGGGTGAAGGATCTGCCCGGTGTTCGGTACAAGATCATTCGTGGCTCGCTGGATACCCAGGGTGTGAAGAACCGCAAGCAGGCACGTAGCCGTTACGGCGCGAAGAAGGAGAAGTAATGCCTCGCAAGGGCCCGGCCCCCAAGCGCCCGGTGATCGCCGACCCTGTGTACGGGTCGCCGCTGGTCAGCCAGCTTGTCAGCAAGATCCTGCTGAACGGCAAGAAGACTGTCGCACAGGACATCGTCTACACCGCGATGGAGGGGACGCGGACGAAAACCGGAGTCGATCCGGTCCAGACACTGAAGCGTGCCCTGGACAACGTCCGGCCGTCGCTGGAGGTCAAGAGCCGCCGCGTTGGCGGCGCGACGTACCAGGTACCGGTCGAGGTCAAGCCTGCCCGCGCGACCACGCTGGCCATGCGCTGGCTGGTGAGTTTCGCCCGGCAGCGTCGCGAGAAGACCATGGCCGAGCGGCTCATGAACGAGATCCTCGACGCCTCGAACGGTCTCGGCGCCGCTGTCAAGCGCCGCGAGGACACCCACAAGATGGCTGAGGCAAACAAGGCCTTCGCCCACTACCGCTGGTAACTGATCGACTTGTCAGAACCCAGTTGACCTATAACCGACCTCGGTTCTGACAACTCAGAAAGACCCACATGGCTGTCGACATTAAGACCGACCTGTCCAAGGTCCGCAATATCGGGATCATGGCCCACATCGACGCGGGCAAGACCACGACGACCGAGCGCATCCTCTTCTACACCGGGATCAATTACAAGATCGGTGAGGTGCACGAGGGCGCGGCCACCATGGACTGGATGGAGCAAGAGCAGGAGCGGGGGATCACCATCACCTCCGCCGCTACGACGTGCCATTGGAAAGATCATCAGATCAACATCATCGACACTCCCGGGCACGTCGACTTCACCATCGAGGTGGAGCGTTCGCTGCGGGTCCTTGATGGAGCGGTGGCCGTCTTCGACGGCGTCGCCGGCGTCGAGCCACAAAGCCAGACCGTGTGGCGTCAGGCTGACCGCTACCGCGTGCCCCGTATTTGCTTTGTGAACAAGCTCGACCGTACGGGCGCGAGCTTCGAGCACTGCGTAGAGACGATCAAGAACCGACTCAATGCCATACCCGCTGTGGTGCAGCTGCCGATTGGCTCGGAAGCGAACTTCATTGGCGTTATCGACTTGATCAACATGCGTGCCCTGACGTGGCGCGGTGAGACCAAGATCGGTGAGGACTACACAGTCGAGGAGATTCCCGCCGAACTTGCTGATCAGGCGCAAGAGGCTCGGCACGCACTGATCGAACTAGTGGCCGATCATGACGATCACATGATGGAGGCTTTCCTGACCGACGAGGAGTCGATCACTCCGGAGCTCCTGCAGGATTCGATCCGGCGCGCGGTGTTGGCGTCCAGCATCACCGCCGTACTCTGCGGCAGCGCCTTCAAGAACAAAGGTGTTCAGCCGTTGCTGGACGCTGTCATCGCCTATCTGCCTTCCCCGCTTGACGTTCCGGCGATCATCGGGTTCAAGCCGGGCGACGAGTCGGTCACGATCGAGCGGCACCCTACTGATTCAGATCCCTTTGCGGCGTTGGCGTACAAGATCGCGGCCGACCCCCACCTAGGCCGGTTGACCTACATCCGCGTCTACTCAGGAAAGCTTGTGGCCGGCTCGACAGTACTGAACGCGACCAAAGGACGTCGGGAACGCATCGGAAAGATCTATCAAATGCACGCGAACAAGCGGCAGGAGATCTCTTCCGTCGGCGCCGGCCAAATTGTCGCCGTGATGGGCCTCAAGGACACCACCACCGGCGAGACGCTGTGCGACATGGCCAATCCGATTGTGTTGGAGTCGATGGACTTCCCCGCGCCCGTGATCGAGCAGGCCATCGAGCCAAAGACCAAGTCCGATCAGGAAAAACTGGGAATGGCGATCCAGCGCCTTGCCGAAGAGGATCCGACCTTCCGCGTCCACACCGACGACGAGACTGGTCAGACGATCATCGCCGGGATGGGCGAGCTGCACCTGGAGATCTTGATCGATCGGATGAAGCGCGAGTTCCGGGTGGGGGCCAACATTGGCAAGCCCCAGGTCGCCTATCGCGAGACGTTGCGCCGGCCGGTGCAAAAGGTTGAGTACACCCATAAGAAGCAGACGGGTGGCTCAGGCCAGTACGGTCGGGTGATCGTCAATGTGGAGCCGCTGCCAACGGGCTCTGGCTATGAGTTTGTCAACCAAGTCACCGGTGGGCGCATCCCCCGGGAGTACATCCCAGCCGTTGACGAGGGTATCCAAGACGCCATGCAATTCGGCGTGCTGGCCGGCTATCCGGTGGAGGACGTGAAGGTCACGCTGATCGACGGGGCCTATCACGATGTCGACTCCTCGGAGCTCGCGTTCCGCATCGCCGGTTCGATGGTGTTTAAGGAAGCCGCCCGCCGTGCGGATCCCGCGCTACTGGAGCCGGTGATGGCAGTCGAGGTGACCACGCCCGAGGATTACCTGGGCATCGTGATCGGTGACCTCAACTCGCGCCGTGGCCATGTTCAGGCGATGAACGACCTACATGGCAACAAGGTCGTGGAGGCACTCGTGCCACTTTCGGAGATGTTCGGCTATGTCGGCGACCTGCGGTCCAAGACCTCGGGTCAGGCCTCGTACTCGATGGAGTTCCACTCCTACGCGGAGACGCCGAAGAACATTGCCGAGGAGATCATCCAGAAGGCACGGGGTGAATGATCGAAGCGAGCACCAAATCTACGGCGATCAGCGGACGCATTCCGTTTGACCTGAGCGGAATCGTCCACAAAACTTAGGCCGGGTCAAATCGGCCGGCTGGCTAAACAACCCACGAAACGCCCCGCGACCAGCGTGGCGAACATCCAGGAGGAGCCTCAGTGGCAAAGGCGAAGTTCGAGCGGACAAAGCCGCACGTCAACATTGGCACCATCGGGCACATCGACCACGGAAAGACCACCCTGACCGCGGCGATCACCAAGGTGCTGCACGACAAGTTCCCGACCCTCAACCAAGTGTCGGCGTTCGAGCAGATCGACAAGGCGCCCGAGGAGCGTCAGCGCGGAATCACGATCTCGATCGCGCATGTGGAGTACCAGACCGAGAAGCGGCATTACGCGCACGTTGACTGCCCCGGCCACGCTGACTACATCAAGAACATGATCACCGGCGCGGCGCAGATGGACGGTGCCATCCTGGTCGTCGCCGCAACTGACGGTCCCATGCCGCAGACTCGCGAGCACGTCTTGCTGGCTCGCCAGGTCGGCGTCCCTGCGATCGTGGTGGCGCTGAACAAGTGCGACATGGTTGACGATGATGAGATCTTGGAGCTCGTCGAGCTCGAGGTTCGCGAGCTGCTCACCGAGTACGAGTTCCCGGGCGACGACCTCCCAGTCGTCAGAGTCGCAGCGCTGCCAGCACTGAATGGTGACGCCACGTGGAGCGAGTCCGTCATGGAGCTGATGAATGAGGTGGACACCTACATCCCCCAGCCAATACGCGAGGTTGACAAGCCGTTCCTGATGCCGGTCGAAGATGTCTTCACGATCACCGGTCGCGGCACTGTGGTCACTGGCCGTATCGAGCGCGGAGTGATCAAGGTCATGGAGACTGTCGACATCATCGGCATCCGCGATACCAAGCAGACCACCACGGTCACCGGTGTGGAGATGTTTCGCAAGCTGCTTGACGAGGGTCAGGCGGGCGAGAACGTCGGCCTGCTGCTGCGTGGTACGAAGCGTGAAGACGTGGAACGCGGCATGGTCGTGATCAAGCCCGGCACCACGACTCCACACACCGACTTCGAGGCTCGGGTCTACATCCTCTCCAAGGAGGAGGGCGGCCGCCATACACCGTTCTTCAACAACTACCGTCCGCAGTTCTACTTCCGTACGACTGACGTGACTGGTGTTGTGAACCTTCCGGAGGGCACCGACATGGTGATGCCGGGTGACAACACGGACATGTCCGTGCAGCTCATCCAGCCGATCGCCATGGAGGAGGAGCTGAAGTTCGCCATCCGTGAGGGCGGCCGTACGGTCGGCGCCGGCCGCGTGACGAAGATCATCAAGTAGTCGTCGCCAGCGGTCTGAATCAGATCAAGGGATTGACCCCGGACTTCTATTGAAGTCCGGGGTCTCTTCGCACTACGAGGGTTCCCTCACCTGTCGCGGCAGGAGTTAGATGGTGACAGCTGGGATCATCCGATCCAGCCTCGACTCAAGGAGGTCATCGTGGCAGGCACCGTCGCTCGCGTCACCGAGATCAGCGCCAGGTCCGACACCAGTTTCGAAGACGCCGTGAAGGTTGGCCTCGAGCGGGCCAATGCGACGCTGCGTGGTGTCACCTCGGGTTGGGTCAAGGAGCAATCGATCGACGTGGAGAACGGCGCCATTGTTGGCTATCGCGTCAACTTGCTGGTCACGTTCGTCCTCGAATAACGGCCCCCTCTTCTGATTGCTCGCGCAATCGGTTCAGACGAAGGCGCGCGATGTGCCGACGCTCCCAGTCGGGCTTAATCGAGCGCGAGCAGCGCAACCGGGTATGAGGCCAGCAAATCCCCGACCGCCGCAGTCCCGTTCCAATGGTGACCGGTCAGCAGGTCGATGTGTGGCGCCGAGATCTCAACGGCGGTATCACGCCAGCCGCCCGTGGCAGCGAGTCCGACGGGCAGTCGAGTGGCTAGTGTGATCACTCCGCCACGGTCGAAGCCAATGAGGTGGTGCTGCGCCGGACCGCTGGCCTCGACTGCCCGGTAGCTATCGAACCAGTCGGGCCGGGTGCGACGCAGCAACAGCGCCTGTCGGGTAATCCACAGTTTGGCCGCGCCGCTTTCGTCGACGCCCGGTGTAGCGTCGCCGACCGATTCGAGCAGTCGAAGGCGTTCAGCGAAGTCGACCGGGCGCCGGTTGTCTGGATCGACCAGTGAGTCGTCCCAGAGCTCACTGCCTTGGTAGACGTCCGGGACGCCGGGCATGGTGAGCTGAACGAGCTTTTGGCCTAGCGAGTTGGACCATCCGCGGGGCGTGATGAGCACGTCGAGCTCCTCCCATGCACGACGCAAGCGCGGATCGTCGTATCCGGCGTCCACGGCCTCATGAACGGCGGCTTCGTACGCGGCGTCTGGCGCAGTCCAGGTGGTGCCATCGCTTGCCTCACGCATCGCCTTCTCGGCGTACGCGTGCATGCGCGCACGCGCGATCGGTCCGGTGCCCACCAGCGTCTGCGCGAGGAAGTACCCGAAGAGACGATTGGGGATGCTGGTCAGGCTTAGGAACAGCTCCGCGAAGCCAGCCCAGGCCTCGGGAATCTCCGACAGCACCGCCAGCCGGGCACGCACGTCCTCCCCACGCTTGGTGTCGTGGGTCGACAATCCGGTCATGGAGACGGGCTGTCGACTCAGCCTCGCTGCTTGGAGCGCGTGGAAATCCCGCGACGGAATGCCGAACTGATCCGGATCACCACCGACCTCGTTGAGCGCGATAAAGCGCGAGTATCGGTAGTACGCGGTGTCCTCGACGCCCTTGGCCATCGCCGCGCTGCTCAACTGTTGCATGCGTAGCGCAAGGTCGTCGCCATGATCATGGAGTCGAGGACTGAGTTGATCAAGGGTGTCGGTCAGGTCGGGCCGCCGCCGCGCGGCCGTCGCAAGGGCGTGATCAAGATCAGCAACACCTTCCGGCAAATATGAGCGGTAAACCTCGAATGCAATCGCCACCTCGGCCAGTGCCGGCCCGGCATTGGGAATCTCCGGGGCCAATGCGGCCATGCGGCGCACTTCGGCAAGGAGCAGCGTGTTCACAACCAGGCGCTTGCCGGCCTCGATGTGATCACCGATTGTGCGCTGGTCCCCGGTCAACCCCTGATAGAGGGCCGTGAACTCTGGCCCATGATCATGATCGATGAAGACTCCATTCACCTCGCGCATGGCGTCGTACCCGGTGGTACCGGCGACAGGCCAGGTCTTGGGCAGCTCTTCGCCCGACTCAAGGATCTTCTCCACGGTGATCCATTGCTGCGAGGCAAACGATCGCAGCCAGTGCAAGTAGCCGAGTGGATCGCGCAGGCCGTCGGGGTGGTCGATACGCAGCCCGGCAATTCCCGCCTCACACCAACCTCGGATGAGTGCATGCGTGGCCGAGAAGACCTGAGGATCCTCGACGCGCACCCCTGCGAGCGTGGTGATCGCAAAGAATCGGCGGTAGTTGATCTCACTGTTGCCACCTGAGTGGTGGATGAGCTGGTAATGCTGCCGGTCGTGCACGACGTTGGCATCCTCGCCTTCGGACCAGCTCCCCGGGGCCAGCGGAAGGCGGTGTTCGAAGTAGCGCAACTCACCATCGACTACGGTCAACTGCGCATCATCACCCAGGATCGGGACAACGATCCTGCCTCGGCTCCAGTCAATGTCGAACCAGGAGGCGTACGGCGACTCTGGGCCGAGCCTCAGCACGTCCCACCAGGCTGGATTCTCGATTGGACGCTCAATGCCGAGATGGTTCGGCACGATGTCGATGATCACGCCCAACCCAGCTGACCGGGCACTAGTCATGAGCCGGTCCAGCGCCTCCGCCCCGCCTCGGTTCTGATCAACACGGGAGACATCGGTGGTGTCGTAACCATGATCAGAGCCGATCGTGGACTGCAGTATCGGTGACAGGTACACCGCGCCGACGCCGAGCTCGCTGAGGTAGCCGATGAGCTGGGCCGCATCGTCCAATGTGAAACTGCGATTGACCTGCAGGCGGTAGGTCGATGATGGGATGGTCACGTGCTGGACCCTAATCCACCTCAGAGCGAGGTCTCTCTCGGTGCCAATGTCAGGAAGCTGGGTTAACCCAGCTTCCTTGCGCTTCGCACATGTTGCAACCTATGCAGAGCGCCAGGAACGTAGGTTAACTTAGGTTTCTAACAAGCGAGCGGGGGGACCAGGCCCGGCGGAGCAATGACTCTCCGCGCGGAGCGGTGCGGAGCACTAGTTACAGCATGATGACCACCCCGCTGCGGCGGGGATCGGCTCCTCCGCCGAGGGGGCTGAGTGCGGAGACGCCCCCGAAGTAGGGGTCTCGGTGATCAGCGATCGCGGTCTGGTAGCCCTCCGCCTCCAGTGAGCCGATCACGTGTGAGAAGAAGCCCGGCTCCAGTCTGACCAGATCGGGCAGCGCAGCGAGCCGAGGTGCGTCGATGGCCTCCTGGGGCGCAGCGCCATGGAGCATCCGCAGGACGCACTGCACCAGGGCAGGACGGATCCGGCTACCGCCTGCCGCGCCGGCGATGGCGGCCAGCTGTCCATGATCATCGAGTGCGATCAAGGGTGACATCATCGAGCCCATCCGGAGCCCAGGGTGCACAAGTCCGCGAACCAGTTCCCCTTCACCCATCATCGAATTGAGGTGGACGCCGTAGCCGGGCACCCACACTCCAGAGCCCAGACCGAGGCTAGTGGTGATCACGCAGCCGTTGCCGTGCTCGTCGACGGCGACGATGTTGGTCGTCTCGGCACGCTTGCTCGGTGCGCGTAAGGCGTCGATCAGCGCTGCCGCACAGTGTGCGTCAGTTGTCGGATCCCCGTGTACCACCGGCGCCACCCGCTCCATCGTGCCGAGTAGATCATCAAGATCATTACCGCGGGCGTGCACGGTGAAGTCGTTCACCCGAACCGATCGCGGAGTCGACTCGATCACGTGGTAGGCGTCTAGGTCCTCCTGGCTCAGAGCGCCGCCGTCGGAGACGGCGACGACCAGTGCATCGGCGTACGCGCCGTGATAGAAGGCGCGGGGATCTCGCAGCATGAGCTCGTACGCTCGGTGATGATCAGGATGGCGCAACGGGTCACCGGCTTGCAGGTAGGAGCCGTCTGGACGTTGGTAGACCTCGACACCCTCCCCGACACACATCGCCGCGGCAACTCGGGGAAGCACCTGCGCATGCATCGCTGGAAAAGGTGTCCCGTAGGACGCCTCTCGCCCTGGTGCGGTGACGGTGGACCAGGAAAGCCGACCCCACCTTTGCCACAAGTAGTGCGCTCCGGCAGGGACTCCGGGCACGGCAACCGTGGCCGGCCCGATCTCGTACGGCACGTGCTGGCCGACGAAGATCACTTCGATCGACGTGGCTGGACTCGGCTGCTTGCCGCCGAGGCCAGGAACGCTGACGAAGAAGTCCAGACAGCGCACTTGGGTGGTCGCGGCATCGTAAACCGTCGCGAAACCACCGCCACCGAGTCCAGTGAAGATCGTTTCCGCAGCACAGCTGACCAACATCATCGCGACCGCAGCGTCGACGGCGCTTCCGCCGCGGGAGAGTATGTCAGCGCCCGCCTGCGCAGTCGATGGGTGCCCGGCGGCGACGCCAGCCCGCATCCTCATCGCAGCCCGCTTCTCACGCCTGCGAGCCTAATGGTCGCTGGCCGCCGAGACCGATGATTGCGCATCGCCGGGGGCATCCATGGCTGTCATCGGCTTCGACTGAGAGGCTGAACCCATCGGGCTCGTGGGTCGTCTGAGTGGGTGATGAAGACGTTGGTGACGCCGCTGCTCTGGACGAGCAGGCGAGACACTTCGGAGTACTGGCTGCTTGCAGCGAGTGGGCCGGTGCTGCTCGGGTCCGCGCTGTTGGGCTGGCAGCTCAGCTGGCTGTCCGCATCAACCGCAACGTTCTGCTTCCTTGTGCTGGCCACCTTGGTCGCGAGGTATTCCCGGGCCAGGAGCTTCGGCATCGCGGATGTGGTGACGCTGGTACGCGGGCTGGGCGTCTGTTTTCTCGCGGGCCTCGCGCTGCAGGCGCTGGCCGGCGGCCTGGCGAGGGATGGGGTGCTGACCATGATCATCATGGGAACGCTGTGCCTGACACTCGACGGTGTGGACGGCCGAGTCGCGCGAGCCAGGGGAGAGGCCAGTGCCTTTGGAGCGAGGTTCGACGTGGAGACTGACACCGCAATGCTGGTGGTGCTCTGTGTTGCCGTCGCAGCACTCGGCATCGCGGGCTGGTGGGTGATAGCGATCGGCGCGCTGCGATACGGCTACGTCGCCACCTCCCTTGTCGTTCGGGCCCTACGCACTCCGCTGCCGTACCGGTATTCCGGGAAGGTGATCGCGGTTGTCCAGGCGGTCGCTCTGCTTGCCGCCTTGACATTCAGACTGACGCATGGCGAGCACTGGCTGTCGACCGCATTCCTGCTGGCTGCGCTCGCATCGTTGTGCTGGTCCTTCGGCCGTGACGTGATCTGGCAACTCCGCCAGTCGTCGTAGAGAGCATTCCAGGCTCTGCTCACCCTCCGGATCCATCGTCAAGAGCGGTAGCGTGTCCGGCGTCTCGAATTCACGAAGGAGAAACCAATGAAGGTCCTGAAGATTCTTGGCATCGTATTCGGGATCTTGCTCTTGCTGAGCGGCGGTGGGCTGGCTGTCGGCTCGGTCGCGGCCAACAAGGGCCAAGCCGCAGTTAATGAGGAGCTGGCCAAGTCGGGCTACGCCGGTCCGGTCGACGGGACGGTGCAGTCTGTTGATCAGACCAGCCCGGTGATCGTCACGGTGACCTATACCGACACTCAGGGCAAATCCCAGACTGGTCATGGCGCGGTCGCCGGTGGCAAGCCACCGCAAGTCGGCGACACCGTGTCGACCTACTACAGCACGAGCGACCCGAGCCAGGTTGTCGTTGTCGATGTGCCCGGCATCGGGAATCTGAGCGGGATCGGGAACACCTTGAGGACCGCCGCGATCATCTGCCTGATCGTCGGCAGTGTGCTACTGCTGGTCGGCATTCTCGGGTTGGCGCTGGGCAAGAAGCAGCCAGCACCCCTTGGGCCAGGGCCGATGTACCCGCCTGGCCCGCAGCAGCCGCCAGCCGGATATCCAGCCCAGCCGTATCCGCCGCAGTACCCGCCAGGTCAGCAGTACCCGCCCCAGCCGCCGCCAGGTCAGCAGTACCCACCGCAGCCGCCGCCAGGTCAGCAGTACCCACCGCAGCCGCCGCCAGGTCAGCAGTACCCACCTGAGCAATAGCCAGTCCAGGACGAGGCAATCGGGCCAGATTTGATCTGGCCAAGGGAACCTGACAGAATCGTCAGGTTGCTCCGACGGGGTTGCCGGGGTGAGCCATGCCGATCGGGCCTGAATTTGAGCCTGGTCGCGAGGTCGCCGAACCGCGAGACCCTTGAATTGCTCGGTTGCCTGGACGCCCGGTCCAGGGCCGGGCCACCTCCTCAGCACGCAAGTGACGGGTGTGGTGTGCCGAACGCTGGTCGACACGCCCGACCACGGGGGTCGAAGCGAGCGGGTTGCTGGCCCGTGAGCAAGCAACAGCCAAGCGGGCGTACGCGACCCGCGACACGACAGCAGAACACCATGCCGGCGGTCACGGGTGGCACATCAGCTATCCGCGGCCTAATGGACGAGAAGAAGGATGAACGGTGGCGGGACAAAAGATCCGCATCAGGCTCAAGGCCTACGACCACGAGGTCATCGACTCGTCGGCGCGCAAGATCGTCGACACGGTGACGCGTACAGGCGCGAAGGTTGCTGGCCCGGTGCCACTTCCTACGGAGAAGAACGTGTTCTGCGTCATCCGCTCCCCGCACAAGTACAAGGACAGCCGGGAGCACTTTGAGATGCGGACGCACAAACGTCTCATCGACATCATCGACCCAACTCCCAAGACCGTCGACTCCTTGATGCGGCTCGACCTGCCGGCGGGTGTCGACATCGAGATCAAGCTCTGAGGACATTAACGATGAGCGCCACCAAGACAGAACGCACCGTCAAGGGCATGCTGGGCACCAAGCTCGGCATGACCCAGCTCTGGGACGCCAACAACCGCATCGTCCCGGTGACCGTGGTCCAGGCAGGCCCCTGCGTCGTGACTCAGGTCAGAACGCCTGAGGCGGACGGCTACTCATCGGTCCAGCTCGGCTTTGGCGCCGTGAAGCCCAAGCAGCTGACCAAGCCGAGCGCTGGTCACTTCGAGAAGGCTGGGGTCACGCCGCGTAAGCATCTTGTCGAGATCCGGACCAGCGACGCCAGCGAGTACACCCTCGGTCAGGAGCTCAGCGCCGACATCTTCGCCGAGGGCGAGGTCATTGATGTGACGGGTGTCGGCAAGGGCAAGGGCACTGCCGGTGTCATGAAGCGGCACGGTTTCTCCGGCCTTCGCGCCTCGCACGGTGTGCACCGCAAGCACCGCTCGCCGGGATCCATCGGCGGCTGCGCCACTCCAGGCCGGGTTTTCAAAGGATTACGGATGGCGGGCCGGATGGGTGTCGATCGCGTCACCGTTCAGAACCTCACCGTGCATGCCGTCGACGCCGAGCGCGGCCTGATCTTGGTCAGAGGCGCCATCCCGGGCAATAAGGGCGGCTTGGTCGTCTTGCGCAGCGCTGCCAAGAAGGGAGATAAGGCATGAGCGAGACCCGTACGGTCGATGTGCTCGACGTCAAGGGCGCCAAATCCGGCACTGCCGAGCTGCCTCCCGAGCTCTTCGACGTGTCCGCGAACATCCCGCTGATCCATCAGGTCGTCACGGCGCAGCTCGCGGCAGCGCGCCAGGGGACTCATGCCACCAAGAGCCGTGGCGAGGTACGCGGCGGGGGCGCTAAGCCATACCGCCAGAAAGGCACCGGCCGCGCTCGGCAGGGCTCGAAGCGTGCCCCGCAGTTCGTCGGCGGCGGCATCGTTCACGGACCGCAGCCGCGCAGCTACGCACAACGCACGCCCAAGAAAATGATCACCGCGGCACTGCGGGGTGCATTGTCCGATCGGGCGCGCGACGGCCGGATCCGCGTGGTTTCGGAACTGGCGTCAGGCGATGCCCCGTCCACCAAGGCCGCCCTCGCGGCATTGGACGCCGTCACGACCTCGAACAAGGTGCTCGTGGTGATCCACCGGGACGAGGATCTCGCCTGGTTGAGCCTGCGCAACGTGGTGAGCGTGCACGTGATCGCTGTGGACCAGCTCAATGCTTACGACGTGCTCGTCAACGACGAGGTGGTCTTTACCTCAGCCGCACTGCAGGCCTTCGTGGCTGGCCCGGCTACGGGAAAGTCCGCGAAGGCTGTGGCGAGCGAGAGCGAGATCGCTGAGGAGGGTGAGAAATGAGCAGCGTCAAGATCCGTGACCCTCGCGACATCCTGCTTGCGCCTGTGGTGAGCGAGAAGAGCTATGGGCTGCTGGACGAGGGCAAGTACACGTTCCTGGTAGCCCCGGAGGCGAACAAGACCGAGATCAAGATCGCAGTGGAGACGGTTTTCAAGGTTCGGGTCACCAATGTGAACACCCTGAACCGGCCGGGCAAGACGCGGCGCACCAGGTACGGCTTCGGCAAGCGTCCCGACACCAAGCGGGCGATTGTCACTGTCGCCCCCGGTGAGCGCATCGACATCTTCTCCTCGCCAGGCAGCTGACAAGCAGCGAAGACAAGGAAGATCTATGGGTATCCGTAAGTACAAGCCGATGACGCCTGGTCGGCGCGGTAGCAGCGTCGCCGACTTCGTCGAGCTGACCCGATCCACGCCGGAGAAGTCGCTGCTCGTCCCGAGTCCCAAGACGGGCGGTCGGAACAACTCCGGCAAGATCACGACTCGGCACATCGGGGGCGGCCACAAGCAGGCGTACCGGCTGATCGACTTCAAGCGCTACGACAAGGACGGCGTACCGGCCAAGGTCGCACACATCGAGTACGACCCGAACCGCACCGCACGCATCGCGCTGCTGCACTTCGCCGATGGCGAGAAGCGATACATCATCGCGCCGGAGGGTCTTCGTCAGGGTAGCCAGATCGAGGCCGGCGAGGGCGCCGACATCAAACCAGGCAACAACCTGCCGTTGCGCAACATCCCGGTCGGGACCACGATCCACGCTGTCGAACTTCGGCCAGGCGGTGGCGCCAAGCTCGCCCGCTCGGCTGGCGCCAGCATCCAACTGGTCGCCCGGGAGGGTAAGAACGCCACGCTGCGGATGCCATCCGGGGAAATGCGGATGGTCGACGTACGCTGTCGTGCCACGGTGGGCGAGGTCGGCAATGCCGAGCAGTCCAACATCAGCTGGGGCAAGGCCGGCCGCAACCGTTGGAGGGGCAAGCGGCCGAGCGTTCGTGGCGTGGCCATGAACCCCGTCGACCACCCGCACGGTGGTGGTGAAGGCAAGACTTCCGGTGGCCGTCACCCGGTCTCGCCGTGGGGTCGGCCCGAGGGCCGGACCCGTGACAAGAACAAGGCGAGTTCTCGCTTGATCATCCGTCGCCGCAAGACCGGCAAGAAGCGCTGAGCAGGAGACAGAAGAGATGCCACGCAGTCTGAAGAAGGGGCCCTTCGTCGACGATCACCTCGCCAAGAAGGTCGAGGTGCAGAACGCACGCGGGACCAAGAACGTGATCAAGACCTGGTCGCGACGCTCCATGATCGTGCCGGACATGATCGGCCACACGATCGCGGTGCACGACGGCCGCAAGCATGTGCCGGTGTTCATCACCGACTCGATGGTGGGTCACAAGCTGGGGGAGTTCGCGCCGACGCGAACCTTCCGTGGCCATGTCAAGGACGACCGGAAGGCTCGCCGGCGCTGACGCGCGGTGAGTCGGTTAAAAGAAGGAATTTGAACAGATGAGCAAGGACGCACGTCCCAGCCGCCGCGAGGCGTTGCTCGGCGACCGCCCCGGTTCGTACGCCATCGCGCGTCAGGTCCGGATGTCCCCGACCAAGATTCGCCGCGTCGTTGACCAGATCAGGGGCATGGATGTCGAGGATGCGCTGAACACGTGTACCTTCGCGCCCCAAGCGGCGAGCGAACCGGTCTACAAGGTGATCGCGAGCGCAGCTTCCAACGCCGAGCAGACCGAGAACCTCAAGCGATCAGACCTGTATGTGTCGCAGGCATTCGTGGACCAGGGGATCACCATCCGACGGATTCGCCCGCGGGCGAGGGGCAGTGCGAGTCGCATCCTGAAGCGGTCCAGTCACATCACCGTTGTTGTCGAACCCAGAACTGAAGCTGCAAGCCGCGGGCAGGTAACCACCCGCTCGAAGGAGAAGTGAGCATGGGTCAAAAGATCAACCCGTATGGTTTCCGCCTTGGTATCAGCACTGATCACAAGAGCCGCTGGTACGCAGACAAGCTGTACTCCAACTACATCGGCGAGGACGTCAAGATCCGCAGGTTGCTGACCAAGGGCTTGGAGCGGGCCGGCATTTCCTCGGTGGAGATCGAGCGCACTCGGGACCGCGTCCGGGTGGACATCTACACCGCGCGGCCCGGCATTGTCATCGGTCGCAACGGAGCTGAGGCCGAGCGCGTCCGCAGCGACCTGGAGAAGCTCACCGGTAAGCAGGTTCAGTTGAACATCCTCGAGGTCAAGAACCCCGAGACCGATGCCCAACTGGTGGCTCAAGGCGTGGCCGAGCAGCTTGCTTCCCGGGTGCAGTTCCGGCGGGCGATGCGTAAGGCGCAGCAGAGCGCGATGCGCTCCGGCGCCCGGGGTATCCGGATTCAGTGCTCCGGTCGTCTGGGCGGTGCTGAGATGAGTCGCTCGGAGTTCTACCGCGAGGGCCAGGTGCCGCTGCACACTCTGCGAGCCGACATCGACTACGGCTTCCACGAAGCCAAGACCACCTTCGGTCGGATCGGGGTCAAGGTCTGGATCTATAAGGGTGATGTCTCCGGGACGCGTGCCGAGCGCGCGACTCAGAAGGCGGCGCGCAACGCGGCCGGCGGCCGCAGCCGCCCGGGTCGTCCGAGTCGTGGTGAGCGGCCGGCCCGCAGTGACCGTACGGATCGCGGCGGCAGGCGTCGCACCGAAGGTGCGCCTGAAATTACTCGCACCGAAGGTGCGCCTGAAATTACTCGCACCGAAGGTGCGCCTGAAATTACTCGCACCGAAGGTGCGCCTGAAATTACTCGCACCGAAGGTGCGCCTGAAATTACTCGCACCGAAGGTGCGCCTGAAATTACTGCGCCGGAATTGACTCGCGCCGAAGGTGCGCCCGAATCTGCGCCGAGCGAGGTTGCCGTTGCTGTCGCGCCAGCCGAGACGTCGGGACAGGAGGGCTGAACCATGTTGGTTCCGCGCAAGATCAAGTTCCGCAAGCAGCACCACCCCAAGCGGACTGGTGCGGCCAAGGGCGGCACCAGGCTAGCCTTCGGTGACTACGGCATCCAGGCGCTGGAGGGGGCCTACCTCACCAACCGCCAGATCGAGTCAGCGCGTATCGCCATGACACGTCACATCCGGCGCGGCGGCAAGGTTTGGATCAACGTTTATCCCGACCGTCCGTTGACCAAGAAGCCGGCCGAGACCCGAATGGGTTCCGGCAAGGGCTCACCTGAGTGGTGGATCGCCAATATCAAGCCAGGGCGGGTGTTGTTCGAGCTTTCGGGTGTCAACGAAGACGTGGCCCGCGAGGCGATGCGCTTAGCGATCCACAAGCTGCCGATGAAGGCGCGTTTCATCAAGCGTGAGGCAGGTGAGATCTGATGGCCAAGGTGGTGACAGCAGGGGAGTTGCGCGGGCTGAGTCGCAGTGAGCTGGACACCAAGGTGACCGAGCTGAAGGAGGAGCTGTTCACGCTCCGGTTTCAGGCGGCCACTGGCCAGCTCGAGTCGCACGGCCGGCTCCGCGCCGTACGCAAGGACATCGCCCGGATCTACACCGTGTTGACCGAGCGCGAACTCGGCATCATCGATGACCCGGACGCTGAGGAGGTTCAGGAATGAGCGAGAAGGTGACCGAAAAGCGGTCTGAGTCAGCCGAAGAAGGCTCCGAAAACATCGCAGAGAACGGGCGTGTTGATGCGCCTGCCGCAGAGCGCGGGCGTGCTGATGCGCCTGCAGAGCGGGGGCGACGCAAGGTCCGCGAGGGCTATGTAGTCGGCGACAAGATGGACAAGACGGTTGTCGTCGCGGTCGAAGACCGCGTCAAGCACCGCCTCTACGGCAAGGTGATTCGTCATACGAGCCGGCTCAAGGCGCACGACGAACAGAACAGTGCCGCGGTTGGTGACCGGGTACGTGTGATGGAGACCCGGCCGATCAGCGCCACCAAGCGCTGGCGCCTCGTCGAGATCCTCGAGAAGGCCAAGTAACACACACCGGGGCGCTGCCCCTGTGAACCCCCGCTGGGGCTCCGCCCCAGACCCCGAGGTCACGGCAAAGCTGCGGTAGCCCCGGCGGAACGAAAGAGATCTGAGAGAGAGAAAGAGCAGAGATGATCCAGCAGGAGTCGCGGCTCAAGGTCGCCGACAACACTGGTGCCAAGGAGATCTTGTGCATCCGCGTGCTCGGCGGATCCGGTCGCCGTTACGCGGGGATCGGCGACATCATCGTGGCCACCGTCAAGGACGCCATTCCGGGCGGAAACGTCAAGAAGGGCGAGATCGTCAAGGCGGTGGTCGTACGGACCGCGAAGGAGCGGCGTCGAGCCGACGGCTCGTACATCAAGTTCGATGAGAATGCCGCAGTGATCTTGAGAGCCGACGGCGAGCCTCGCGGCACCCGGATCTTCGGCCCTGTTGGACGCGAGCTGCGTGAGAAGCGCTTCATGCGCATCATCTCGCTTGCACCGGAGGTGATCTGAACCATGCCCGGAAAGAACACTGTCAAGAAGAGCCAAGCCAAATTGCACATCCGCAAAGGCGATCGCGTGAAGGTGATCAGCGGTAAGGATCGCGGTCTGGTTGGTGAGGTGATCGCGGTGTATCCGGAGCGGAACCGGGTGACCGTGGCTGGCGTGAACATCGTCAAGCGGCATTTACGCGATACCTCCGCTCAGCCGCAGGCGCGGCAAACCACGAAGGGCGGCATCGTCTCCTCCGAGGCGCCGATCCACGCCTCGAACGTGCAGCTGGTCGTCAAGAACTCCGAAGGTGACGAGGTCGTTACGCGGCTCAGCTACGACCGGGTCGAGGTAACCAAGCATCGCCCCGACGGCTCTGAGTACAAGTCGACCCGCAGCGTACGAATCGCTCGGGCGACCGGTGAGGAAATCTGATGACGACTCCGACTACTGAACGCCCACCGGCGAGCGCCGGGCGCAGCCTGCCCAGGCTCCAGCAGCGCTACCGTAACGAGATCGTTCCGGCCCTGCGCGATGAGTTCAAGATCGCGAACGTGATGCAGACTCCCAATCTGGTCAAGATCGTGGTGAACATGGGCGTCGGCGAAGCGGCTCGCGACTCCAAGCTGATCGAAGGCGCGGTCCGCGATCTGGCGACGATCACCGGCCAGAAGCCGGTCGTCACCCGGGCGCGCAAATCCATCGCGCAGTTCAAGCTGCGGGAAGGCATGACGATCGGGGCCCATGTCACCCTGCGGGGGACCCGGATGTGGGAGTTCGCCGACCGCCTGCTGACGCTCGCGCTGCCACGCATTCGTGACTTCCGCGGCCTGTCGCCGAAGCAGTTCGACGGTAAGGGCAACTACACCTTTGGTCTCAACGAGCAAGTCATGTTCCACGAGATCAACCAAGACAGGATCGACCGGACCCGCGGCATGGACATCACGTTCGTCACCACGGCCACCAACGACGACGAGGGCCGGGCGCTGCTGCGTCATTTGGGCTTTCCGTTCCGGGCGAACTGAGAGGAAGGAAGACCATGGCCAAGACAGCGCTTCGAGTGAAGCAGGCTCGCAAGCCGAAGTTCGGCGTACGCGCCTATACCCGATGCCAGCGATGCGGCCGGCCGAAGGCGGTCTACCGCAAGTTCGGCCTGTGTCGCATCTGTCTGCGCGAGATGGCACACAAGGGCGAGTTGCCCGGTATCACGAAATCGTCGTGGTGATTTAGATGCTGGATTCGTCTCTCATCGTTGCTGCGCTCGGCGCAAGTCGTCGGACTCAACGGAGTCGCGGCGACGGGCAGGCTCGCCCCTGGGCTGCACCCACAGGGAGGAACAGGCGAGGCGCCGCGACTCCCCAGGAGGCGCGCACCGAAGCGCCAGACCTCGATAACGCCTTAGCGGAACAGGTCCTGACGGAAACCACTCCGAGAAAGTAGAGCACTCAACTCATGACCATGACAGACCCGATAGCGGACATGCTGACGCGCGTCCGGAACGCCAACCAGGCGTATCACGAGACCGCCACCATGCCGCACAGCAAGATCAAAGTGGAGATCGCCGAGATCTTGGCCAACGAGGGCTACATCGCCAGTTACACGGTGGACGACCCCGCCGAGGGCCATGTCGGCAAGACACTCTCGATCACGTTGAAGTACGGCCAAAACCGGGAGCGGTCGATCGCCGGGGTACGCCGGATCTCCAAGCCTGGGCTTCGGGTGTACGCCAAGTCGACCGGGCTGCCCAAAGTGCTGGGCGGGCTCGGCATTGCCATCATCTCGACGTCTCAGGGTCTGCTCACTGACAGGCAGGCGCACAACAACCGCGTGGGCGGCGAAGTCCTCGCGTACGTGTGGTGAGTGGCGGAACGAGGAGGTAGAGAAGTGTCACGCATTGGCAGGCTGCCGGTCTCGATTCCGGCCGGCGTCGAAGTGACCGTGGACGGCCAGCTGGTCAAGGTCCTCGGCCCGAAAGGCGCTCTTGAGCATCGGGTCAAGGAACCGATCAAGATCAACCGTGGTGAGAACGGCGAGCTGCAAGTTACCCGGCCCGACGACGAGCGGGTGAGCAAGTCGCTGCACGGCCTGACGCGCACCTTGGTCGCGAACATGGTCACCGGTGTCACCACTGGCTATGAGAAGAAGCTCGAGATTGTCGGCGTCGGCTACCGCGTTGTCTCACGGGGTCCGACGGAGCTGGAGTTTGCGCTCGGATACAGCCACCCGGTCAAGGTGATTGCGCCGGAGGGCATCACGTTCAACGTTGATACGCCGACCCGGTTTTCGGTGCTCGGCATTGATAAGCAGCAGGTCGGTGAGGTCGCAGCGAACATTCGTAAGCTCCGCAAGCCCGAGCCGTACAAGGGCAAAGGTGTTCGCTACGCGGGCGAGAGGGTTCGCCGCAAGGTTGGAAAGGCTGGTAAATGACGATGGCGGTTTCGCTATCTCAGCACAAGCACATGTCGCCCAGGAGCGCAGCGCGACTCCGCCGGCAGGTTCGGGTGCGCAAGAAGGTCTTTGGCGCTCCAGAGCGTCCGCGGCTGGTCGTGACTCGCTCGGCGCGTCACGTCTACGCCCAGGTCATCGACGACACCCAGGGCCGTACGCTCGCCTCGGCCTCTACCATGGAGGCGCCGCTGCGAGCGGCCACTGGCGACAAGTCCGACAAGGCAAAGCAGGTTGGAAGTCTCATCGCCGAGCGCGCCAAGGCTGTAGGCGTGGAGAGCGTGGTCTTCGACCGCGCGGGATACAAGTACCACGGACGAATTGCGGCGCTGGCGGACGGCGCCCGCGAGGGCGGCCTCGGATTTTGACGACGATATGGGCCGAGGCTGCAAGCACCTCGACCGCGACGATGATGGGTCGAGGCTGCAAGCACCTCGATCAAAACGGAAGGTAGAGCGAATTGACTGGAACCCAGCGCCGCACTGGCGGTGCCGGTGGGGAGCGTCGCGGCCGTGACGATCGTCGTGGCCAAGCCGCCGAGAAAAGCAACTACATCGAGCGCGTGGTCGCGATCAACCGGGTGGCCAAGGTCGTGAAGGGTGGTCGCCGGTTCAGCTTCACCGCGCTTGTCGTGGTGGGCGACGGCGATGGCACGGTCGGAGTGGGCTACGGCAAAGCCAAGGAGGTACCGGCGGCGATTGCCAAGGGTGTTGAGGAGGCGAAGAAGCACTTCTTCCGCGTACCGCGCATCCAGGGCACGATCCCGCACCCGGTGCAGGGCGAGAAGGCTGCCGGTGTTGTGCTGCTGCGGCCGGCTTCCCCGGGTACCGGGGTGATTGCCGGTGGTTCGGCTCGTGCGGTGCTGGAGTGCGCCGGTGTCCGCGATGTGCTCTCGAAGTCACTCGGTTCTTCCAACGCCATCAACGTGGTGCATGCGACGGTGGCTGCGTTGCAGAGTCTCGAGCAGCCGGAGGCGGTGGCCAAACGCCGTGGCAAGGCTGTCGAGGATGTTGCGCCGGCGGCTTTGCTGAGGGCGCGTGAGGCAGTGGGCTCATGATGACGCAGTTGAAGATCCGCCAGGTGCGTAGCGGGGTTGGAGGCAGGCAGAATCAGCGGGACACTCTGCGGACCTTGGGTTTGAAGCGGGTCGGCGACGAGTCGGTGCGCGAGGATCGGCCGGAGGTTCGCGGCATGATCAAGACGGTTGCCCATCTGGTGGCCGTAGAGGAGGTCGACTGACATGGCGTTGAAGGTTCATCACCTTCGGCCGGCACCGGGAGCCAAGACAGCGAAGACTCGGGTCGGTCGCGGCGAGGCCGGCAGGCGCGGCAAGACAGCCGGCCGCGGTACCAAGGGCTCCGGAGCCCGCAAGAATGTGCCGCAGAACTTCGAGGGCGGCCAGATGCCGCTGCACATGCGCTTGCCCAAGCTGCGTGGCTTCAAGAACCCCTTCCGGGTGGAGTACCAGGTCGTGAATCTGGATCGGCTGGGTCAGCTGTTTCCTGACGGGGGCACGGTCGGCGTAGCGGATCTGGTTGCGGCTGGGGCCGTACGCGCCGGCGCGCCTGTCAAGATCCTCGGCGCCGGAGACATCTCCGTCGTACTGCAGGTGAGTGCGCACGCCTTCTCCGCATCAGCCAAGGAGAAGATCGCCGACGCGGGTGGCACCACAACCGAGCTCTAGGTGTGACCAAATTGCTGCTCGCGCGCAGCAAAGATAAGCCAATCAGTGGGAGCCACTGATTGGCTTGGTCTTTGGCCCGAAGGCGGTCAGGAATCGATCGCGGAAGGCATCCATCCCCCAGACTGGCGCCTGGGCATTGGGCTTGAGGCCTTCCTGCCAACTCCACGGTGCGATCCGATTCAAGACCGATCGGTCGCGCGCAACGATCGTGATCGGTACGTCGCGGCTGGCGCCCTGACCGGTGACGATCGGGGAGGGCTGATGATCACCGAGAAAGATCAGTACGAGATTGTCGTCGCCGTAGGTCTCCACGTAGGAGATCAGGCTGCTGAGCGAGTATTCGATGGACGCTCGGTAGTCGGCGCGTACCCGCGCCGGAATCCTCGTCAAGATGGCTTCCGGTGGATCGTTGGCTGCGGCCATCGTGTCAAAGACCGAGCCATCACCAACATTTCGCCAGTCGATGAGTTGTGGGATGGGTTCCCAGGGAGCGTGACTTGAGACAAGCGTGATCTCTGCCATCACAGGTTCGCGCTTTCGACGGGTGTGCTCGGTGCGTTCGAACCTCGCCAGTGTGTATTGGTCGGGCATGGTCGCCCAGCTGAATCGAGGGCCTTTGTACCCCATCTCTTTTGCCTCGTAGATCTGGTCGTAGCCCAGGGACTCACTCTCCGGCCAGGCCGAGTCATTGCCTGGCATGACGCCGACCGTGCGCCAGTTCGCGCGCCGGAAGGCGCTGGTGAGGGTCATGCGGTGACTGGAGGCGAGGTCGTTGTATCGCTGTTGGTTGTCTATCCACAAACCGGAAAGCAAGGTGGCGTGGGCGAGCCAGCTACTGCCGCCCGCGGTCGGTGAGGTGAGAAAGGCGCTCCGGGAAGCGAATCCAGCAGCGCGAAGCCGATGATCACCCGCGTCGAGCACCGCACCGACCTGGGATGCAAATTCTGGATCCTCGACGGCGTCGCGCCCGTAGCTTTCGACGAAGGCAAGGACGACGTCCTTGCCACGCAGTGCCGTCAGTAGGTCCTCTCCCGGTGTGTTGCCAAAGGCATCAGCACCGCCATCCGCGGGAACTGTTGGCCGATCCTGTAGCGCAGGCCCGACCGGGCGGTGATGGTGTTGGAGGTAGACGGCTGAGCCCTCAGCTGCGACGGGTACGCCGGGGACGATCTGACTGCCGAGCATGGCGCAGGTGAGCCAAAGGCTGGCGAGAACGACAACTGCGCGCGCCGCAGCTGCGTTGTGCCGCACCACCAGGCCGGCCAGGTGTTGCACTGATCGCGCCATGGAGATGACCAGCGCGGTGCTCAGAACTACCGCAGTAGCGAGGGAGCCGATCGCCGGCAGTGGCCCGATGGATCCGGCGAGGAACCTCATGGCGTCATCGAGCAGCCTCCAGTCGAGTACGGGGTCGAACGGCCGGCCGAGGACTGCGAAGAAACCCGTGTCGAGCAGCTTCATGATGGCCAACAGGCCGAGCGCCACTCCAAAAAGCGTCGCGGCCGCCGGCCTCGCCCTCGCCGGGAGGAAAAGCAGCAGAGCGACGCCGAGAACTCCCTCCAGCGGGATGCTGACGAATGCGGCAGGAGTAAGACGGCCGAACTCATCCGGAGCAAGCAGAGCGAGCAGCACCAGTACGCCGGCCAGCGTTGTGGTCAGCAATGCTGCGATCCGACGCGCGGGGTGCACGTCAACCTCGCCGGCTCGGTGCAGAGCCCGGTGAGCACGTGACACGACTGCACCTGCCTTCCGGTCGAGTGCAGGGGTCGGCGGCGGTGATCCGTCAGGCCCGCTGGCGGTGAGGCCGACCAGGCTCACATCATGGCAAGACTGTCGTCCTCGACACCACACACGTTTTCGTTAGTAAGACGTTGTCGATCGGCGAAAAGCTCACGTCGTCTGGGCTCGCCGATTGTGACAGCTGCAACGTAGGGCTGGGCCCAAAACCCCGTGATTTGCCGGATGTTGACCCGCAGCCGAACTCCTATCGTGCGGGGTAGAGCTACGGGCATAAGCCCCCGCACACCAGGGAGAACGCGATGATTGTCGACGATAGCAAGCTGCATGAGTTCCTCGGCCGATTTGTGGGGGACCTAGGTGCCACCGTCCACGCCGCGAACGTCGGCATTGGCGACAAGCTTGGGTTGTACAAGACGAGACGCCGTTCAACTACGTCTATGAGGTGCGGCGCTGAGGCGCCCTGGGCGTAAGAGGGAGGCTTGTGCGATGAGTGCGATCACCGTTGATCCGCCGGATTGGAAGGCCCCGCTCGGCGAGGCCTTCGATCGAGCATTGATGTACCTCGAAGGCTTGCCGGACCGTCCGGTACGCAGCACCGCGAGCCTCGCCGAACTGCGCGCGACGCTCGGTGGCCCGCTTCCGGAGGAGCCCGCCGAGTCGCGCGAGGTCATTGCGGCGCTGGCCGCGGCGGCCGAGCCCGGCGTCGTTCCGTCATCGAGCGGCCGCTTCTTCGGCTTCGTGGTCGGTGGTGCGACACCGGCAGCAGTTGCGGCCGACTGGCTGACCTCGGTGTGGGACCAAAATGCCGGCCTATATGTCCTCGGGCCGGCTGCCAGCGTCGTAGAGGAGGTAGCCGGCGCATGGCTGGCCGAATTGCTCGGCCTGCCGAGGCAGGTTTCGGTGGGTTTCGTGACCGGTGCCCAGCTTGCCAACACCACTGGATTGGCGGCTGCCCGCTACGAGATGCTGCGCCGGGTCGGCTGGGACACGGAAGTTGCCGGATTGTGCGGAGCACCCCGGCTGCAGGTCATCGCGGGGCAGGGTCGTCACGGCACGATTGACCGGGCGCTGCGGTTGCTTGGCCTTGGCACCGCCTCGATCGTCGAGGTCGAGATGGATGCTCAGGGTCGGATGCAGCTGGCAGCGCTGCGGCGTGCCTTGGAGCAAGACGATGGACCGGCCATCGTGTGCACCCAGGTGGGCAACGTGAACACCGGAGCAGTCGATCCGGTCGGTGAGATCTGCGACGTCGCTCATGGGCACGGTGCCTGGGTACATGTCGATGGCGCGTTCGGGCTGTGGGCCGCGGCCAGTCCGCGCTTGCGACGCTTGGTGGCCGGCGTGGAGCGTGCTGACTCGTGGGCCACCGACGCACACAAGTGGCTCAACGTGCCGTATGACTCCGGCCTGGTCTTCTGCGCCCACCCCGAGGCACATCGAGCCGCGATGGGCGTCCGAGCCAGCTACCTCGTGCACGGTTCGGACGGTCAGCGCGACGCGCTCGACTACAACCCCGAGCACTCCCGGCGCGCTCGCGGTTTCGCTGTCTACGCCGCGATCCGGGCGCTGGGTCGCAGCGGCATTGCCGAGATGGTCGAGCGCTGCTGCGCCATGGCGCAGCGCTTCGCCGAGCAACTCGCCGCTGCTGACGGCGTGGAGGTGCTCAATGAGGTGGTGCTCAACCAGGTGCTCGTACGCCTCCATGCGCCCGATGGGGACAATGACGGGCATACTTACCGAGTGCTGGAACGCCTGCAACACGACGGCACCTGCTGGATGAGCGGCACCGTGTGGAAGGGCCAGGCCGCCGTACGGATCTCGGTGTCGAACTGGTCGACTGGCCCCGATGACGTCGATCGCTCGGTCGCCGCCATGCTGCGTGCGCACACCGCCGGCTGACCCTCCTATGAGTGAGGACGAGCTCGTCGGCCGGGAGCGTGAGCGCGCGCTGCTGGCCTCGCCGGTCGCCGAAGCGCTCGCCGGTCACGGGTCGCTGATCCTGCTCGCCGGCGAGGCTGGGGTCGGCAAGACCACGCTGGCACGGCGTGTGCTCACCGGGTCCGGTCTCACCGTGCTGGAAGGCTTCGCGACACCGGGCGGCGCCTCAGCGTTCGGGCCGCTGGTCGAGGTGTTGCGCGCATACCACCGCTCGACGGCCGGGGGACCGCTCATCGCGGGACCGCTTGCTGCTCATCTGGCGCTGCTGCTGCCCGAGCTCGGTCCAGCGGCCCGTGGAGGCGACCCGGCCACGCTCTTCGAAGCGATCCGCTCGGCATTGGCGGCGATCGCGGCGCGGCAGCCGACAGCGCTGTTCCTCGACGACCTGCAGTGGGCCGACGACGCGACCCTGGAACTGCTGCCCGCGCTGGCCCGAACACTGTCCGAGCAGCCGCTGCTCATGCTGGCTGCGTATCGCAGCGACGAGCTACCGCGAGCGCATCCGATCCGGCGGATGCGCAGCGAGCTGCGTCGCTCTGGTCACCTGCGACAAGTGTTGGTCGAACCGCTGGACGCGGTGTCCACCGCGGTACTGGTGGCCCGGACTCTGGGGTCAGCCGCGCCGACCCTGCGCCGAGCCGTCTTCGACCGGACCGACGGCATTCCCTTGTATGTAACCGAACTCGCGGCCGCGCTTGCTGCCAGTGGGCTCCTGCAGCCAGGGCCATCCGGCCTGGAGCTCCTCGACGGCGCGGACGTTCCGCTGCCTGACAGCGTGCGTGATGCCGTACTGCTGCGGGCGACCGGGCTTTCAGACGATGCGCGCGCCGCGGCCATGGCAGCGGCGGTGGCGGGCCAGGTCTTCGATCCGGAGCTGGTACGGGCAGTCGCCGGACTCGACGCATGGCCCGATGAACTGGTCCGCCAGGGCATCGTCACTGAAGAACCGGACGACAGAATGGCCTTTCGGCACGCGCTGGTCCGCGACGCGTTCTATAGCGACATCCCGTGGACGACGCGCATCAAACTGCACAGTGCGGTGGCGCAACGGTTGGCAGGCGACCGCGCCGCGCCTGCCGTCGTCGCCGAGCACTGGGTACTGGGCCGGCAACCCGAGCGGGCTCGAGAAGCGTTGCTCGCAGCCGCTGACGGGTTTTGCGCGCTGCACGCCTACCGCGATGCGGCACGCGCCTTCCGGCGCGCGCTGGAATTGTGGCCGGAAGGTGAGGACGACCGATCCCGGCTGGACAGCCTGGAGCGTCTTGCCCGATGCGCCGAGCTGGCGGGTGACCTCGGCCCTGCGGCCACCGTGTGGCGCGAGGTCGCTGACGGACGCGACCGGGACGGCGATCTGATTCGCCTGGGCGATGCGCAGCGCCGGCTCGCCGCCGTGCTGGAACTGCAGGGCCGTTGGCAGGAGGCGTTGGCCAGCCGGGAACGTGCCGCTACGGCATTTACGGCAGCCAATGCACTGGCGGACGCGGCCGCCGAACGCCTGGCGGCTGCAGCCCATCTGCGCTCGGCCGGCAGCTTCCGGGCAGCACTCAGCCTGCTGGAGACCGCGGCGCAGCAGGCGCGCGCAGCGCAGCGAGTGGACCTGCAAGCCCGCATCCTTGGGCAGGAGGGAAACGCCCGGGCCCGCATGGGCGAGGGTCACCAGGGGGTGCAGCTGGTGCGCGCCGGCTTGGCAATGGCGCTGGAGCACGGCCTCGCCGGACCGGCGGCCGAGATCTACCAGCGGCTGGCCGATGCGCTGGAACATGCCGGAGACTACGCGGGCGCAAGCGCAACCTACGACGAGGCATATAGCTTCTGCTCCGCCAACGGTCTCGAGCCCACCGCACAGCTGTGCCTGGCTTGCCTGACCGCTGTGCTGCGGCAGTCCGGGGACTGGGACCGTGCAGCCAAGCTGTGCCGGCAGGTCATTGGGTCCTCCGATGCGTCGGCTCACGCCCGCGCGGTCGCCACCGGCCAGCTCGGATCGATACTCGGCTTGCGCGGCCAAGCAAGACAGGCGCGGCCACTGCTACTGGAATCGGCGACCATCGCGCGGCGGATCGAACTCGCGGCTATGGAGCTGTTATCAGGCTGGGGACTAGCCATTGTGGACAGCGTGGAGGGCGACACGCAGTCTGCGGCGGGTCACTGCTGGACCTTGCTGGAACGGTGGAAGCAGACCGAAGAGCGACACTATGTGATCTCACCCCTGCGTTGGGCTACCACGTTCTTCGCCGAGTCCGGTGATGCCGCCGGTACCCGGGCCTGCGCTGCGGCCCTCGCTCAGATCGCGGCTGATGTTGGTCAGGATGAGGCGATGTCTGCGCTCTCGCACGCGTTGGGCGAGATTACGCTCATCGACGGAAGCGCTGAGCAGGCTGGCGACCAGTTCGCACGGGCGCTGGTGCTGCTGCAGGCCTACGATGCACCGTTCGAACGCGCGGAGTCGCAGCGCCGTGTGGCAGCCGTTCTTGCCGCCGCTGGTCGACATGAAGAGGCCGTGCAGCATCTTGTCGCCGCCTACCGGACGGCTCGACGGCTCGGAGCGAAGCCGCTGGCCAACCAGGTCGCTGCCGCGCTCAGCGCACTGGGGGAGCAGCCCGAACGGCGGCTGGGTAGGCGAACGGCCACGCAGCTGGAGAACGGCGGCCTGACCCGCCGCGAGGTGGAGATCGTCCGGATGGTGGCCAACGGACGGACCAATCGGGAGATCGCACGCGAGCTGTTTCTGAGCCCGCGCACCGTCGAGATGCATGTCAGCAGCATCTTGATGAAGTTGAATGGCCGATCCCGGGCGGACGCGGCCCGCCGCGCCAGCGAGCTCGGTTTGCTTGCGCAGGCTGCTCCGCCTGGCTGAGCACGCCCGGGCCTGGTATGGCCGACCTAGAGTGGGGTCTTTCAGGGAACGGCTCTGGGGGCCTCCGAGACGATGCGGGCTTCGGAGTCGGTTCTTGATAAAGTCGGTCGGTCCTGTTCGCGTGAGCTGCGTTTTGTGGCAAGGCGCAGGCAGTTCAGTGACGCGTCCAGGATTGTCGCGAGAAAGGGAGGGCACGGGTGCTCGCCGCGTTCGCCAACGCGTTCCGGACTCCGGACCTACGCAAGAAGATCTTCTTCACACTCACGATCCTTGCGATTTTCCGACTCGGTTCGATCGTCCCGACGCCGAACGTCAACGTCAAGCAGGTGAGCTTCTGCCTCAAGCAGGCGACCACCGGCGAGCAGCAAGGTCTGTACGCGTTGATCAACCTTTTTTCCGGCGGTGCATTACTCCAGCTCGCGATCTTCGCATTGGGCATCATGCCCTACATCACCGCCAGCATCATTCTGCAACTACTGACGGTGGTCATCCCGCGACTGGAAGCCCTGAAGAAAGAGGGCCAATCAGGGCAGACCAAGATCACTCAGTACACCCGCTACCTGACCCTGGTGTTGGCCGTGCTCAACTCCACCGCCTTCGTCACGGTGGCGGTGAACGACCGGCTCTTCACCGGATGCCCCGGCCTGGTCTACGACAAGAGCATCTTCCCTGTGGTCGTCATGATCCTGACGATGACGGCCGGCACCGGCGTGATCATGTGGCTAGGTGAGCTCATCACCGAACGCGGCGTCGGCAACGGCATGTCGGTACTGATCTTCACCCAGATCGCTGCCACTTTCCCGAGCGCGCTGTGGAGCCTGAAGGTCGCCCGGCCGGGCTCGCAGGGCTGGGTCATCTTCCTGGTGGTCATCGCGTTGGGCTTGCTCGTGATGGCCGGCGTCATCTTCGTCGAACTGTCACAGCGCCGCATCCCTGTGCAGTACGCCAAGCGGATGGTGGGCCGGCGGATGTTCGGTGGCACCACCACGTACATCCCCATCAAGGTCAACCAGGCCGGTGTCATCCCCGTCATCTTTGCGTCGTCACTGCTCTACCTGCCGGCTCTTTATGCCCAGTTCCGGCCAGACGACAAATTCTCGTCGTGGATCAGTGCGAACTTCGTCAAGGGCGACCATCCGATCTACATCGCCAGCTTCTTCCTGCTGATTGTGTTCTTCGCCTACTTCTACGTCGCGATCACGTTCAACCCCAACGAGGTCGCTGACAACATGAAGAAGTACGGCGGCTTCATCCCCGGCATCCGTGCCGGGAAGCCGACCGAGGACTACCTCAGCTTCGTACTGTCCCGCCTGACGTTCCCGGGCTCGCTCTATCTCGGACTGATCGCGCTGCTGCCCTCGATCGCGTTCATCCTCTTGAACGCCAATCAGAACTTCCCCTTCGGCGGCACCTCAATCCTGATCATCGTTGGTGTCGGGCTCGATACCGTGAAACAGATCGAGAGCCAGCTTCAGCAGCGCAACTACGAAGGGTTCCTCCGCTAATGCGACTCCTCATCATGGGCCCTCCCGGCGCAGGCAAAGGTACCCAGGCCAAGCGGATCGCTGAGCACTACAGGATCCCGGCAATTTCGACCGGTGACATCTTCCGCGCCATGAAAAACGCCGACACGCCGCTGGCCCGGCAGGTGCGGGCGATCATGGAGTCCGGAGGCTACGTGAGCGACGAGATCACCAATGAGATTGTGAAGGACCGGTTGGCGCAGCCTGACTGCCAGACGGGCTTTCTGCTCGACGGTTACCCGCGTACGTTGCAGCAAGTGCGGACTCTCGACGACTACCTCGCCGAGACGGACCGCCCGCTTGACGCGGTCATCTCGCTGCTGGCCGACACGGACGAAGTCGTCGCACGGTTACTCAGACGGGCGGCGATCGACGGCCGATCCGACGACAACGAGGAAACCATCCGGGTACGCCTGCAGGTTTACCTCGAGCAGACCGAGCCGTTGCTCGACGTCTACCGCTCACGCGGGTTGCTTGTCGAGGTGAACGGCCTCGGTGAGGTCGATGAGGTGTCCGAGCGGGTCTTCGCTGCATTGGATGCTCACCGCGAGCGCCGGACCTCTGAGCTGGTCGAGCCCACGTAAGCGTTAGCCGCGAGGGTTACCAGCCCAGCGGCCCCGTCCACGGTGATCAGTTGGCCCGTCTCGATCTTGTGCGTTGCCTCGGGCACACCAACGACGGCAGGAATCCCGTACTCGCGCGCGACGACCGCGCCATGGGAGTTCGAGCCGCCCATCTCCATCACCAGGCCGCCGGCTGTCAAGAACAGCGGAGTCCAGCCGGGATCGGTCGAGGGCGCGACCAAGATCTCACCGGGCTCGAGGTGAGCGCCCACCGGATCCAGCACCACCCGCGCCCGGCCCGTGACCGTGCCAGCCGAGGCTGGACTGCCGGCAAGCGCGCCGTCCGTCCGGACGGTCTCGACAGCCACGGCTTCTGGCTCCGTCCCGTCGGAGAGGAGCAGACGGGGAATGTGCCGCCGCTTCAGCTCCTGCTCGTACGCCTCACGTCGCTCGGCAACCAGCGCTCGCAGGTTTTCGCCAGCCAGGCCGCGGCGGGCGTCGCCCAAGTCGAGGAAAAAGACATCGTGTACGTGATCGATCGTCCCTGCGTCGGCGAGCTGGCGTCCGACTTCCTTCAGCTGCTGGCGCATGGCAGCGAGCGCCATGATCAGCAGGAACTTCGGCGCCTCACGCAAGCCGACGAGCTGGCGCACCCGCCGCAGCGTCCAGCCAGCCAGGCGCGCCCGGAGCCGGCTGCGCTCAGCGGCTCGCGTCATCAGGCTGGTGATCATGGACTCCGCTTTCGCCTCGCCAGCACGGAACTGCGAGACCGGGTCAAGATCGTCAGGATCGAGGCGCAGATAGTTGCTGATCACCCCGAGTAGGTAGCTCGGATCATCTGACCAGCGCGGCATGCCAAGGTCGATCTCGGCGACCGCCCGATGGCCGAATCGGCGCAGGAATCCCTGAAGGCCACGCTGTGCTACGGGAGGCAACGCTCGCTCCCGGTAACGCTGCAGCAGATCAGGTACTGCCAGGTCGGTGAAGACCGTACGCGAGGGCTCGTTGTTGCGAATCTCCTCGGTCAGCTTCCAGAGCTTGAGATCCATTTCGGTGGTGATGTTGTGCGGCAGTCCACGCAGCACCTCTTGCAGCTCGCCAGGTTGGGCCACGTCACGCAGCAAACGCCGAGACGCGGCCAGCATCAGCAGACCGCCCACCGCGTACGCGAAGGTGCGCGGCATGAGCAAGAACAAGTCACCGAGTCGCCGCTCGACGAAGTCCAGGCGCTGGGACGCTGTCGCGTTGGCGGGTAGGGTCAGCGCTCGGCGTAGCCGCCGCTCGGTGGCGGCAACGCCGCGATAGGCCAGTTCCGGATTGGCCAGCCCGGCAGCCACGCGCACCGGCACTTTGTTGCGGATCAGGGCGCCAGCAATGTGCCGGAGCGCAGTATGGTCTGACTTCTCGAGGATCGAGAACTCAGGGCGCTCGGCAAGAGTCTTCAAAACCGCTGACGCGCGCGCTTCCATGACTCCGAACACTCTGATCACTGCCCTGCGCCCGATCCGGTTGCGCAGCACGCTGGTCACGTCCAAGAAGACTCGCTGACCGGGGGCATGCATGGCGGGTGGGCCGGCCAATGGCTCGGCGGGGGGCATTTTGATCGCTGTGGCGACAGACGTGCCGATCAATCGAATGGCGGCAATGCCCATCGGGGTGATCGGTCGCGTCAGGCCTTGTGCCAACGAGAAGCACATCAAGACCCGCAGCCCGGGCCGGTGGGTCAGGGCCAACGGATACAGCGTCGTGATTGGTCGCGCCTGGGTCAGCCACAGGTTTCCCGCTGGGTCGAGCGCCCATTCAGTATCCTGGGGCGCTCCGTACAGCCGCTGTACCTGTTGGCCAAGATCAACGAGTCGCAACACCTGATCATCGTCCAAGCAGGCTTCCGAACTCTGATCGGCCAGCTCACGGTGCTCGGTGCCGCCACCTGGCGTGCTGGTGATCATTAGACGCTTGTCGCCGAGCCGCCGGCTGACAATCCTTCGGTCGACAGAGTTCACGACGAAATGGTCCGGGTTGACGGCGCCAGAGACTACGGCCTCCCCAAGTCCTGGGCTGGCGTCGATCACGGTTTCGTTCCTGCTGCCGGTGATCGGGTTCGCGGTAAACATCACGCCAGCAGCCGCCGAATCGATCATGCGCTGCACGACCACGGCCAGCGTCACGCTGCGGTGGTCGATTGCGTTGGCATTGCGGTAACTAACGGCTCGATCGGTCCACAGCGATGCCCAGCACCGCCGGACGGCATCGAGCAGCGCCGCGGAACCGACCACGTTGAGGTAGGTGTCTTGTTGCCCGGCGAAGCTGGCGTACGCCAGGTCCTCTGCCGTGGCAGAGGAGCGGACCGCCACCGGTTCATCGACACCAAGGGCGTCGTAATGATCAGTGGTTGCGGTTCGCAACTCGGGCGGAGGCTCGAGCGCCAGCACTCGCCGGCGGGCCTCTTTAGCCGCTTCGGCCACCCCGCCCGCGTCCGTCGCGCCCGCGAGCTTGTCCATCAAGTCATCCAGCTGCCTGTGCACCACCAACCGATACGCCTCAGTTGTGACGCAGAAACCACCTGGCACCGGCAGTTCAGCTGAGCTCAAGATTCCGAGATTGAGCGCCTTGCCGCCGACCGCACTGATCATGCTCGAGTCGATGTCGACAAGGTCCACGAGCAGCGCCATAGACAGACGATAGAACCAACCAGGCGCTAATTCAACAAGCGATGAATTAGCGCGCCCAAATCCCCACACCGGGGGGTCGAAACCTACGTGCACGTCGTTTTCTGACGGTCTACATGGCTTGCAAACCGTGCAGACCGTCAGCAAGCTGTGTAGACCCCATCGACTCAAGCTCACGGGGGGCGAGGCCGGTAGCCTTCTGGAGCGTGACTCGCTTTCCGGAAACGCGTCGGGATGACGTCGTCGAGGTGCTCCACGGACGGCCTATCGCCGACCCATACCGGTGGCTGGAAGATCCGGACTCGCCCGAAACCGCTGACTGGGTCAAGCGGCAGAACGAGCTCACTGCTCGCTACCTAGAGTCGCTGCCAGATCGGTCATGGTTTCTCGAGACGATGCAGCGAGTGATGAAACGGCCGCGGGCGGGTGTGCCATTCGAGCGTGCCGGGCATTACTTCGTATCGCGGAACGACGGCAGCCAGAACCAGGACGTGATCTTCGTCGCCTCGTCACTGCAGGAGTTACTGGCCGGCGGGCGAGTGTTGGTGGATCCCAATACGTTCTCACCAGACGGCACGAGCTCATTGGCCAGCTTGACAGTGAGCGGGGACGGTCAGCTGGTGGCGTACGGGGTCAGCGAAGCAGGCAGTGACTGGACGACGTTTCGGCTGCTGAGTCTGGCCGCCGCCGGAGACCAAGTGGACGATGCGCTGATCCAGACCAAGTTCTCCCAGGCGGAATGGTTGCCTGATCATCGCTCCTATGTCTACACCCATTTTGATCATGAGGGTCAAGCGGACGGTACGCAGACCGCCTCCTTGTCCGGACCCAAGCTGCGGGTCCATCGCATCGGTGACCCTCAAGATCAGGACGAGCTGATCATGGAATTTCCGGAAAATGATCAGTTGATGTTCTGGGGGGAGGTCACCGACGATGACCACTACCTGGTGGTCAGCATCGTCGAAGGAACTGAAAACAAGAACCGACTGTGGGTCTATCCGATCATCTCCGGTGAGCGCAGCGAGGTCGGCAGGCCGATCAAGATCATCGACGAGGCTGTTGCGGAATTCGTGTTGGCCGGTTCGGACGCCGCCACACTCTATCTGCGAACGGATCTTGAGGCCGAGGCCGGACGGCTGGTTGCTGTCGATCTTGACTCCTTCGAGGACACTGGACAGCTCCGCTGGCAGGAGGTGGTCGCCGAGTCCGAAGACACGCTGTTGGACGCGAGGGCCGCCGGCGACGGGTTCATCCTGGTCTACCTTGCCGATGCGCAGCCTCAGGTCATCCGGATCAGCCGGGACGGTTCCATGGCTCAGGCTGTCGAGGCACTTGGGGGTGCGGTCGTCGGACTGAATGCCAAGCGCGGCGACGATGAGGCGTTCATCGGCCTCTCATCGATCACCTCGCCCACACACAGCTATCTGATCGAGACCGGTTCAGCCGCTGTGACCTCGCTCGCGGGTCTCATCCAGCCGGCCGACGATGCCTTCGCCGGCCCACAGATCGTGATGGAACGTCATGCCGCGATGAGCAAGGACGGTACGCCGGTGCCCTACTTCCTGATCACACCGGCTGATGCCGACCGGACTGGGCCGCAACCGACCCTGCTGTATGGCTACGGAGGGTTCAAGATCCCCGTGCTCGCGGACTATCGACCAGGCTGGTCAGGCTGGCTAGCTGGGGGTGGCCTGCTGGCGATCGCCAATCTGCGAGGCGGGGGAGAGTTCGGCACTGCCTGGTACGAGGCCGGCCGCCTGGCTCGCAAGCAGAACGTCTTCGATGACTACATCGCAGTGGCCGAACATCTCAAACAGACCGGGGTCACCACCACGCGACAACTCGCCCTGCACGGCCGCAGCAACGGTGGCTTGCTTGTCGGAGCCGTGCTGACGCAGCGTCCCGACCTGGCGGCGGTGGCGCTTCCGGCGGTCGGAGTCCTGGACCTGCTTCGCTTCCATCTGTTCACCATCGGCGCGGCCTGGATCTCCGATTACGGGAATCCGGACGACCCAGAGCAATTCACGCGAGCTCTGGCGTACTCGCCGCTGCACAACGTCCGCCTGGGAATCAGCTACCCAGCGACCTTGGTATTCACCAGCGATCATGACGATCGCGTTGTGCCGCTGCACAGTCACAAGTTCACGGCCACCTTGCAGCAGGCCCAAGCCGGTGACCAGCCGATCCTGACGCGGATCGAGGTCTCAACGGGCCACGGAATCGGAAAGCCAACCGCCCTCATCGCGGCGGAATGGGCCGATCTGCTGGCTTTCGCAGCCCACCACACCGGCTTACAGCTGCGAGCGACGACGACGGCGGCGGACTCCAAGCGCGATGCGCGAGCAGCTCCAAATAAAGGGCGAGTAGGTTCCAAGACATGACTGTTGCCATTGACGACGATACTTTCGCGTCCTTGGTCGAGCCGCTGCGCCGGGAATTGACCGTGCACTGCTATCGGATGCTGGGCTCGGTTCATGACGCGGAGGATCTGGTCCAGGAGACCTACTTACGCGCCTGGCGGGGTTTTCACAACTTCGAGAACCGTTCGTCGGTGCGTACCTGGATGTATCGCATCGCGACCAACGTTTGCCTGACCGCGCTCAATGGCCGGGAGCGCCGGCCGATGCCCACTGGGCTTGGCCAGCCGAGTTCGGATCCGTACGGTCCGCTGGAATCCCGTCCCGAGGTGACTTGGCTGGAGCCGGCGCCCGACTCGGTGGTGTGGGGCGGTTCGGCAGATGATCCGGCTGCCGAAGTCGTGGATCGGGAAAGTGTCCGGCTGGCCTTCATTGCGGCCTTGCAGCATCTCACGCCGCCACAGCGAGCGATCTTGATCTTGCGCGACGTACTGGCCTGGCAGGCCAGCGAGGCTGCGGAGCTGCTGAACATGTCTACGGCCGCTGTGAACAGCAGCCTGCAGCGCGCCAGGGCGCAGATGCACAAGCTCGACCCGGAAGGTCCCGACAAGCCTCTCGACGACGAGCATGCGAAAGAGTTGCTTGCTGACTACGTGGCCGCCTTCGAGAACTATGACGTCAAGCGGATCGTCGAGCTTCTTGCTGATGATGCTGTCTGGGAGATGCCGCCCTACCTTGGCTGGTACGAAGGCCCGGTCGCGATTGGGCATCTCATCGAGACGCATTGTCCCGCCGAGGCGCCCGGGGACCAGATCATGGTGCCAACCTGGGCAAACGGCCAGCCTGCTTTCGCGCTGTACATGAAGCAGCCAGATGGATCACATCAGGCATTCCAGATCCAGGTGCTGACGCTGACAGACAAGGGCGTTTCGCATGTCAGCACCTTCTTCGATACCACGCTGTTCGCCCAATTCGGGATGCCTGAAATGGCGCCTCCGCATTGATTTGTGGCTGCTCGCGCATCGCGCGGTGTTGATTGCTCGCGAACATCGAGAATCCGCCTAGTTCGTCGTCGCTCGCGGAGGAAAAAGCGCCTCCGCTCCCTCCTCCTCACCACGGCGGCGCGCGATACCGACGCTCGCAGCCGGTTACTGCAGAGCGGACATTAAGCGCATCACATTGTCGATGTAGCGCTTTCGCAGCGGTCTGCGCGCCCACTCAACGAGGGTGAGCTCCCGGGACGAGCGGTAGTGATCTTCGACCTGACGCATGGCCGTAGTCAGCGACCGGCTGAGGCACATCACCGAGACCTCGAAGTCCAGGTTGAACGAACGGATGTCCATGTTGCTCGACCCGATGACGGCGACATCGTCGTCCACCGAGAAGTGCTTGGAGTGCAACACAAACGGAGCAGGGTAGAGGTAGATCTTCACCCCGGCCTTGAGGAGGGCTTTGTAGTAGGAACTCTGAGCATGATGGACCATGAACTGATCACCCGGCTCGCCAACGAATAGCTCAACATCGATGCCGCGCTGCGCGGCGGTCGTGATGTCGTACAGCAATGAGTCGTCGGGCACGAAGTAAGGGCTGGTGATCGAAAGCCGGCGTTGGGCGGAGTAGATCAGCGAGTTGAACAATCTCAGGTTGTTCTCGTCCGGAAAGCCCGGTCCGCTCGGCACGACTTGGCACAGCACCTCGCCGGGCTCCATCTCGGACGCGTACGGCTGCACGTCCTCACGAAGCACCTCGTCGGTCTCGAGGTACCAGTCGGTGGCAAAAATGATGTTGAGAGAGAAGACCACCGGTCCGCTGACTTGCATCAGCAGCTCGCGCCACTTACGGCCCGCTCGCTCGTGTTTGCGGTTGTGATAGCTGGCGTCGATCATGTTCAGTGAGCCGACGAAGGCCACGCGGCCGTCGATTATGACGATCTTGCGATGGTTCCTCAAGTCAGGCCGTCGCCATTTTCCTTTCAGCGGCTGGACCGGCAGCATTGGGTGCCACTCGATGGCGGTGTGCTTGAGCTTCTTGATCATGTTCCGATAGCCCGGAATGCGGGAAGTGCCAATGTGATCAAACATCAGCCGCACCTTCACTCCGCGAGGGCTGCCGATCAACCAGAATGCCACCAGGCCGATCACCGGAAGGAACAAGATCAGCAGCAGCCAGGCGGAGGCGGATGACGGGCGTCGTCCTTCGGGTACCAGGCCCAGTGCCACGACCTTGATCGCAAGATCCAGAAGGTAGAGCGCCACGGTCAGGAGGCTTACGTTGGTCGCCGTTACCGTGCGCACAGTCTGGTGTCTCCAGCAGGGCCATGTCAGCACATGCGCCGAGTAGCCTGGATGGGTGAGCAGCAACTTGCCGATCTCGTCGCCCTATCGGAGCACCCCCGACGCTCCGGTGACTGACGCGGAACGCGATCGGCTCAACGCCAGACTCAATGCGGCCTACACAGCGGGAACGCTGGCCCAGGAGGACTATCAGGCTCGGCTTGATCTGCTCTTCGCGGCCAAGCGGCTCGGTGAGCTGGTGCCGGTCGTTGAGGGGTTGCCACCACTGCCGACCTACTCGAGTCCGGCGATCGTTGCCAGTTCAAGTGGGCAGCCCGGCGAGTTGTCTGAGTCGCGACCGCCGGGCCGTTTGACCGCCGCCGTCGTCGGAGGTCTGGCCGCCGCCATCCTGATCATTGCCATCTTGCTCGTGCTCTTGATCTAGGGGAGTTAAGCGTGTCCAACCAGCCGACCTCTCCGGCCGGCGGGTCGTGGAGGGCCACCAAACACATCGGCTGAGCACTCCGAATACCGTTCGAGGTTGCCTACAACGATTTGGTATGGCAAACCTAACCTTGTTCCAACACCAACGATGGATCTCTAAAATGGCGACTGTGCCCCGGCAACACATCACCCAGAAGAAGATCGCTGAGCATGTTCAGCGGTTGGGTGAGCTGTACCCGCCGATCCCTCTGGACTCGGTCGATCGGACGATCAAACGGCCGGGACTTGTAGCCAGGAAGTTCGGGCACGTTATCGACTATCTGGCTCGAGTTGAGCTTGAAGTCGACCGCAATGTGCTGGAGTTGCTGATCCTGCTGCCCGATGTTGACGAGATCAACAAAACCTTCTACGCCGACGTGTGGCAACCGCAGGAGATCCAGCATGGGCTGATCTTGGATCGGCTCCAGCAAGATCTTGGCCGGACCGCTGCCAGACCGCACCTCGACGTGTCCTTCAAGATCAAGATCTTGGGAGCGTTGGCCCATCTGAAACCCATCCAAGACATTGCCAAGTTGATGTACTTCCTCACTGGTGCCAGCACCGAACGGCAAGCGGTGCTGGCGTACAACCAGATCAACCGCGGCCTGAAGGAACTCGACGAGACAGCCATCTCGGAAACGATCATCACGCCCATCAAGCAGCAGGAGCCGGGACACTTCGCTTTCTACCAGATGTCTGCGACCGCGATGATCCAGGACAAGGTGCTTCGGCCTTGGCAGCTGTTCCTGACGCGGGTGCTGCGGGAGAAGTCCTACCACCTGGTCGGCACCAACCAGATGAAGCAATACAAGGCCGACATGGGCGGAGTGATGATCGACCTCGGCCTCGATAGTGATCTTGAGGGGTACGCGCGCGAAGTCGGACGAGTTGAGAACAGGCTGTTGTGGGCCCACAGGCAGGGCATGGAGTTTCCGCCGTACATCCTGAAGGCACTCAAGGAGAGCGTCGACCTCTACCGAGAGCGACTCGAGCGCGGTCTCAAATTCGCCTAGCTCTACTGCCCCGGCTCCTTTTCGAACTACCCGCTGCTCTGCACACTTTCCCCACGCTCTACATACGCTGCAACGTGTGCAGAGTGACTGCAAGGTGGGTTAACCCAGTTTTCTGACGAGGAGGCCGGGACCGATGGAGCCAGGAATCTTCGGGCGACATTCGGCGATTTGGGTACGGCCGGGTCCTGGCGTAAACTTCTCGGCTGGCCATCTTTGGCCGGCCGATGAGGCGTACGCGGAAACAAGTTAGAGAGTTTATGGCGAAGAAAGAGGGCGCACTCGAGCTAGAGGGCACCGTGGTTGAGGCCTTGCCCAATGCGATGTTTCGCGTTGAGCTGGCCAATGGTCACAAGGTGTTGGCCACCATCAGTGGCAAGATGCGGCAGCACTACATCCGCATCCTTCCGGCAGACCGAGTGGTCGTCGAGCTTTCCGCCTATGACTTGACCCGCGGCCGCATCGTCTACCGGCACAAGTAGCCAACTCACAAACCATCCACATCGTCTGGCTTGCTCGCGCTTGCCCGACGTGAGTTCAGAAAGAAGCTCGATGAAGGTCCAGCCGAGCGTCAAGAAGATCTGCGACAAGTGCAAGGTGATACGCCGGCACGGTCGCGTGATGGTGATTTGCGAGAACCCGCGGCACAAGCAGCGACAGGGCTAGCCGCACACGAGCACGACCTACGAAAGTGTGATCGCACATCCGGGAAAACTCCCGGATCCACCCTCGGTCGGAGGCCGAGGCCCCGGTGATCAGGTGCTACATCTGATTGAAGGCAACTGGGGACGCATCACGCCAGACACCTCCGCGACGTCATTCGCCCGAGCTTGTCCAAGGGTGTAAGCCAGCAAAGGCCGGCGTCGACCAGACGAAAGGTAGTAACGGCC
>Ga0222622_10000023_pt1 | contig 76670 bp, 76 predicted proteins | sample PLM2_5_b1metaG_FD_177335 | JGI IMG/M metagenome (GOLD analysis project Ga0222622, IMG submission 177335) | Groundwater sediment microbial communities from an aquifer in East River, Colorado, USA - PLM2_5_b1 | ecosystem: Environmental > Terrestrial > Soil > Riparian zone | place: USA: East...
GATCACCGAGGAGCAGGTGGCGACGCTCTCGGGGATGGTCGAGGAGGTCGTCCTGGCGCTCGACGCCGACTCCGCCGGCCAGGAGGCGATGCTGCGGGCGCAGCGGGTGGCGGCGGGGCGCAAGATGCGGCTGCGGGTCGCGGCGATGCCGGAGGGGGAGGACCCGGCCGAGATGATGGCTGCGGAGGGGGGCGCGGAGCGCTTCCGGGACCTGGTCGAGGGGGCGGTCGACCTGCCGGCCTTCCAGGTGGGGCTGGTGCTGGAAGGGACCGACGTCTCCTCGCCGGCCGAGCGCGACCGGGCGCTGGGCGAGGTGGCCCCGATCCTGGCTGGGATGGGGGAGACCGCGAGTCGAGACGACCTCGTCAGGCGGGTCGCCGGGGACCTGGACCTGGAGCCGGCGCTGGTGATGGGCAGGGTGACCGCGGCGCGGCCGGCGAGTGGCGGCGGCGCGGAACCGCAGCGCGGCCCCGCGGTGGCGCCGGCGCGCAGCGGCGGCGAGCTGACCTCGCGCGAACGGCGCGAGCGGGCGCTGCTGGCGATGTGCATCGCGCTGCCGGCGGAGGGGAAGGAGTACCTCGCCCGCCTCACCGATGAGCATCTCTCGCCCAACGGCGCTCGCGCCGCGGCCTGGCTGCGCGAGCACCCCGAGGACCCGGCGTCCAACCTCCCGCACGACGACGACCAGCTCGCCGGAATGATCGCCGAGCTGGTCATCCTCGCCCACGACGAGCCGGCTTCGGCCGAGGCGATGGAGCTCAACTACCTGCTGCTCGAGCAGCGCCGCCTCGAGTCGCAGATCGCCGCGGCCGGCGAGGCGGACGACTACGAGCGCCGTGCCGCGCTCAGTCGCGAACGCGCCGCCCTGGTCGAGCGCATAGCCCGCACCGAGCGTGTCGGCGGCTAGCCGTTAAATTCCGTCCCTGCATTCCGGGGTAGCTCAATTGGTAGAGCACTCGGCTGTTAACCGAGTTGTTGTGGGTTCGAGTCCCACCCCCGGAGCTTTCAGGCGCGTGAGCGGGTGCGCACCAGGTTCTCCACCAGCTCCGCACCTCGTTTCGCGCCGTCGTGCTCTTTCGCCCAAGCGGCCAGCTCGACGGCGTGCTCGGCGAAGGAGGGGTCGGCGAGGATGCGGCGGGCAGCCCAACGTAGGGGCGCGGGGCGGCAGAGGCGCCAGGGAAGCGAAAGCCCCGCCTTGGCCCAGCTGACCCGCATCGCGGTCTCGCTCATGTCGCCGATGATCGGGCTGATCAGCAGCGGCGTGCCCGCCGCGAGCGCGCGGGCGACGGTGCCGTGGCCGCCGTGCGAGATCACCAGCGACGCCACCGGCATCACCTGGCTGTAGCTGAGCCAGTCGACCAGGATCGCGTTGCCGGGGACCTCGATCGGGCTCTGCGGCACTACCCGGTTCGTCGTCGCCACCACCCGCACCGGCTCATCCGCCAGGGCCCGCAGTGCGGTGCGGACGAGGTGGTTGCCCGAGTCGTGCGCGGTGCTCGGCGCGACGAGCACGAGTGGCTCCTCCCCCGGCGGCAGCTCGATCTCGGCGTGGGGGACCTCGAAGCTCATCGGCCCGGTCACCTCGACTCCGGCCGGCCAGCGCCGCGGGTACTCGAGCTGCGGGAAGGTGCCGACGAGCGCCAGGTCGGGACTGATTCCACCGTGGAAGCGCTCGATCGGAGGCAGCCCCAACCGTGCCCGCTGCCGGTTGAGATCGCTGCGGCCCTGCTCGAGCCCGACGTTGAGCGCCCGCTGTCCGGCTCGCCAGACGCTGCGGCCGAACGGCGTGCGCGGAGGCTGCAGGCCGACCGCAAAGAAGGGAAGCCCCGGCTCGACCACCGGGTAGATGTGCGGGATGAGGGTCGCTAGCGGCACCCCCGCAGCCTCGGCGGCGAGCGCCGGCGCCAGGGTGAGGATGTCGCTGACCACCACGTGGGGGCGCATCTCCTCCAGCAGCGGCAGCAGCGCCCGCGCCGCCTCTGCCGCATGCGCACCCTCCGGCGAGTCGGGATCGGGCGGCGGGAACATCCGGTATTCCTCGGCGGCGGCAAAGCCCAGCCCAGCCCCCTCGACCGCGGCTCGCCGCTCCTCCCAGGTCTCGATCGTCACCTCGTGGCCGCGCCCGGCAAGCGCCCGGCCCAGCGCGATCGCGGGAAAGACATGCCCTGGATCGCCAAAGGCGGCGACCAGGAAGCGGCTAGGGCGTGTCAAGCCCCTCACTTGGCCGGTTGAAGACTATCTCGGGCACGTGGCAGTTGGGCGAGGTGTGGAGCAGGAAGCGCACGGCCTCGCCGATGTCCTCGGGTCGGATCATCTCCTCGCCCGGCACCTGGCCCTTGGCGAACTCGGTCATCGGAGTGTCGACGAAGCCCGGCGCCAGCGCGGTGCACTGGACGCCGGCGCCGCCCACCTCGCGGTGCGTCGACTGGGTGAAGTTGATCACCGCGCCCTTGGTCGCGGCATAGACGGAGAGCCAGGCCTGGCCGCCTTTGCCGGCGATCGAGGCGGTGTTGACGATCAGCGCCTTGGCGTGCTCGGCTCCCGCCTCGCGCAGCATCGGGATCCCCTCGCGGGTGCCGATGATCAGCGCCCGCAGGTTGACCGCGAGCTGCATGTCGAGGTGCTTGGTCTGGATCTCGTCCATCGGGGCGCCGATCCCCACGCCGGCGTTGTTGACGAGCACGTCGAGCCGGCCATAGGCCTCGCGGTGCTTGGCGAAGACGCCGATCACGTCCTCCTCGTCGGTCATGTTGGCGGCGACGCTCTGCACCTCGGTGGCGGTGGCGCGCAGGTCCTCGGCGGCGCTCTCGAGCTTCTCCGGCCGTCGCGCCGAGACGGTCAGCGCGTATCCCTCTTCGCCAAGCGTGCGGGCGATTGCCAGCCCGATCCCGCTCGAGGCTCCCGTGATCAGTGCTGCTCGCTCCGCCAACGCGTCCTCCTCATGGTCGTCGCCTGCGGCGCTCACCCTATACGCCGCCGAATAACATGACCGATCCGCATGCGCCCCCACCGCGTTACAAGCGCTTTCGCCTGCCTGTTGGCCATCGCCGCCCTCGTGGCCGGGTGCGGCGGTGGCTCCGGCTCTTCGACTTCCTCCTCGGGAACCGCCGCGAGCAAGCCCGCGCCGCCGAAGAGCGCTTTCCCCGAGGCCGAAGGCCGGACCCTCGGCGAGATCGTCAAAGAAGCGGACACGCACGCGGAACTGATCGTCTCCCCGGCCGCCCTTGCCTTCTACAAAGGGACGAACCGCTACCCGTTCGGGGTCTTCCACCCCGATCGCAGTCAAGTCGACGATGCCGAAGTGGCCCTCTACGTCGCCAAGGTGCCGCGCGCGGCCGCGAAGGGGAAAGCGACCGCCGGGATTGCCGACCAGAAGAAGGGGGCTGTGGCGAGGGCGCGCACCGAAGCGCTGGAAGCGCCGGCCACGGGGCCCTACCCGGCGGCGATCGAAAGCCTCGCGACCGATCCAGCCTTCCGCGCCCAGACCACGACCAGCGACCCCGATGCCGCCACGATCGTCTACACGACCGACCTCGATTTTCCCAGCGACGGCGAGTGGCGGATCGCGGCCCTGATCAAGCAAGGGGACGAAGTCGCCGCGACGCTGCTGCCCAGCGCCTCGGTGGGCGAGTTCAAGGGGGTGCCGCGAGTGGGGCAGAGGGCGCCGGCGATCCACACCCCGACCCCGTCTGATGTCGGTGGCGACGTCTCCAAGATCACCACCCGCATTCCGCCAGACACCCAGAACCGGGTCGATTTCGCGGACGTTCTGGGCAAGGAACCGATCATCCTCTTGTTTGCGACCCCTCAGTTCTGCCAGAGTCGGGTATGCGGCCCGGTCGTCGACGTGGCCGAGCAGGTCAAGGAGAAATACGGCAACGACGCTGCGTTCATCCATATGGAGATCTACAACGACAACGATCCGAGCAAGGGCGTGCGACCCCAGGTGAGGGCATTCCACCTACCGAGCGAGCCGTGGCTCTTCGCGATCGATCGCCAGGGCACGATCCGGGCAAAGATCGAGGGGGCCTTCGGTGTCGATCGCCTGACCGCTGTCGTGAAAGAGGTGACGGGAGAATGAGCGAGAAAACCGCGCCCGATCCAGAGTTGCTGAAGTCGTTCGCCGAGGAGGCGCGGCGGCGCTGCGATGTGATCGCCGCCGGCCTCGCGACCGAGACCGACGACTTCGAGACCTTGCGAGCCGAAGCGCACGCGCTGAGGGGGACGGCGGGAGCCGTCGGCCTGCGGCGCCTGGCCGAGCTCGCCGGGCTGATGGAATCCGACCTCGCCGAGGCGAAGAAGTCCGGCGTCCTCCGCGGCGGCCGCTCGCACCAGATCGCCGACGCCGCCAAGGCCCTCTCCGAGGGTGCCAACGCTGCCGCCGAGGGCAAAGAAGAGCCACCAGACGTAGGCCGCTCTCTGGCCCAGCTGTTCAGCGCCTGACCGAAGCCCGCTTCGTCGCCAACACCCGCCGCGGCACGCTACCCTCGCCCCTCCGGGGCGGTAGCTCAGTTGGTTAGAGCAGCGGACTCATAATCCGTCGGTCGAAGGTTCGAGTCCTTCCCGCCCCACTTGTCCAGGCTATCTGTTGCCTTGCGATCTGACGAGGCAGTTGCATTGGCCGTGGGCTAGCGTGGGCAATATGGATCCTTCACTGATTGATTGGTCCCCGGCAGCGCCGCTTGCGGTCCTCGGTTTGGGCACGGAGTTGAGCGCTGTCGTAGTCGCAGCTCTTACGGCTCTGGTGACGACGTTGGTCGCTGCGCCGGTTCGCTTGCTGGTAGAGCAGCGCCTCCAGCGATCACAGGTCGAAATCGAGTATGAGCATGAGCAGCGCAAGGCGCTTCGGGCCAAGATCGGTACCTACCACGGTCGCCTATTGGAGGCTGCCCTTGACCTGAACTACCGCCTGGTCAACATCAACGCCAATTGGGAAGCCGGGTGGCTAAATGTGGGTGGCGGATATCGGATGCCACCACCCGCGCAGCATTACCTCCGGACCACTGCGTTTCGCTTCATCCGTTTGGCTGGACTTGCGAATCGATTTGAGCGAGAGGCAATAGTGGTAGATGCGCGTATTGCTGACGGGACCGATCAGGCCTTTGTCCGATATCCAAAGGCGTTTCGCTGGGTGATGACCGATGCTGCTCTCTTCACCGGGCTCGATTACGACGTATCGAACTCGGGTGATCATTTCTTTACCGATCAGCTGCGGCAGATGTGCTCGCTGGCGTGGGGGTCAGTAGACGAACTTGAGTTTGCTCAGTTCGAGGAGCTGATCATTGGCGATGAAGGGTTGGATGAGTTGTTGGGGTTCTTCGATGGGATCCAACCCACCACGCTGCGTTGGGATCGTCTGATATCGCTCCAGTTGTTGCTCATGGCCTACATCAATACTTTTGGCTATGACTACCAGAGGTCCGACCAAGCCTGGTTTGATCGTGTTGTGGGCCAAATTAGGCACGACGAGGTTGTGGATGCATTGCGCGTCTGGGTCGCGAAGCTCGGCCTTGGTGGGGATCGAGGCACGAAGGAACTGCTCGTAGCTCTAGCGCGCCGTTTGACCTCTGAGGAGATCGGCTAGTGCGGCGGGTACACCAATCGCAACAAGCGCGTATCGCCTTCCGGGATCGAGTCCAGGTTTTCGCGACTGCAATGCTTTACACGCATCGTGCTGAATCGTGTAATCTGGTCAGATGGCCGTCCCCGCTAGGCGGATCAACGTGACGCTCGACGACGAGCATGCGCACAAGCTCGCGAGCCTTGCCGAGCGGACTCATGTTCAGGAGGGAACGCTGGCCCGTTCGCTCCTGTCAACGGCACTCGACGACGCGGATCCCAATGCTGCGCGCATTACCGAAGTCCTCGATGCGATACCCGGTGCCTGGGAGCGGACGCAGGAGGGACTGGCCCAGGCGGCCCGCGGCGAGGGAACCTCGCTCGACGAGCTGACCTGAGTGGCACAGGTCATCGTCACCCCGCGGGCGCGGCGGGACGTGGAGGAGGCCATTTCGGTTCTCGCTCTTCCTGGCGATACCTGGAGCCGTGTCGCTCAGTCATTGAGGGTTCTCGAAACCTTCCCGCTTGCCGGTGCGGAGCTGGCTGGTCGGTGGGCACCAGCTCGGTTCGTGCTCGGACCCTGGTCGTGGATGATCCTGCTCTATCACTACGAGGAGTCATCCGACCAGGTCTTTGTGGCCGCGATGCACGACGCACGATCCGCAACTTCAGCCACAGCGACCGGCCGATGAAAACTTGGTCCCGAAATTGGTCCCCGACTCCACCGAACTCAGCCGAACTCCTTGGACTTAATTCGCTCTGTCAGGCCAGATTTGGCTCCATAAACGGCTTCCGGCCCGACTCATAATCCGTCGGTCGAAGGTTCGAGTCCTTTCCCGCCCCACTTAGACCCATGCCTACAGGTAGCGGCGATACCCCGGGCTGACTCCGCGCGCGTGGCGACCGTGGGCCCGCCGGCCGACGAGATGTGGCCGAAAGACTATGTCGTCGAATGGAGTCGAACAAATTTCAGGACTCCCCGACTAGCCTGTCCATCCCCGGGCTTTCCGCTCATCCCAGGAGCGAACACACTCGCCAAAGGAGGAACGATGAAATACATGCTGCTGATTCATCAAGGAGCTACCCCGACGCCGCCGTCGGATGAGTGGGAGCGGCTTTCGGAGGAGGAGCAGAAGGCGATCTACGGCGCGTACCGGGCGATCAACGAGACCCCCGGTGTCAGCCCCGGCGTCCAGCTGCAGCCCCCCGAGAGGGCAACGACCGTGCGGGTGGAGGACGGCGAGACGCTGGTCGCCGACGGCCCGTTCGTCGAGACCAAGGAGGCACTCAGCGGCTACCTCTTCTTCGAAGCCGCCGACCTCGACGCCGCGATCGAGCTGGCCTCGCGGATTCCGGCGGCCCGCCTGGGGGGCGCGATCGAAGTGCGCCCGGTGGTGGAGCGCTGATCGAGCGGATCTTTCCAGGTCAACCGGGGTGCTCGCGTACCTCCTCGAGAGTCACTCCGCCGCCAACTTCGACCCGGCCATCGGTGGCCGGCTGTGCGAGCAGGACCGAGCCGTGGCCCTGGTGGATCGTGACCGGACGGGCTAGCTGGGCGCAGAGGGCCAGAGCGGCGGAGCCGGTTGCCTCGTCCTCGACGATGCCGGCTTCGGGGACGAAGGCGCGGGCGCGGATCGTCCCCGCCGCCTCGTCGATCCAGGCCCAGGCATAGGTGTTGGCGCTCAGGCCCGATGCGGTTATGTCCTTTACCTCGGCCGGCGAATCGAGCCGGCGGTACTCGAATGGAGGTGCCCACTCGGGCCGGGCCGCGATGAAAGTCTCCCCGTTCGCGTACCGCACCTTGACCTCTCCCGCCGGCGTTCGCAGCGACTCCACCGGCGTGCCTTCCCTCGCCAGCAGCCAGGCGGTGCCGACGGTTGGGTGGCCGGCGAAGGGAAGCTCTACCTCGGGGGTGTAGATGCGCATACGCTCGGGCCCGCCGCCGACGAACACCGTCTCGCTGAAGCCGATCTCTGCCGCAACGCACTGCCGTTGGGACTCTGGCACCTCGTCACCCTCGAGGAAGACGCCAAGCGGGTTGCCCCACTCGCGGTCCTCGTTGACGAAGACGCGGAGGACGTGCAGGGTCGGCACCCGGTCGATCTTAAGCCGGGTGGTCATCACGCCGCTTGGATGCGAAGATCGGCGCGCTTCGTGTCGGTAACCAACGAGAGGAGTCGACGTGTCAGAGGACGGTTTGAAGCAGAAGCGGGGGCGGCGTGCTCCGGCGCTCCTGGTTGCGCTCTCGATCGGGGTCGCCGGGGTTGCCTGGGCCGGTTGTGGGGGTGGCAGCAACGACAGCACCAGCGAAGCTCAGGAACGGATCGAAAAGGGAGCCGAAGAAGCGAAGCAGGGGATCGAGAAGGCGAAGGAAGAAGTCAAGCAGGGCTTCGAAAAGGCGGAAAAGGAAGCCAAGCAGGGCGTGAACAAAGGCTCCGAAGAAGCGCAGAAGGGAATCGAAAAAGGCAAGGAAGAAGCGCAGAAGGGAATCGAAAAGGGCAAGAGGGAAGCCGAAAAGGGGATCGAAGAAGCCGAAAATTACGGGCAGAGCTACTCGCCCTAAGCCCGCGCCGCGGCCGGGGCCGCCTCTTCCGCGAGGTCCAGGGCGAGAGCCTCGACGACGCGCGGGTCGAACTGGGTGCCGGAGTTGCGGCGCAGCTCGGCCAGCGCCTCGCTGGGGCTGACCGGCTCCCGGTAGGGGCGCCGCTCGGTCATCGCCGCGAAGGCGAGCGAGACGGCGATCACGCGCGCCCCCAGCGGGATCGTCTCGCCGGCGAGCCCGTCCGGGTAGCCGCTGCCGTCGAAGTGCTCGGCGCTGGAGCGCACCAGGCGGGCGACGCTCGTGAGGCCCGGCGCGGCGGCGACGATCTTCTCGCCCTCGGCCGTATGGCTGCGCACCATCGCCCGCTCGACCTCGTCAAGGACCTCCTTGTCGAGCACCGACTCCGGCACCGCGAGCATCCCGACGTCCTGCAGCTCGGCGGCCAGGGCGACGTCGTCGATCGCCTCGCGGCTCATCCCGAGGCGGCGTCCCAGGGCGATCGCGCGATAGGCGACGACGCGCAGGTGGTCGCGCAGACCCGGGCGCCTGGCGCTCAGCGCCGCGATCAGCACGGCATGGGCCTGCCGCCTCGCCGAATGATGCTGCCGCTGCTTGTGCGCTGCAAGTCGCTGGCCGGCGATTCGCAGGGCGAGTCCGGCGTCCTGGGCCTCGTCCGGAATCGCCACCTCGCCGTAGGCGCTGGCCACAGAGAGGTGGCTCTCATCGCCCTGCAGGGAGGCCGTCGCCGCCAGCACAATCTCGCCGAGCTCGCAGCTGCTGGCCGGTGCCAGAGCGGCGAAGCGGTAGCCATCGCTGCGATAGGCGGTGCCGCCGAGAGGTTCCACCGCGGCAACGAGGTTGAGCGCGAAGCGCCGCAGCAGGGCGTCGCGGGCGGCAAAGCCGAAGCGGTCGTTGTAGGCCTGAAGGCCGTCGAGCTCGAAGAGGACCAGCACGTGGCCATCCGACGGGTCCACCGTCGCCGACGCGATGTCGGCCTCCAGTTTGTCCCTGTTCTCCAAGCCGGGTATCTGATCGTTGCGGGCGCTCTCCTCATGCCGCTTGAGAACGGTCGACTGCTTGCGCAGCGTGTCTATGGTCCGCACGAAGACGGCGACGATGAGGCCAAGCGTCAGCCAGAAGACGAGCGCAGGCACGCGCTGGCTGAGGTGGTCGTAGATGAGCAGCGCGATCGCTACCACCGCGAAAATGGACGGGCCTATTGCCGATCTCCAGCCAAGCGCTCGCACGAATTCGTTAATCGGCAGATTGGCTGTTTTTCGTAAGCCGCCCGGACAATTGGCCTACCCTTGCCAAATGTCCGATGGCCCCGAGCCGGACGAGTTCGAATCGCTGGTTGCCGACGCGATCGACGCGCTTCCGGGCGAATTCCAGAAGGTCCTCGCGAAGGTCGCCGTGATCGTCTCCAACCGTGGCTCCGAAGTCCACGCTTACGGTCATTACTTCGGCGACGGCGTCGCGCGGGATCGCTATGAGGACCGCATCGTCATCTACCGCGACACGCTGGAGCGCGACTTCGGGCACGACCGCGAGCTGCTCGCCAAACAGGTGGAGCGCACGCTGCGCCATGAGCTGGCACACCACCTAGGCTGGAACGAGCGGGGAGTGGGAGGACTGGGGCTTTAGCGGACCAGGCAATTCCGGGTCAGCGTGGTGACGATCCGCTTGCCATCGGCGAAGCTGAAGGTGCCACGGGTGAAGGAGAAAATTGCTCCCGGGAAGCCGGACGGGGCGGCACAGCGGGCGCTCAAAAAGCTGTACGGCCTTCCGCGGTAGCGATACTGGCGACTGAAGACAAGCGAGATGTCGGTGACATATCCGACGTCCGAGGCGAGGCGCGGAATCCTGGTTGAGAGCACCGTCCCGAATTTGCCGCGTTTCGGGTGTCGGATCGTGAAGGTGAGCACCACGGTGACCTCGACGGGATTCGAGCCGTGGATGTGCAGCAGAATCGCCGGCCGTCCATGTGCCCGGCCGTTGAAGGCGAGCACCCGTCCACTCACGGGGAACGGCGCCCGGTTGGGGAACTCGACCTTGGCCCCGAAATCCCCGTGGCCGACCAGGGCCGGGCGGCAGCGCGCGAGGGCACGCTGGGAATCGGTCGCCTCGAGCAGGCCGGGATGGCAGGTCGGCAGGCCCTTGGTGGAGAGCGTGCCATAGCGATTGACCGCGAACGAGATGCTCCGAAGTTGCGGCGGGCGCGTGCCGTCGGCGGTTTTGATCGAGCCGTTTAGGCTGACCTTCACCGGCACGTCGCGGTCGCGCGGCAGGGAGCGAGGCGTAAAGCCCCCGCCGAAGCTGACGAACAAGCCGCCCTCGCCGGAGATCTCCCCGCGGGCGACCGTGGCGCCGAGTAGCGCCGCAGCACAGAGCACCGCTATGAGGGTTAGTCGCTTCATCCGATCCCAGAGAAAGTCTATTCCGGTACCCGGGCCGGCCCGGGGGACTTCGGTTAAGCGTGACTGCGTGCCGGGCTAGAGTCCGGGCATGGTGCCGAGCGACCGTTGGATCGATCTGTCTGGCGGCGATGTGTTCGCGGGTTACCGAATCGAGCAGACCCTTGGACGCGGGGGAATGGGCGTCCTCTACCTAGCGCTCGAGCCGGGGCTCGAGCGACGCGTCGCGCTGAAGCTGATCGCGCCCGAGGCCGCCGCCGACGAGGTCTTCGCCCGGCGCTTCGCGGAGGAGTCGAAGATCGCCGCCTCGATCGAGCATCCCAACGTGGTGCCGATCTATGCCGCGGGTGAAGAGAACGGCGTTCCCTTCATCGCGATGCGATATGTCTCGGGCTCGGACCTCGGCAAGCGGCTCGGTCGCGAGGGACGGCTCGAGCCGGCAGCGGCGACGGCGCTGATCGCCCAGGTCGGCAACGGCCTCGACGCGATCCATGCCGCCGGCCTGGTCCACCGAGACGTGAAGCCGGCCAACGTGCTGCTCGGTGGCGGGGGTGGCGAGGACCACGCGTACATCACCGATTTCGGCGTCGCCCGCAACGTTTCCACCGAGTCAGGGCTGACCCAGACCGGACGCTTCGTGGGCACCCTGGACTACGTCGCTCCCGAGCAGATCTCCGGCGCGACGGTCGACGCGCGCGCCGATGTCTATGCGCTGGGCTGCCTGCTGTTCAAGCTTTTGACCGCCGAGGTCCCCTTCCCGAAGGATGGCGAGGCCGCGCGCCTCTACGCGCACCTCAACGATCCCCCGCCGGCGCCCTCTCTGTATGCGACCGAGGTGCCGATGGCCCTCGACGACGTCGTGATCCGGGCGATGTCGAAGACGCCCGATGACCGTTACCCGTCGGCTGGAGACCTCGGCCGGGCGGCCGTGGCAGCGCTCAGCGGCTCGCGTCCCGACCTGCCCGAGCGCACGGTCGCCACCGGCGCGGCGGCGACGCGGATCGCGGAGACGATTGCGGAGGCCGCTCCCACTCGGCGCCTCGACCCGGGAGAGAAGCAAGGCGACGGTGGAAAACGCCGCCGCGCGGGGCTGGCGCTCGGCGGTGGCCTGGCAGCGGTCGCGGCGATCGTCGCCGCGGTGCTGGCGCTCGGCGGCGGCGGAGGCGGCGATGGAGGCGCGGGCACGACGGCGAGCAAGGGCGGCGCGTCGAAGCCCAAGGACAAGCCCAAACCGGCCTTGTCCGAGCCGCAGCTGATCGCCAAGGCGGACGGAATCTGTGCCGACAGCCAGAGATCCTTCGAAGAAGCCGGGGCTGAATTCCCCGAAGCGAAGACCGAGGAAGCTCCCGATGTCGCCTACTCCGAAACTCTGGTCGGCATCTCCACGCCCGCTGTCAAGCGCTTCAAGGCGCTCGAACCCCCGCCGAGCGTTCGCCAGCCATATGAGGAGTATGTGCGGGCACAGCAGCGTGTCCACAGGTACGACGTACAGGCGCTGCGCGCTGCCCGCGCCGAACACACCGGCGAATACCTGGCCTCCCGCGAACGCCGCGACAACGAGCAGCGCGAACGCTACGAACTTGCGCGGAGGATTGGCCTGAAGACCTGCAGTGCCAGTCCCGGATAGAGGTTCAAGCGCCCACCTGGGGCCGTGGCGTCATGCCCCGATCGCCTTGATCACGAGGCGCTTGCGTCGCCGGCCGTCGAACTCGCAGTAGAAGACCTGCTGCCAGGGGCCGAGGTCGAGGCGGCCGGCGGTCACCGGGAGGATCGCCTGCTGGTGGACCAGCAGGTTCTTCAAGTGGGCGTCGCCGTTGTCCTCGCCACCGCGGTGATGGCGGTAGTCACCACCCTCGGGCAGCAGCTCGGCCGCGACCTCGTTGGCCGGTGCCTTCCAGCTGGGTGGCGCGACCTTGTCCAGCCATTCCATCACGTCCTCGTGCAGGCCGGGCTCGTCGTCGTTGACCCAGACGCCCGCGGTGATGTGCATCGCCGAGACCAACACCATCCCCTCCGAGATCCCCGCCTCGTCGACGGCGGCCTGGACGTCCTCGGTGATGCGGATCAGCTCGCGGCGCTCGCTGGTCTCGAAGGTCATGTACGCGGTGTGCGACTTCATCGGTCTCCTCCTTTGTCTGCTCCGGGGTGCGTCACCCGCTCGGCGCGGTGGCGAACCTCTTCGACCGTCTCGCGGGTAGCGGCGCGTGCCTCCTCGGTTGCTGCCGCTACTCCCTCGCTCGGCTTGCCGCCGACCATGTCGCGGAAGGCGTTCTTGAGGCGCTCGGTGCGCCGGTCGGGCGGGAAGCGTTGTTCCGCTTTCGCCTGTTTGACCGGGCGGCGCTCGCCGTAGCGGCGGCGGGCCCAGGCGGAACCGGGCTTGCCGATTCGCGCCGCGCCGTAGAGCGCGATCGGGAAGACGAAGAAGCCAACCGTGCCGTGCAGGACCCGCTGCTTGGCGAAACAGGTCGCGACCAGCGCGAAGACCCCCGCAGCGCCGGCGATGCTGGCCAGCGTCTCTTCGAGCGAGCCGGTTTCGAAGCTGAACGGGCTGAAGCCGAGCAGCACGAGCATCATTCCCGCTGCGGCGATCACCGTCGCGTCGATCGAGGCGCGCCCCTCCTCCGCCCAGTAGACGTCGTCCAGGTACACCCAGAGCGCGAACTCGTCGATCGTCAGCCCAGCCCCGACGCCGAACAGGAAGGCGCAGATTTCCGCGTATGGGCTCTCTCCCAGCGCCGCGATCCCGAGCGCGCCGGAGATCATCATCGTGACGATCCCGAAGACGAGATGGTGCAGGTGGACGCCGCTCTCGCTGACCACGCTGCCCGGCCACCAGGGCACCCGCGGGCTGCGCATCAGGCGGGTGCTCATGCGGATGAAGGCGAACGAGAGGATGAAGCCGACGAGGACCAGGAAGAGGCCCTGTTTTTCGTCGGCGAGGATCTGGTCGTTCCAGAAGTCGCTGAGGATCGACGCCGTGATCATCGCTGGGACGGAGCCGAGTGTAGACGCGGGCTCGCCCCATCCCTCGCCGCGATCAGGTCGAGCGCGAGCAGGACGGCGGCGACCGCGTAGAAGGGCGTCAGCAGGATGTTGGTGGCGGTATCGGCGAGCCACTCGGCGATCAGCGAATCGTCCAGCAGAAAATGGCTCAGGTGAGTCGCAAGGTTGGTCGCCACGTCGCTGAAGATCTCGATCGGCACCAGGATCGCCAGTACAAGCCAGAAATGACCGCGCACCAGTCGATAGCTGCGGGCCAGAGCGGCGCGGACCCCGCGATGCTCGATCTCCACGACCGGGGCGGCGAGACCGAGGTAGACGAAGACGAGGATTCCGGGGATGACGAAGGCCACGGTGCCGAGCGCGACCAACACGCCGAAGATCAGATCGACCGCGATCAGCGCCCAGTAGTCGATCGTCCGCGCGACCTCCAGCAGTGAGGGAGGCTCGCCATCGTGAGGGTGGGTCAGCGCTATCGCCACCGCGCCGGTGTAGAAGATCTCGCCAAGCAGGCCGGTAATCACCAGCAAGAGGAGGGCCAGCACCGCGCCGAAGATCTCCAGCCCACTGCCGAGGTCCAGCGCGGTCGCCTCGACGTGTACCGGGATCGCGTGGATCAGTCCCAGCGGCACGAAGACGACAAGGGCGAGCGGCAGCAGCGTGCGCGCCCAGGCGAAGTAGGTGTGCCAGATCCGCGCGTAGAGCGAGAAGAGAGTCATCCCGCCGACGAGACTGCATTTACGCCCGCCATGCGGCGGTAAATACAGATTCGATTCATCGGCGCCGCCGGCCGGAGGGGTGCCGGCCGCGCTCCTCCAGCTTCGACCGCGAGGATCGTGCGGCGGGCACCCGCTTCACATCGCGCAGATCGGGCACCAGCAGTTCTTCGGCGCACTGCCTGTGCCAGTGGTGATGTTCGGTGCCGCCCAGGCGCAGCACGTACTGGACCACGGTGTGCTCGGTGCCGATCGGGATGTCGCCGTGACACCCCGGACAGCGGTAGAGCTTCTGACCGAAGCTGCGGATCAGCCAGACCTCGTTGCCTTCCTCGTCGTAGCCGCGCAGGCTCCAGCGTTTGCTGGGAAGGCCGGCGCTCTCGCTCATCGCCTCGAGAGCCAGGCGAAGCCGGCGGCCATCGCCAGATTCGATACCCCGGCGAGGCGAAGGCCCAGCTTTGCCCCCGGCCGGCTCACGGCCGGCGACTCCGCCCAAAGCGCGTCGGTTGCGAGCTCGGTGCCGCGCAGCCAGGCCAGCGCCCACCAGTCGCGCTGCTCGCCGCGAGTCGCGGCGAGCGCGTGCGCCGCGGCGAAGGTGAGCCAGATCGGACCGCAACGGCGAAATAGGTGTGCGGCGTCCGGAGAGGGGTGGTCGTGGCCCAGCACCCGCAGGGTCGCCTCGGGTGCGGCGATCGCCGCCGATCCGAGGACCAGGTCGAAAGCGATCATGTTGCGATTGGTGAGGCGAAGCGCCTGCTCTAGCGTCATCTATGGGCTCCATCCAACCAGATCGGAAGGGAAAGCATGCGAACCGGCGAATTGGACCGCCGTGACCAAGACCGCAACCAAACCCCCCCAGCTCAAGAGCCTTTCCGAGTACATCCAAGAGCGCTTCGAAGAGTTCTCGCGCTCGCAAAAAGACGTCGCCCGCTACATCGTCGACCATCTCGACGAGGCAGCCTTCCTCACCGCCGAGGAGCTGGCCAGGAGAGCGAGCACCTCCTCATCGACGGTGGTGCGCTTCTCCCAGGCCCTCGGCTTCGAGGGCTACCCGGAGCTGCAACAGGCGGCGATCGAGGAGTACCGCAGCGCCACGGTGTCCGGCAGCACCTCGGCCGGCGGCGCGGCTCTCTTCTCCTTCGACCATTCCGAGCTGGAGGGCTCGCTCGGCGCCGACTACTCGAACCTCGAGGAAACCGCGCGAAACCTCACCCGCGAGCAGGTCGACGGCGCCGTCGCGGCGCTGGCCGAAGCCCAGCGGGTCGTGATCGTCGGCGTCGACCAGATGGCCTTCTTCGCCAGCTACCTGCGGCACATCCTCAGCCTGCTCGACATCCGCGCCGAAATCGTCGCCAGTACCGGCGGCGAGTCGCTGCAGCGACTGGGACGGATCGACGAGGAGACCCTGGTCATCGTCCTTTCCTGCGGCCGCGCCCACCCGCTGCTGCTGCGGGCGATGAAGCTCGCCCTGCACCGGCGCGCCCGCACGCTGGCGATCTCCGACGCCTCGATGTCGGAGGTCGGCGAGCATGCCGAGCAGACTCTCTACTTCTCGTCCAACAGCCCCTCCTTCGCCCGCTCCAACACTGCCCTCATGGCACTGGTCCAGGGCCTCGCTCACGGGCTCTATGCTCGCGACGAAGCCGCGCACAAAGATCGCATCCGCGCCTACAAACTGAAGTAGGACGGTGGCCCTCAGCCGCGGGTCCTGTCGTCGGAGGTGGGGTGCCTCCTTGCCCTACGCGCTGCTCCGGGCAGAGGGACATACCAGCTGAGGAGTTCGAAGCCTCGCCCTCCGCAGCCTTCGGGCGGCGGAGGCACCCCACCTCCGACGCCACCCACGGGAGAGGAGCTCGAAGCTGACGTCTCTCGCGGCGGGTGGCGCCGATCTGGGGGACCACCCCGAGGAAGCTTTAGCTACCGCAGGGGTGGTGGCACCAGATCGGTGACAGGACCCGCCGCGCCAGCGACGTAGTATTCGGCCCATGGCTGAGAGAGCGACGTTTCGGGTTAAGACCGGTCTCGCTGAGATGTTGAAGGGCGGGGTGATCATGGATGTGGTCACGCCCGAGCAGGCGCGGATCGCCGAGGCGGCTGGGGCCTGTGCGGTGATGGCGCTGGAGCGCGTTCCCGCCGACATCCGCCGCGACGGCGGCGTCGCCCGCATGTCCGACCCGGCGATGATCAAGGGGATCCAGGAGGCGGTGACGATCCCGGTGATGGCCAAGGCCCGGATCGGCCACTTCGCCGAGGCCCAGGTCCTGCAGGCGCTCGAGGTCGACTACATCGACGAGTCGGAGGTGCTGACGCCGGCCGACGAGCGCTACCACATCGACAAGCTCGCATTCGAGGTGCCGTTCGTCTGCGGCGCCACCAATCTCGGCGAGGCGCTGCGGCGCGTCGGCGAGGGCGCGGCGATGATCCGCTCCAAGGGCGAGGCGGGCACCGGCAACGTGGTCGAGGCGGTGCGGCACATGCGCGAGATCGTCGCCGGCATCAAACGTCTGGCGCAGCTCGGGCCAGAGGAGATGGCGGGCGCGGCCAAGGAGCACCGGGCGCCGCTCGAAGTCGTCCGCGAGGTGGCCGGTAAGGGACGCCTGCCGGTGCCGCTGTTCTGCGCCGGTGGGATCGCCACCCCGGCGGACGCGGCGCTGATGATGCAGCTCGGCGCCGAGGGCAACTTCGTCGGCTCGGGCATCTTCAAGAGCGCCGACCCGGAGCGCCGCGCCCGGGCGATCGTCGAGGCCACCACGCATTTCAACGACGCTGAGCGTGTGACCGCGGCGTCGATCGGGCTCGGCGAGGCGATGCCCGGCCTGGAGATCGCAGAGCTGGCCGCCGCCGATGCGCTCCTGCAGGACCGCGGTGCCTGAGGACTCTGGGCTGCGCGTCGGCGTCCTCGCGATCCAGGGCGGCTTCGACGCGCATCTGGCGATGCTGCGCGAGCTGGGGGCCGAGGCGAGCGAGGTCCGCGTCCCAGCCGACCTGGAGGAGCTCGACGGCCTGGTGATCCCCGGCGGGGAGAGCACGACGATCGTCAAGGGGATCGAGTCGGCGGGGCTTGAAAGGCCGATCCGATCCCACCACGAGGAGGGCAGGCCGGTGTTCGGCACCTGTGCCGGGATGATCGTCTGCGACGGCGCCCACCTCGGCCTGATCGACGCGATCGCGAGGCGCAACGCCTTCGGTCGCCAGCTGCAGAGCTTCGAGGCCGACCTCGAGGTGAAAGGGATCGGCGAAGAGCCGTTGCGGGCGGTGTTCATCCGCGCCCCCTGGGTCGAGAGTCAGGGGCCCGAGGTCGAGGTGCTTGCCTCCTATGAGGGGCACCCGGTGGCGATCCGGGAGCGGAGCGTGCTGGCCTGCGCCTTCCATCCTGAGCTGAGTGACGACTCCAGGCTGCACGCGCTGTTCATGGCAATGACGACCGGGGTGCGGCGGCGCGCCCACGAGGAGGCGGGGACGTGAGAGATCCGAGGGCTGAGCGATTGGCGAAGATCCTGGTCGGCTACTCGACCGCGGTGAAGGAGGGCGAGATCGTCTCGATCGACGGCGAGAGCGCCGCGAAGCCGCTCTTGCTGGCGGTCTACGAGGAGGTGCTGAAGGCCGGCGCCAATCCGATCCTCAACGTTTCCCTCGACGGCCAGGCGGCGGCCTATTACAAGCACGCCGGCGACGCCCAGCTCGACTGGGTCTCGCCGGTTTCCGAATGGCTACTCGACAACGCCGACGTGCGCATCGCGATCGGCGCCAGCACCAATACCCGCGAGCTCTCGGGGGTGCCGCCGCAGCGACAGACTCGCCGCCAGACCGCCACTGGCGAGCTCTTGGGAAGGGCGATGGAGCGCAGCGCCAAGGGGGAGTTCCGCTGGTGCTACACGCTCTACCCGACCAACGCCTACGCCTCGGAGGCAGAGATGAGCCTGGTCGATTACGAAGACTTCTACTACGGTGCCTGCCTCGCCGACGACGGTGACCCGCTGACCGCCTGGCAGCGGGCCTCGGCCGAGACGAAGCGGCTGGCGGAGTGGATCGAGGGCCACGAGGAGGTACGGGTCGTGGCGCCGGGGACCGACATCGCGCTCGGGATCGGCGGCCGCAAGTTCATCCCCTGCGACGGGCGCCACAACATGCCCGACGGCGAGTTCTTCACCGGCCCCGTCGAGGACTCGGTCGAGGGCGAGGTGACCTTCCACCTGCCGGCGACGATCGGCGGTCGCGAGGTCGCCGGGGTTCGGCTGCGCTTCGAGGCGGGCAAGGTCGTCGACGCGAGTGCCGAGCGTGGGGAGGAGTTCCTGATCCAGCTGCTGGACACCGACGCAGGCGCGCGCCGGCTGGGCGAGCTGGGGATCGGCACCAACTACGCGATCGACCGCGGCACCCGCGAGGTGCTGCTCGACGAGAAGGTGGGCGGAACCGTCCACATGGCGGTCGGGCGCAGCTACCCAGAGTCCGGCGGGGTCAACGAGTCCGCGGTCCACACCGACCTGGTCTGCGACCTGCGGCTCGGCGGCAAGATCGTCGTCGACGGCGAGGATTTCCAGGTCGACGGCAAGTTCGTCGTCTGATTCCTACGCATTGGGGATGGGGGACCCCGCGAGCAAGAAGAACCAGGCGACGAAGACCACCCCCGCGAGCAGCACCGATCCCATCAATACCGCCTCGACCACGGTGGTGGCGCCGGGGGCGCCGCCCGTGTCACGCACGCTTTTCAGCCAGCTCGGTCGCATCGGGGCCAGCCGATTGGTGCCGGTGATCCACACGTAGAGGGCGTTGAGGCGGCCGAGCAGCCAGGCGTCGAGCACGATCGTGACGACGATCCCGATCCCGACGACCGCGTAGGGGCCCCCGGACGGGAACTGGGTCTGGGAGACCTTCGACCCGATGTAGATCCAGCCAAGCGGGATCGCCGTCCACAGCGCCAGGGCCGCGAGCAGCATCAGGACGAAGACGGCGCCCGCAGCGAGGCCCCTGACGGGGCTCATGCCATGCGGATGGGTGAAGGTTTCCTGGCGCATTCCCCGTCCTCATAGAATGGCAAACGATGTCTGGGCACTCGAAGTGGTCTTCGATCAAACACAAGAAGGGTGCTGCCGACGCAAAACGCGGCAAGCTCTTCACCAAGTTGGCGCGGGCGGTGACCGTCGCCGCCCGCGATGGCGGTGGCGATCCTGACGGCAACCCCGCGCTGGCCACGGCGGTACAGAAGGCGCGCGACGCCTCGATGCCCAAGGACAACATCCAGCGGGCGATCGACCGCGGCACCGGGGCGGGCTCCGACGCGGAGGCGATCCAGCAGGTCGTCTTCGAGGGCTACGGGCCCGGCGGTGCGGCGATCCTGGTCGAGGCGCTGACCGACAACCGCAACCGGACCAGCGCCGACGTGCGCTTCGCCTTCAGCAAGCACAACGGCAGCCTCGGCGAGCCGGGCTCGGTCGCCTGGATCTTCGAGAAACGCGGCGTGCTCGCGGTCGATGGGGCGCGCTATGGCGAGGACGACCTGATCGCGGCGATCGACGCCGGCGCCGAGGACGTGCGCGAGGAGGGCGACCTGCTGAGGGTGCTCTGCGAGCCGGCGAGCCTGAGCGCCGTGCGCGAGGCGCTCGAGGCGGGCGGGGTCGAGATCGCCTCGGCGGAGGTGGCGATGGAGCCGAAGAGCACGGTCGAGGTCAAGGGCAACGACGCCAAGTCGCTGCTGAGCTTGATCGAGGCGCTGGAAGAGCACGACGACGTCAACGAGGTCCACGCCAACTTTGACATCCCCGACGAGGTCCTGCAGCAGCTGGCCGCCTGAGGGCGCCTGACGCGGCGCTCTGGCTTGGTCAGACGACCTCAGGGAGGCATCCGAGTCCCTGTCCAGAATCAGTTCCCATGCAAGTCGTGATGGGGATCGACCCTGGCGCCGCAAACCTCGGATTCGGCATCGTGCGCGTCGAGGGAAGCCGCATGGTCGCGCTCGACGGCGGCGTCGTCGAGACCACGGCCGAGTTGCCGATGGAGCGCCGCCTGGAGCGGATTCACGGCTCCCTGGCCGAGCTGCTCGCTTGGCACGAGCCGAAGGCGATGGCGATCGAGGACGTCTTCTTCGGTAAGAACGTGCGCACGGCGATGGCCGTCGGCCAGGCCAGCGGGGTCGCGATGCTGGCCGCCGCCCAGGCCGGCGTGAGTTGCTTCGCCTACACGCCGCAGGCGATCAAGATGGCCGTCTGCGGCAGTGGCGCGGCGGGGAAGAAGCAGGTCCAGCGGATGGTCGGCACGCTGCTCAGCCTGCCCGAGCTTCCGACTCCCGACCACGCCGCCGACGCCCTGGCCGTAGCGATCTGTCACGGCGGCGGCGCCGCCCGCCGCGAGGCGGTCGAGCTGGCCGCTGCCGGCGGGCGGGCGGGCAGATGATCGCGGCGGTCCGCGGCGAGGTGATGGTGCGGCGCCCAGATCACGTCGTGATCGACGCCGGCGGGGTCGGCTACCGGCTCGCTGTCTCGGCCGAGACTCTGAAGGCGGTCCCCGCCACCGGCCGCGAGGCTTTCCTGCACGCAGAGCTGGTTTCTCGCGAGGACTCGCTGGCGTTGTTCGGCTTCGCCTCCGAGGAGGAGCGCGACCTGTTCGGCCAGCTCGTCTCGGTCAGCGGGGTCGGGCCCAAAGTGGCGATCGCGGTTCTCTCCGGCGGCCCAGCGCGTGAGCTGCTGCGGGCAATCGCCGCCGGCGACGCGAAGCGCTTCCAGGCGGCGCCGGGGATCGGCAAGCGGACCGCGGAGCGGATCATCGTCGAGCTGCGCGAGAAGGTCGCGGGGGCGCTCGAGGAAGAGGTGGCGCTGGCCGGCGCCGAGGACGGCGACCCGCGCTCCCTCGCCCGCGACGGTCTCGTCAATCTCGGCTACGCGCCGCTGGAAGCGGAGCAGTTGCTCGACGGGATCGAAGGCGGCGACGCCGAGGAGCTGCTTGCGACGGCGCTGCGCAAGGCCGGGGCGGAGAGGAAGGCTGCATGAGCGAGAAGCGAATCCGCACGCCCGGCGTCGAGGAGGAGGAGCCTGAGGTCCGCATCCACGACGCGCGGGCCGACATCCCCGACGAGGACCTCGATCGCTCGCTGCGGCCGCCGAGCCTCTCCGACTTCGTCAACCAGGAGCAGGTAACCGATCAACTCAGCATCTTCATCGAGGCGGCGCGGCGCCGTGGCGAGCCGCTCGACCACGTCCTGCTCGCCGGCCCGCCTGGGCTCGGCAAGACTTCGCTCGCCCACATCGTCGCCGCCGAGATGGAGGTGCCCCTGGTCCAGACCGCAGGCCCGGCGCTGGAGCGCAAGGCCGATGTCGCCTCCTTCCTCACCGCGCTGGAGCCGGGCAGCGTCTTCTTCATCGACGAGATCCACCGGCTCGGTAGGGCGGTCGAGGAGACCCTCTACCCGGCGATGGAGGACGGCGAGCTGCCGGTCGTGCTCGGCCAGGGCGCCGGCGCCCGCACCGTGACCCTGCCGCTGCCGCCATTTACGCTGGTCGGCGCCACCACCCGAGCAGGCCTGCTGACGACCCCGTTGCGCGACCGCTTCGGCGTCTGCCACCGCCTCGAGCACTATGCCCCCGGGCACCTGGCGGAGATCGTCGAGCGCTCCGCCGGCATCCTCGAGGTTGAGATCGATGCCGAGGGAGCGCGGACGATCGCGGGCCGCTCGCGCGGGACGCCGCGGGTTGCCAACCGACTGCTGAAGAGGGTCCGCGACTTCGCCCAGGTGAAGGGCAGCGGCAGCGTCGACGCCGCCGTCGCCGCCGCGGGCCTGGAAATGCTCGAGGTAGACGCCGGCGGGCTGGACCGCAGCGACCGCAACCTGCTGGATACGGTCGCGACCAAGTTCGCCGGCGGCCCGGTCGGGCTCTCGACGCTGGCGGTCGCGATCGGCGAGGAGCAGGACACGATCGAGGACGTGCTCGAGCCGTACCTGCTCCAGCAGGGCATGCTGAAGCGCACCCCGCGGGGCAGGGTGCTGACCGAGCGGGCCTACGAGCATCTCGGGATCCCCACGCCCAAAGGAGCGAAAAGCCTGTTCTGAGTAACCTGGCGGGGATGCCTTTCTTCATCTGCCCCAACTGCGGGAACAGGGAGCTGAGCGCCGACCGTACAGCCGGCTTCAGCACGCGGCCCAAGGGCTGCTCAAAATGCGGCTTTGCCTTCGTTTTCGAGCTGCTCGACGACTACTACCCGGCCCCGAACGCGGCCTTCTTCGTCTGTGACCGACAGGCGCGGGTGATCGACGCCGGGCGGGGCAGCTTCGAGCTGACCGGGCTGACCGACGAGGACGTGATCGGCCGCCCGGTGCAGGAGGTGCTGGGCCTGCAGTGGATGCAGGCAGGCGACGGAGGCGATACCGCCGATGTAGATGGCAATGGCGTCGCCGACCCGATCGAGACCTCACTCGAGTGGGGGGTGCGCTCGCTCGGCAAGAAGGTCTCGGTGAACGCCGAGGGCGACCTGCCTGCCGAAGCTGTCGCCGACGTGTTCCCCGCCTACGACGATGACGGCGGTTTGCTGATCGTCTTGACTCCGAATGGCTAGGCGACGATGAAGCGCCGCAGAAACCTCTTCGTCCTGCTCTTCGTCCTCGCCCTGATCGTGCTTTCTACGCTGGTCATCGCGAGCAAGCCGACCCGGCTCGGCCTCGATCTCAAAGGCGGTGTCGAGCTGGTCTACCAGGGCACCCCGACCGGGCAGGTCAAGGAAGTCAGCGGATCTGACATCGAACGCTCGATCGAAATCATCCGCCAGCGGATCGACAAGCTCGGTGTCTCCGAGCCGGAGGTCTCCCGCCTCGGCACCACCGAGATCTCGGTCAGCCTGCCCGACGTCACCAACGCCCAGCGCGCGATCGACCAGGTCGGCACCACCGCCCAGCTTCAGTTCTACGACTGGGAGCCGAACCTGATCGGCCGCGAGAAGACGATCGGCGGCTTCCCTGGCCAGGAACCGCCCCCGCAAGCGATCGAAGAAGCGAACAAGGAATGGGCCGCTGCAGGACGCAGCACCTCCAAACGGGAAAACCAGCAGCTGATCTTCGCCGGCGCCTTTCCGAGCGCCTACGCCGCGGTCAGCCTCGCCGCCGAACAGAAGCCGGTCGCCGACTGCACGAGCTGCTCGACGACCAAACCGCGCTACTACCTCTTCGCGAACGACAGCACGCACAAGCTGATCTCCGGCCCCGAGTTCTCCGAAGAAGACCTGTTCATCTCCGCGACCGGCCGGAAACGGTCGCACAAAGGAGTCGTGAGGAAGGTCCCGGCGGGAACGATCGTCGTCTCCGAACTGCCCTCCGACTCCGGCGGCAAGGTGCTCGAGGACGGCGAGCCCGGCTGGTACGCGCTCAAGGACGACCCGGCCCTCTCCGGCACCGGCATCACCAACCCAAAGCAGGAAACCGACGAACTCGGCCAGCCGAACGTCACCTTCACCTTCACCGACGAGGGCCGCCAGGCCTTCCAGGACGTCACCCGCCGCATCGCCCAGCGTGGTCAGGCGCGGGCGATCGGGCCGGCATCCGGCCAACAGGCGGAACAGCTCTCCGGCCACTTCGCCGTCGTGCTCGACAACGAAGTAAAGACGCGCCCGATCATCGATTTCTCGCAGAACCCCGACGGGATCGACGGCCGCACCGGCGCCCAGATCTCCGGCGGCTTCACCAGCATCCAGGAAGCGCAGGATCTGGCGACCTTCCTGCAGATCGGCGCCCTGCCGATCAACCTGAAGCTGATCAGCCAGACGCAGGTCTCGGCGACGCTCGGCAGCCAGGCACTCGACGCCGGGATCAAGGCCGGGGTGGTCGGGCTCGCCCTGGTCGTCCTCTTCCTGCTGCTCTTCTACCGCTTCCTCGGCCTGATCGCGGTGGTCGCCCTAGGCGCCTACGGGGTGATCTTCTTCGCCCTGATCAAACTGATCCCGATCACCCTGACCCTGCCGGGGATCGCGGGGCTGGTCCTGACGATCGGGGTCGCGGCCGACTCCAACATCGTCATCTTCGAGCGGATCAAGGAGGAGGTGCGCGCCGGGCGCCCAATGGCGGCCGCGATCGCCGCCGGCTACCGCCGTGGCATCGCGACGATCGTCGACGCCAACGTCGTCACCCTGCTCACCGCCTTCATCCTCTTCGTCCTGGCGACGGCGGGCGTCAAGGGCTTCGCCTTCACGCTCGGCGTCGGCACGATCGTCTCGCTGCTGACCGCGGTCGTCTTCACCCAGGCGTTGCTGCTCAGCATGAGCCGCTCGCGACTGCTGCGCTCGCCCAGCGCATTGGGGGCGTCGCGACCGGGAGTGCGCTGGCACTTCGACTTCATGGGGGCGAGCCGCTGGTTCTTCTCGGTCTCAGGCATGATCCTGCTCGTCGGCGCCTTGGCCCTGGCCACCCAGCAGCTCAACTTCGGCATCGACTTCGAGTCGGGGACCCGGATCAAGGTGGCGCTGACCAAAGCGACCGACGAGGAAGGCGTCCGCGAAGCGCTCGACTCGGCAGGAATCGGCAGTGAGCAGGTCCAGCAGGTCTCCGATCCCGAACTCGGCGACAACGTCTTCCAGATCCAGACCCGTCAGCTGCAGCCGGACCGGGTCGACGTGGCCCAGAGGGCGCTCGAGTCCGAATTCGGCGTCGCGGAAAACGGCTTCGACAGCACCAGCGTCGGGCCGACGTTCGGCCAGCAGGTAGCCGACAGCGCGCTGAAGGCGCTGATCTTCTCGCTGCTGGTGATCTGCGCCTATGTCGCCTTCCGCTTCGATCCGAAGTTCGCCGTGCCGGTGCTGATCGCGATCTTCCACGACATCCTGATCACCGCGGGCGTCTACTCGCTGACCGGCCGGGAGGTGACGAGCGGAACGGTCGCCGCCTTCCTCACCATCTTGGGCTACTCGCTCTACGACACGATCATCGTCTTCGACCGCATTCGCGAGAACATGCCGCGGATGCCGCGTGCCGCCTTCTCGCAGATCGTCAATCGCTCGATGAGCGAGGTGCTGACCCGCTCGTTGGCAACCAGCTTCTCGACCCTGCTCGGGGTGGTCTCGTTGCTGATCTTCGGAGGGACCACGTTGAAAGACTTCGCTTTCGCAATGGGGGTCGGAATTCTCTCCGGGACGTACTCCTCGATCTTCATCGCCTCACCGGTGCTGACCGCCTGGAAGGAGCGCGAGCCGAACTACGCGCGGCGGCGCGAAAGGATCGCCGAGGCCGATGGCACGGTGCCTGCTTTCGCCGACGATGTCACGCTGGCGAAGCTCGGAGACGACGCCGAGACCGACGCTGAGATCGAGGAGATGATCGCCGCTCAGCAGGAACCACGGCCGAAGGCCGGGGCGGTCGCGACCGCCGAGCCGCCAAGTGAGGACGGAGCCGGCTCATCTTCCAACGGCGAGCCGCCCATCGCGGCCGACGCGGAGTCCGCGGCGCGGCGCGAGCGCAACGAGAAGCGCCGCGAGCGCCGCAAACAACGCCGCAAGCACGGGAGGAATCGCTAGATGACCGCCTCCACGACCACGCACACCTGGATGACGCGCGTGGCACTGCGCATCTCTGCGTCCTCGGACTTGCCTTTGCTACCAGCAAAGGCTGCGCCCTGCGTCCTTGATCTGCTTGGCCACTCGCGCCCCCAAGCGCACGTGGCCATGAAGGCGGTCATCTGATGGCCTTGCTCGTCTGGTTCACGATGGGAATCGCTCTCTGGCATTTCACGGTCTTCCTGCCCGACCGCTTCTGGCAGGGCATCGTCGGCGCCTTCCTCGGCTCGGTGATAGGGGCGATCGCCTTTGGCGGCGTCGTCGAGATCGCCTCCGGCCGCGGCCTCGGCAACACCGACATCGCCACGGCGCTGACCGCGATACCGGGCGTGGCGATCGGCCTCGCCGTGGTCTGGGCAATCGGCGTTCGCTCGGAACAAGCGGCCTGATTCCCACCTGAATCCGTCCCAGGCGATTCCTAGCCTGGCTGCGTGGCGGATGTAGCCAGCGCAGAGACGATCAAGGCATATAAGGCCGACCCTTACTCCTACGCGGAGGTGCGGGCGCTATCGGAGGAGCTCGGCCTCAGCGAGCCGGTCGCGATCACCCTCGTGCGGCGCGGCTACCGGACTCCGGAGTCTGCACGCGCCTTCCTCGACGCCGACGAGTCGCACCCGCCCGGTGCCTTCGAATCGATGGACGCCGTCGTCGAGACCGTGTCGACAGCGGTTCGCGGCAAGAGCCGGATCGCCGTCCATGGCGACTTCGACGTCGACGGCGTCTGCGCGACTGCGATCCTGGTCGGCGCTCTGCGCGAGCTGGGCGCCGCCTGCGACTGGCTGATCCCGGATCGGATCGCCGATGGCTATGGGCTCAGCGCCGCAAACGTCGAGCGGCTGGCTAGCCGCGGCACCGAGCTGCTGATCACCGTCGACTGCGGCATCACCGCGGTCGAGGAGGTTGCCCTGGCCCGCTCGCTGGGGATGGAGGTCGTCGTCACCGATCACCACCAGCCTGGGCCAGGGCTTCCCGACTGCCCGATTCTGCACCCGGCGGTCGACGGCTACCCCTTCGAGGAGCTTTGCGGGACGGCGGTGGCGTGGAAGCTCGCATGTGCCTTGAGAGCGTCGGGGGCAGGGTCCCCCGGCTCGCGTTCGCGAGGAGTTCCGGGGGACCCTGCCCCCGACGCTCTCGCCGACCTCGACCTGGTTGCCTTGGCCACCGTCGCCGATGTGGTGCCGCTCGTCGGTGAGAATCGGTCGTTGGTTCGGCGCGGTTTGGCGGAGGTGCGGCGGGCGCGGCGGCCCGGGATCCGAGCGCTGCTTGAGGCTGCGAAGTGCGAGCCGACTCAGCTTGACGAGGGGGACCTGGCGTTCCGGTTGGCGCCGCGGATCAATGCTGCCGGGCGCCTGTACCGAGCCGATGCAGGAGTCGAGCTGTTCCTCACTGACGACGAAGCGCGCGCGAATGAGATCGCTATCGAGTTGAGCCGTGCCAACAGCGAGCGGCGGGCGACGGAGCGGGAGGTCGATGCGGCTGCCGAGGCGGCCCGGCGCGAGCTCTCAGACGAGCTGCGCGAAGCGCCCGGGTTGGTCGTCGCCGGCGAAGGCTGGCACCCTGGCGTGATCGGAATCGTCGCTTCGCGGTTGGCCGAGCGCCACCACCGTCCGGTCGTCGTCATTTCGCTCGACCGTGAGGGGGGCGGGCGCGGCTCGGGCCGCAGCATTCCTGGCTTCGACCTGCTGGGCGGCCTGCAGGCTTGCGCGCAGCATCTGGAGAGCTTCGGTGGGCACCGGGCGGCGGCCGGGCTGGAGCTTCGGGCCGGGAACGTCGATGCCTTCCGGGCGGCATTCGCCGCCCACGCGGCTTCGGTGCTCGGTCCCGAGGATCTGCGGCGGACCGAGCGGATCGACGCGATGGTCGGCGGCGCCGACCTCGGGCTGGACCTCGCGGAGGAGCTGGAGCGGCTGGCGCCGTTCGGGATGGGGAACCCGGGCGTGCGGTTGCTCGTCCCCTCTGCCCGCGTGCGCGACGTGCGCGCGATGGGCGAAGGCAAGCACGCGCGGTTCAGCCTCCACAGCGGCTCCCACCGGGCGCGCGGGGTCTCTTTCGGCCGCTCGAAGCTGGGAGTGGGAGAGGACGACCCGGTCGACGCGGCGGTGCGGCTCGAGGTCAACCGCTGGAACGGCTCGGTCGAGCCCCGGGTGGTGTTGCGCGAGCTCTACCTGCGGGGGGTCGATGGCAGCGAAGCGGGGGCGAACGCCGGCCATGAGTGGTGGCAGCGCTTCGAGCGCGAGCTGGCTGCCGATCCCACTGCCTGGCCGCCGACGGGCCTAAAAGTCGACTCGGAGTCGACTTTTAGGCCCGTCGGCGGGAATGGGGGCGGGCGAACCGTGCTGCGGCCGCGCGGCTCGCCGGCCGCGGTGGTTGCCGAGCTGACGTCCTCTGGAGGCGGGGCTGTCCTGGTTGTTGTTGCCGACCGAGAGCGCCGGGTTGCGCTGGCCGGAGGCGGGGTAACCCTGGTCGACGGGAGCGTGCTCGAGGCCGACCTGGAGCTGGCTGGAGCTTTCAAGCACGTCGTCCTCGTCGACCCGCTGCAATTCGCCCATCTCGAGGCGCTCGCGACTCGCCCGACCGCCGAGGGCGGCTATGCGCACCTCGCCTGGGGCAACGCCGAGCACCGCTTCGCCCTCGCCATGCTCGACGAGCAGCTCGCCAGGCGGGAGGTCCTGATCGCGCTGTTCAGGGATCTGCGCGAGGCTGGCGAAGCGAGTGGCGCGAGCCTGATGGAAGCGCTGCGGGGCGGCGGCCCTCACCCGCGCAGCGCCGAGTCCGCGGCGCGCAGCTTCCGGGTCCTGGCCGAGCTGGGGCTCGTCCAGGGGTCGCCGGAAGGGGGTGACGGCAGCGTCGGGGTCGTATCCTCCGAGGGGACAGAACTGGAGCGCTCGGCCGCGTACCGCGCCTACGGCGCTCGCCACCAGGAGGGCCTGCAATACCTCGAACGACGCAAACAGCCCTAGAGCAACGGGAGCTCCTCGCCGACCTCTTCGCCGTGGTCGAGGAGTTCGACTCCGCGCCCGAGCTTGGCCGCGCGGCGGTTACCCACGCCTTCGACTTCGCCTGCGACCGCCACGCCGACCAGTTGCGCCGCTCCGGCGACGAGTTCATCACCCACCCGGTCGGGGTGGCTCAGATCTGTGCCGGGATGCGGCTCGACACCGAGACCCTCTGCGCGGCGCTCCTCCACGACACCGTCGAGGACACCAGCGCCAGCCTGGAGGAGATCCGCGACGAGTTCGGCGAGGAGATCGCCCAACTGGTCGACGGCGTCACCAAGCTGACCGGGATGACCTTCGAGAGCCGCGACGAGCGCCAGGCGGAGAACTACCGCAAGATGATGGTGGCGATGGCCACCGACGTCAGGGTGATCCTGATCAAGCTGGCCGACCGCCTCCACAACATGCGCACCCTGGGCGCGCTGCCGAAGCAGAAGCAGATGACGAAGTCGCGCGAGACGCTGGAGATCTATGCCCCGCTCGCCCACCGGCTGGGGATCCACGCGATCAAGTGGGAGCTGGAGGACCTCGCCTTCGCGACCCTGCACCCGCGCAAGTACAAGGAGATCAAGCAGCTGGTAGCCCAGCAGCGCGACGAGCGCGAGGTCTACGTCAACGAGGCGGGCGAGTTCCTCGGCGAGGAACTGAACGCGGTCGGGATCGCTGCCGAGATCTCCGGCCGTGCCAAGCACTTCTACTCGATCTACACGAAGATGACGAAGAAGGGGCGCGAGTTCAACGAGATCTTCGACCTGACCGCGATGCGGGTGATCGTCGGCTCGGTCAAGGACTGCTACGGGGCGATTGGTGTCATCCATTCGCTCTGGAAGCCGCTGCCGGGACGCTTCAAGGACTTCGTCGCAATGCCGAAGGCCAACATGTACCAGGCACTGCACACGACCGTGATCGGGCCGGAGGGCAAGCCGCTGGAGATCCAGATCCGCACCGGCGAGATGCACAAGCTCGCCGAGTACGGGATCGCTGCCCACGTCGCCTACAAGGAGGGCGGCGATGGCGATCCTAAGCGCGAGAAGATGACCTGGCTGCGACAACTGGTCGAGGCCGAGGGGGAGCAGGACCCGGCCGAGTTCCTCGAGTCGCTGAAGGTCGACCTGTTCGAGGATGAGGTCTTCGTCTTCACTCCGAGGGGCGAGGTCAAGAATCTCTCGGCGGGCTCGACCCCGCTCGACTTCGCCTATGCGGTCCACACCGACGTCGGCCACCGCTGCGTCGGCGCCAAGGTCAACGGCAGCATCGTGCCGTTGCACTACCAGCTGCGCTCCGGCGACATCGTCGAGGTGCTGACCGCGAAACAGAACCGCGGCCCCTCGCGCGACTGGCTGAAACTCGTGCGGACCAGCCGCGCCCGCAACAAGATCCGCGCTTTCTTCAAACAGGAACGGCGCGAGGACGCCGAGCAAAAGGGTCGCGACGCGCTCGAGGAAGCGCTGCGCACGCGCGGCCTGCCGATGCAGAAGCTGGTGTTGTCGCCGCTGCTCGCCCAGGTGATCCGTGAGATGGGCTTCCGCAAGGCGACCGAGTTCTACATCGCGCTGGGCCAGGGCAAGATCTCGACCAAGGCCGTGGCCAACAAGCTGATGCAGCGGCTGAAAGCCGGCGAGGCGGTCGAGGAGGAGGAGCCGCTCGGCTTCGAGGGCGCTCGCGAGGACAAGGCGCGGCGGACCAAGGACGCCTCCAACTACGGGATTCGGGTCAAGGGCGCGGACAACGTCGCCGTGCGGCTGGCCAAGTGCTGCCGCCCGGTGCCCGGCGACGCGATCGCCGGCTACGTCTCGCTCGGCCGCGGCATCACCATCCACCGCGCCGACTGCAAGAACGTGAAGGCGCTGATGAAGGCGCCGGAACGGTTCGTCGACGTCGGCTGGGACGGCGAGAACGAGTCCTCCTACCGGGTCGAGCTGCAGATAGACGCCTACGACCGCACCCGCCTGCTGGAGGACCTCTCCCGCACCTTCTCGGAGGCCGGCATCAACATCCTCGGGGCGAGCTGCATGACCAAGCACCCGATGGTGAAGAACCGCTTCGTGGTCGAGGTCGGCGACACCGAGCAGCTGAAGCAATGCATTTCCCGACTCCGTAACGTCGAGTCGGTCTTCGACGCCTACCGGATCACCCCGGCCGGCTAACCTGAGTCCCGATAGCCGGCTTGGCTCCTGGGCCTCAGGCAACCACGGTGAGGGCGCCTGGGGTCACGCTCAGCTCCAGGTGGGTCCTCTCGCCGAGGTAGTCGCCATCGACCTGGACCGGGAAGGGTCGGGTGACACCATCCTTGGTCGTCGAGATCGAGGCGATGGCGGCCGTTGCGACCCCTTCGAAGTGATCGATCTGGCGATGGCGGGCAGCGGGGCGCCTCTCGCTGAAGAGGCGCGGGATCAGGGTCGGCATGTCGCGCTGCGCGGCGCGCTTGAGGACGGCCAGCGAAAGCGCTCCGTCGTCGATCTCGACTCCCTCGCAAACCCGTACCGGGCGACTGGCGAAGTAGGTGAAGGGGTCGGAGTTCTGGGCCAGCGCGGTAACTCCCTCGGTCGCCTCCCCGTCGATCTCGACCCGCATCCGGACCGGGTTGACCATGTAGTCGCGGTAGAAGGCAGAGATCGCCGCCCAGCTGTAGTAGTAGGGCCCGGCGCGGGACTTGAGGCGAGGATGCGCATCGACTCGCTTGACCACGGTGGCGTCGATGCCCACTCCGCAGGAGAAGACGAAGTGACGCTCGCCTGCCCTGCCGAGATCGACCTTGCGCGGCGCCCACTCGTCAGCCACGGCAAGCAGGTGCTCGGTGGCGTCGACGACGTCGTTGGGGATGCCGAGGGTGCGGCAGACGACGTTGGTCGAGCCACCCGGTAGCACGGAGACGGGCACGTCGGTGCCGGCAAGGCCGTTGGCGATCTCGTTGAGCGTCCCGTCGCCGCCAAAGGCTACGACGATGTCGTAGCCGTGGTCGCGCACCTCACGACCGATCTCGGTGGCGTGATTCTGCGCCTCGGTGGCGACCGTCTCGACCTCGTAGCGGCCCTGCAGCGCGTAGACGACGAGGTTCTTAAGCCGGTCGGAGACAGTCGTCGCATAGGGGTTGACGATCAGCAGCATCTGTTTCTTGCCGGCGCGCCTACCCGGACGTCTCATAGCGAACCACCTCCCCGTCGTCGACTTCCCGAACCCGCCCTTCGTTGAGCAGCAGGTCGGCGTGGCCGATCACCTCTGAGAGGGTGAGGAAGGCCTGGGTGACGGCGACGTCGCCCCAGATTGCCTGGGCGATCTCGTAGCCCGTGCGCGGCCGCTCGGCGATCAGGCCGTAGATCTTCTCCTTGCGCCGCTCGTGCTTGGCGAGGCGGTCGTCGATCAGCCGGGCGTGGTCGACGATCGGCTCGCCATGCCCCGAGAGGACGATCTCGGCTGGCATCTCGCGGGTCTTCTTCATCGACTCGATGTAGGTGACGAGCGCCTGGGTGCGCTGCGAGGAGCCGTCGAGCGGCCGGGTGATCAGCGGGTTGGAGGAGATGTGCGCGATCAAGTGGTCGGCGGCGATCAGGACGCGCCGCCGTTCGTCCCAGAAGACGGTGTCGGAGGGGCTGTGCCCGGGACGGTGAAGCGTCCGCAGGGTGCGGTCGCGGAAGGCGATCTCCTCGCCGTCGGCGAGCGGCCGCGTCACCTCGGCCTTCGAGCCCCAGCCGCGGAAGCTGCGGGAGACGCTCTGCAGCGCGAAGGCAACCTCCTGCGGGATGCCGTTGCGCAGCATCAGCTCGACTGCAAAAGCGTCCTCGCGCTCGGCATCCTCGCCGAAGTTGGCCAGCCGCTCGGCCGCAAGGCCAAGCGCCGCGACCTCGGCGCCGGAGTGCTCGACGAGTATCTCGACCAGGCCGAGGTGGTCGATGTGCTGGTGGGTGAGGATGATCAGCTCCAGGTCGTCGATCGAGTGGCCATGCTGGGCGAGCTGGCTCTGCAGCTCGTCGAGCGCCTTGCCCGAGTTGGGGCCGGTGTCGATCAGGGTCAGCGGCTCGTCCTCGAGCAGGTAGCAGTTGACCCGTCCGACGGCGAAGGGGGTGGGAATGCGGAGGCGGTGGATGCCGGCGGCTTCTGCTTGCTGAAGCGCCTGCTCGGGGGTCAGGCTCACGCCCGTATCAACCCCAGGACCTCGTCCCGTTTCGCTTCCATGTGCTGGCGCGAGACGAGCGACTCGAGATTGAGGCGGAGCAGCGGCTCGGTGTTGGACGGGCGCACGTTGAAGTGCCACTTCGGGTAGTCGATCGAGATGCCGTCGAGCCGGGTCAGCTCGCCGTCCGAGTAGCGGTCGGCGATCTCCTCCATCTTCGCCTCCTGGTCGGCGACCTCGGAGTTGATCTCGCCGGAGATGAAGTAGCGGGAGCGGAACTCGGCCATCAGGTCCGCGAGCGAGCGCCCGTCCACGGAGAGCAGCTCGAGTACAAGCAGGGCGGGAATAGCGCCCGAGTCGGCGAACCAGAAGTCGCGGAAGTAGTAGTGACCGGAGACCTCGCCGCCGAACACCGCGCCCGTCTCCCGCATGCGGATCTTGAAGAAGGCGTGACCGACCCGCGAGAGGTCCGAGCGCCCGCCCTCTGCTGCTACGAGATCCGGCACCGCGCGGCTCGAGCGCGGGTCGTAGAGGATCGTCGCGCCCGGGTGCTTGGCGAGCGCCGCGCGGGCGAGTAGGGCGCAGATGAAGTCGCCGTCGCAAAAGGAGCCCCCGCCGTCGATGAAGAAGCAGCGGTCGGCATCGCCATCCCAGGCGATGCCGAGATCGGCGCCGGCGGAGCGCACCCTGTCTTCGATCAGCTTGCGGTTCTCTGGCAGAAGCGGGTTTGGCTCGTGGTCGGGGAACTCGCCGTCGGGCTCGAAGTACATCTCGTCGAGATCCAATCCCAGCTGCCCCAGGATCGGTCCCACCATCGGGCCCGCCATTCCGTTGCCGCCATCCACCACGACCTTCATCGGCTCGATGGCGGACCGGTCGATGAACGAGAGCGCGTGCTCGCGGTACGCGTCCCAGACGTCGACCTCCTCGAGGGAGCCACCGCCCGGGGCGGGGCCGAGCCCGGCTTCGATCTCGCGCCGCACGTCGCCGATTCCGGCATCGCCGGAGAGGGCGAGCGCCCCCTCGCGGATCAGCTTGACGCCGGTGTAAGCCTTCGGGTTGTGGGAGGCGGTGACCATCGCGCCGCCGTCCAGCTCGCGCGAGCCGACCAGGTGGTAGAGCATCTCGGTGGCAACCATGCCGGCGTCGAGCACGGTTGCGCCCTCGAAGATCAGGCCGTCGCGCAGATTCGCCGCCATCGCCGGCGCGGTCAGCCTCATGTCACGGCCGAGGCCGACCCGCAGCTCGCTCGGCTGCTTGCCGCGCAGCCGGGCGAGGACCCGGGCAAAGGCGCGCCCGACGGCGAGCGCCGTCGTCTCATCCATCTCGGAGTCGTAGAGGCCGCGGATGTCATAGGCCTTGAAGATGCCTGGAGGGGCGAGCGTCAAAATGCTCCCTTCAGCGCCTCGTAGCTCTGCTCGAGCGTCTGTGGCATCACTTTGGTGTCGGCGATCACCGGCATGAAGTTGGTGTCGCCGCCCCAGCGGGGGACGACGTGGAGGTGGATGTGGTGCTCGACTCCGGCGCCGGCGACGCGGCCCTGGTTGAAGCCGACGTTGTAGCCGTGCGGGTCATAGACCTCCTCCAACCGGCTCATCGCCCGCTGGGCCAGGGACATCATCTCGGCCACCGTCTCGCCCGGCAGGTCCTGGAGGCGGCCGATGTGCTCGTAGGGCGCCACCATCAGGTGTCCGTTGGTGTACGGGAAGAGGTTGAGGATGAGGAAACAACGCTCACCCCTGTGGACGATCAGGTTCGCCGCGTCGTCTTCCGCCGCCGGCTTGGCGCAGAAGATGCACTCCTCCTCGTTGTCCTTGGACGCGTCCTTCACGTAGGCAAGGCGCCAGGGCGCCCAGATGCGGAAATTTGCCACGGATGCTGGAGGCTATAGCCAGCCGCGTCTGCGGAAGTACGCGACCATGGCGGCGAGCATCGCCAGCATCCCCCCGACGATCAGGTAGAAGTCGGTCGGGTCGCCTTCGCCCGGCACGCCGACGTTCATTCCCCAGATGCTGGCGATCAGGGTCAGCGGCAGGACGATGACGCTGATCGAGGTGAGGACACGGAGGATGTCGTTGACCCGGTGGGAGATCACCGACTCGTTGGTCTCGGCGAGTGCCCCGACGACCTCCTTGTAGTTCTCCAGCATGTCCCAGATCCGCTCGTGGGCGTCGACGATGTCGTCGAAGTAGATCTCCAGATCGAGGTCGGTCGCCAGGTAGCGCTGCTTGACCTTCTCCAGGTCGCGCAGCACCGGGCGCTGCGGCCGGATCACCTTGCGGAAGTTGATGATCTCCTGCTTGACGTTGGAGATGTCGCGCACGACTTCCTCCGAGCGCCCCTCGAAGATGTCGTCCTCCAGCGCGTCGAGCTTGTTGCCGATCTTGCGCAGCATCGGGAAGCAGTAGTCGAAGCTGTCATCGACCAGCCGGTAGAGCAGGTAGCCGGAGCCGCGCGAGAAGAGCTGCTCGCGCAGCTCCTCTTTGGCCCGGCAGCGCTCGAACAGGTACTCGACCGGCTGCAGCGGCTGGTTGGGAATCGTCACCACGTAGCCGGGGCCGACGAAGAGGTCGAGCTCGCCGGCGCCGAGGCGACCCGCGGCCGGGTCGAAGACCGGGAAGTTGAGAACGATGAAGAGGTAGTCGTCGTATACGTCGATCTTCGGCCTCTGATTGCGCGAGAGCACGTCCTCGAGATCAAGCGCGTGGAAGTCGAAGTTGTCCTCCAGCCAGGCGCGCTCCAGCGCGCCGGGGCGCTCGATGTTGATCCAGCGCAGGCCGGAGGAGTCGATCTGCTCGACGTTGGGGGTCTGCCGCTCAGCCTGCGCAGCCGGCGGGATGAGATCGCCGCGGCGAGCTGCCCGACGCAGCCTTGGTTTCGGAAGGTTCGGCATCTGTCTGGCTCATCGGCTCGTCGGGCATGGCTGGCACAGGTTAGACGGGCTAGAGGAGAAGCGTGGGCGATCGATGTCAGATCCTGTGAACTAGACCGGTATCAAGGGATTCTCTATAGTCCGGTGTCAAGGGTTTGCTCTCTATAGAGGCAACCCAACATAAGCGCCACATCTAGAGGGGTGGAGGGACTGGCCCGCAGAAGCCCCGGCAACCACCTCGGACCATCGGTTCGAGGGGAGGTGCCAAGTCCAGCAGGTCGTTTTGGACCTGGAAGATGTGGGGAAGGCGTCCGATCGGACCTCTGCCCCACAGGCGGAGGTTTTTTTCTAGCAAGGAAAGAGGAAGATCGGATGTCAGTCGAGAGCTTGAAGTGCAAGGAGTGCGGGGCAACCTACGAATTGGGCGCCAGCTACGCCTGCGAGAACTGCTTCGGCCCGCTCGAAGTCGCCTACGACCACTCGGGGCTCGACGCCGCCGAGGCGAAGCGCCGGATCCAGGCCGGCTCGCAGGGAATCTGGCGCTACGCCGACTTCCTGCCCTTCACCGGACGCCCGGGCGATCCGCTCGAGCCCGGTTTCACGCCGCTGCTGCGCGCCGACCGTCTCGCCGAGCGGCTCGGGCTCGACGCCGAGGTCTGGGTCAAGAACGACGCCGCCAACCCGACCCACTCGTTCAAGGACCGGGTGGTGGCGGTTGCCGTGGCCAAGGCGCGGGAGCTGGGCTTCGAGACCGTGGCCTGCGCCTCGACCGGCAACCTGGCCAACGCGGTTGCGGCGCACGCGGCTGCCGCCGGGCTGGAGTCCTACGTCCTCGTCCCGGCGAACCTCGAGGAACAGAAGCTGCTCGCCACCGCCGTATACGGCACCAACCTGGTCGGCGTCCGCGGCAACTACGACGACGTCAACCGGCTCTGCACGCAGCTGGCCGAAACGCGCCCCTGGGCCTTCGTCAACGTCAACCTGCGTCCCTACTACGCCGAGGGTTCGAAGACGCTCGCCTACGAGACGGCCGAGCAGCTCGGTTGGGAGCTCCCCGACCGGGTGGTCTGCCCGATCGCCTCGGGCTCGCTCTTCACCAAGGTCGGACGCGGCTTCCAGGAGTGGCTCGACCTGGGACTGGTCGAGGGCACCCAACCGGTCTTCAACGGCGCCCAGGCGCTCGGCTGCAGCCCGGTGGCGACGGCCTTTGCCGAGGGCCATGACGTCTGCAAGCCGCAGAAGCCGGAGACGATCGCCAAGAGCCTGGCGATCGGCGACCCGGCGGACGGCCCCTACGCCTTGGAGCAGGCGCGCAGCACCGGCGGCGCGATCGACTCCGTCACCGACGAGGAAATCCGCGCTGGCATCCGCCTCCTGGCCGAGACGACCGGCATCTTCACCGAGACCGCGGGCGGAGTGACGGTCGGCGTGCTCGCCAAGTTGGCCGAGCGGGGGGACATCGCCGCTGGGGAGCGGGTCGTCCTCTACGTCACCGGCGAGGGGCTGAAGACGCTGGACGCGACTCGCGATAGTTTCCGCATGCACGAGATCGACCCCGATCTCGACAGCTTCGAGTCCGAGTTCGAACACCAGGAGGTAGTCGCCTAGTGGTCACCGTGAAGATCCCGACCCAGCTACGCGCCGCGACTGGTGGAGACGCCGAGGTGGAGGTTTCCGGCTCGACCGTGGGCGAGGCGCTCGACGCCGTCTTCGACGCGCACGGCGACCTGCGCGAGCGGATCACCCAGGATGGGGACCTGCGCCGCTTCGTCAACGTCTACGTCAGCGGCGAGGACATCCGCTTCCAGCAGGGGCTTGAGACCGCGATAAGCGAGGGCGACGAGGTGACCATTTTGCCCGCGGTCGCCGGCGGAAGCTGAAACCGCCGGTCGTCATCCTCTGCGGCGGCCGGGGCACGCGGCTGCGCGAGCGGACCGAGACGGTGCCGAAGGCACTGGTCGAGATCGGCGGCCGGCCGATCCTCTGGCACGTGATCGGGATCTACGCCGCGCAGGGATTCGAACGCTTCCTGCTCGCCACCGGCTACCTCGGCGAGGCGGTCGAGGAATTCGTGGCCGACGAGTCGTGGCCCGGGGGGATTACGGTCGAGTGCGTCGACACCGGCCTCGATACGCCGACCGGGGGGCGGCTGGCGCGACTGGCCGGGAGGCTGGCCGGTGAGACCTTCTGCGCGACCTACGCCGACGGCGTCGCCGACATCGACCTGGGTGCCCTGCTCGACTTCCATGCCGAGCATGGGGGCCTGGCGACGATGACCGTGGTGCGGCCGCACCTGCAGTGGGGTGTGGCGGAGCTCGGCGCCGGCGGCCGGGTCGACGGCTTCGTCGAGAAGCCGCGCAGCGAGCACTGGATCAACGGCGGCTTCTTCTGCTTCGAGCCGGAGGCGCTCGATTACCTCGGCGACGACAGCGTGCTGGAGCGCGAGCCGCTGGCGCGACTGGCGGCCGACGGGCAGCTGAAGGCGCACCGTCACGAAGGCTTCTGGGACTGCATGGACACCTACAAGGACGCGGTCGTGCTGAACGATCTCTGGGCGGGTGGCGAAGCGCCCTGGAGTGTGTGGGCTGCGACGGGGGCGGAGCGGTGAGCCGGGCTCTGGTCAGCGGCGGCCACGGCTTCGTCGGCTCCCATCTGGCGCGGGCGTTGCTGGAGCGCGGCGATGCAGTGCGCGTCCTGGACCGGCCCGCGCCGCGGCTTGCCGACGTCGGTGGAGAGCGCCGCTCCGGCCTCGACCTGCTCGAAATCCGCGGCGAGGTCGAGCTGGTCGAGGCCGACCTGCGCGACGCCGAGGGGGTGGCGGCGGCGGTCGCCGGCTCGGACTCCGTCTTCCACCTGGCTGCCCAGACGATCGTCGGCGTCGCCCGCTCCTCGCCGCTGGAGACCTTCGAGGTCAACGTGCGCGGCGCCTGGAACGTATTCGAGGCCTGTCGCGTGCACGAAGTCCGACGGGTCGTCTTCGCCTCCTCCGACAAGGCATACGGGTCGAGCCCCGAGCTTCCCTATCGCGAGGACTTCCCGCTGCGCGCCGCCTACCCCTACGACGCCAGCAAGGCGGCGGCGGACGTGATCGCCCGCAGCTATGCGACGGCATACGGAGTGCCGCTCGCCGTGACCCGCTTCGCCAACGTCTATGGCGGCGGCGACCTCAACTTCTCGCGCCTGATCCCAGAGACCGTCGCCGCCGTGCTCGACGGTCGGGCGCCGCAGATCCGCTCCGACGGCAGCCCCGAGCGCGACTTCCTCCATATCGACGACGCCGTCTCCGCCTACTTGGCGATCGCCGGTGCGCTCGAGGACGGAGCGGTGGGGGAGGCATTCAACGCCGGTGGCGAGCATCCTCATTCGGTGCGGCAGGTGGTCGAGCTGATCGCCACAGCGGCCGGCGGTGGTGTCGATCCCGACTTCCAGGGCGCCGGCAGCCCCGACGGCGAGATCGATCGCCAGTTCGTCGACTCGACCAAGCTGCGCGAGCTGACCGGCTGGCGCCCCGAGATCGACCTCGAGGAGGGTCTCCGCCGCACCCTCCAGTGGTATCGGGAGCATCCAGAAGCCAGGCCAAGTAAGAGTAAGACCAGTACTACTCTTACTCAATGAAGATCACCAGCAAAGGCCAGGTCACGATCCCCAAGGAGATCCGCGATGAGTTTGGCCTCATGCCGGGAACCGAGGTCGAGTTCGTTCAGGAGAAGGGGGAGATCCGGGTACGCAAGCTACCCCAAGGACGTACTCGCGGCGATGAGATCGTCGACCGGCTGCTGAAGGCGAGCGGCGGCGACATCCCGCTGAGCACGGACGAAATTATGAGGATGACGAGGGGAGAGAATTGGGGTCGAGGGGCTTAGGTCAGTGTGGCTGGAACCCTTGTCGACTCGAACGTCCTCATTGACGTGTTCTCCGGCGATCCTGTCTGGGGAGATTGGTCGCAGGATGCGCTTCGACGGGGGGGGGTGCCGACGGGCCGCTTGTCATCAACGAGGTGGTCTACGCCGAGGTGTCGGCTCGCTACTCGCACATCGAGGAGCTGGAGCGCGAGCTGCCCAGGGACGATTTCCAACGGGAGCACACGCCCTGGCCCGCCGCGTTCATCGCCGGAAGGGCGTTTGCCGAATATCGCGGACGCGGCGGCGATCGGCGCTCTCCGTTGCTCGACTTCTTCATCGGGGGGCATGCAGCGCTTGCCGGGTTGCGTCTCCTCACCCGCGACGCTGCTCGCTACCGAACCTACTTCCCGCTCGTCGAGCTGATCACGCCCAAGTAGTCGCGCCGACACGGCTAGGCTGAGGCCACCATGTGCGGGCGCTTCACGGTCACGGCGAAGGATACGAAGACGATCGCAGACCGCTTCCAGGTCGAGCTGGAAAGGTCGCTGGAGCGAAGCTCCTCCGGCGAGGCGCCGCCGCCGACGGCGGAGCGGGTCAAGAAAGCCGAATCGGGTCTCGGGCGCTTCAACGTCGCGCCGACCCAGGAGGTTCTGACGGTGCGCTCCTCACCCGACCCCGAGGAGGCGGCACGCGGCGAGCGCGAGGCGCGGCTGATGCGCTGGGGCCTGGTGCCGCGCTGGGCAAAGGACCTCAAGGTCGGCTACCGGATGATCAACGCCAAAGCCGAGAACCTGACCTCGAGCCGGGCCTACTCGCCGCTGGTCGGCAAGTTTCGCCACCGCTGCCTGATCGTCGCCGACGGCTTCTACGAGTGGATGGTGGCCGAGGACCCGAAGCAGCCGCGCCAGCCCTGGCGCTTCACGGTCGACGGCGGCGAGCCATTCGCCTTCGCCGGCATTTGCACCCGCAAGGAGTGGAAGGACGAGGGGGACCGAGGTTTCGAGGACGGCTGGCTCTACAGCTGCACGATCGTCACCACGACGCCGAACGAGGTCGTCGCCAAGGTGCACGACCGGATGCCGGCGATCCTGCCCACCCCCGAGGCGGAGGCGACCTGGCTGCGTCCCGACCTGGAGGTCGAGGATGCGATCGCGATGTGCGCGCCGCTGCCCGCCTCGCGCATGGACGGCGCCCCTGCCAACCCGAAACTGAACAAGGTCGGCAAAGGAATCGAGGGCCCAGAGCTACTGGTCGCTCCTTAGACGTGCCGGTAGTTAACCGCCCATATGGGCGGTTAACTACCGGCACGTCCCGATTCGGCGAGCTCGCCCGCGGTGCGGACGGTGGCCTTGCCGGCGCCGGTCTCCACCGTGCAGGAGATCCGCGCCGCGGGGGTGCCGGTGCTGCGCCAGAAGGAGGCGAATCCGAGCTCGAGTGGGCTCGAAGGTTGCCCCGAGGGCAGGCCCCACTGCCAGGTCTCGCGGCCAACCCGGTATGGGGCCCACTCGACGACGATGCCACCCTCGTTGGCGAAGCGGTCGAAGGCGTCGCCGAGAGGAAGCGTGGCGAGGTCGGTGCCGTGTGAGTTGAATTCGACCAGGGTTCGTTCGGGCAGCTCTTGCCTGATCAGCTCTTCGCTCGAGCGCGGGTAGGAGGCACGGAGGTCGGGGGTCTGCGCGATTTCGGCATCGCTCAACGCCTGCACCGTGCAGCGGATGCGTCCGCGGCCCACGGCCGCACCGGCGTCAATTTTCAGCACTGCGGCGACTCGGAAGATCCGGTAGCCGCTGATGTTCGGTTCGGTGGCCCGGATGCCGGCTTCAGAAAGCTGCATGCCGCCGCCACCCGGAATCGGCACCCGCTTCGAGTCCGGCAGCGGCGCCTTCGCTTCCCAGAACAGTTCCGCCGCGCTGCCGATCGACTCGTCGGTCGCCAGGAAGGCCGCCGCAAAGGTGGCGACCAAGCCAATGGCGACCACCGCCAACGCCCCCCGCGGCGGACGCTTCTCTGCATTCGACTCCACGTTGGCCGTATTAGACACGACGACACGGCAACCTGCCCAGCCCTGATTCAAAGAATCTTCAGAGTCGGCACTCTCGGGTCTTGAGTCATTACAACCGGCCGACGACGATTGGGACATGCTCCCGACAAAACGATGGAAAGGGCGGATGCTCAGGGCTGATGCGCCAGTTTGGCGCCCCCTGCTTGAACTTGCCCCTGATCACATAGACGACTTCATGTGGATGTTCGAAGTCGAGCTGGAGGATGGGCGCCGGGTCCACGCCTACAAGCACTGGTGGACCAGGCGCTACCTACATCTGTCGCTGGATGGTTGCGCCTTCGCTTATATACGCCCTGGCTGCTACAGCAATGAGGATCCCGACTGGTATCGCGAGGTGGAGCCGGAATGGTTGCTTAAGCTGGTTCTGCCCAGCGGTCAACAACTCGCTAACTATCAACAGTTCTTGGAACGCGCCCGGCAGGATTCGAACCTGCGGCCTTCCGCTCCGGAGGCGGACGCTCTATCCAGCTGAGCTACGGGCGCTCGGCGTGGAGCTTAGTCTGTTGTCCCGTCTGGAGATGCACGAACATACGTTCCGTCTGCTTGTAGACATAACATTTCCCAATGGCGCATTCGGGAGGCGGAATGAGGGGGAGGCGATGGCATTGAGTGCCCTTGTGCGACGGGGCTTCGATGTCCTCGTGCCGTTCGGCGAGGGACAGCCCTACGATCTGGTGGTCCATCTTGGTGACGGCATGTTCCTCCGGGTCCAATGCAAGACGGCGTGGCCCGAGGGCGGCTGCATGATCTTCAACTGCCGGTCGACCGACCATGGCCGCGGACCGCAGTCCTACGTTGGCTTCGCCGATATCTTCGCTGTGTATTTTCCTCCACGGATGTCGGTCTATCTGGTTCCCATCGATGCCGTCGCCGATACCGCCGGGCGGCTCCGACTGGAGCCAACTCGCAACAACCAGAGGCGGAGGATCCGGTTCGCTGCGGACTTCGAGATTGACCAGTGGACTTTGAATTCGCTGCGCGAGGTTGTGGAATCTAAGACGCCTCGCGATGAATCCAGGCTGAGCGTCGCGTAGGCTCGCGGCCAATGGACCTCTCGGTCACCTTTCTCGGCACGGGCGGCGCCGTGCCTTCGGCGCGGCGCTCGACCGCCAGCGTGCTCGTGGCGCGCGGCGGCGAGCGGCTGCTGTTCGATTGCGGCGAGGGGACGCAGCGCCAGATGCAGCGCTCGCTCGGCCTGGTCCTGGTCGACGAGATCTACTTCACCCACTTCCACGCCGATCACTTCCTCGGCCTGCCCGGCCTGCTGAAAACCTACGACCTGACCGAGCGCGAACGGCCGCTGACGATCTATGGCCCGCGCGGCCTGCGCGATCTGATCCAGAGCCTGGGCCGCGTGATCGGCCGGGTCGGGTACAAGCTCGAGCTGGTCGAGCTGGAGCCGGGCGACGCGGTGCCTCGAAATGGAGCCGAGGTGCGCTGCTTCCCGGTCGAGCACAGCGTGCGCGCCATTGGCTACGCGCTGGTCGAGGCCGAGCGGCCCGGGCGCTTCGACCCTGAGGCGGCGGAGAGGTTGGGGGTCAAGGAAGGTCCGGACTTCGCGGCTCTGCAGCGCGGCGAGTGGGTCGAGGGCGGCGCCGGCCCGGTCGAGCCGGGCGAGGTGATGGGTGAGTCACGCGCTGGGCGCACCGTCGTCGTCACCGGCGACACGGCCCCCTGCCGGGCGACTGTGGAGGCGGCACGGGGCGCGGAGCTGCTCGTCCACGACGCCAGCTTCGCCGAGGAGGAGGCACAGCGCGCCGCCGACACCGGCCACTCCACGGTAGGGCAAGCCGCCGCGGTAGCCAGAGAGGCCGAGGTCAAACTCCTCGCCCTGGTCCACATCTCCTCCCGCTACCACGTAGGCCAGGTCCTGGAGGAGGCGGAAGAAGTCTTCCAGCCCGTAGTAGCTCCCCGCGACTTCGATGTGATCGATCTTCCCTTCCCCGAGCGCGGAGTGCCACAGCTCGTGCAAAACGGGGCAAGAGAGAGAAGCGAGGATCCGACCCGAAAGCTTCCGAGCGAGGAATCGCATGAGGGGACGCCTGGGGGTGGTCTCGGAGTGCCTCCCCCCGGCACCGCGGAGTGATTCCTCCGCGAAGCGGACCAGATTTCACCGCTTCCAGCGGTGATAGGCACTCCGAGACCACCCCCAGGCGTCACACCACGCTGCTACTCTGAGCGCCGTCCTTTAACCCGGTCCTGTGAGGCCAGTAAGGAGCGAATTTTGAGCGAGAAAGTCGTGCTCGAGCGCGACGACCTGAGGCGGGCGCTGCGGCGGATCGCCCACGAGATCGTCGAGGGCAATCCGGAGCCACAGCGACTCGCGATCGTCGGCATCCACACCCGCGGCGCGCTGATCGCTCGCCGCCTCCACGCCCTGATCGGCGAGCTAACCGAGGCCGAGACGCCGATCGGCGACCTCGACATCTCCTTCTACCGCGACGACGTCGGCGCCAAGTCCCCGGCCTCTCAGCCTGTCGTCCACTCTTCCCACATCGACTTCGACCTTGCCGGCCGCACCGTCGTCCTGGTCGACGACGTGCTCTTCACCGGCCGCACCGTGCGCGCCGCGATCGATGCCCTCTTCGACTACGGCCGCCCGCAGCGGGTTCAGCTAGCGGTGCTCTGCGACCGCGGCCACCGCGAGCTGCCGATCCGCCCCGACTACGTCGGCAAGAACCTGCCGACGGCGCGTGGCGAGCGGGTCAACGTACGGCTGGAGGAGGTCGACGAGGTCGACGAGGTGACGATCTCCGAGCCGCAAACCGCGGAGGCGGTCGCATGAAGCACCTGCTCGGTATCGACCAGCTCAGCCGCGATGAGATCGAGGCGATCCTCGACCGCGCCGAGAGCTTCGCCGAGGTCGGCCGGCGCGACATCAAGAAGGTGCCGACCCTGCGCGGTCGCACCGTGGTCAGTGTCTTCTACGAGTCGAGCACCCGCACCAGCTCCTCCTTCGAGCTGGCGGCGAAGCGCCTCTCCGCCGACCTCGTCTCGCTCAAGGCGGCCGGTTCCTCGGTCGACAAGGGCGAGTCGCTGAAGGACACAGTCGCGACCCTTTCCGCCTATGACCCTGCGGCGATTGTGCTGCGCCACCCTTATGCGGGCGCCGCGCAGCTGGTCGCAGAGTGGGCGGAGGCTGCGGTGATCAACGCCGGCGACGGCAAGCACGAGCACCCGAGCCAGGCCCTGCTCGACCTCTTCACGCTGCGCCGCCGGCTCGACTCGCTGGAAGGCAAGCGGATCTGGATCGTCGGCGACGTGCTCCACAGCCGCGTCGCCCGCTCCAATCTGGTCGCCTTCCAGGCGATGGGGGCGGAGGTGACGGTCTGCGGGCCGCCGGCTCTGATCCCTCGCGGAATCGAGCAGCTGGGCTGTCAGGTCTCCTACTCGCTGGAGCGCCTCGGCGAGGCCGATGTCGTCTATGCGTTGAGGCTCCAGAAGGAGCGGATGGCGGAGAGTTTCGTGCCGTCGATCCGCGAGTACGCAGCCCACTTTCAGATCGACACGCGGCGGCTCGGCCCCCGTCAGCTGCTGATGCACCCCGGCCCGGTCAACCGCGGCGTCGAGCTCTCCGGCGAGGCGATCGACTCGCCGCAGTCGCTGATCGCCGAGCAGGTCGCCTCCGGCCTGGTCGTGCGGATGGCGATCCTCTACGAGCTGCTGGCGGCCGGCGGCGAGCGCCCGGCGCCCGTCGCGGGCGATCAGGTGCAGGGCCCGACTCCGATCGGACAGCCGGCGTGACCATCGCCGAGGCGCTCGACATGCGCTCCGGCGAGGGCGCTGACCTGGTCCTGCGCGAGGCGGCGGTGCTCGACCCGGTAGCCGGGATCGAGGGCACCCACGATGTCGTCATCCGCGCCGGGCGCATCGCCGAGTTGGCGCCGCCGGGCGCTGCCGCCTCCGACGGGCTGGAGGAGGTCGACGCTTCGGGCCTGCATGCCTTCCCGGCCTTCTTCGACCCCCACGTCCACCTGCGAACCCCCGGCCAGGAGCACAAGGAGGACCTCGAGACCGGCAGCCGTGCCGCCGCCGCCGGGGGTTACTGCGGGATCCTGGCGATGGCCAACACCGAGCCATCCGTCAGCACGCCGGCCGATATCGAGGCTCTGCGCGAGGCGGCGCGCGAGGCGGCCTCGGTCCCGGTCGGCTTCCTCGCCACGGTGACCCGCGGCATGGAGGGTGAGGAGCTAACCGAGATGGGGGCGATCCGCGAAGCCGGCGCTCTCGGCTTCAGCGACGACGGCCTGCCGATCCGCAGCGCCCGCGTGCTGCGCCGCGCGCTTCAGTACCAGCGGCTCTGCGGGGGCACGATCGCCCTGCACGAGGAGGATCCGGAGCTCTCGGGCGACGGCGTCATGCACGAGGGCCCCGTCTCCGCCGCGCTCGGCCTGGCCGGCATCCCCTCCGTCTCGGAGTCGACGATGATCGCCCGCGACGGGGCGCTGGCCGGCTATGAGGAGGGCAGGATCCACATCCAGCACCTCTCCGCCGCCGAGTCGGTCGAGGCGGTACGGGCGGCAAGGGCAGCCGGGGTGAGGATCAGCTGCGAGGCGAGCCCGCACCATCTCTGCATTACCGACGAGGAGGTGCGCAGCCTCGACGCGCGCCGCTTCAAGATGAACCCGCCACTGCGTTCGGAGGCCGACCGCCAGGCGCTGATCGAGGGCCTTCGCGACGGCACGATCGAGTGCATCGCAACCGATCACGCCCCGCATGCACCCGAGGAAAAGGAGGTGCCCTTCGAGCAGGCGGCGATGGGTGTCATCGGCCTGGAGACCGCCTTCGCCGCGATTCATACCGAGCTCGTCCTGCCGGGCGTCCTGGGCCTCGATCTCGTGGTGGAGCGGATGGCGGGCGGGGCGGCCCCCTTCGACCTCGAGCGACCGACGCTGGCTCCGGGCAGCGAGGCCAACGTCGTCCTCTGCGACCTGGCGGCGGAATGGACGGTCGGCGAGGAGGGCTATGAGAGCCGCTCGGAGAACTCTTGGTGCGCGGGCCGCAGCCTGACCGGAAGGGTCCTGATGACCGTGGCCGGCGGCCAGGTCGCCTACCGGCTGCGCAGCTTCACCCTGGGAGTCGCAACGTGAGAGCCGAAGCATCTCTGACTCCCATCGGCTTTCACGTTGCGACGACCCATTCACGGAGAGTCGCAGCGTGAGAGCCGGCTACCTGCTGCTCGAGGACGGGGCCCGCTTCGACGGCGAGCTCTGCGGGCACGCCGGCGACGTCACCGGCGAGGTCGTCTTCAACACCGCGATGACCGGTTATCAGGAGTCGGTCACCGACCCCTCCTACGCCGGCCAGATCATCGTCTTCACCTACCCGCTGATCGGCAACTACGGCGTCTCCGCCGAGGCGATGGAGTCCGATCGGATCCATGCCCGCGGGGTCGTGATGCGCGATCCGAAGAACCGCGACGACGTGGCCACCGCGGAGGGCGGCTGGCTCGATTGGCTCGCCGACTGCGGCGTGCCGGGGATCGGCGGCATCGACACGCGGGCGCTCGTCCGCCACATCCGCGACCGCGGCGCGATGCGGGGCGGAATCTTTGCGGTGGAGGTGGCTGAGGCCGTGGCCCGCGAACGGGTTGCCGCCGAGCCCTCGATGGACGGTGCCGATCTGGCTCGCACGGTGACGCCGCCCGAGCCTGTCCGCTTCGAGGGCGACGGCCCGCACGTGGTCGGGATCGACACCGGCGTGAAGTTGAACATCGTCCGCGAGCTGCGTGAGCGTGGCTGCCGCATCACCCTGCTGCCCTGCACCTCGTCGGCCGAGCAGGTGCTGGCCGAGGGCCCCGACGTGGTCTTCCTTGCCAATGGCCCCGGCGATCCCGGTGCTCTCGACTACGTGGTCGACACCGTGCGCGAGCTGGTCGGGGTACGGCCACTGTTCGGCATTTGCCTCGGGCACCAACTGCTCTGCCGGGCGGTCGGCCTGGACACCTTCAAGCTGCCCTTCGGCCACCGCGGCGCCAATCACCCGGTAAAGGAGCTGGCCAGCGGACGGATCGAGATCACCGCGCAGAACCACGGCTTCGCGGTGCAGGGGCCCGGCGGCGAGCCGCGGATCGAGGCCGACGAGCCGGTCCGCTGGGAGACCGACTTCGGCGTCGCCGAGCTCTCTCATCTCAACCTCTACGACCGCACGGTCGAGGGCCTCGTCCTCAAGGACGTCGCCGGGGCGACGGTCCAGTATCACCCCGAGGCCGGTCCGGGGCCGCACGACGCCCGCCACCTCTTCGACTCCTTCCTGGAGCTGGCACATGCCTAAGCGCACCGACATCGAGAAGATCCTCCTGGTCGGCTCGGGGCCGATCGTGATCGGCCAGGCGGCAGAGTTCGACTACTCGGGCGTGCAGGCCTGCAAGGCCCTGCTCGAGGAGGGCTACGAGGTCGTCCTCGTCAACTCCAATCCGGCGACGATCATGACCGATCCCGAGTTCGCCACCGCGACCTACGTCGAGCCGCTGCTGCCGGGCCCGCTGACGAAGATCATCGAGAAGGAGCGTCCCGACGCGCTGCTGCCCACCCTGGGTGGGCAGACGGCACTCAACCTGGCGATGGCCCTGTACGAGGACGGCACCCTGGCCCGCTTCGGGGTCGAGCTGATCGGCGCCGACCACGCAGCCATCCGCCGCGCCGAGGACCGCGAGGAGTTCCGCCGCACGATGAACGAGGCGGGCCTGCGCATCCCCTGGTCGCTGACCGTCGGCAGCCTTGGCGAGGTCGAGGCGGCGCTCGGCCAGGGCGGCATAACGCTGCCGGCGATCATCCGCCCGGCCTTCACCCTGGGTGGCCAGGGCGGCGGCGTGGGGAGGACCGAGACGGAGCTGCGCCAGGTCGTCTCGGAGGGCCTCGCCGCAAGCCCGATCAACCAGGTGCTGGTCGAGGAGTCGGTGCTCGGCTGGGGCGAGTTCGAGCTCGAGGTGATGCGCGACCACAACGACAACGTGGTGATCATCTGCTCGATCGAGAACGTCGACCCGATGGGCGTCCATACCGGCGACTCGGTCACGGTGGCGCCGGCGCAGACCCTCACCGATCCGCTCTACCAGGAGTTGCGCGACCAGGCGATCCGGGTGATCCGCGCGGTCGGCGTCGAAACGGGCGGCTCCAACGTCCAGTTCGCGGTCGATCCGGAGAGCGGCGAGATCGTCGTGATCGAGATGAACCCCAGGGTTTCGCGCTCCTCGGCGCTGGCCTCGAAGGCGACGGGATTCCCGATCGCCAAGATGGCGGCGAAGCTGGCCGTCGGCTACGCGCTGGAGGAGATCCCCAACGACATCACCCGCGCCACGCCGGCCTCCTTCGAGCCGACGATCGATTACGTGGTGACGAAGATCCCGCGCTTCGCCTTCGAGAAGTTCCCCGGTGCCGAGGGACGCCTCTCCACCCATATGCAGAGCGTTGGCGAGGCGATGGCGATCGGCCGCACCTTCCGCGAGTCCTTCGCCAAGGCGATGCGCTCGCGCGAGCTCGACACGGCGGCCGAGCCCCCCGCGGACAACGAGGAGCTGCTGGCGGCGATCGAAGTGCCCTGCGCCGAGCGCTTCGACCTCGTGCTGGAGGCCTTCCGCCGCGGGCTCGACGTCGAGGGGGTGCACCAGCGCTGCCTGGTCGACCGCTGGTTCCTGCGCGAGCTGCGCGACCTCGCAGTCGAGGGCGACGGCCCCGAGGGCCTCGCCCGCGCCTACAAGGCGGTGGACACCTGCGCCGCCGAGTTCGAGGCGGCGACTCCCTACTACTACTCGACGCACGAGCGCCCCGGTCCCGACGGCGCGGTCGCCTCCGAGGTGCGGCGCGGCGAGCGGGACTCGGTGGTCATCCTCGGCGCCGGCCCGAACCGGATCGGCCAGGGGATCGAGTTCGACTACTGCTGCGTGCACGCCGCGATGACCGCGCGCGAGCTGGGTCGCGACGCGGTGATGGTCAACTGCAACCCGGAGACCGTCTCGACCGACTACGACACCTCCGACCGCCTCTACTTCGAGCCGCTGACCACAGAGGACGTGCTCGCGGTCTGCGAGCAGGAGAACCCGGAGGGCGTGATCGTCCAGTTCGGCGGACAGACGCCGCTGAGGCTGGCCCGGGCCCTCGAGGAGGCGGGGGTGCCGCTGCTGGGCACCCCGGTCGACGCGATCGACCTGGCAGAGGACCGCGGCCGCTTCGGTGCCCTGCTGTGGCGGCTCGGCATCAAACACCCTCCTTACGGGACCGCGCTCTCGGCCGAGGAGGCGGCGGTGATCGCCGAGGAGGTCGGTTTCCCGCTGCTCGTCCGGCCCTCCTACGTGCTCGGCGGCCGGGCGATGGAGATCTGCTATTCGACCGCGAACCTGGCCACCTACCTGAAGGCCCACGTCAAGGCCGACCAGGAGCACCCGTTGCTGCTCGATCGCTTCCTCGAGAACGCGATCGAGATCGACGTCGACGCGCTCGCCGACGGCGAGGACGCCCATGTCGCCGGCATCATGCAGCACGTCGAGGAAGCCGGCGTCCACTCCGGCGACTCGGCCTGCGTGATCCCGCCGATGAGCATCGGCGAGGAGATGCTGGACGAGATCCGCGCGACGACGAAACGGATCGCGCTGGAGCTGGGCGTGATCGGGCTGATCAACATCCAGTACGCGATCGCCGCCGGCGAGCTCTACGTGATCGAGGCCAACCCGCGCGCCTCGCGGACGGTGCCGTTCGTCTCCAAGGCGACCGGGACGCCGCTGGCCAAGGTCGCGGCGCGACTGATGCTGGGGGAGAAGCTCATCGACCTCGATCTGCCAGAGCCGCCCGCGGGCCATGTCAGCGTCAAGGAGGCGGTACTGCCCTTCGCCCGCTTCGCCGGCGTCGACTCGGTGCTCGGTCCGGAGATGAAGAGCACCGGCGAGGTAATGGGGATCGCCGCCGACTTCCCCACCGCCTTCGCCAAGGCGCAGGCCGCGGCGGGCGTGTTGCTGCCGACAGAGGGCACGGTCTTCATCACCGTCACCGATACCGACAAGCCGGCGGCGACGCAGCTGGCGGCCCGCTTCCACGACCTCGGCTTCGAGGTGATCGCCACCGGCGGAACGGCGCAGACGATCTCCTCGATGGGCGTGCCGGTGACGCGGATCAACAAGGTCGGCGAGGGCTCGCCCCACGTGGTCGACCTGATCCGCGAGCGGCGCTGCGACCTGGTGATCAACACGCCGACCGGCTCCGGCGCCCGTGCCGACGGCCAGGCGATCCGAACAGCCGCGGTCCGCCATGCGATTCCCTGCGTGACGACGATGACCGGCGCCACCGCGGCCGTGCGAGCGATCGCCGCCCAGAAGCAGGGGGATGCCGCAGTCCTCTCTCTGCAGGAAGTCCACGCGCCCACGAGGGCCGAGCAGCACCGATGACCGCCCCCTTTGGGCGTAGGGCCTGCGAGGTGACGGAGAACCGCGGCTCCGGTGGCTACCGCGTCTTCTCGCTGCTCGACAGCGAAGGCCCTGAGCCACTCCCCGGCCAGTTCTACATGCTCGCCACCGAGCGGCATTGGGAGGAGCGTGGCCAGCGGCCATTCCTTCCGCGCGCTTTCTCCGTAGCCGACACCGACCCGGTCGAGGGCGGCAGGCGACTCGACTTCCTGATCGAGGCAATCGGACCCGGCACCGAGCGGCTCTGCGCACTGGAGCAGGGCGAGCGGGTCTGGGTGAACGGCCCGTTGGGCAACTCCTTCTCGCCTCCAGGCGAGCTTGCTCCCGGTGCGGCCGGAACGATTCTCGTCGGCGGCGGCATCGGCATTGCCCCGCTGGCCCTGCTGCGCCGACGCTTCTCGGATCGCAATGTCCCGGCTCGGATCCTCCTCGGCTTCCGCGACGAGGCCCACTCCGGCGGCCTAGACGACCTCTTCGCCTGCTGTGAGGTGGCTCTCGCCAGCGACGATGGCCACATCGGCCACCACGGCTACGTAACCGACCTCCTCGCGGCGATGCTCGAAGGGGACGACGCCGGTTCCGCGGCCGTCTACGCCTGCGGCCCACCACCGATGCTCGACGCCGTCGCGGCCCTCTGCTCGGCTCACGACGTCGCCTGCGAGCTCGCCATGGAGTCGCCGATGGCTTGCGGCTATGGCGCCTGCTTCGGCTGCGCCGTGCCAAAGGGGGATGGTGGCTACGCACGCCTCTGCGTAGACGGCCCGGTAGTCCGAGGCGAAGGGGAGGACGGGGGTGTCCACCCGCTTGCTGGGTTTTCCGCCAGGGGAGCTGGCTCCTTCTCGATGAGTCGTCGGGGCGGAAAAGAGGACGCCGCTGCGCGGGTGGACACCCCCGTCCTCCCTGCGCAGGGGACGACCTCAGTCGAGTTTTGTGGCCTGGAGCTGAGGCATCCGGTGATCAATGCTTCGGGGACGTTCGACGCGATTGCCGCCTATCGGGTCTACGGAGACGAGCTGTTGGAGGAGTTTCCGTTCTCCGCCTTCGTCTCGAAGACGATCACGCCCGAGCCCCGGGTCGGGAATGCCCCGCAGCGGATCTGGGAGACGCCGGCGGGGATGATCAACTCGATCGGGCTGCCGAACAAAGGGCTGGAGGGGTTTCTGGCCGAGGATCTCCCGCAGTTGGCGGAGCTGCCGGTGCCGCTGATCGTCTCCGTGATGGCGACCGGGCGGGAGGAGTTCGGGCGGATGGTCGCCGGCGTGGGGGAGAGGGACGAGGTGGCGGCGATCGAGCTCAACGTTTCCTGCCCCAACGTCCACTCCGGTCTGATCGTCGGCGAGCAGCCGACCGAGACCGCTGCATTGCTGGAAGCGCTGCGCCCGCTTACCGATAAGCCGTTGATCGTCAAGCTGACGCCGAACGTCGCCGATCCGGCGGCGGTTGCGGTCGCGGCAGAGGAGGGGGGAGCCGATGCGATCTCGCTGATCAACACGCTGAAGGCGAGCGCGATCGATTCGGCAAGCGATGAGCCGGGGGTGGCGGCCGGGCATGGGGGCCTCTCCGGGCCCGCGATTCGGCCGATCGCGGTGGCGCAGGTTCGCACTGTCTCCACCGCCATTCGGCTGCCGATCGTCGGCATGGGTGGCGTCTGCGATGGCGCGGATGCCCGCGAGATGCTTGCCGCCGGGGCATCCGTGGTGGCGGTCGGAACCGAGAGCTTCCGCGATCCCCGGGCCGGCAGCCGTATTGCCGCAGAGCTTTCTGAGCGGCATCTGCTGCCAGCCTAACCTAGACCTCGAGTCGAGGTCTAGGTGAATTTGCCGAAAAACCGGTCGGATGCCCTTGCACGGCCGCGAGCCACGGCTATACTCGCCGCCCACATGCCCACCCCAGTCAAGACCTCCGCAGCGGCCCCAGAGAGGTCGCTGGACCAGCGGATGGACGCGCTCAAGCGGGCCAACGACATCCGCACCGCCCGCGCCAAGCTGAAGAAGGACCTGAAAGCGGGCAAGGCGAGCATCCACGCGCTGCTCCTCGACCCACCCGAGTACGTGATGACCGCCAAGGTCTTCGACATGCTCTTGGCGGTCCCGAAGTACGGTCGGGTCAAGACCAACCGGATCCTCAACCAGTGCCGCATCTCGCCCTCGAAGACGATCGGGGGCCTCTCGGAGCGCCAGCGCGCCGAGCTCGTCTCCCAGCTCCGCCGCTAGCGAACCCGACCGCTGGGCCGGTCAGTATCTCCGGCCGCATGGCCAAAGTCTTCGTAATAACGGGCCCGTCGGGCGTCGGGAAGGGGACTTTGATCTCCAAGCTGCTCGAACGCGTTCCCGATCTGGAGCTGTCTGTCTCGGCGACTACGCGGGAGCCGCGCGAGGGGGAGATCGACGGGCGCGACTACCACTTCCTCACCCCGGACGAGTTCGACCGGCGAATCGAGCGGGAAGACTTCCTCGAGTTCGCCACCTACAGCGGCAACCGCTACGGCACCCTGCGCTCCGAGGTGCGCAAGCGGCTCGACGCGGGACGCTCGGTGGTGCTTGAGATCGAGGTGCAGGGAGCGCGCCAGGTGCGCGCCGCGATGCGCGAGTCGATCCAGGTCTTCATCGCGCCACCGGACCCCGGCGTGCTGCGCAAGCGGCTCGAGTCGCGGGGCGCCGACTCCGCCGCCGCGATCGATGCCAGGCTGGAGGTCGCCGAGCAGGAGCTGGCCGCCCAGGACGAGTTCGCCTACCGCGTGGTCAACGCAGATCTGGAGCGGGCCGCCAACGATTTGGAGGGGATCGTGCGCGCTGAGTTGGGGCTGCCAGTAGACTCCCCAGCCGAATGATCAAGCCACGCGTTGACAAGCTCCTCGAGCACGCCGACTCGCACTACGCTGCGGTCGTCGTCGCGGCGAAGCGAGCGCGCCAGATAAACAGCTACTTCCACAACCTCGGCGAGGGCGGCTTCGGCGAGTACCCGCCGCCGATGGTCGAGACCCGGGGCGACCGCAACTACCTATCGATGGCGCTGGAGGAGCTTGCCGAGGGCAAGCTCAAATACGAGTACCGCGCCTAGCGCACCGCTTCCCCAGGAGGAGACATGGCCAGAATCCTGCTCGGCGTAAGCGGCGGGATTGCCGCCTACAAGTCGCTCGAGCTGGCCCGCCTCGCCACGCTGGCCGGGCACGGGGTGCGTGTGGTGATGACCGAGGCCGCCGGGCGCTTCGTCGGCGCCCCCTCCTTCGAGGGCATCGTCGGCGCTCCCGTCCTCACTTCCGAGTTCGAGCGCGATCCTCTGCGCGGGGCCTTCCCCGGCGATCCGCGACCCGAGCACGATCCGATCGGCCACCTGGAGGTCGCCTCCAATTGCGACGCCTATCTGGTCGCGCCGGCCTCCGCCAACACGCTCGCCAAGCTGGCGGCCGGCATCGCGGACTCGATGCTGAGCACCGCTTTCCTGGCCTGCACCGCGCCCCGACTGGTTGCGCCGGCGATGAACGACCGCATGTACGCCAACGCGGCAACTCAGGCGAACCTGGCGACTCTGCGCGAGCGCGGTGTCGAGGTGATCGAGCCCGGCGAGGGCCGGCTCGCATCGCGGGGGGAGTTCGGTAAGGGACGGCTCCCCGACCCCGCGGACCTGCTGGCGCGGCTGGAGGCCGCCCTGCCGGCGGGAGAGCGTCCCTGGGACGGTTTGCGTGTCCTTGTCACCGCCGGTGGAACGCGCGAGCCGATCGACCCGGTCCGCTTCCTCGGCAACCGCTCCAGCGGCCGCATGGGCCTGGCGCTCGCCGCCGCCGCTGCCCGCCGAGGCGCCGACGTCACCCTGATCGCCGCCAACGTCGCCCTGCCCGAGCCGGCAGGCGTCCGCCGCATCGACGTCGAGACCGCAGCCGAGCTGGCCGAGGCAGCACGAGCGGAGTTCCCGGCCTCGCATGTCCTGCTGATGGCAGCCGCACCCGCCGATTTCAGGGCAACAGAGCCGGCCGCAGGCAAGCTGAAGCGCGACGACGCTCTGGACCTCCACCTGGAGCCGACCGAAGACATCCTCGCCGCGCTCGCCGCACGCCGCACGCCCGAGCAAACGATCGTCGGCTTCGCGGCCGAACACGGCAACGATGTTGATCGAGCGCGGGAGAAGCTGGCCAGGAAGGGCGCCGACCTGATCGTCCTGAACGACGTATCCGACCCGTCGATCGGCTTCGAGAGCAGCCAGAACGCGGTGACGCTCATAGACGCCGCGGGCGATACGAGCATCCCGCAGGCTTCGAAGGACACGATTGCCGAGCAGATCCTCGAGAGAGTCGACCGGCTCCGCAGCAACGCCAATCTCCAAGCGAAGTAGTTGGCGGGTCAGCGAGGGGGGATGGGGGTGTCCGGCAGCGCAGCGGCGTCCTGTTTTTCGCCCCGCCAGCTCATCGAGTGAGCCAGCTTCTCTGGCGAAAAACCCAGCAAGCAGCCGGACACCCCCGTCCCCCCGTACCCTGACCGGGCTATACTGAGCGCAAGCTTTTTGTCCCTAAGCAGTAGCGAGAAGTGGGCCTGGCCCACTTTTTTTTCGTCCCGAACCAGGCGTGAGCAGGCATGGCAGACCTCAAAGACAGCATTCAACAGCAGCTTGACGAGCTCGACTCCGAGCTCGACCTCGTTGCCCTCGAGCAGCCGGGGACCGCATCGCTGCGCCTCTTCATCGACCACCCGGCCGGTGTCGATCTGGCGCTCTGCGAACGCGTCACCAGGCACCTCGAGCACCTCCGGGCCGAATACGCGCTCGAGGTCTCGTCTCCGGGCCCGAAGTACAGCCGCGTCAAGCCAGTTTCCGAAACGACCGAGGAGCAGCCGTGAGCAAGGAGATCGTCGAAGCAATCAAGGCGCTCGAGCAGGAGAAGGGCATCTCCGCCGACAAACTGATGGACGCGCTTGCCGACGCCTTGCTGTCCGCCTACAAGAAGACGCCGGGAGCGGCGAAGTACGCGCGCGTCGACCTCGATCACGAAACCGGCGACTTCCGCGTCTTCGAGCTGATCCTGCCCGCCGAGCTGGAGGAGAAGCTGTTGGCCGAGGCGGCCGAGGCCCAGGAGGAGGAAGAGCGCGAGATCGACCCCGAGACGGGCGAGCTGAAAGAGCCCGAGGAGCCTGAGCTGGACCCGGAGATGATCGCCCCCTACGAGGACCAGATCGAGACTCGCGACGCGACCCCCGAAGACTTCGGCCGGATCGCCGCGCAGACCGCCAAGCAGGTGATCCTGCAACGAATCCGTGAGGCCGAACGGATGATGATGTTCGAGGAGTACCAGGACCGGGTCGGTGAGCTGATCACCGGCATCATCCAGCAATCCGACAAGCGCTACACGCTGGTCCAGCTGCGCGAGCGGGTGGAGGCGCTGCTGCCCAAGTCCGAGCAGGTCTACAACGAGCGCTACGACCACGGCATGCGCGTGAAGGCGGTGATCACCGACGTCTCCGATTCCACCAAGGGCCCGGCGATCGTCGTCTCGCGGCGCAGCCCAGAGCTGATCAAGAGCCTCTTCGAACTGGAGGTGCCGGAGATCGCCGACAAGCTGGTCGAGATCGTCGGCGTCGCCCGCGAGCCGGGCTATCGCTCGAAGATCGCGGTCGTCTCCCATACCGACGGCGTCGACCCTGTCGGCGCCTGCGTCGGCCCGCGCGGCTCGCGGGTGCGGATGGTCGTCTCGGAGCTGCGTGGCGAGAAGATCGACATCATCCCCCACAACGACGAGCCCGCCCGCTTCGTCGCCAAGGCGCTCTCCCCGGCCCGGGTGCGCGAGGTGATCGTCGACGACGAGGAGCGCCAGGCGACCGTGATCGTCCCCGACGACCAGCTCTCGCTGGCGATCGGTCGCGACGGGCAGAACGCCCGCCTGGCCGCGCGCCTGACCGGCTGGCGAGTCGACATCAAGTCCGAGACCGAGTTCGCCCAGGACGACGAGGAGGTCGAGTACGCGGGCGAGGAGCAATCCGACGGGCACTGCCTCGCGGTGCTCTCCAACGGGCGCCGCTGCCCCAACGCCGCGATCGGCGACTCCTCCTACTGTGGCCTGCCCACCCACCAGGCGCTGAGCCGCTTCGAGACTAACCAGATTACTGTCCTGGCGCCGCTGGCCGAGGCGGAAGTTGCGATTCTCGCCGACTCGGCTGCCGAGGAAGGGCAGGTTGCCGAGATCGTCGCCAAGGCGGAAGCGGAGTTCGTGGAGCCGGTCGAGGAGCCTGAGGACGCACAGCCTCAGGACGGGGCGCCGGAGGAGGAGTCCGCTGACGCTCCTGAAGCTGAGCAGCAGGAGACGGTTGTCGAGGAGGCTGAGCAGGCTTAGTGGCTAAGAAGCGCGTCCACGAAATCGCTAAAGCGCAGGGAATCGCAAGCAAAGAGCTGCTCGCTGCGTTGAAAGCGGCTGGGGTCGAGGCGAAAGCCGCTGCCTCGAGCGTCGAGGAGGGGGAGGCGCTGAAGGCGCTCTCGGCCGCGAAGGGCGATGGTGGCACCGCGACCGCGACGAAGCCGAAGCCGAAAGCCGGGGCAAAAGCGGCGGCGGCCAAGCAGGATGGCCAAGCGGCCGCAAGCCCGGCTGCGAAACCCGCCGCCAAACAGGCTGCGGCCGCAAAGAAACCTGCCGGCGGGGCGAAGAAACGGCGTGTCGTGATCGATTCTCAGGCCGCCCGCCGCGACCAGATGGGCGGCCCGCCGCCGCAACGGCCGCCGCGACGGCGCGGTGGCAGGCGCCGCCGGCCGCTGCTCGAGGAGCCCCCGGTCAGGACGGAGGAGCCGGCCGAGCCGGAGGCGACCAAGGTCAACTCGGGCGCCACCGTGCGCGAGGTCGCCGAGCTGCTCGGCCTGGGCAGCGCCGAGGTGATCAAGAAGCTGATGATGATGGGGGAGATGGCGACCCTCACCCAGACTCTCACCGACGAGTCGATCAAGGCGATCGCCGAGGAGTACGACCGCAAGATCGAGATCGTCACCGCGGCCGAGGAGGAGCCCGAGGCGCCGGAGTTCGAGGACCCCGAGGACGCGCTGGCGCCGCGCCCGCCGGTGGTGACCATCATGGGTCACGTCGACCACGGCAAGACCTCGCTCCTCGACGCGATTCGCGAGACCGAGGTGGCGGCCGGCGAGGCGGGCGGCATCACCCAGCACATCGGTGCCTACCAGGTGCACCATGACGACAAGACGATCACCTTCCTCGACACCCCCGGCCACGCCGCCTTCACCGCGATGCGTGCTCGCGGCGCCAAGGTCACCGACATCGCCGTCGTCGTCGTCGCCGCCGACGACGGCGTCATGCCGCAGACCAAAGAGGCGATCGACCACGCTCGCGCCGCCGACGTGCCGATCCTGATCGCCGTCAACAAGGTCGACAAAGAGGGGGCGCAGCCCGATCGCGTCCGCAACGAGCTTGCAGCCGACGGCCTCACGCCGGAGGACTGGGGAGGGGAGACGGTCTACTGCGACGTCTCCGCCAAGACGCACCAGGGGCTCGACAGCCTGCTCGACATGATCCTGCTCGTCTCCGACCTCGAGGAGCTGGGCGCCAACCCCGACGCTCCCGCCTCCGGCACGGTGGTCGAGTCTCAGCTCGACCCGGGCCGCGGCCCGGTCGTGACGATCCTCGTGCAGCGGGGCACACTCGCGGTGGGCGACGCCCTGGTCGCCGGCCCGCAGTGGGGCCGGGTGCGCGCGATGCACGACTTCACCGGCGACCGCGTGCAGAAGGCGGGACCGGGGATGCCGGTCGAGGTGCTCGGCTTCGATGGGGTCTGCGAGGCGGGGGAGCACGTGCGTGTGGTCGAGAACGACCGCCGTGCCCGCCAGCTCGCCCAGGAGCGCGGCAACAGGCTGAAGACCGAGGCCCTGGCCCGCCGCCAAGCGCGGAAGGTCAGCCTCGAGGAGGTCTTCTCCCGCGCCCAGGAAGGCGACATCAAGGAGCTCAACATCGTCCTCAAGGCCGATGTGGCCGGATCGTTGGAGGCACTCCAGGACGAGATCGCCAAAGTCCCCCAGGAGCAGGTGGGGATCAACGTCATCCATTCGCAGACCGGCGGCATCAACGAGTCCGACGTGATGCTGGCTTCGGCCTCAGAAGCGATTGTGATCGGCTTCAACGTGCGGCCGCTCGCCGACGCTCGCCGTGCCGCCGAGCGCGAGGGCGTCGATGTCCGCACCTACTCGGTCATCTACAAAATCACCGAAGACCTGCGCAACGCGATGGAGGGCATGCTCGAGGCGGTCGAGGTCGAGGAGATCCTCGGCGAGGCGGAGGTCAAACAGACCTTCAAGGCCTCCAAGGTCGGGCGCATCGCGGGTTGCGTCGTCACCGAGGGCAAAGTCGCCCGCGATGCCAGCGTGCGCCTGATCCGCGAGGGCACCGTCATCTGGGACGGCAAGCTCGGCTCCCTGCGCCGCTTCAAAGACAACGTGCAAGAGGTCGAGGAGGGCCAGGAGTGCGGCATCGTCCTCGAGGGCTACGCCGACGTCAAGGACGGCGACATGCTCGAGTTCTTCCAGACCAAGCAGGTCGAGCAGACGCTGGAGTAGGATGGCCACGCCTCGCATGCGCCGCGTCAACGAGGTCCTCCGCGAGGTGATCGGCGCAGCGATTGCCACCGAATTGAGCGACCCCCGGATCGGCTTCGTCACCGTGACCTCGGTCGAGACCAGCCCAGACCTCCGCAGCGCAAAGGTGCACGTGAGCGTGCTCGGCACCGACACAGCGCGTGAGGAGGCGCTCGCCGGGCTGCGCTCCTCGCACGGGGTGCTCCAGTCCAAGATTGCCGCCGAGACGCGGATGAAGCGGACCCCGACCCTTACCTTCCACTACGACCCGACGGTCGAGCAGGGGATGCGGATTTCCCGACTGCTCTCCGAAGAAGAGCGATGAGCGAGACGACCGACATCGGAGCCACCGCGATCGAGCGGGTAGCAAACGAGATCCGCAGCCGAGATCGCTTCCTGCTCACCGCCCATGAGGGCCCCGATGGCGATGCGCTCGGCTCGCTGCTCGGCATGCACCGCCTGCTCACCCAGCTGGGCAAGGACTCGGTGATGTTCCTGGCGGCTAAGGAGTTCCCGCTGCCGATCGAGTACCGCTTCCTACCGTTGGAGGAGGTATTCCACGAGGCGCCGGCCGACATGGCGGACCGGGCCGTGATCTTCCTCGACTGCGGCAACGTCGACCGGATGCCGGTCGACTTTCTCACGGAGAGCGATCACTTCACGATCAACATCGACCACCATCACGACAACACCCTGTTCGGTGACGTCAACCTGGTCGAGGTCGACGCCTCCTGCACCGCCGAGATCGTCTACGAGCTGGCGGTCCTGCTCGGTGCCGAGATCACCGCGGAGATCGCCGCCGCGCTCTACGTCGGCTTGGTCACCGACACCGGCAAGTTCATGTACGAGAACACCAGCGCGCGCACGCACCGGATCACCGCCGACCTGATCGAAGCCGGCGTCGAGATCGACGAGACCTACCGCCGTCTCTACGAGCACGTGCCGATCGAGAAGTTGCGGCTGCTCTCGCGTGCCCTGGAAGGCATTCAGCATCACTGCGACGGGGCACTCGCCCTCGCCTATATCACCGCCGCCGACTACGAGGCGAGTGGTGCCGGAGAGGAGATGACCGAGGGAATCATCGATCACCTGCGCTCGGTCGAGGGCGTCCGGGTCGCCGCCTTGATCCGCGATCTCGGCGATCGCGGACGCGCCGCCCGTAAGGTCAGCCTGCGCTCCAGTGGCGGTGAGGTCGACGTCTCGGTGATCGCCCGCCTACACGGGGGCGGGGGGCACAAACGCGCCGCAGGCTTCTCCACCGACCTGGAGCTGGAGGCGCTGGTCCCTTTCCTCTGCAACGAGGTATCCGTCCAGCTTGGTTCCTGACCGTGCCGGCTGGGATTGAAGGGGCCGTGCTGCTCTGCGACAAGCCGGCCGGGATAACCTCGCACGACATGGTGCGGCGGGTGCGGCGCGAGCGTGGCTGCAAGGCGGGGCACGCCGGCACGCTCGATCCCTTCGCGACCGGCCTGCTGCTGGTCCTGCTGGGACCGGCAACGCGGCTGCAGCGCGTCCTCATCGGCCTGCCGAAGACCTATCTGGCCAAGGCCCGGCTCGGCTGGCGCTCGAGCAGCGGCGATCCGGACGGGGAGCTGACCGAGACCGGCAGAGTGCCGGATTCGCTACGGCTGCCGACCGGCGGTGTCCGCCAGCGGGTGCCGATGACTTCGGCCGTGCGGGTCGGCGGCGAACGCCTCTACCGCAAGGCGCACCGCGGCGAGACCGTGGAGACCCCACTGCGGGACGTCGAGGTCTACCGGGCGGATCTGCTCGGCCACGACTCCGAGTGCGCGCGCTATGAGATCGAGTGCTCGAGCGGCACCTATGTGCGCACCTTGATCGAGACCCTCGGCGACGTATACTGCGTGGAGCTGCGGCGGACCGCGATCGGCCCCTTCCGGGTCGAGGACGAGGGTGAGGAGCTCTCGCCGAAGCGCATCGGCGAGCTGATTCCCGCGGCGGCAGAGGCGTTGCGCTAATGGCCAACATCGAGGTGACCCGGCTGCCCGAGGCCCGCCCGCGGGCCCGCCGGATCGCGATCGGCACCTTCGACGGGGTGCACCGCGGCCATCAGGCCGTGATCGAGGGGGCCGATACGGTGCTCACCTTCGACCCGCACCCGCTGGAGATCCTCCACCCGGCAGCCCTGCCCAAGCTGATCATGCCCTTCGGCGTGAAGCGCGACGTGATCGAGGGGCTCGGGGTGGGCGAGCTGGTCGTGATCCCCTTCGACCGCGAGTTCGCCACGGTGACGGCCGAGGACTTCGTCGAGCAGGTGCTGATCGAGCGGCTCGGCGCCGAGTGGGTTTCGGTGGGGGAGAACTTCCGCTTCGGAGCCAAGGCGCAAGGCGACCCGGCGATGTTGGCGGCCCGCTCGGAGTTCGAGACGCGGGTGGTGCCGCTGGTCGAGGTCGACGGAGAGACCGTCTCCTCGACCCGGATCCGGGCGCTGGTCGCGGCCGGGGACATGGAGGGCGCCCGGCATTGCCTCGGCGCCCCCTTCATGGTCGAGGGCACCGTGGTAGAGGGCGATCAGCGCGGCCGCGAGCTCGGCTTTCCGACCGCCAACCTCATCCCCGACGACCGCCTGGCGATCCCCGGCCACGGTGTCTATGCCGCCTTCGCCAACGGCGTGCCCGCCGCCGTCAACGTCGGCGTGCGGCCCACCTTCGACAGCGGCCGGGGGGTGCTGATCGAGACCTACCTGATCGACCGCGACGAAGACCTCTACGGGATAACTCTGCGAGTCGCCTTCGTGCAGCGGTTGCGCGGCGAGAAGCGCTTTGCCAGCGTCGAGGAGCTGATCGCCCAGATGCGAATCGACGTCGAGGAGGCGAAGCTCGTCTGTGCTAGCTTCACCGGCGCATCATGAGCCTGGCCAAGGAGAAGAAGACCGAGCTGATCGGCAAATACGGACGCGCCGACGGCGACACCGGCTCCGCCGAGGTCCAGGTCGCTCTCCTCACCGAGCGGATCGAGGAGCTCACCGAGCACCTCCGATCCCACGCCAAAGATCATCACTCCCGCCGCGGCCTGCTGATGCTGGTCGGCAAGCGCCGCCGCATGCTCCGTTACCTGGAGCGCACCGACCTCGAGCGTTATCGCTCCCTGGTCGCCGAGCTCGGCCTGCGCAGGTAGGCTCCGTGGTCGCTCCGGTCGGTCCGGATGATCACGTCCGGGGCGAGGGAGTGGAGACGATCGTCTATGCCGATCTCAGCTGCCCGCACTGCGCGGCCGTCTGGCCGCGCCTGGTCGCGGTCGATGCAAGCCTCGTATTCCGTCATTTCCCGATCGTCGCCAAGCATCCACGCTCGCCCGCCCTGCACGCCGCAGCCGAGGCGGCCGGTGCCCAGGGGGCCTTCTTCGAGATGGTCGACTCGCTGCTCGGCGATCGCTCCCGGATCGACGATCCCCACCTCTGGGAGCGAGTGAGGGCGCTGGGCCTGGATGTCGGCAGGTTCGAGGCCGAGCGGCGCTCCGACGATGTGATCGAACGGGTGCGCCGCGACACCGGATCCGGCCTCGCCGCCGGCGTCGCAGACACGCTTGCGATCTTCCGCGACGGTCGGGCGGTCGATCTGGATGCCCTGTAGTCTCTTTCGCGAAAGAGAACGAGAGTTCTGAATGCAGATGGCCGCCATCCGGGTGGCCGGAGGTAGGACAACTAAATGAGCATGTTTGACGTTACCCGCGTCTCGGCGGATGTCGGCGACAGCCAGATCTCCTTCGAGACCGGAAAACTCGCGAAGCAGGCGGGTGGCGCCGTCGTAGTCCAGGCCGGCGACACGATGGTGCTCTGCACCGCGACCGTCGGCAGCCTTCGCGACGTGGACTTCCTTCCCCTCACCGTCGACATCGAGGAGCGGATGTACGCCGCGGGCAAGATCCCCGGCTCGTTCTTCCGTCGCGAGGGCAAATCCAGCGAGAAGGCGACCCTGACCGCCCGCATGATCGACCGGCCGATCCGGCCGCTGTTCCCGAAGGGCTGGCACTACGAGACCCAGCTCGTCGCGATCCCGATGTCGGTGGACCAGGTCCACCCCTATGACATTCTCGCGATGAACGGCGCCTCCGCGGCGCTGGCGATCTCGCCGGTTCCGGTCGCCGCCCACGTCGGCGCGGTGCGGATCGGCAAGCTCGACGGCGACTTCGTCGTCAACCCCTCCGAGGAGGACCTCGCGGAGCTCGACCTCGATCTGATCGTCGCCGGCACCGACGAGGCGATCCTGATGGTCGAGGCCGGCGCCAGCGGCGTCACCGAGCAGGAGATCCTCGACGCGCTCGACATCGCCCACGCCGAGATCAAGAAGCTCGTCGCCACGATGGAGGAGCTGCAGCAGAAGGCCGGCAAGGAGAAGATCGAGGTCGAAGCTCCCTCGATCGACGAGTCGCTCTTGGAGGAGATTCGTTCGTCCTTCGGCGCCAAGATCGACGAGGCCACCTCGATCAAGGAGAAGCTCGCCCGCCAGGACGCCGCCACGGCGGTCAAGGAGGAGGTCCTCGAGGTCCTCGCTCCCGCCGGCGAGGATGGCGAGCCCGACGAGGCCCGCCGCGCCGAGGTGAAGGCGGCCTTCTCGAGTATCGAGAAGGACATCATTCGCAAGCGGATCGCCGTCGATAAGAAGCGCCCCGACGGTCGCGCCCAGGACGAGATCCGGCCGATCGAGTGCGAGGCGGACGTCTCCCCGCGCGTGCACGGCTCGGCACTGTTCACCCGTGGCGAGACGCAGATCCTCTCCAACGTCGCTCTCGGCACGACGCGGATGGACATGCGCATCGACACCCTTGGTCTGGAGACCTCGAAGAAATTCTGGCACCACTACAACTTCCCGCCCTTCTCGGTCGGGGAGGCCGGCTTCATGCGCGGCCCGAAGCGCCGCGACATCGGCCACGGCGCTCTCGCCGAGCGGGCCCTGGTCGCGACGATCCCCGGGGAAGATGACTTCCCCTACGTGATCCGGGTCGTCTCGGAGACGCTGGAGTCCAACGGCTCCTCGTCGATGGGTTCGGTCTGCGCCTCTTCGATGGCGCTGCAGGCTGCCGGGGTGCCGGTTTCGGCGCCGGTCGCCGGCGTCGCGATGGGCCTGATCAAGGAGGGCGACGACTACATCGTCCTCACCGACATCGCCGGCGTCGAGGACCACCTCGGCGACATGGACTTCAAGGTCGCCGGCACCGCGGACGGGATCACCGCCTTGCAGATGGACATCAAGATCACCGGCGTAACCTTCGAGATCCTCACCGATGCGCTCGAGCAGGCCAACAAGGGCCGCCAGTTCATTCTCGGCAAGATGGCCGAGGCGATCGACGGGCCGCGAGAGACGCTCTCCAAGCACGCGCCGCGGATCGAGGCGATCAAGATCGATCAGGAGAAGATCGGCGCTGTGATCGGCAAAGGCGGCGAAACGATCCGCGCCCTCTGTGAGGAGTTCGAGGCCGAAATCGACGTCGAGGACGACGGCACGATCCGGATCTACGCGCCAACCGGCGACCTGGTCGAAGCCTGTGTGGCTCGGATCGAGTCGATGACCAAGGAGGCCGAGATCGGCGACAAGTACCCCGCCGCCAAGGTGGTGAAGACGACCACCTTCGGCGCCTTCGTCGAGCTGGTCAAGGGCACCGACGGCCTGCTCCACATCTCCAACGTCAAGCCGGGTGAGAGGGTCGACTCGGTCGACGACGTGCTCAGCGCCGGTGACGTGATCGACGTCACCGTGGTCGAGGTCGACCGCGAGCGCGGCCGGATCGGCCTGCGCCTCTCCGGCGACCCTTCGGTGGCCGGCAAATCGCCCGAGGAGCTGGCTGCGGCCGGCTCCGGCGACGGCGGCCCGCGGCGCAATGGCGGCGACCGCGAGCGAAGCGGCGGCCGCAGGCGCGAGCGCGAGCGGCGCCCCTAGGCATTGGCCGCGGCAAGGCTCAGCCAACTCGGCTCGGGCGTCCGGGTCGTGACCGAGGAGGTCCCTTCGGTCCGATCCGTGGCGCTGGGGCTCTGGGTTCGCACCGGATCCAGGAACGAGACGCCGGCCCAGGCCGGCGTCTCACACTTCCTCGAGCATCTGTTGTTCAAGGGCACCGGGCGCTTTTCGGCGATCGAGATCTCCGAGCGCTTCGACGGGCTCGGCGCCTCGGTCAACGCGGCGACCGGCAAGGAGACCACCCACCTCCACGCCCGCTTCCTCGACGAGCACACCGAGGAGGTCTTCGACCTGCTCGCCGAGATGCTACTGGCACCCACCTATCCGGAAATCGACTCCGAGCGCGAGGTCGTGCTCGAGGAGATCGCGATGTACGAGGACGAGCCGCAGGACCGGGTCCACGACATCCTCGCCAGTGCCGTCTTCGGCGAGCACCCCCTGGGCCGTCGCGTGCTCGGCGAGGCCGAGGTGATCGCCTCGATCCCGGTGCCCGACATCGACGCCTACCACCGGCAGCGCTACACCGGCGCCAACGTCGTCGTCGGCGCCGCCGGCCACCTCGATCACGAGCGGATCGTCGCCCTCGCCGAGGGGCTGATCTCGCCCCCGGCAGGCGCGAACGGCACCGCCGCGTCGGGCGAACCCGATGCCGGGGCGCGGCTGCGCTTCTACCCGAAGGACACCGAGCAGTACCACATCTGCTTCGGCGCGACTGGGATCGTCCGCGACGACGAGCGCCGCTACGCACTCGCCGTCCTCGACTCGATCTTCGGCGGCTCGACCTCTTCTCGACTCTTCCGCGAGGTGCGCGAGAAGCGTGGCCTCGCCTACTCGGTCGGCTCCTACAACGAGCAGTACACCGACTCCGGTCTCGTCGCGACCTACGTCGGCACCCGCGAGGACAACGTCGAGGAGGCCTGCGCGGTGATCGGCGCCGAGCTCGAGCGGCTGCGCAGCGAGCCCGTCTCAGGCGAGGAGCTGGCGCGGGCGAAGGAGAACGTCAAGGGGCGCCTCGTCCTCTCCTCGGAGTCGACCGCGGCGCGGATGACGCGGATCTCGCGGGCGACCCTGTTCGACCTGCCGATCGAAAGCCTCGACGCGATGCTGTCCAAGGTCGATGCGGTGAGCGTCGAGGAGCTGAGTGAGCTGGCTGAGTTCTATAGCCCCGGGCGGCTCTCGGCCGCCTGCGTGGGTCGTGACGAGGCCTGCTTGCGCAAGGCGCTGGCGCCGGTCAGCGAGGAGCTGGTCGCGGCGTGATCCGGGTAGCGGTCTCCGGTGCAAACGGGCGGATGGGACAGACCGTCTGCGAAGCGGTCGAGGGCGCCGACGATATGGAGCTGGCTGCGCGCGCCGACCCCGCTCTCGGGGTTGAGCTGGGCGAGGTGCTCCCCGACGCCGACGTTGTCGTCGACTTCAGCACCCCCGATACGGCGCTCGGCAACGCGAAGGCTTGCCTCGACGCGGGCGTTCACGTCGTCCTCGGCACGACCGGCTTCGACCTCGACGCGCTTCGCAGCGTTGCGGAGGCCGCCGATGCCAACTGCTTCGTCGCCCCCAACTTCGCAATCGGCGCCGTGCTGCTGATGGAGGCGGCGCAGCTGCTGGCCCGCCATATGCCCGAGTGCGAGATCGTCGAGCTCCACCACGACCGCAAGCTCGATGCGCCGTCGGGCACGGCGAAGCGGACGGCGGAGCTGATCGATGCCGCGGGCGGCAACGTCCACGAGCCGATCCACTCGGTGCGGCTGCCCGGCCTGGTCGCCCACCAGGAAGTGATCTTCGGCGGCGAGGGACAGACGCTCTCGATCCGCCACGACTCGATCGACCGCGTCTCCTTCATGCCCGGCGTCCTGCTCGCGGTGCGCAGGGTCGCCGACCTGCCCGACCGCTTCACGGTCGGCCTCGAGAAGCTGCTGTAGGTTCACGCGATGACCGACGAGCTGGCGCGCCTCGACGCCACCGCCCAGGCAGATCTGGTTCGCAGTGGCGAAGCGAGCCCGGTCGAGCTGGTCGAAGCGGCGGTCTCGCGCATCGAAGCGACCAACGGCGAGGTCAACGCCGTGATCCACATGCTGTTCGAGGAGGGGATCGAGACGGCCCGGGGGGAGCTTCCCGAGGGGCCCTTCAAGGGAGTGCCGTTCCTGCTCAAGGATCTCGGCGCCGCTTTCGCCGGCCAGCCGCTGCACCTGGGTATGCAGTACCTGAAGGAACGGAACTTTCACGCCCCGGTGGATACCTATCTGGCCGAGCGCTTCCGCGCCGCCGGGTTGGTGACGATCGGTAAGACCAACTGTCCCGAGCTGGGCATCCTGCCGACCACCGAGCCGCGCGCGCATGGCCCGAGCCGCAACCCGTGGAACCTGGAGCACTCGACCGGCGGCTCCAGCGGCGGCTCCGCGGCCGCGGTCGCGGCAGGCATGGTGCCGATGGCCCACGCCAACGACGGCGGCGGCTCGATCCGCATCCCGGCGGCCAACTGCGGCCTGGTCGGCCTCAAGCCGAGCCGGCAGCGGACCAGCGAGGGCCCACTCGCCGGAGACTTCATGTCGGGCCTGACGGCGGAGCTGTGCGTCTCGCGCTCTGTCCGCGATACCGCCGCGCTGCTCGAGGCCGTGCATGGACCAGCCCCAGGCGATCCCTACGTCGCGCCACCGCCGCTGCGTCCCTATACCGAGGAGGTAGGAGCCGACCCGGGCAAGCTGCGCATCGCCCTTTGGACCGAGACCGTGATCGAGCAGGACGCTGACCCCGAGGTGGTCGCCGGGGCGCGCGCCGGGGCAAAGGTGCTGGAAGGCCTTGGCCACCAGGTCGAGGAACCGGATTTGAGCATGCTGCAGAGCATCGACATGGTCGAGCCTTTCCTGGTTCGCTGGGCGGCCGGACAGGCGCAGGCGCTAGAGCAGCTCGGCATTGTGGGCGGCCAGCCAATTGAGCAGGATGACGTCGAGCCGCTGACCTGGGCGCTGGCTGAGATCGGCCGCGACCGCAGCGCGGGGGAGTACCTGGCCGCGGTCGGGCAGCACCAGGTGATGAGCCGGATGTTCGCGGGCGTCCACGAGTCCGGCTTCGACCTCCTGCTGACGCCGACCATGGGCGAGCCGCCGCCGCTCTTGGGCAGCTTCGACGACTCCGGCCCCGACCCGATGGCGGCCTTCGAGCGGGCCTTCATCGCCGGTTGCTTCACCGCCGCCTTCAACGCCACCGGCCAGCCGGCGATCTCCCTGCCCCTCCATTGGAGCCCGGACGGGTTGCCGGTCGGCGTGCAGCTGGTCGCGCCGCTCGGCCGCGAGGACGTCCTCCTACGGGTCGCCGCCCAGCTCGAGCAGACCGTGCCCTGGGCCGATCGCGTCCCGCCGACGTTCGCGACCTGACGCCCCCGATACCCTGCCTGCGATGAGCGAGATCCAAGGAGTCATAACCGCGATGGCGACCCCCTTCGACGAGGGGGGTAGGGTCGACGAGACGGCCGCGCGAAAGCTGGCGACCTACCTGATCGAGCACGGCTCGCACGGAGTCGTCGTCGCCGGATCGTCGGGCGAGGCGGCGACCCTGGACGACGAGGAGCACATCGCGCTGTTGGCGGCGATAGTCGATGAGATCGGCGGCGAGGCGACGGTGATCTGCGGTACCGGTACCAACGACACGCGCCACTCGGTCGAGCTGACCAAGGCTGCTGCGGAGGCTGGCGCCGACGGTGCGCTGGTCGTCACGCCCTACTACAACAAGCCCACCTTCTCTGGGATCCGCGCTCACTACGAAGCGATCGCCGCCGCGGTCCCTGGCCTGTCGTTGATCGCTTACAACATCCCCTCGCGGGTGGTGATCAACGTCAGCCCCGCTGAACTGGCGGAGCTGGCCAAGATCGACAGCGTTGTCGCCGTCAAGCAGGCCAACAACGATGATCTCGAGCCAATCGAGGGCATGGCCCTGCTGGCCGGCAACGACGACGTCTTCCTGCGCACGCTCGAACTGGGCGGCGCTGGCGGCATCCTCGTTGCCTCGCACGTGGTCGGCGAGGGGATGCGCGAGATCTGGGACGCCGCCCAGGCGGGCGACCGCGAGCGAGCGCGTGAGATCGATGCCAAGCTGCGGCCCGCCTACGACGTGATGGGCTTCGTCACCAACCCGATCCCGCTGAAGGCCGCCCTCGAGATGACCGGGCTAATCCCCCATGGCGGCCTGCGGCTGCCCCTGTTCGAGCTCGACGCAGACCAGCGCGCAACCGTGCGCGAGGCGCTGGACGCGGTCGGCGTCGCGGTGGCCTCCTAGCGATATGGCGGCGAAGCTGCGCGTACTGCCGCTCGGCGGTCTGGGCGAGATCGGCAAGAACATGACGGTGGTCGAGTACGACGGTCGTATCGTCGTCGTCGACACGGGCCTGATGTTCCCGACCGCCGAGATGCTGGGGATCGACCTCGTCCTCCCCGACTTCTCCTACCTGCGCGACCGCGCCGAGGACATCGAGGCGATCGTCCTCACCCACGGGCACGAGGATCACGTCGGCGCGTTGCCCTATGTGCTGCGCGAGATCGGCATGCCGCCGGTCGTCTACGGCGGCCTGCTGACGATCGGCATGGTCCGCTCCAAGCTGGACGAGCACAAGCTGAAGGACGCCCCGCTGGAAGAGCTGCCCGCCGGCAAGAAGGTCCGGGCCGGTCCCTTCGAGCTGGAGCTCGTGCACCTCTCGCACTCGATCCCCGATGCCCGCGGCGTCATCCTCGGCACGGATCTGGGCAAGGTGCTGATGACCGGCGACTACAAGTTCGACCAGACTCCGGTCGACGGCCGTCCCGCCGACATCTCGCGACTCGCCGAGTTGGGCCGGGACGGCCTGCTACTGCTCTGCGGCGATTCGACCAACGCCGACCGAGCGGGGATAGCGCCGTCGGAGTCGAGCGTCGGGCCGGCCTTGCTGGAGACCTTTTCCGCCTGCAAAGGCCGCATCGTCGTCACCTCCTTCGCCTCCAACATCCACCGCGTCCAGCAGGTGATCGACGCCGCGGTCAAGCTCGACCGGCGGGTCGCCCTGGTCGGGCGCTCGATGCGCAAGAACTTCAACATCGCCTCCAGTCTGGGGATCGCCGATGCGCCTCCCGGTCTCTTCATCCAGCCACGGGAGATCGAGGACTTCCCGGACGAGAAGGTGATCGTGATCTCCACCGGCAGCCAGGGTGAGCCGCTCTCGGCGCTGCGACGGATGGCGAACAACGATCACCGCGACGTCGAGTTGCACTCCGGCGACACGGTCGTCTTCTCGGCCACGCCAGTGCCCGGCAACGAGCGCGCCGTCAACGAAACCATCGACCACATCTACGAGATCGGTGCCTCGGTCGTGACCGCGAAGGACGCGCCGATCCACGCCTCCGGCCACGGTTGGCAGGAGGAGTTGAAGCTGATGCTCAACCTGACCAAGCCGCACTACGTGATGCCCATCCATGGCGACCACAAGCGCCTGCGACTGCACGCCGAACTCGCCTATTCGGTCGGTGTCGACCCGGAGAACGTCTTCCAGGGTCGCAACGGGTTGCCCCTGGAGGTCGACACGGAGGGGGCACGCTTCGGCGAGGACATCCATGCCGGTGTCGTCTACGTCGACGGGGTCAACGTCGGCGAGCCCGACGACGTGGCGCTGCGCGACCGGCGCGAGATCTCCGCCGACGGCATCTTCATCGTCGTCGCGACGGTCTCCTCCGACGACGGCAGCGTCGTCGCCGACCCGGAGGTGATCGTGCGGGGCGTCGCTGTGCCGGAGGAGGGGGAGGCGCTGGTCGAAGAGCTCAAGGACCTGGTCGAGGACGCCCTCGAGGACGCCGCCGAGGCCGGCACCCGCGAGTTGCACCTGATCCAGGAAGACCTCCACGACGCGATCGCCAAGCTCATCTACGAGAAGCTGCGCAGCCGGCCGATGATCCTGCCCGTCGTGGTCGAGGTATAAGCCGGGCGCAAAAAAGGCCCGCCGGTTGCGTTGGGGAGAACCGGCGGGCCATTGTGTCTCGTCCGCGGGAGAAGCTAAATCGGGCCGCTAAAGCTGGTCTAAAGCGGGGCTAATTCCCCGCTCAGACTTCACCAAGGGCAGCCGGATGCGGAACAGGGCGCCGCCCATCTCGGATTCGCCGACATCGGTGCTGCCGCCATGCGAGAGGGCAACCGCTCGGACGATTGCCAAGCCGAGGCCGCTGCCGCCACCGACGGCGGTGTCCGCCGGGCCCTCGTCGCGGACGAATCGCTCGAATATCTGCTCGCGCCGCTCGGGGGGCACCCCGGGACCGTCGTCGCCGACCTCGACGATCGCGTCGGCGCCCTCTGTCCTCAGGCGCAGCTCGATCTTCGAGCCGGGCGGCGTGTGGCGGACGGCGTTGTCGAGGAGGTTGAGCACCATCCGGTGCAGCTCGTCGGGGTTCCCGTTCACCGGCAGCCGGCGGTCGTTCTCGACCCGCAGCTCGCGTTCGCCGATCGTCGGCGCGACCTCCGCCGCCGCATTGCCGGCGACCTCGGCCAGATCGCAGCGGGTGCGGGTGCCGATCCGTCCCGCGTCGGCACGGGCGAGGAGGAGCAGGTCGCCGACGAGGCGACTCATGCGGCTGGAGGAGCGCAGCGCCGAGTCGACCATCGCCCGCTCGTCTTCCCGTACCGGCTCCTCCAACGAGGCCTGGAGCAGCTCCAGGTTGGCGAGGATGCTGGTCAGCGGCGTGCGCAGCTCATGCGAGGCGTCGGCGACGAACTCCCGCTGCCGCTTCAGGGCGGCTTCGCGCTCGGATCGGGCCGCGTCGAGGGAGCGAACCATCTGCTCGAGCGTTCTGGCTAGCTCGCCGACCTCATCGTCGACCGGGGGCTCGGGCATGTGGCGCGAGAGATCGCCGGTGTCGGCGATCTCCCTCGCGCTCGCGGTCAGCGCGGAGATCGGTTGCATCGCGCGGCGGGCGATCGCCATGCCGGCGAGGCTGGCGAGCAGGGTCCCACCGAGCACGCCGGCGGCGACGAACAGCCAAAGCCGGTCGACTGTGGAGTCGACATGCTCGAAGTTGCGCGCGTACTGCACGTATCCGGTCAGGCTGCCGCTGCCGCTGCCGATCCGCGCCGTGGCGACCCGCATGCCATTCACCTCTCTGAGCCCCTGGGTCGGGGGGCCGAGGTCGGTGGCATTGGTGCTCTGGGTCAGCAGCGCGCCGCTGGCGTCGAAGACGCGCACCGTCGCGTCGTTGGGGAGGGCGAAGTCGTCGAGCCCCGGCCCTCGGATCAGGTAGGCCCCGGTGGGCGTGTTGACGATCCGCAGTTCCGCCGCCAGGGTCTGGGCCGCGGCGTCGACCTCGCCATTGAATTCGCTTCGAGCTCGCTGGGTCGCCACCTGGCCGATGACGCCGCCGAAGATCAGCAGGATCATCAAGGTCAGCCCGGCCGAGGTCGCGGCGAGCCGCCAGCGCACCGGCCAATTTCTGGGATGCACAGTTACTCCTTCAGCACGTAGCCGGCGCCGCGCTTGGTGTGAAGGAGGCGGCTCTCGCGGTCGGCCTCCAGCTTGCGGCGCAGATTGGAGATGAAGACGTCGATCGTGTTGGTCGCCGCCATCGGGTCGTAGCCCCAGACGTCGTCGAGCAGTCGCTCGCGCGAGACGACGAGGCGCTCGTTTCGCATCAGGTACTCGAGCAGCTCGAACTCGCGATTGGTCAGCTCGACCTCGCGCTCGCCGCGCCGTACCTCACGCGTGTCCGGGTTGAGCATGAGGTCGCCGACCTGCAGCGAGGCGGATCCACGCGGCGGGCGACGGCGCAGCAGCGCCCGGATCCGCGCCAGCAGCTCCTTGCGCTCGAAAGGCTTCACCAGGTAGTCGTCGGCGCCGCTGTCGAGCCCCCCGACCCGGTCCTCGGTCTCGGCCCGCGCCGTCAGCATCAGGATCGGCACGTCGCTCTCGGCGCGCAGCCGGCGGCAGACCTCGACCCCGTCCATCCTCGGCAGCCCAAGGTCGAGCACGACCAGGTCGGGAACGAAGCCGATGGCGACGTCAAGCGCGTCGACCCCGTCGCCTGACGTACGTACCTCGTAGCCCTCGTTGCGCAGCGAGCGCCGCAGCACGTCTGCGATCTCCTCATCGTCCTCGACGACGAGGACGCGACCCCCGGCCCGATCGTTGTCGGTTGCAAGCATCGCAGCGATGTTAACCCGGCAGGAACGGTTCGCGGTGTGCTTTAGCGCGAATTTAGGCACGGAGATAGTGCGGAAGGCGCGGGTTCTTGGGTAGTTGGCATCTGCGGCGCTTGGCATGATCGAGCGCAGCCCATGAGTTCGCCCGCCGCCGTCCATCTCCATGCCCACAGCGAGTACTCGCTGCTCGACGGCGCCTGCAAGATCGACGCGATGGCGGCACGGGCGGCGGAGTTGGGCCAACCGGCGTTGGGCCTGACCGACCACGGCGTGATGAACGGCGCCGTCGATCTCTACAAGGCCTGTGGGAAGCACGGGATCAAGCCGATCGCCGGCCTCGAGGCCTATCTCGTCGACGACGTCAAGACGGTCAAGGAAAAGCCCAAGTACGAGCGCAACCACCTCACCCTGCTGGCTGAGAACGACGCCGGCTTCGCCAACCTGGTCAAGCTCACCTCGGCCGGCTTCCTGGAAGGCTTCTCGCGCGGCAAGGCAAACGTGGACATGGAGCTGCTCTCCAGCCACGCCGAGGGCGTCATCGTCCTCACCGGTTGCCTGCAGTCGCGCTTCTGCCGCCGCCTGATCGAGGAGCGACCCGACGACGCGCGCTCGCACCTCGACGACTTGATCCAGGCCTTCGGCCCCGAGCAGGTCTACTTCGAGGTGCAGAAGAACGGGATCGCCGAGCAGGACAAGGCCAACCAGGGGATCGTCCGCTTTGCGCGCGAGTTGAACAGGCCGTTGGTCGGGACCGCCGACGTCCACTACCTGCGCCGCGAGGACTTCGACAACCACGCCGCGCTGCTCTGCGTGCAGACCAAGTCGACGCTGGAGGCGCCGAAGCTGAGCTTCGACACCAACGAGTTCTTCCTCAAAAGCAACGAGGAGATGGCCGGCGCGTTCGCCGAGTGGCCCGAGGCGGTACCGACCACGCTCGAGATCGCCGAGCGCTGCGAGATCGAGATCGAGCTGGGCAAGCTGCTGCTGCCGCGGTACCCGACCCCCGACGGCTCCGAGCCCGAGGCGATGCTGCGCCGGATCGCCGGCGAGGGGCTGCGCACCCGCTACGGCGACCCGCCTCCCGCCGAGGCGGTCGAGCGGCTCGAGCTCGAGCTCGGGGTGATCGAGGAGATGGGCTTTTCCTCCTACTTCCTGATCGTCTGGGACTTCATCCGCTATGCCAAGGAGAACGGAGTCGCGGTAGGGCCAGGCCGCGGCTCGGCGGCCGGCTCGATCGTCTCCTACTCGCTCAACATCACTGACCTCGACCCGCTCGCCAACGACCTGCTGTTCGAGCGCTTCCTCAACCCGGGCCGCAAATCGATGCCGGACATCGACATCGACTTCTCGGTGCGCGGCCGCGAGCGGGTTATCCGCTATGTGGGCGAGAAATACGGCCGCGAGTCGGTCGCCCAGATCGTCACCTTCGGCAAGATGGCCCCGCGAGCCGCCACCCGCGACGCCGCCCGCGTGCTCGGCTTCGACTACGGCAGCGGCGATCGCCTCGCCAAGCAGATCCCCGAGCCGATCCTCGGCCGTAACCCCTCCTTCGAGGACTGTCTCAGGCCCGGGCAGGAGCTGAAACAGACCTATGACTCCGAGCCCGACGCGAAACGGATCATCGACGTAGCCCAGGGTCTCGAGGGGATCATCCGCAACAACTCGATCCACGCCGCCGCGGTGGTGATCGCCGACCGGCCGCTGCAGGAGATCGTGCCGCTGCAGCTGGCCGAGGACCGCAGCGCCCCCGCCGGCGGCAACGGCAACGGGAACGGGGGCGGCAAGGCAGAGCGCCAGTACAAGGTCGTCACCCAGTACTCGATGGGCCCGATCGAGGAGATCGGTCTGCTGAAGATGGATTTCCTCGGCCTGCGCAACCTCGACGTGATCGAGGACGCGGTCGAGATCATCCGCCGCTCGCGCGGCGTCGAGCTGGAGATGACGGAGATCCCGATGGACGATGCCGGGACCTTCGAGATGCTCGCCGGGGGAGACGGCACCGGCGTCTTCCAGCTCGAGTCGGAGGGCATGTGCGAGGCGATGAAGAAGGTGAGGCCTACGGAGTTCGACGACATCGTCGCGCTGGTGTCCCTCTACCGGCCCGGTGCCATGCGCTACATCGATGTCTACGCGAGAGGAAAGCGCAACCCGTCCTCGGTCACCTATCCGGACGAGCGCCTGCGCCCGATCACCGAACCGACCTATGGCTGCGTTCTCTACCAGGAGCAGCTGATGGAGATCGCCAAGCAGATGGCCGGCTTCAGCCCAGCCGAGGCGGATGACCTGCGCAAGGCGATCGGCAAGAAGAAGCGCGACCTGATGGCGACGATGAAGGCCAAGTTCATGGAGGGGATGAAGGCCTCGGGCACCGCGGCCAAGGTGGCGAGCGAGATGTGGTCGCTGATGGAGGCGGCTGCCGACTACTCGTTCAACAAGTCGCATGCCGCCTGCTACGCGCTGATCGCCTACCGCACCGCCTACCTGAAGGCCAACTATCCGGCCGAGTACATGGCGGCGGTGATCTCCTCGGTGATGAACACGAAGGACAAGGTGCCCTTCTTCGTCAACCGTTGCGAGGAGATGGGAATCGAAGTGCTGCCGCCCGACGTCAACTCCTCCGACCACGACTTCGTCGTCTCCGAGAAGGCGATCCGCTTCGGCCTCGACGCGGTCAAGAACGTCGGCCACAGCGCCGTCGAGGCGATCCTGCAGGCTCGCGAGGACGGCGAGATTGCCTCGATTTGGGACTTCTGCGAGCGGGTGGACGCCCGCGCGGTCAACAAAAGGGCGATCGAGTGCCTGGTCAAGTGCGGCGCCCTCGATTCGAGCGGGGCAACGCGCAAGGGGATGCTGGAGGCGCTGCCGGCGGCTCAGTCAGCGGGCCAGAAAGCACAGGAGGACGCGCAGCTCGGGCAGGGCTCGATCTTCGACTTCGGCGACGGGGCGGGGGAGGGGGGCGCGAGCGGCGGCGCCAGCTCCCACCACCGGCCGCCGATCTCGTCGGCCGAGTTCGAGCGCCGCGAGCTGCTGGCGAT
>Ga0222622_10000027_pt1 | contig 68551 bp, 70 predicted proteins | sample PLM2_5_b1metaG_FD_177335 | JGI IMG/M metagenome (GOLD analysis project Ga0222622, IMG submission 177335) | Groundwater sediment microbial communities from an aquifer in East River, Colorado, USA - PLM2_5_b1 | ecosystem: Environmental > Terrestrial > Soil > Riparian zone | place: USA: East...
ACCCCGAGAAACAGATCATCGTCTCGGTGCCGATCGTGCGCGACAGCGGCGAAGTCGAGGTCTACACCGGCTATCGCGTGCTGTACAACACGTCGCGTGGGCCGGGGAAGGGCGGCATCCGGTTCGATCTCAACGTCACGCTCGAGGAAGTGAAAGCGCTCGCGGCGTGGATGACGTGGAAGTGCGCGCTGGTGAACATTCCGTTCGGCGGGGCCAAAGGCGGGGTCGTGTGCGACCCGACGGCGATGTCGATGCTGGAGCTGGAGAAGGTGACGCGTCGCTACACCTCCGGCATCATCGATACGCTGGGACCCGACTCGGACGTTCCCGCCCCCGACGTCAACACCAACGAGCGTGTGATGGCGTGGATCATGGACACCTACTCCATGCACAAACGCCACACCGTCACCGCCGTGGTGACGGGCAAGCCCGTGGAGATGGGCGGGTCGCTCGGCCGGCGCGAGGCGACGGGACGGGGCTGCATGTTCGTGACGCGCGAGGCGCTCGCCAAGTTCGGCATGGCGCTGAAGGGCGCGCGCATCGCGGTGCAGGGGTTTGGCAACGTCGGCTCGATCGCGGCGGACTTGATGGCAAAGGAAGGCGCGACGATCGTCGCCGTGTCCGACAAGTCGACCGCGCTGCACAATCCCAAGGGCCTCGATGTGCCGGACCTCCTCAAGTGGGCGAAAGAGCACCGCCAGCTGACGGGCTATCCCCAGGCCGAGACGATCAAGCATGATCAGTTGTTGACCGTGGACTGCGACGTCCTCGTTCCCGCGGCTACAGAGAATGTGATCACCAAGAAGAACGCCTCCAGCATCAAAGCCAAGATCATCTGCGAAGGCGCGAACGGTCCCACCACGGCGAACGCCGACAAGATTCTCGAGGAGAAAGGCGTGTTCGTCATCCCCGACATCCTGGCGAACGCCGGGGGCGTGACCGTGAGCTACTTCGAGTGGGTGCAGGACCGCGGCGGCTACTTCTGGGACGAGGAGACCGTCAACCGGCGCCTCGAGAGCATCATGGTCCGCTCCTTCGCTGAGGTGATGGCGATGGCGGAGAAGCACAAGGTGAACGCCCGTATCGCCTCGTACATGCTCGCCGTGGACCGGGTCGCGGCGATGCACCGGCTGCGCGGGATGTATGCCTGATGCGCTACCGCGTCGTCGCGGTGGGCCGCATGAAGGACGCGGCGCTCCGCGCGGCCAGTGATGCCTATCTCGATCGGTTGCGGCACTACACGAAAGTCGAAGAGCAAGAAGTGAAGGACGAGGCGCGGGTCCTCGGGGCGATTCCCGAGGGCGCGCGCCTCGTCGCGTTGACCCGCCGCGGTGAGGAGTGGACCTCGGCGCAGCTGGCCGAGTGGACGGGGCGGTGGGAGATGGACGGGCGCGACGTCGCGTTCGCGATCGGCGGCGCCGACGCGCTCCCGGACGAGGTGCTGGGCAAGGCGGAACGCCTCTGGAGCCTGTCGCGCCTCACGCTGCCGCACGAGCTGGCGCGCGTCCTGCTGCATGAACAGCTCTACCGGGCGTACACGATTCGCCGGGGGGAGCCGTACCATCGCGGATCGATCGGATCCTGAGCTCACGTTGGCCGAGCGCACGGCCTTGCTGGCCCTGGCGCGAGGCGCCATCGCCGCAGCGTTGGCGGGCCGACCTGCGCCCCACCTGCCGGACGTGCCGGGCGCGCGTCTGTCCCGCGGCGCATTCGTCACGCTCGAGGACAAGCGAGATGGGGAGCTGCGCGGCTGCATTGGGCGCATCGCGGGCGATCGGCCCCTCGGCGAGGTCGTGCGTACCGTGGCGGTTTCCGCGGCGACCCAGGACCCTCGGTTTCCACCCCTCGACCCGGAAGAGTTGCCAGACCTGCGAATCGAGATTTCGGTGTTAAGCGAACCGTCTCCGCTCGAGCCCACCGATCCCAGCAGGCTCGTGATCGGGCGGGACGGCCTGCTCGTGCGCCGCGGGAGCGCGCTGGGCGTGCTGCTGCCGCAGGTGGCCGCGGAGCACGGCCTGGGCCCCGAAGCGTTTCTCGCGGCGGCGTGCCGCAAGGCGGGCCTCCGACCGATGGCGTGGCGGGAACCAGACACCCACGTCTTCACGTTTCACGCGGATGTCTTCGGCGAATGACCGAATGGTTCGAACAATGGTTCGGCGAGGAGTACCATGTCCTCTATCCTCATCGTGACGAGGAAGAGGCGCGCCGCGCCGTTGCCCTCGTGCAGCGGGCGGCTCCTTGGACGCCCGGCGCATGGGTGCTCGACTTGGCGTGCGGCGCGGGGCGCCATGCGGCCGAGCTGGAGCGGCTCGGAGCCCGCGTGGTAGGATTCGATCTTTCTCCCTCGATGTTGCGGCGGGCGCGGGTGCGAGTGCGGGGGCCGCTGGTGCGCGGCGACATGCGGGGCCTGCCGTTTCGGCCTGGGAGCTTCGGCTTGGCGGTCAACCTGTTCACGTCATTCGGCTATTTCCGGGACGACGCGGAGCACCGGCACGTGGTGCGGCAAGTCGCCGCATCGTTGCGCCCGGGGGGCCGGTTCGTGCTCGACTACTTGAACTCCGACCACGTGCGGCGAACGCTGCGCCGGGGCACCGAGGAGGTCGACGGCGCCGCGACCGAGGTCCGCGTCCGGCGGCGTTTCAGCGAAGAGGGAAAGTATGTGGTGAAGGAGATCGAGCTGGGCGCGGAGAACCGTAGTTTCCAGGAGCGGGTGCGGCTCTTCAGTCCCGTCGAGCTGACCGGGCTGCTCGAACAGGACGGGCTCAGGGTGGATGCTGTGTTCGGCGACTACGACGGCGGACCGCTCGACGACCACGCCACGCGCACGATCCTGGTGGCGACGCGCACCTCATGACGACCCCGCGCATCCTCACGACGCCGATTGCGGCGGCGGCACCGGTCCTCGCTGCTGGGACGCCGCGACGTGTCAGCGCCGACGTCCTCGCGGCGGTGCTGCCGGGCCCGGGGCGGGAGCGGCTTGCCGCCGGCGAGGTCTTGGTGGTGACGACCGGTCAGCAGCCGGGGCTCTTCACAGGGCCGCTCTACACGATCCACAAGGCACTCTCGGCGATGAGCCTCGCGCGCCGCCTGGAGCGCGAGCGCAGGGTGCCCGTCGTGCCAGTCTTTTGGGTGGCGGGGGACGACCACGATTTTGCCGAGGGGAATCATGCCTACGTCCTGAACGCCGCCGGCGACGTCGTTCGTATCGTGCTGCGCGAGCGTCCCGCTGATGGTCCGCTCCTGCCTCTCTATCGTGAGAGGTGCGGACCGGAGATCAAGTCGGCGCTCGAGCAGCTGCGCGCCGCCCTCCCCGATACCGAATTCAAGGCCGATGTCCTCGCTTGGTTGGAGGCCGCTTACCGGCCCGACACCAACCTGGCCGACGCGTGCGCCGAGGCGATCAATAGCCTGTTGGGACCCCGGGGCCTCGCGGTATTCAAGGCCCACGATCCCGCTGCCAAACGCGCCGCTGCGCCGTTCCTGCTGCGCGCGCTGGACGTGACGCTCCCCGATGGCCTGTCGCCTGTACTCGTCGAGGGGAGTGCCGGACGGGATCGGCTGCGCTCGGAAGGGAATGGCCCCGTGACCCGGCGCAGCGGCGAGCGTTTCACGCCTGAGACGCTCAAGCGCATCGCGGCGGAGTCGCCCGAACGGTTGTCCCCGAACGTCTTGCTGCGGCCGGTGATCGAAGCGGCCTTGTTCCCGACCGTGGCGTACGCGGCCGGTCCCGGCGAGCTCGAATACCTTCCCCAGGCCGCGCCGTTGTACGCCTACCTCGGCGTGACGCCGCAAACGCCCGTGCCGCGGTGGTCGGGATACTCGCTGGAGTCACGCGTCGAGAAGGTGCTCGAACGAAACGGGTTGACGCCGGCGGACTTCGCCGGACCGCCTGGGGCGCTCGAGGCGCGGCTCGCTCGCGATGCCGTCCCGCCCGAGATCGTCGAGACGCTGACGCGCTTGCGCGCGGAGATCGATCAGCACTACGAGCGGCTGACGACCGCGATCGCCCGTATCGATCCGACCCTCGAGCGCACCGTGCAGTCGGCGCGGAATGCCGCCCTCGCCGGTACACACGAGATCGAGAAGAAGCTTGTGGCCAGCCTCAAGCGCGCCAACGAGACGCTCGCGGGACAACTCGCGCGCGCCCGGGCCGCGCTCGCTCCCGAGGGCAAGCCACAGGAACGCGTGCTCACGGTGGCGTCGTTCCTCGTGCGCTACGGGCCCGGTTTGATCGACGCCATTGACGCGGAGGTGGCGCGGTGGACGGGCGCTCCATAGAATCCGTCTGATGTGGGTACTCGCAATCATTCTCATCGTTGCCCTGATGATCCCGGTGGCGGCCATCCTGGTGGACTCCCCGCTGGGACGCTCGGTCGCGCGACGGTTGGAAGGCGGGACGGCTCCCGGGGCGGGGCCCGCCCCCGAGCTCCGTGACCTGCAACGCAAGGTCGAAGCGCTCGAGACGGAGATCGAGGATCTGAACCGCTCGCTCGCCGGGATGCGGGACGAAGTGCAGTTCGTGCAGCGCCTGCTGGAAGATCCCCACCGGAAGAAACCGACTAGCTGACAGTGGCCGCCGCACGAGTGGCCGCGGGCATCCTCGTCACGCGCGTCCTGGGATACGTGCGCGAACGGGTCTTCGCGTACTACTTCGGCAGCAGCGCAGCGGCCGACGCCTTTCGTGCCGCCCTCAAGATTCCCAACGCGATTCGCAACCTGCTGGGCGAGGGCACCCTCTCCGCGTCCTTCATTCCTGTGTATGCCGCGCTGAACGAGCGGGAGGACAAGCAGGCGGCGCGCGCGCTCGCCGGGGCGGTGATGGGCTTGTTGCTGCTCGCGAGCGGCGTGTTGGCGTTGCTAGGGATCGCGTTCGCGCCGGCGATTACCGCCATCGTCGCGCAGGGGTTCGACGCACCACGCCGCGAGCTCACGACCGTGCTGGTGCGCATCCTGTTTCCGATGACGGGCCTGATGGTCGTCTCCGCCTGGTGCCTCGGGATTCTGAACACGCATCGCCGGTTCTTTCTCCCGTATGCCGCGCCCGCGCTGTGGAATGTCGCCGGAATCGTCGCCATGGTCGCCGCGGCCTCGTGGCTCTCAGGCCGGGACCTGCCGGTCACGGACCAGCTGTACCGCCTGTCGCTCGCCCTTGCGTGGGGCACGGTGGTGGGGAGCGTGCTCCAAATCGCGGTCCAATTGCCCGCCTGCTGGCGCCTGCTCGGCGGGATCGCGTTGCGGTTCAGCACCGCCCCCGAGGGGGTGCGGCAGGTCATCGTGGCCTGGGCGCCCCTCGTGCTCGGGGCAGGGGTGGCCCAGCTCTCAGGGCTCGTGGACACGTTCCTTGGCTCATTCACTGGCGTCGGAGGCTTGGCGAGCCTCGGGTACGCGCAGCTCATCCAAGTGCTCCCGGTCAGCCTGTTCGGCGTCTCGGTCGCCGCGGTCTCGCTCCCCGACCTGGCGCGGGACGCGGCCGGCGCCGCTCCGAACGATCTGCTGCGCGACCGGATCGCCGTGGGGTTCCGGCGTATCGCCTTCTTCATCGTGCCGTCAGCGTTTGCGTTCGTCGCCCTGGGCCCCGCGATCGTGGGGGCACTCTTTCAGACGGGCCGGTTCGACGCCGACGACACCGTACTCGTGGGCGGCGTGCTGGCGGCCTACGGGGTCGGTCTCCTGGGCCAGGCGACCGTCAAGTTATTCGCTTCCGGGTTCTATGCGCTGCGCGACACGCGCACGCCGGTCAAGATCGCGACCCTGTCGCTGCTCGTCTCGGGCGCACTGTCGTGGATCTTGATGCGGCGTCTGGGTCCCGCGGGAATCGCCCTTGGCTCGTCGTTGGGCTCCACCCTCAACGTGATTCTGCATCTGCGCGACCTCGACCGCCGCATCGGGACGGTACTCGCCCCTGGAGACTGGCGCGCGTTTGGCGTGGTCGTATTCGCCGGCATGGCTGCAGCGGCGCTCGCGATGGGCGCCGCGAGTCTCGTGCTGGGCTGGCGCCCGATTCCGCATGGCCTTGCCGTGCTCGGTATCTTTGGGGTGACCTACGGAGCCCTGACGTTGGTGCTTCGCCACCCCGATGCCTTACACTCATGGCAATCTCTGACCGGCTCGCGCGGCAACTAGCGGCACTCCCCGACCAGCCAGGCGTCTATCTCTGGAAGGACGCCGCGGGGGAGATCCTGTACGTGGGCAAGGCCAAGAGCCTGCGCTCCCGCGTGCCGAGCTACCTCTCCGACGCCGAACCGACCACGCCGGAGCGCGAAGCCCTGGCGCGTCAGATCGCGGATCTCGAGACCATCGTGGTGCCGAGCGAAGCACAGGCACTGCTGCTCGAGAACAATCTCATCAAGGAGCACCAGCCGCGGTTCAACATCCGCCTGCGCGACGACAAGAGTTATCCTCAAATAGCCGTAACCTTGGGTGAAGCGTTCCCGCGCGTGTTAGTCGTACGACGGGTGACCATCGCGGGGGCGCGCTACTTTGGTCCATATACCGACGTCGCTACGCTGCGGCAGACCCTCAAAATCATCCGGCGCATCTTCACGGTCCGGTCGTGCCACTGGAATCTTCCGGTTGAAGCCCCCGACCGCCCGTGCCTCGATTATCACATTGACCGCTGCAAGGCGCCCTGCGTGGGCTACCAGAACGCCGAGGACTACCGCCGGATGGTGGACGACGTCGTCCTCTTCCTCGAGGGCAAGACGCTCGACGTCCGGGCGCGACTCCGCGCGCGGATGCACGACGCCAGCAAGGCCATGGACTTCGAGCGCGCGGCGCAGTTGCGAGACGCGCTGAAGTGGTTGGACCAGGTCGAACAACCCCAGACCGTCGAGGTCGTGGGCGGAGGGGACGCGGATGCGATCGGTCTGGCGCGGGACGGCGACGACGCCTGCGGGGTGATCTTGCGCATCCGCGACGGGCGTTTGATCGCCCGGGAGCACAGGTTCTTGGAGCACGTCGAGCACGCACCCGAGGATCAAGTGCTCAGCGCGTTCCTCGTGGGCTATTACCTGCCGCTCGACCAGCGTGCCGCGCGGGTGGTGCTCCCGTACGCCCCGGCGGATGTGGACGCGCTGCAGGAGCTCGCCCCCGGCGTCGACTTGGTGGTGCCGCAACGAGGGGCCAACGCGAAACTGGTGGAGCTCGCCGACCAGAACGCGCGCCATTTGCTCGACAGCTTCAAGATCGAGACATTTGACATCGACGAACGGTCCGCCGATCCCGTCTTCGCCCTCGGACGCGACCTGGGGCTCGCTGTGGTGCCGCGGTCGATGGTGTGTATTGACATCTCCACGAATCAGGGGCGCGACACCGTGGGTTCGCTCGTGTGGTTCGAGGGTGGGCGCCCTCGTAAAGCGGAGTACCGGCGCTACAAGATCAAAGGCGTCGCGCAGCAGGACGACGTCGCCGCCGTCCATGAGGTGGTGTCGCGCTTCCTGCGGCGCCGCGTTGACGAGCGGAAACAGCTGCCCGACCTCATGGTGATCGACGGCGGGAAGGGCCAGCTTGGCGCGGCCGTCGACGCCGCGCGCGTGGCGCAACTGGAGCGTCTCCCCATCGTGAGTCTCGCCAAGCGAGAGGAAGAAGTGTTTCTCCCCAGCCAGTCTGATCCACTGCGGCTGTCGCGACGCAGCCCATCGCTCAAGTTGTTGCAGCGCGCGCGCGACGAGGCGCATCGCTTCGCCGTCGGGTACAGCCGCAAGCGGCGCTCGGCGCGGACGATCACCTCCGAGCTGCTGCGCATTCCCGGCGTCGGCCCGTCGCGGCGCCGCGCGCTGCTCGAGCGGTTCGGCTCCCTCGCCGGTGTGAAGACCGCGACACCCAAGGAGATCGCCTCGCTTCCCGGATTCTCGACGCGTCTCGCCGAGCGCATCCTCGACCGGTTGACGCAACGCGCGTGACTCTTCCCTGGACACTCGAGTGCTCCGCGTGCGTGCCGCCGCGGACGGTGCCTGCGGACGGCTTGCCCGGCGTATGCGAAACGTGCGGCTCGCCCTACCTCGTGCGGTATGGGGCGCCCGCGGGCGAAAAGGCCAAGGCGCTGCTCGCAGACCGCCCCTGGACCATGTGGCGCTATCGCGAATGGCTTCCGCTTGCTGCGGGTGAAAACCCCGTCACTCTGGGTGAGGGTGGAACACCGCTCCTCGCCGCGTCGCGCCTGGGGGCGCGGCACGGCTTCGAGAGTCTGTGGATCAAAGAAGAGGGGACCAATCCCACCGGCTCCTTCAAGGCGCGAGGGTTGGCCGCTGCGGTCACGCGTGCGGTGCTGGCCGGCGCGCGGCAGTTCGTGGTCCCGACTGCCGGCAACGCGGGAGTGGCGCTCGCGGCGTACGCCACCTGTGCAGGAATCCCGGCGCGGGTGTACGCGCCTAGCACGACGCCGCGCACCATCCTGGGACAGATCCGGGCCTTCGGTGGCGATCTCGTGCTCTTGGACGGACACATCGGCGACTGTGGCAAGGCGGCCCGCGCCTTCGCCGCGGAGACCGGCGCGGTGGACGTCTCCACTTTGCGCGAGCCGTACCGGATCGAAGGCAAGAAGACGCTCGGCCTCGAGCTCGCGGAGCAACTCGGCTGGACCCTACCCGACGCGATCGTGTATCCGACCGGAGGAGGAACCGGACTGATTGGTATGTGGAAGGCATTTCAGGAGTTACGAGCGGCGGGCTGGGTGGGCGACGCGTTGCCGCGCATGTACACCGTGCAGTCGAGTGGCTGCGCTCCGGTTGTCGCGGCGTTCGAATCGGGCGCCGATCGCTGCACGCCCTGGAAGAATCCCGAGACCGTCGCGGCCGGGCTACGGGTCCCGGGACCGCTCGGCGACCGCCTGATGCTGCGGGCGCTGCGCGAGAGCCGTGGCGGCGCCGTGAGCGTGAGTGACCAGGCGCTGACGGCCGCCGCCTGGGACCTGCAGACCGTGGCGGGGGTCGACGCAGCCCCCGAAGGCGGGGCAGCCCTGGCGGGCGCCGTTGAGTTGCTGCTTCGTGGCGTCATTCGGCGGGACGAGCGGGTCGTGGTTTTCAATACCGGCGCCGGGTGGCTCTACCGAGCCTAACCCGTTTATATTCCGACACTTCTCCCCATGCGCATCGCCATAATCGACCCGGCTGCCGGCATCAGCGGCGACATGACGCTGGGGGCGTTGCTGTCGGTTGGGGCGCCCGTTTCGTGGTTGGAAGCGCTCCCCCAACGCCTTGGATTCAAGGGCGTCGGCGTCACGATTCGCGACGTGCGGCGGGCCGGCGTGGGGTGCAAGCAGGTGGAGTTTGCGATCCCCGAGCAGCCACATGGTCGCCACGTGGACGAGCTGATCCGGATCGTCGAGGGCGCTCCCGTCTCGGACTGGGTGAAGGAACGGGCCGTGCGCGCGTTCCGGCTGGTAGGGGAGGCGGAAGGGAAGGTCCACGGGGTCGCGCCCGACAAGGTGCACCTGCACGAGGTCGGGGCCGTGGATGCGGTGCTCGACATCGTCGGGGCGATCGAGGGGTTCGAACGACTCGGCGTCGATGCGGTGTACCATTGGCCCGTCGCGGCGGGGACAGGGTGGGTCGAGGCGGCGCATGGGCGACTGCCCGTGCCCGCGCCCGCCACGGCGATTCTCCTCGAGGGCCTCGAGATCGCCACGGGTGGGCCCGTCGAAGGAGAGGCGACCACCCCGACGGGGGCAGTGTTGCTGCGCGTCCTGTCGGCGGGAGCGCCGCCGACGCAGTGGCGAATGGCGGGAAGCGGTTGGGGGGCGGGCCAGCGGGATCCCAAACACTATCCCAACGCGCTGCGCATCCTCATCGCCGATGAGGCGGGCGAAGCGGGGCGCGTGGTCCTGCTCGCGACCGACGTCGACGACATGAGCCCCGAGTACGTCGAGCCGCTGCGCCAGGCGTTGTTGACGGCCGGTGCGCTCGATGTGCAGACGTGGCCGGTGCAGATGAAAAAAGGGCGTCAAGGCTTCCGTGTGGAGGCCATGGCGCCCGAGCCGCTCGCGGATGCGGTCACCGCGGAGTTGTTCCGTCACAGTACCACCGCCGGCGTGCGACGTTGGCTGGCGGAGCGGGCCACCCTGTCACGCCACCAAGTGACGGTGCGGCTCGATGGTGTGGCCGTTCGGGTGAAGGTCTTGGAGCAGGCTGGCGGAGGCGGGGTACGGGTGAAGCCGGAGTACGAGGATGTGCTCGCGGCGGCCCGGGCCCTGGGGAAGCCGCCCATCGACGTGGCGCGCGCCGTCGAGCGCGACGCCGCAGCCCTCGTGGCGAAAACCAAGGAGTGACACGTGCGCATGTTCCGCAGTGAAGTCGTCGGGGTTCTCGTGGCCGCGCTGGCGCTTGCCCCGCAGGCCGCGGCGCAACAGCAGCCTACCGCGAACAAGTGGGTCGTGGCTAAGTGCGACATCAAGCCGGGCCATTTCCTCGTGAACAGCGGACTGCTGTATCTGAAGAGCGCGACCGAGACGCGGTTCGAGGACCAGAGACAGAAGGATCTGGGCGCCGCGCGCGGCGTCCTGACGCAGGCCCTCACGACGGGCGGCCAAGACAAGAACCCGGCGGCCTGGTACTACTTCGGGCGCTATTACCTGATGGTGCAGGACCTGGTAGGTGCCGACAGTGCGTTCCAACGCGCTGAGAGCTTGAAGGCCGAGTGCGCCGACGACATCAACCTGTGGCGCCGCTTCACGTGGGTACCAATGCTCAACGCCGGGATCGGCGCGTGGCAAGCGAACAACACCGACTCGGCGATGACGTACTTCCGTAAGGCTAACGCGATCCTGAAGACCGAGGCGATGGGTTTCAAGTACCTGGCCTCGTTGCTCTATCAGGCCGGCCAACTCGACTCCGCGGCCGTCTACTTCCGTCTGACGGCGGAGCTCGCGGCCAAGGATCCCAAGAACGTGCAAGATCGCCGCGACGCGCTGTTCAATCTGGCGCGGATTCACCACAGTCAGAAACGCTGGAACGAGGCGCTGGCGGTGTATCGGGAGTACCTGACGGTCGTGCCGAACGATCCTGAAGTGCTGGCGAGCATCGGGAGCGTGCTGAGCCAGATGGGCCAACGCGACAGCGCCTTCACGCTCTACCGCCGCATCATCGGGATGGGCGACTCGGTGGGGGCGATGCCCATGTTCCGCGTCGGCGTGGAGATCTTCCAGGCGGTGTCTGACGAGCCCGACACCGCGACGGCGGGGAAGAGCTGCCGGGGCGCCCGCGCCACCCCGGCCCGTATCCGGGCTTGCCGCGACTCACTCGGCAACGTGATGAAGGACTACGAGGCCACGGCCACGGTGACCTATCGGTTGGCGGCCCAGGCGTTCGAGGCGGGGCTGAAGCTCAACCCCTACAATCGCGACGGGCTCTTCAACCTGGTGAACACCTATCTCCAGCTCAACGACTCGACGGGGATGCTACCGGTGGCGCAACGGCTCGTCGGTGTGGATCCGATGAACCGCATGTCCCTGCGCCTGCTCGCGTTTGCGCACCAGCGGGTCGGGCATGTGGACTCGACGTTGCACTATCTCCGGACGGCCGACTCGACCCTGAGTGCCGACGTCACGGTCAGTGAATTCGATCCTCAGGATTCGACGGTTTCGGTCAAGGGTCTCGTGACCAATGTGCGCAACACGCCCGGCAAGCCGTTCAAGCTGGTGTTCGAGTTTCTGAGCCGGTCGGGCGAGGTGGTGGCGACGCAGGCGGCGGACATTGCGTCGCTGCCGTCGCAGGGGACGCAGCAGTTCGCCGTGAAGGCCTCCGCGCGGGGCGCTCAGGCGTGGAAATACCACAAGGAGTAGGTTTTCGCCCATTTTGCTACCGCACAATGCGTTATTCATTGCATTTTGCGATAGTTGAGTACACGTTGTGCAGGCCACCGCAGCACCTGGTACGTAGCTTACGAACTGGCATCGGGCTTGCCCCTGTCGAGGGTACGGCGGTGCACAGGCGGGATGACCCTGCCTCAGTGCCGTCACCCTAGATAATGGAGCGAACCGATGCGGGTTCTCAGGATAGTTCTCGCGCTAGTCGCGATCCCGTTTGTGGCCGTCCTGGCCCAGCGGCCATTTGAGGATGCTAAGAACTGCGGCCAGCACCTGAGTTCCGCCGAGAAGGCGAACGCGCGGAGCCGGCGTGCCAATGCGAGCCTGGCGCTCGTGCACGAAGGTAAGCACGGCGTGATGGATCGTGCCTGCGAATCGCCGGAGCCTCCTCCGTCCGATCCGCCTCCGTCCGATCCGCCACCGTCGGATCCTCCACCGTCCGATCCTCCGCCGCCGAGTTGTGCAGTGTCGGCGCTGCCGGTGTCCGGGTCCCTGTCGATCACAGGCAAGGTCCGTGATGGGGCGACGGGTAGCGGAATCGCGGGCTGGTGTGTCACGCTCACGTCGGATGCTGGCTCGGCTGTCGCGCAATCGGACGCGTCAGGCAACTACGTGTTCGGCAACATTCCGGACGGCACGTACCTGATCTGCGAAGTCATGAAGGCTGGCTGGCAGCAGACGTTCCCGAGCGCCGCGATGGGTGGCGTTCCTTGCCCAGAAGGTCTCGGGCACTCGTTCCCGCTCGGCGGCATGAGCGCGTCGTTCGTGGACTTCCGGAACATGCAGTTGTAGCCTAAACACGACACTAAAAGGGGCCCCGGGCTGGTACGCCGGGGCCCTTTCTTTTTCCGCTGGTTGACGCACCCGCTGGGAACCGAGTATTCTTGCAGCGGTAGCGGTACCTCCCGCGGGCGTAATTCAGGGGTAGAATGCCAGCTTCCCAAGCTGGACGTCACGGGTTCGAATCCCGTCGCCCGCTCTAGCACCTCGAGACCATGCCGTCGCGCACCGCCGTGCTCCTCGCTGCCGCGCTCGCCCAGCTGGGCGGCGCCGGGTCCCTCGCCGGCCAGGGCTGGACCCCACCGCAACCTCCCTGCGACATCAAGGCGGGCCACTTCCGCGTCAATTCGGCGATCGTCAACCTCAAGACCGCCGCCGAGAATCCCAACAATCGCGATCGCATGTTGCGACAGACGCTGGACGTTCTGTCGCGCACGATCGCGGGGGATGGCCAGGACAAGAACCCCGCCGCTTGGTACTACCTCGGCCGCTATTACGTGGAAATGCGCGACGCCGGCGGCGCCGACAGCGCTTTCGACCGCGCCGAGGCCCTGGCGCCCCAATGCAAGCAAGACATCGCCGGCTACCGGCAGGCCCTATGGGGTGACGTCGTTGCGGCGGGGCTGCGCAACTGGCAGGAGAACCGGCCCGACTCCGCCAAGCTGCTGCTGCGTCAGGCGGGAGCCCTCCGCCCGGAACAGCCGCGACCCTTCTTCGGTCTGGGCCAGCTGTTCATCTCACACGACCAGCCCGACTCCGCGGCCGTCTATCTCACCAAGGCGGCGGAGCTCGCCGGCAGCGACCCGGTCTTCGCCGAGAATAAGAAGGACGCCCTCGGGAGCCTGGCGCGCCTCACCCTGCGCCGGGTCCAAAACGATCCCGCGGCTCAGCGCTGGCAGCACACGCGGTTCGGGCGGGACTCCATCCAGAGGCTTTTGGCGGTGGACTCGATGGTCCTCAGCCGGGTCGAGGCGTCCGCCGCGTCGCGCCGGGCCCGCGGCGCGCGGCTCGCACCGGCCGATCAGCAATCGTTCACCCGAGACTCGAGCGCCCGCGCGCAGAGCGTGGTCGAGCGTCGCGCGGCGCTCGCCGCCCGCGCGGCGCAAGTGGCCGCCGACAGCGCCGCCGCCCAGCCCGCCTTCGAACCCGCGCTTCAGGCGTTCCGGAGCTACCTCACGGCCTATCCCGACGCCACGGATGCCGTGACGAGCCTCGCGGGCCTGTACTACCAGAGTGGCCGCGCCCAGGCGGCGGAGGCCGCGTTCGACGCCATTTATCCCCAGGGAGGGCCCGCAGACGCCGACGTCCTCATCGAAGCGGGGCGGGGGGCCTTGCGGGCCAACCTCTTCGTGCCGGCAACCAAGCTCCTCAATCGCGCCTTGGAGCGGCGCCCATACGACCGGGACGCGCTGCTCGATCTCTCCAACGGGTATCTCGCGTTGCGCGATAGTACGCGCCTGCTCGCCACCGCCCAGCGTCTCGCCGGTGTGGATCCCCTGAACCGCGCCACGCTGCGTCTGATCGCGGCCGGGTGGGATCTACGGGCGCGCCGCGACTCGGCCCAGAAGTACAAGGACCTCGCCGACGGCGGGCTCCAGGTCGAGGTCGGCGTCAGCACATTCCTGCCTGACTCAAGCGGCTTCACTCTGAGCGGCGTCGCGAGCAACGGCGGGGCCACGCCGTCGGCCCTCCAACGCGTGACCTTCGAGTTCCTCGACGCCCAGGGCGCCATCAAGGCCACGCAGACCATCGATATCCAGTCCCTTCCGCCCCAAGGGACTCAGCCGCTCGAGCTCCACGTGTCCGCGCGGGACCTCACTGCCTGGCGTTACCGTCGCTCCTAAGCGATATTAGCTGTTGAAGTTGCACCACGAACCTTCACAAACTCCTTGAACCTCTAGGCGGGCCAGCAGTGATTCGCGTGCAGTCGGTGGTGCCCGATACGTTGGGCGCCGCCCTCGGTCTCATCCCCGGAATGGAGCTCCTCGCGGTCAACAACCGAGACCTCGAGGATTTTCTCGATTGGGAGTTTCTCACCGCCGACGACGAGTTCCTGCTGCGGGCGCGGCTGACGTCGGGGGAGGAAGTCGAGTACGACGTGGAGCGTCCGGAGGGGCTGCCAATGGGCGTCATCCTCGAGGCGCCCCGCATCCGTCGCTGCGCCAACCACTGCGACTTCTGCTTCGTGGACGGGAATCCGCTGGGCCTGCGGCAGGCCTTGTACATCCGGGATGACGATTACCGGCTCTCGTTCCGCTACGGCAATTTCGCCACGCTGACGAATCTCAAGCCCTGGGACCTGGCGCGCATCGTGGAGTACCGGCTTTCGCCTCTCTACGTGTCCGTGCACGCCACCGATCCCGTGGTGCGCCGCTGGTTGCTCCGTAATCCGGAGGCCGAAGCCATCGTTCCGCAGCTCACCTGGTTCGCCGAGCGGGGCATTCAGTTCCACACGCAGGTCGTGCTCGTGCCCGGTGTGAACGACGGGCCGCAGCTGGTCCGCACGCTCACGGACCTGTACGGCATCGGGAGCGCGGTGCTCTCCGTCTCTGTGGTGCCGGTCGCCCTGACAGAGTTCAGCAAGCACAATCTCGTGCGCCAACCGACACGCGATGAATGCCGCGCCGCCCTCGCGACGGTGAACCAGGTCGCGCAGCGCGCCGTCGCCGAGCATGGCACGCCTTGGTGCTATGGGGCGGACGACTTGTACCTCCTGGCGGAGCAGCCTCTTCCACCCGCCGAGTGGTACGGCGAGTTCGAGCAGCGGGAGAACGGCGTAGGCTCGGTGCGCTACCTCCAGACGCGAATCGCGGCCGCCCGCGAGCAGCTCGGGGCGGGGGACTGGCAGGGGAAGCGCATCGGCGTGGTCACGGGGACCGCCATGGGAGCGCTGATGCCCCAGGTGGTGACCGGGCTCGCCGCTGCCACGGGTGCGCACTTCGAGATCCTGGCGCTCCAGAACACCCTGTTCGGCCCTTCGGTCACCACCGCGGGCCTCCTGCCGGGCGCGACGCTGCTCGCGGCCCTGAAAGAACGCCGCGACTTGGACCTCGTGCTGCTGCCCGCCGAGGCTGTGAACGACGACCTGCTGTTCATGGATGACTTGGACGCGCATGCGTTGGCCGCCCAGCTGCCGATGCCGATCAAACTGTCGCACGACTTCGCGGACGCGCTGGTGAACGAGGAGGTGGCGGCGTGACAGCCCCCACGATCGCGATCATCGGCCGTCCCAACGTCGGCAAATCGACCCTGTTCAACCGGATCATTGGCCGGCGCCAGGCGATCGTCGACGCCCAGCCGGGCGTGACCCGCGACCGTCACTTCGCACCGGCGGAGTGGAACGGCCGCCGTTTCTGGCTGGTCGACACGGGGGGGCTCGTGCCGGGCTCGACCGATCCGATGAACCGCGCGATCCGTGGGCAGGTGGAGCAGGCGGTAGCCGAGAGCGACGTCCTCGTGTTCCTCGTGGACGTGCTGGACGGCGTCCACCCGCAGGACCTCGAGATCGCGCAGTACCTCCGGAAGGTGCAGCGCCCCATCCTGCTCGTCGCGAACAAGTGCGACGACCTGCCGAACGAGACCCGCCAACTCTCATTCTACGAGCTGGGCATGGGCGAGCCCTTCCCAGTCTCGGCGCAAGTCGGCAAGAACAGCGGCGACCTCCTGGACAAACTCGTGACGCTTTTACCCCCCGAGGGAGCGGCTCCTGAGGAAGACGCGATCCGGGTGGCGGTGGTGGGGCGTCCCAACGTCGGCAAGTCGAGTCTCGTGAACCGACTGCTCGGTCAGGACCGGCTCGTCGTGGCGGCCGAGCCGGGAACGACTCGTGACGCCATCGATACGCCGCTCGTGCACGAGGGACACCGGCTCGTCTTCATCGATACGGCCGGCTTGCGCAAGCGCAGCAAGGTGAACGAGGACCTCGAGTTTTACTCAACGCTGCGCACGTCCCGCGCCATCGAGCAAGCTCAGGTGTGCGTGCTGGTGGTGGACGCGAACGACGGGCTGCACGAGCAGGACATGCGAATCGCGAACGACGCCTGGGAAAAGGGCGTCGGTGTGCTGATCGCGGTAAACAAGTGGGATCTGATCGAGGAGAAGGAGACCAACACGGCGGTGCGGGGGGAGAAGGAGCTCAAGGCGCGCGCACCGTTCCTCGCGTTCATCCCGTTCTACTACGTCTCGGCCAAGACCGGGCAGCGCGTGGTCAAGCTGCTCGACGCGATTCTCGAGGTCGCCGCCGAGCGCGAGAAACGCGTGCCTACCGCTGAGGTGAATCGTGTGCTCGAGGATCTGCTGGCGCGGCAGCAGCCGCCCCAACCCGTCGGGGAGTCGCTGCGTCTGTTCTATGCGACTCAGGTGGGTACCGCGCCGCCCCGCTTCGCTGTGGTCGCCAATCGCCCCGAGGCGGTCCCCGAGTCGTACTCGCGATATCTCCACAACGGCTTCCGCGAGGCGTGGGACTTCACTGGCGCGCCGCTCACGATCAAGTTCCGCCGCAAGAAAGGGCGCCGGTGAGCACGGCGCTCTGGATTGTGGCTTCGTATCTCCTCGGCGCCACGCCGACGAGTTACATCGCCGGCCGATTGGGGCGGGGGATCGACCTGCGCGACCACGGCTCGAAGAACCTGGGGGCGACCAACGTCTATCGAATCCTGGGGTGGGCGTACGCGATTCCGGTGGGGATCATCGACGTCGCCAAGGGCGTAGTGCCCGTGGCGCTGTTCAGCCGGTGGGCGGACGGCCCTGAATGGCTTCCGGTGACCCTGGGGGGCGTGGCGGTCCTGGGCCACATGTTCTCGCCCTACGTGCGTTTCAAGGGCGGCAAGGGCGTGGCGACGGCCGCCGGCGTCTTCCTCGCGCTCGCGCCCTGGGCCTTCGCCATCGCTCTGCCGTTCTGGGGCCTCTCGCTCTGGCTCACCGGGTACGTGTCGGTCAGTTCGATCGCGGCGGCGCTGACCTTCCCGCTGTGGGTGCGGCTGACAGCGGGCGGCGGCCCGAGGTTTTGGGCGAGCATCGTGCTGGCGCTGCTCATCGTCCTCGCGCACCGCGCGAACATCAAGAGACTTCTAGGGGGGACGGAGAACCGATTCAGGACCCGCAAGCAGGTCCCCACATGAGCACCGATCCGTTCCCACGCTTCAGAGTGGGAATACGGGGTGATCGATGACCCGGATTGCCGTCGTAGGCGGCGGGGCCTGGGGGACGGCCCTGGCCGATCTCCTGGCGCGCAAGGGAGACACGGTCACGCTGTGGGCGCGAGAGCCGGAGGTCGTAGACGCGGTGAACCGTCAGCATTCGAATCCCATCTTCCTGCCGGGGGCGGCGCTGGCGCCGGCGCTGCGCGCGGAGGGCGACCTCGGTGCCGCCGTACGAGACGCGGAGGTGGTCGTATCGGCGGCGCCGGCGCACGCGGTGCGCCCCGTGATGACGCAGGCCGCGGCGGCGTTCCCGCGGAAGGGCGAGCAGCCCCTCGTCGTGAGCGTGTCGAAGGGGCTCGATCCGGAGGGCCTCGAGCGGCCTTCCAGTGTCCTGGCCGCGGTTTTGCCACGCGGCACACCTGTAGCGGTGCTTTCGGGACCGTCGTTCGCGCAGGAGGTATACGAGCGGCAGCCCACGGCGGTGGTCGCCGCGGCGCAGGACCATGCGGTGGCACAGCGGGCGCAGCGGGTATTCTCGGCCAGTCATTTTCGCGTCTACTCGCACACCGACGTCGTCGGCGTCGAGCTGGGCGGTGCGCTCAAGAACGTGATCGCGCTGGCTGCGGGGATTCTCGAAGGGCTGGGGCTCGGCTTCAACACCCGCGCCGCCGTCATTACGCGGGGCCTGGCCGAGATCACACGGCTCGGAGTCGCCCTCGGCGCCGACGCGATGACGTTTGCGGGACTCGCCGGGATGGGCGACCTGATTCTCACGGCGACCGGTGCCTTGTCGCGTAACCGGAGCCTGGGCGTGGCCCTGGGACAGGGCCAAACGTTCGAGCAGGCGCAGGCGGGGAAGGCAACGGTGGCCGAAGGGGTGAACACCGCGCGCACCGCGGTGGCGCTGGGAGCCCGGCACGGCGTCGAGCTCCCGATCGCACGCGAAGTGGCCGAGGTGCTCTTCAAGGGCAAGGCCCCGCGGCAGGCGGTGACCGATCTGATGGAGCGTGACCTCAAGCCGGAGCAGTGGGGAGGGGGGGGGCGATGAGCACGTCGTTTCCAAGCCATCCAGTACAGGAGTTCTTTTCGATCGGCGAGGTGTGCCAACTCACCGACCTGAAGCCGCACGTGCTGCGCTACTGGGAGAGCCAGTTCCGCTTCCTGAACCCGGCGAAGAACCGGTCGGGGAACCGCGTGTATCAGCGGCGCGAGATCGAGCTGATCATGCTGGTCAAGCACCTGCTCTACACGGAGAAGTACACGATCGAAGGGGCGCGTCAGAAGATCGAGCAGTATCGCCGTTCGGGGGAGTTGAAGCCCGAGGCGCGCCGCGCGCTCGCCACCGAAACGGTCAAGGAGCTGCGCGCCGAGCTGAAATCGGTGCTCGGCATCCTCGAGGGGACTAGCTCGCCGAATGCCGGGTCGCGCTGAGCTCCGGGTCGCGATCGTGATTCCCGCGTATCAGGCCGCGTCCACGTTGGCCGCCGTGGCCGCCGGCGCGCGCACCGTCGCCCCGGTCTATGTCGTGGATGACGGCTCGACGGATGGGACGGGAGACGTGGGACGGGGGACGGGGGCTACGGTGCTGACCCATGCGACGAACCGTGGGAAGGGCGCGGCCCTTGTCACCGGCATTACCGCGGCCCTCGCGACGGGTGCCGACGTCATCGTCACGATGGATGCCGATGGCCAGCATCCTCCTGCCGAGATCCCCGGTCTGCTCGGCCCGATCGTAGCGGGTCGCGCCGATCTCGTCCTCGGGGCGCGCGAGCGCACCAACGCGATGCCGTTCGGGCGCCGGATCACGAATTGGCTCTCGGCCCGCCTGGCTACCCGCATCGCGGGGCAGGGGGTCAGCGACGCGCAGACGGGCTTCCGAGCCTTCACGCGGGCCGTCGCAACGCGCGTCCGGCCTACCGCGGACCGCTTCGCCTTCGAGACGGCGTTCCTGCTGGGCGCCTGCGACGCGGGGTTTCGGGTGGCGTGCGTCGCGATCCCGACGATCTACGACGGGGCCACGAGCCACTTCCGGTCCTGGGCCGACACCTGGCGCGTGGCGCGCGTCTTCGCCCGGTACGCGAGGCGGATCCTCACCGCATGAAGATCCTCGTCTCGAACGATGACGGCATCCTGGCGCGCGGGATCGCCATGCTCGCCGAGGTGTGCTCGATGGTGGGACAGGTGACCGTCGTGGCCCCAGATCGCGAGCAAAGCGGGACGTCGCACTCCCTCACGCTGCATCGCCCCGTCCGCGCCAACCGCCGCGCCGACGGCGCGTTCCAGGTCGACGGGACGCCGACGGACTGCGTGTTGCTCGCGCTGGGGGCCTTGATGCCCCAGGAGCCTGACTGGGTGATCTCCGGGATCAACCACGGGCCGAACATGGGCGAGGACGTCCTCTACTCGGGCACTGTGGCCGCCGCGATGGAAGGCCTGGCTGCAGGGATCCCCAGCATCGCCGTCTCCTACGGCAGTTTTGACCTCGAACACCTGGAGAGCCATCGCCCCGGGCTACAGCGACTCATCGAGCGCATCGTCAAGGTCGAGAACTTCCCCGAGGAGACGCTCCTCAACATCAACCTGCCGCCGATCCCGGCGGCGGAAGTGAAGGGCGTGAAGGCCACGAACCTCGGCAGCCGAGTCTTCCATGAGGAAATCGCCCGCATGAAGGACCCGTGGGGGCGCGACATCTATTGGATCGGCGGCGGCCACGTCACGTGGTCGGGGGGCGCCGACTCGGATTTTCAGGCGATCAAGGACGGCTACATCTCGGTAACGCCGCTGCACGTGGACCTGACCAACTACGAGCTTCTCGAAGTTGTGCGGCAGTGGAATCTCGGGAAATAACTGGGGCGGGAGGCGCCCGCGACGGCTTCGGCGGGTACCGCGCCAGGCTTGTCGAAGGGCTGCGGGCCAAGGGGATCCGCGACCTCGCCGTATTGCGCGCGTTCGCCGAGACGCCTCGCCATCTCTTTGTGCCGCAGGCGTTGCGCCATCGGGCCTATGAGGACGCCGCCCTGCCGATCGGCAACGGCCAAACCATTTCGCAGCCGTTCACGCAGGCGCGCTACCTCGAAACGCTGGCGCTCACGGGTAAGGAGCGGGTCCTCGAGATCGGCACCGGTTCGGGCTACCAGACCGCGCTGCTCGCGGCCCTCGCGGATCAGGTGTTCACGATCGAGCGCGTGCGGGGCCTGGCGGAGACGGCGCAGGCGGCCCTGAAAGCCGCCGCGGCGACCAACGTGTCGCTGCTGGTCGGTGACGGCACCCTTGGTTGGAGCGCCTACGCCCCCTACCACGCCATTCTGGTCGCCGCAGGGGGGCCCGAGGTGCCACAACCGCTCGTGGAGCAGCTGACGCCGCGGGGCCGGATGATCATCCCCGTGGGCGCGAAAGGCGCTCAGACGCTCACCTTGGTGCGGCGCACGGCAAGTGGCACCGAGGTTACGGCGATCGGCGACGCGCGGTTCGTTCCCTTGGTCGGAGAGCACGGCTTCGATGCTTGAATCGTTCGTCCAATGGCTCCTGGATCGCTTCCGCGACCTGGGCTACCCGGGCATCGTCGTCTTGATGGCGATGGAATCGTCGGTCCTGCCGGTGCCCAGCGAGCTGGTGATGCCGCCGGCAGGCTATCTCGCGGCCAAGGGAGAGATGAGCTTCGTGCTCGCCGTGGCGTGCGGCGTGCTGGGAAGCATCATCGGCGCACTGGCCAACTATTACGGCGCGCACTGGATCGGAGGACCCTTCCTGCGGCGCTACGGCAAATACGTCTTCCTGAGCGAAGCGGCGCTGGCCCGGTCGGAGCGGTTCTTCGCCCAACACGGCGAGTTCAGCACATTTGTGGGGCGGCTCTTTCCCGTGGTGCGGCATCTCATCTCGATCCCCGCGGGGCTCCACCGGATGCCGCTCCACAAGTTCATCGGCTACACGGCGCTGGGGGCGTTCGTGTGGTGCACGATTTTGACGGCGATTGGTTACGCCCTGGGCCGGAACGAGGCGGTGCTGCAGAACGAAGAAGTGCAGCGCTACGCCACCTGGGCGATTCTGGCGCTGATTCCGCTCGTGGCGATCGCCGCGGTGATCTACATCTGGAGGCGCCGCCGGAGGCAAGTCCCGTGAGTCGCCGGCGCTGGATCGTCCGGGGTCAGGTGCAGGGGGTGGGGTTCAGGTGGTTTGTCTGGCGGCAGGCGGAGCGACTGGGCCTGGGCGGGTTCGCGCGCAATCTCCGCGACGGAACGGTTGAAGTGGTTTCTCAAGGGTCAGACGAGGTGCTCGACCAGCTGGAGCAGGCGCTGCGACACGGCCCGGGTGGGGCGCGCGTGGATGCGGTCGATCGACTTGAGGTTCCAGCGGAACTTCAAGTCTCCAACTCTTTCGAGATCAAGTGATTTCACTCGACGACCTGAAGCGCGCGATCCGCGAGGTACCGAACTTCCCGAAGCCGGGGATCGGATTCAAGGACGTGACTCCTGTGCTCCTCGACGCCGGCCTGTTTGGGCGCGCGGTCGAGCTGATGGCGGCCCCGTACACCGGGGCAGGGATCTCCAAGGTCGTGAGCATTGAGTCCCGGGGGTTCATCTTCGGGGCGCCGATCGCCCTCCAGCTCCGGGCGGGGCTGGTCCCGATCCGGAAGCCGGGGAAGCTGCCTGCCGTGGCGCACCGCGTGGACTACGCCCTCGAGTACGGGACTGACGCCCTGGAGATGCACCACGACGCGGTGGGCCCCGCGGATCGCGTGCTGGTCGTGGACGACGTGCTGGCCACGGGCGGGACGGCGACCGCGGCGGCGGATCTCGTCGGCAAGGCCGGAGGGGCCGTCGTCGGCTTCAGTTTTTTCATCGAGCTCGACTTCTTGAATGGCCGCCAGCGGCTTCCGGGAAGGCGCGTCGAGGCCTTGCTGCACTACACGTAACTCACCTACATTTCGCCGCTTACGCCCCTGTAGCTCAGGTGGATAGAGCAGCGGTTTCCTAAACCGTTGGCCGGGTGTTCGAGTCACCCCAGGGGCACTGGGAACTCAGACGCCAAGACGCTAACAAGGGAAAAACGCGAGATGGCGACGCAGTCCGTAACACAACCAGGTGCACAGCCGCAGGTCGAACCGTTTCTCGAGCGCGTGCTCGAGTGGACCAAGGCCCACAGGCAGATCACGAGTTGGAGCGTCACCGTGCTCGTCGTGGGCGTCGTGCTGATCATTTGGACCGTGTCGTCCACCAGGCGCAGCGAAGCGATTGCCGGTCGCCAGCTGCAGGGCGCGCGCTACGCGCTCGACAATCAGAACCTGCCGCTCGCCGCCAGCGAGCTGGCGCGCCTCATGGAGAATTACTCGAGCACGAACGCGGCCGCCGAAGGGCGGCTGCTCTTGGCTCAGGTGCGGTTGCTGCAGGGCCAGTCGCAGCAGGCGGTCGATCTGCTGCGCGACTTCGCGCCGAGTGCCGGCGCCGCGTTCCGGGCCCAGGCGTACGAGCTGCTGGCGGCCGCCTACGAGAACTTGGGAAAGGCGCGAGAGGCCGCACAGGCCTACCAGGCCGGGGCGGAGCACGCCCGGATGGACTTCCTGAAGGCTCAGCTGCTCTCTGATGCCGGAAGGGCTTGGGCGGCCGCTGGAGACACGGGAAAGGCTGTCGCGGCGTACCGCCGTATCGTCGACGAGCTCCCGAAAGAGATGGCGGTAACGGAAGCCAAGGTGCGTCTGGGTGAACTCACCAAGGGGACACCGTGACAGTAGTCAACTTCGTATAATAGATGTTATGTTAAGCTGCCACATGTGTGAATGTGGACAAGCCGATCACGTAAGCACACCCCTGAACACCATCCGTCCCTCCCCAGCAAGCCATACGCCCTCATAGCCGCCACCCGCAGCCTCGGTCGCTTTGATCTCAAGAAGGCGGCCGCTACGCGTCACAATGTTGATGGGCAGACGTCCCAATCCCCATTCCTGAATAGCGCAGGCGGCCGCTACCGAACCCGTCCCGCAGGCCAACGTCTCGGCCTCGACCCCCCGCTCGTAGGTCCGCATGAGCCACTCCCGGTCGTTCCGCCCGGGCGAGATGAAGTTCACGTTGGCGCCCTCGGGCCCGAGCGCGGGATCGAGCCGGAGGGCCCCTCCGCGCCCCGTCAGGTCCAGCTGTTCAATGTCGTCCACCAGGACCACCAGATGCGGCACGCCGACCCGCCCGAGGGCCGCGCGCCGCTCCCCAGGGGCCAGGCCGAGGCCTGGGACCGCCTGGGGCGCCTCCACAGGGGCCAAATGGAGCTCGCTGCGCCCTGGGCCCGCGGTTCGGCTCCGGTAGGTGCCGGCGTCGGTTTCGAGGTCCATCCCGTCGGCGGGAGCAAGGTTCAGATGGGCGGCGAGCGTGGTGCTACACAGTGCGGCGTTGCCGCACATCGCGGCGCGAGAGCCATCGGAGTTGAAGTAGATCATCCGGACGGCCCCCGGGTGGGACCCAGCGACCACAAACACGAGCCCGTCGGCGCCCACGCCCGTCCCGCGGGCGCAGGCAGCCCGGATGTCGGCGGCGGTCCAGTCGTCCGGCGTCGAAACCCGCCCACCCACCATGATGAAGTCGTTCCCCGACCCCGTCATCTTGTAGATCGGGAGCCCGACTAAATGCGGCCGAACAAGCGCTGCAGCCGAAGCCTCGGCACCATCCACACCGCCTCGCGGACGATGGCCCGATTCATCTTGCTCTGCCCCTCGGTTCGGTCGACGAACACGATGGGAATTTCCCGGAACTTGAACCCTTTTCGCCATGCGCGCACGCTCATCTCGATCTGAAAGGCATATCCATTCGAGCGCACCTGAGACAGATCGATCGTCTCGAGCACTCGCCTGCGAAAGCACTTGAAGCCACCGGTCAGGTCCCAGATGCGGAGCCCTGTGATCCAGCGGGCGTAGATGTTGGCGCAATACGATAGCATCAACCGCCCCATCGGCCAATTTACCACCGTTACCTTGCCGTCGAGATAACGCGAACCCAGCACGATGTCCGCACCCTCGATGGCCGTGAGAAACTCCTTTAAGTGTGCGGGATCGTGCGAGAAGTCGGCGTCCATCTCGAACACGTAGTCGTAGCTCCGCTCCAGAGCCCAGCGGAACCCCTGGATATACGCCGTGCCCAGCCCCAGCTTGCCCGCGCGGTGCAACACGTGGATTCGGGGATTCGCGGCCGCCAGCTCGTCGGCCATCCGGCCGGTGCCGTCGGGCGAATTGTCGTCGACCACCAGCACCTCGAGCCGCGGGTCCTGCGCCAGGACCTGCGGCACGATGTTGAGGACGTTGGGCGCCTCGTTGTAGGTCGGGATGACGACCAGGGCGCGCTCAGGCACCGCGCCTCCGCCACGCTGCCGGTCCCACCACTGCCCCGAGAACCAGGATGAGTGAGACCCAGGTGATCAGTTTGCCCGAGCGGAACGCACGGCTGCTGAACGTGAGCTCGATGGCCCGGGCTCCGGCGGGTACGGGGACGGTGATCAGCGTCCAGTCACCGCGCAACACGCGCGCGGGGGCACCGTCCACCGTGGCGCGCCAGTCGGGATACCAGTTCTCGGCGACGAGAACGTAACTGGCGACCGGCGGCGCGGGGTCGAGTGCAATGGACATGCGTCCCGGCTGCCAATGCGTCACCGTGGCTCGGGCCGGGCTCGCGAGCGGAAGGCCCGCGAGGGGCGGCGCTGGCACAGAGTCGCGCGCGTCGAGGAGCACGACCCGATCGAACGCCATGCGGGGATCGACGAGCGTCGCCACGAGCTCCGTCGAGTCGAGGTTGGCCGCGGCGGGCACGACGCGGGCGTAGGGGGCGGGTGCACTGCGCTCGAACAGGTTGGCCGCCCCGGTTGGCGTCGCCGCGTCCCGCAGCACCCGCGTGAACCCCGGGACGGAATCGAGTCCCTGGGCGGCAGCTGGGACGATCACCCAGCGCACGGCGAACAGGTCCCAGAGGTGGACGTTCCTCAGGTTCCGCCATTCTCCGTGCCCGCCCATCACGTCGTCGAAGTACCGGATCTCGAGGCCATGCTCGCCCAGCAGCTGCGGAACGTCCTCGGCCATGAGCACGGAGCCCGGGTAGGCCGGCTGCGGACGTGGCCCGAGCAGAGCGCCGAGATCGAGCGTGCGCGCCGGGCCCGGGATCGCCTTGATGCGTTCGGTCACGGAATCGGGGCGGTAGAGATCGCGATGGAGCGTGCTGTACGTCCAGAACTGCTTTCCGTTGAGCCACAAGTCCGTACCGATGATGAGCGCCAGGGCGATCGCCCACTGGGGAGGTGCGAGCCGGCCCTGCACGCCTGCCCAGGCCACTGCCGCGGCGGCGGCGAGGGCGATCGCGCTGGTCAGCGCCCCGAACATGATGTCGCCGCCCGCGACTGACTGACGCTGTGCGAGCGCCGCGGCCATGTTCCCGAACACGCCGGCGAAGGCCAGCAACGCGAGGATGCCGGACGCGATGAGCCAAGCTCGGGCGTGGGCCTGACAGGTGGACGCGTCGGCGCGTCGCTCGAGCCGCTCCACACCGAATGCGGCGAAGCACGCCACAACAAAGACCACGACGAAGTACGCCATGCCGGGCGCCCGCATTTGCCGGACGTACGGCATCACGGACCACCACAGGTGATAGAACGGCGTTCCCTTCCCCAGGCCGATCAACAGGAAGAGCAGCCCGATCCCCGCCAGCCACAGCCGCAGCCGCCGGTCCTTCCCTGCCCCGGCGCCGAGCAGCGCCAATGCGACGACCGGGAGCCCCAAGTACTCGGAGTGCAGCTTGACGCCGTTGGTTCCCCAGTACGTCTGGCCCCAGCCCACGAAGTTCTTGAGGAAGAATTCGGGGATGTGCATCCAGGGAATGCCGTAGGTCGTGGAGCCGGCGAATCCCCCCTGAACGCTCACGGCGCGCGATGACAGCGGCATATGCGCGAATGCCGGCAGCAGCTGAATAGCGGCGATGCCGAACCCCACGGCCAGCGCGACCGACGCGAGCCCCAGGGTCCGAACGCGGTCGCGGGGCGTAACGATCCCGGTCCCGAACGTGAGGTACAGGGCGAAGAGCCCCGCCGCGACGAGCATGTAGTACGTCATCTGCACATGCTGCGTGAGGATGCTGAGGCCGATGCCCAGGGCCGTCACACCGTAGCCCCACAAGTGGCGATCTCGCATGCCGGCGATGAGCCCGAGGAGGACGAGCGGCAGCAACGCCGTGACGACGAGCTTCCCGTCGTGTCCAGGCTGGGCGTAGGAAGCGACGAGCCCCGACAGCTGGTACGCCAGGCCCCCGACCACTGCACCACTCCACGAAACCTGGAGCCGGCGCAGCAACAGGTACATGAAGAGCCCGGCCAGGATATAGTGAACGAAGAACCCGATGTTGATGACGGTGGCGGTCGGCATGATGAGTCGGAGAAACGCCGTCGGATACAGGATGTCGCCCGTGCCGAGGGCGCCGACGTACGGCATTCCACCGAAGATCTCGGGGTTCCACTGCGGCACGTGTCCCAGACGCCGCCACCACTCGGCGCCCCAACCGCGGAACGGCAAGCCGGCGCTGACCTGATCGCTGTACGGGCCGGCGAGCCACTGCCCCCGGAGCATGGGTAGGCTCAGGATCGCGATCCACAGGGTGAACAGTCCGGTGGCGACGAGGGTGGGTCGCGCTGGGGCGTACGGCGTGTAGGGCGTGGTTTGGGGAACGTCGCTAGGGCGACTCAGGGGATCCCTCCGCTGTGGAGCGCCGCACCAGGGCGAGGCTGATGAGGGCCGCGCCCGCTTCCGTGACCGTGAGCAACACGCGCGAGCCGAGGCTGGCGGCCAGCGCGCCACCGCTTCCCAATGAAGGCGTGAGCAAACTGACCAAGACGAGCTCTCGCACGCCGATACCGCCGGGAGCGAACAGCGCCAAGGTGCCCAGAATGTAGCTGAGGGTAAACGCGCCGGCTGCCGTGGCGATCGACAGGTGGGCGTCGGGGAGGAGCCCACGGACGAAGAGCCAGAACGCGAACCCGTACGTCAGCCACCCGAGGAACATCAGCGCGCCACTCAGCCCGACCGCCGCCAGCGGCAGCGCCTCGAGCGGCGCTGCGGCGTTCATCAGGCGCCCCACCCACCGAGCCGTCGGTCCCCAGACCAGCACGCCGAGCGATGCGAGCGCCACGAGCAGGCCGGCCGCGAGGCGCAGCCCCGAGGTCGCCTGGGGCGTTGCCCCGGCGACGACTGCCACGCCGGTACCGAGGACCAGCGCTTGGAAGGCCACGGCCGAGGCCGCGGCGGCACTGCCCCGCACGCCGGCGCGTTGCGCCAGCACCACCAGGCCGGTCACGCTCCAGATCTTGCCCGGCACGTAGCGGCCCAGGTTCGCCAGGCACCAGGCCCGAGCGGCATCGCCGAAGCCGATGCGTTGCGCCCACCCGGCCAGCAGGCGGCGCCACGCTTCGATGTACCAGAGGTAGGTGAAGAAGACGGTCAGGGTGGCGAGGCCAAGCACCCCGGCCCGCGGGTGGAGATCGATCTTCAGCGATCGGAACTCCGCCCAGTTTCGTCCCACCGTCCGGGCCACGAGCGCGATCACGACCAGGGCGACGGCCGCCTGGATCGCCCAGAGCCACCGCCGTGCGTTTGTCAGCTCAGTCCTTGACGAATTTGTAAGCGACCGAGCGCGCGAGCATCCAGAACGGCGCGGGAATCGGCGGATAGAAATACGTGCCGCCCCAATCCGCGAGGCGGAACCCGTTCATCGCGCCCAGGCGACTGATCGTTTGCCGCGTCCAGCTGTAGATGTGGCCCTGCTTGTCCGCGACGCGGAAGAGATTCCAGATGATCTCTTTGATGTGATACGGATTGGGGACGGAGACCATCCAGACGCCCCCGGGCTTCAGAATGCGGTGGATCTCCCCCGCGGTGTTGTACGCCGTCGGCGTGTGCTCGAGCACCTCGACCATGAACACGTAGTCGAACGAGGCATCGGCAAACGGCAGCCCCGACGTGATGTCGTGGATCAGGATGTCGGGGGCGGCGAACTCCGGAGCGATGTCGAGCCCCTGATACTTCACGTCCTTCGGCAGATAGTTGCGAAGATCGCCGTTGCGTGAGCCGATATCGAGCACCGCGCTGCCGGGGCGGACCTGGGCGAGCTGCATGTGCTTGCGGAAGCGCATGCGCTCCTCGCCGGAATTGCGCCAGTCGGCGCGCTCGCTATAGAACTTGGTAAGCTCGGGTGACGCGGTCGCGATTCGGTCGGCCATCGGTCGCAGTCCTTGGCGAAGTCCTTGTCAGTCAGGTAGTTGAGTGCTCGAGCGGAGAAAGATAGTGAGCCCGGCTGGTCTGGAGAAGGGTTATAGTATCGCCCCATGCGCATCCTGCACATTGTGACGGCGTTTCCCCGCGCGACGGGGGATGTCATTACGCCGTGGCTGCTCGAGCTGTTGCTGCGGCTGCGCGCCGCCGGGCATGAAGTGGAGGTATTCACCTCGGCGTATAAGGGGTCCGGCGACCAGGTGGTGGACGGGATCCCCGTGCATCGGTTCCGCTACTTCTTCCGGCGCTGGGAAAACCTGACGCACGAGGAGACCGCCCCCGACCGGATGCGGCGGTCGCTCCTGTACCGGTTACTTCCCCTGTTTTTCGTCGCCGCGGGGATGATGGCGATCTGGCGCCACGTTCGGCGACACCGCTACGACGTCATTCACGTGCACTGGCCGATGCCCCTCGCCCTGCTCGGCTGGGCCGCGCAGCGCGCGCGCCGGGCCCCGCTCGTGAGCACGTTCTACGGCGTCGAGCTGCGATGGGTGAAGGGCGCGCTCCGGCCCCTCAAATGGCTGGTGCGCTGGGCGGCGCGCCGCTCCGATCGGGTCGTGGCGATCTCGAGTTACACGGCCGCCGAGCTGCGCGAGCTGGCCGACGTCCCGATCGAGGTCATCCCCTACACCACGGCCCTGCCCGACCCGCCCTCCGCGCCGAGGTCCAGCAGTGGTCCTGCCACGGTCCTCTTTGTGGGTCGTTTGGTCGAGCGGAAGGGTGTGCCCTACCTCATCGAGGCGATGAGCTTGCTGCGGGACAGGTCGATCCGCCTGGTGATCGTGGGCGAGGGTCCCGAACGGGCCACGCTCGAAGGAGCCGCTCGACGCCTGGAGATCGCCGACCACGTCGAGTTCCGCGGCAAGATCTCAGCCGCCGAGCTGCAGGCCGCATATGCGCAGGCGGCCGCGTTCGTGCTGCCGTCGGTATTCGATGCTCGCGGGGACACTGAGGGCCTGGGCGTCGTGGCTCTCGAGGCCATGAACCATGGCACGCCCGTGGTCGCGAGCCGGATTGGCGGGATTCCGGACGTCGTGGAAGACGGTGTCAGCGGGCTTCTCGTGCCGCCCGGCGACGCGGCGGCGCTCGCGGCGGCGCTGCGGCGGGTGATCGACGAGCCCGGCCTCGCCCGGAAGCTGGGCGAGGCGGGCCGTCGGCGACTACACGAGCAATTCAGCTGGGAGGCAATCACCGCCCGGTGGGGGGCGGTGTACTCGAGCCTCCGTTAGCGGACGATGTCCACCCACCCACCCTGATCGTTCGCAACGGCTACGTTGCCGGAGCCGGCGTGGTAGCCGAGGCCGAAGGGCCTCCCGCCCATGACGATCGTTTTCAGTATCGTGCGGCTGGCCCGGTCGATCACGAGGATCTGCCCCGAAAGCCGCGTGACGTATAGAGTGCTCTCATCGGGCGTGAGGATGACTCCGAGTGTCGATCCGCCCGTCACGATCGACCCCGCCGATGTGCCGGTCGTCAGGTTCCAGACTTGCAGATCCCCATTCTCATCGGCGACGTAGAGCTCGTTGGCCGTCGGTGAGATCGCCATCCACTGGGTCTGGCCGCCGACGGCAAAGGTGCGCAGCACGGTCAACGTGCTGACGCTCACCTCGAGGACCGTTCCGCCGGCGCGTGTGGCCACGTAGAGACGGCTGGGATCGGTGGGGTGGAACGCGAGTTGGTGCGAGGTGACTGGAAGGTCCATCGAACCAAGCACCGTTCGCGTCGCGATATCGATCTTCCAGAGCTTGGGGACGTTGGTCGTCGTGTACAGCGTCGTTCCGTCTGGCGAGACGATCACGGGGACCGGGTCTCCCGTCACCGGGATGGTCGCCTCCTGCACTCCCGTGGCCACGTCAATGATCCCGATGTTCTGGCTGCCCTGGTTCGCGACAAATGCCTTGGAGCCGCTTGGGTTGAACGTGATGTAGGTGGGCAAGGACCCCACGGCGATGTTGCCGATGATCGTATTGGTGCTCATATCGACCCGCGCGACCGAGTTGGCCCCGCCGCGCGTGACATACGTGACGCCGGTCGAAGATACTGCCACGCCAACGCCGGTACTCGTGAGGGGGATGCGGGGGAACCGCGTGTGCACGAGCAGATTCGGGGAGGATGAGGAGTTCGTGATCAGGTCCCGCGTCGCACTGCTCTCGAGGGCTTGCTCAACCGCGGTGGGTGCTGCGCTCGGGTTCGTCTGCAGGTACAACGCGGCGGCACCGGCCACGTGCGGCGTCGCCATCGACGTTCCGGAAATGGTGTTGGTAGCTACGTCCGACGTCCACCAAGCGGAGGTGATATTCTTCCCCGGCGCGAACATGTCCACGCAGGGGCCCCAGTTGGACGCGCCGACCGTGAAGATCGCTCGCGCGTCATTGATGTCACTTGCGGCAATGGTGAGCGCGAGTGGTGTGCTGGAAGGAGAGGAGTTGCACGCATTCTGGTTGTCGTTCCCAGCCGCGATGGCATAGGTGACGCCGTCGCCGACGGACGCGGTTACGGCGTCGTTGGCGGCCTGGCTGAAGCTACCCCCGAGGCTTGCGTTGGCCACGGCCGGCAGGGCGCCCTGGTGATCTGCCGTCACCCAGTCCACGCCAGCGATGAAACCGGACCAGGTCCCATTGCCCGAGCAGTCAAGCACCCGCACGGCGACGAGCGTCACCTCTTTGGCCACGCCGTATGTCTTGCCACCGGCCGTCCCCGCGACGTGTGTGCCGTGCCCGTTGCAGTCGCTCGCCGAGCCCCCCGGCGTAACGATGTCGATGCCAGTGACCGCCCGTGAGGTTCCATCGACTTTCTTGAACTCATTATGCGTGAGTCGAATCCCCGTGTCGAGGATGTACACCTTCACGCCGGACCCCGTCGCGTTGTAGTAGTAGCTCCCCTCGAGGGGCAGCAGTCGCTGATCGACGCGGTCGAGCCCCCAGGTCGCGCCCGTCTGCTGGGTCTCGGACGCCTGCACGACCTGGTCTTGCTCGACGGACTCGACGAAGGGGTTGTTCGCGAGGCCTGGGGCGGCCGCATCGGGCAACCGGATCGAAAAGCCGCGCAGCGCGTGGGTGTAGGTAAACCCGACCGTGCCCCCGTGCGCGCGTGCGATGCTCTGGGCGACGCCGGGAATGTCCCGCACCGTCGGCTTCAACACGACGATGTACTGTCCCGGAATCCCCTTCCCTGCCGGTGCAACACGAAAAGCGGACGGCCCCGATTCCATCGATGTCCGCTTATCCGACGATGTCGGCTCATCCGAGCAAGCGGTGGTTAGCAGCGCCAACGCGGCGCCGTAGATCAGGATGCGATTCATTGTACCCTCCTGATTGGACGTTCAGTGCGTTCTCGTGCCCAGCCCAACAGGGGTCGGACCTGGTGCCGGCCGGCGTGCATCGTGACCACGTGACGACCGTCCCGCTCGGGCCTGGGACGTGAAGACAAAGACGGAGGGTGAATGGCCGAAAGGGGGGACGCCCAAAACGTCACGTGGTCTCAGCAGTGACGCCCTAAACGTCATATCGATTGGAACGCGGAAACGAAGGTAGGGATCAGTAGACGACGTCGACCCAGCCGCGTTCGTTGGCGATCACCGCGATGCGACCGGTGTCGTTGAAGGTGATGTGCCGCGGGTGGCCGCCCGTGCGGATGGTGTTCGCGATGGCCAGCGTGTCACGATCGACCACGACCACGTGTCCGGCGCCGAGTAGCGAAACATACAGGACCGCGTCGTCCGGGCTCACCGCCAGGCCGTTCGCCATGGATTCGAAACGCACGGTGGTCCGCTGGCCGGTGGCCAGATGGATGGCGTCCAGCCAACCATCTTCATTGGTGGCGTACAGTGTGAGACCATCGGAGGAGCAAGCCAGCTCGTGGACCACGCCGCCCAGCAGGAACCGCCGCGTGGTCGTCAGCGTGCGCGCATCCAGCTCGAGGATCATGCCCGCTCTGAAGGTCGGGACATAGAGCCGGTCACCGGAAGGGTGGACGAGGAGGCTCGTGCACCCCATGGGGATCGGCACGCACCCGGTGACCTCCCCCGCCGCCAACCGGATCCTATGGAGGCGGTCAAGGTTTGTCGTGACGAACAGCGTCTGGTCGTCGGGCGACAGCGCCGCGCCGAGCGGATGACCCTCAATGGGGACGGCGCCGGATTGGCGACGCCGGACGACGTCGATGATCCCGATCTCCTCAGCGAACTGGTTGGTGACGTACGCTAGAGTCCCAGCCTGGTTCACGGCGATCCGCGTGGGTACGGCCCCGGTCCGCACCGAGCCGGCGACGCCCAGCGGCTCGAGCTGCAGGCATTCGACGGTCGCCGAATGGGGGCAGCCGACCAGGACGATGTCCCGCGGTGCGATGGCGACGTCGAAGGGGTGGCCACTGAGCGAGAGCCTGCTGCCCAGCACGCCCGTGGGGTGGCGCCGTCCGAGCACTCGCGCCGTCACGCGGCGCGCGACCGGGGCGGGAGGGGGGACGAACTCCCGTACTGGCGGCGCGCGTACTGGTGGCGGCGCGGAAGCGGTCGTCACGTCGTCTCCGACCGCGACCGCCAGGGTGTTGACGTGCTCCTCCGCCTGGAGCCGTGCGCCAACGATACGCATCCTCTGCAGATCTCGGAGGCGCAGCAGCGCAACGGCCAACCCTTCCTGTCGGACCTCGGACCACCGCTGGCCGGTGACTCGTCGCACGACGTGATATGCGACGGCGGGATCGCGGTGCTCCCGCCGCGCGAGCTGAGCCAATGAAGCACCGCTCGACTCGGCCTCGAGCAGCCAATAGACGACGCGGGCCCACCCGGCGAGCTGCTCGAGCGGCGGCAGCCCATCCCGGCGGAGCGCGCGGGCGAGTTGGTAGCGATCGCCTAGACCGACCCATGCAGCGACCTCACCGGCCGGAGGTGCATCGCCGTTCCGACACGCCAGCGTGCTGATCACCGCTCGAGAGGTCCGCGAGACCCCCGGCAGTGCCGCGTGCAGCAGCACGGTCAGCGGAAGTGGAGGCATGACCCCCCCTTCGCCGTGGATTCCTCTAGCGGACGATGTCCACCCAACCTGCCTCGTTCGCGACGAGCACGTTCTGGGTGGTTGGATCGGCGGCGATCTCGCGCGGCGTTCCTCCGGTATTGATGATGGACACGGTCGCGCGCGTCTGACGGTTAAGGACCTGCACCTTGCCTGCGAACACCAATCCCACGTAAAGCTTCTGGCCATCAGCGCTGAGGGCGAGACCCTCTCCGCCGCTCTGCAGGGGTACGCTGGCCGCCGTGGCCCCGCTAACGAGATTCACGACTTGCAGCACGTTCCCCACTTCGTCGGCGACGTAGAGTTCCTGGCGATCAGGTGAGATCGCCATCCCTTGTGTGCGGCCGCCCAGCGCGAACGTCCGCACGACCGTCATCGACCGCGAATTCACCTCGAGCACACTGCCGGCGTCTCGCGTCGCCACGTAGAGCAACGTGTCATTCGGGTGAGCCAGGAGGTGGTGCGACGTGGCGGGGAGGGGCAGCGACCCGACGACGGTGTTCGTCGTCAAGTCGATCTTGAAGAGCTGGTTGGCGTTCGTGGTGACGAACAGAGTGTTGCCGTCGCCCGAGATCGCCACGGGCAGCGGGTCTCCCGTCACCGGAATGACGCCCGTCTGCGTACCGGAGGCGACGTCGATGATGCTGACGCTTTGACTCCCCAGGTTCGCCACGTAGGCCTTCGTGCCCGCAGCGTTGAACGCGATGATGCACGGCAGCGACCCCACGCCGATTGACGCGGTCACGGTGTGGCTGGCCAGATCTACCCGCGAGAGGGCGTTGTTGGAGAGGTCACTGACGTACGCCACCCGCGCCGACGAGACCGCCACACCCTCCGCTCCACCGGCCAGCGATACGTGAGCCACGATCGTGCCAGTGTCGGGGGGCGGGGGCGGCGGCGGCACCGTGTCGATGATGTCGACCCAGCCGGCTTCATTGGCGACGAGCGTGCGCCTGCGGGTAGGATCGGTGGCGATCTCCCGCGGCGTTCCACCGGTGTTGATGACGTTGATCGTGGTGCGCGCCGCGCGGTCGACGATCTGCACCTTTCCGGCGAACACGAGACCGACGTACAGACGGGCGCCGTCGGCGCTCAGGGCGAGGCCCTCGCCGCCGCTTTCGAGCGGCACACTCGCCACGAGGGCGCCGGACCCAAGGGACACGACCTGCAGGACATTGGCCAGCTCATTGGCGACGTACAGCTCTTTGCGGTCGGCAGACATCGCCATTCCCTGGGTCCGTCCACCCAGACTGAACGTTCTCTCGACCTCCATCGACTGCCAGTTCACCTCCAAGACCGTCCCCGCGTCGCGGGTGGCGACGTAGATGAACGGCTTGGTGGGATGGACGAGCAGATGGTGTGACGTCGCCGGCAAGGCCAGGGATCCGACCACGGTGTTCGTGGCCAGGTCGATCTTGAAGAGCCGGTTCGCATTGGTCGTCGTAAACAGGGTGCGGCCATCGGTGGAGATCGCGACGGGCAACGGATCTCCCACGACTGGGATCACGGCTGTCTGCGTCCCCGTGGCGACGTCGATGATGCTGACGTTGTCGCTGAACTGATTCGCCACGTACGCCTTGGTGCCGGCGGAATTGAACACGACGAAGCACGGCAGCGATCCCACGGAGACTCGTGCGGCAATCGTGTTGGTGGTGAGATCGAGGCGGGCGACGGTGTTGTTGAACGGCTCACTGACGTACGCGATGTTGCCCGACACGGCGACGCCGAGCGCCGCCGAGGTGAGAATATGGACCGCAACTCCTTCGTTGCGCGTCGCGGTCGGGCCGAGCGTCCCGAAATCCTGGTTGAGTACATCTGTTGGGCTCGCGCAACCCAACGCGAGCAACGGGCCACCGACCGCGAGTGTGAGCAGGATCTGTCGAAGCGTGCGCATGCCGTTCTCCTTGGGGCGCGAGGTGTACGTGCAGCATACACCCACTCCCCTCACCTCACGCAACAGAAAGCGCACGAAACGTCATATGGTTTTGGGAGCCTACGTGCGGCCTTCTACCAGCCAGCTTGGGCGGCGACCGCGCTCCACCGGGCGGGACGTGCATGCGAGGCAGCGGCGGCCAGGCCGGTGGGCAGGAGGTCCACCCAGCCGGCTTCGTTCGCGATCACCAAAACCCTGCCTGACGGATCGAAGGCCATGCCGCGCGGCCGCCCGCCCGTCGGCAGCGTCGTGCGGAGCTTGAGCGAGGCGCGATCGACGACGGCGACGGCACCGGTGGAGACGAGGGCGACATAGACCTCGCGTTCATCCGGGCTGAGGGCCAAGCCGATCGCCGGACCGCCGAGGCTCAAGGGGCCAATCCGTTGACCGGTGGGAAGCGAAACGACATCGAGGCCGTGGTGCTCGTTCGCGACGTAGAGCGTCCTGCCATCGCGGGACACGGCGATGCCCTGAGGTTGGCCGCCGAGCCTGAAGGTCCGATTCACCCGATGGTGCACCGTATCGATTTCCAGCACGCTGCCAGCGGCTCGCGTGGCGACATAGAGCCGGCCCCCCGTGGAGTCCAACGCCATGAAATGGGAGGTCGCGGGGAGCGGGACGCTGGCGACGATGCGCTGTGTGGCCAGGCACAATCCGTAGAGCCGGTCTTCATTTGTGGTGAAGTACAGGATCCTGCCGTTGCGTGACAACGTGACGGGAAATGGGTCTCCCGGTACCGAGAGGAACTCCAGGGGCGAGTGGCTCTTCGCGTCGATCACGGCAATGCTGTCGCAGTACTGAATACTGACGTAGGCGCGCGTGCCTGTTGCGTCGAACGTTATGGCGCTGGGTACGCAGCCGACCGGGATCGTCTCGACGAACCGACCCGTCGTGAGGTCGAGCCGTTCCACCGCCGCGGCATGGGTGCGGGTGATGTATGCCAGGTGGGAGCCATGAATGGCGACGCCGAATGGTGCGCCATCCAATTGCAGCCGGAGCGGCAGCACGGGGGTGTCGATCGGTCGCACCTCCACGCGCCTGTCGTGCTCCCCGGGAATCGCCCGCCGTTTGGAACGATCGGCGTCCCCGCCCCGGCCGGGATGACAGAGCTTCAGGAAACGGAGCAGCACGGCCGCGGTTCCGAGACGGCGCAACTCGCTCCAGCGGAGCCCGGTGAGACGCCGGATCAGGCGATAGGACATCGCCGGATCCACTTGCGCGCGCCGCGCGAGAGCGAGCAGCGTCACTCCGCTGCGGTCGGCCTCGAACATCCAGTACAAGACTCTGGCCCAACCGGTGAGGATCTCGTAAGACGGCAGGCCTTCACGGCGCAACAGGCGGGCCAGTTGGAAGCGGTTGCGCAGTCCCAGGCGCGCGCCGACGATGTCGGCCGACCCGGTGTGCCCGTTCTCGCACACCATCACGTTGATCACTGCGCGCCCCTGCGCGGAGAGCCACGGCAGGCGGGTGAGCATCGCGGATGCGAGCGGCAGCGGAGGCATCGGTCACCTGTTGCGTGAGAGCAGCGATCCACCCGTAACGCCGTCTACTCATGCAACATGGATGCCGCAATCGCAAGAGCTTGCCAGTCGATTCCGGAGGCCCTGCTGGTGTCGCGTCAACGCAACGAAATGAGGGCTCCGGCCTTCAGGACTCCCGCTGCTGGCGCAACCGGTCGATCTCGCGCTCAACGGCCCGCAGCTCTTCGCGCATCCCGGCGATCATCTCACCCACGAATCCGAACCCGAAGAGCGAGACGCCCGAGATCACGAGCACCATGATCAGATCGAGCAGGGGACGGAAGCCTACGTGCGGCGGGCCGAACCGGAACCACACCGCGACCAGCCCGACCAGGAGGCCGAGCGTGAACAGGATCGCGCCGGCGACGCCGAAGAACAGCATCGGCTTGCGGCCGAACCGGAGCTGAAACCAGACCGAGAGGAGATCGAGCACGCCGACGGGAATGCGTCCGATCCCGAACTTCGACTTCCCCGCGCGCCGCGGGTGCAGCGGAACGGGTTGCTGCGCGAGGCGGAACCCCTGGGTCACGGCGATGACGACCATGAAGCGATGCCAGTCGGGGCGCGTCGGCACCACGTCCATCACCTCGCGCCGATACGCCTTGACGGAGTTCAAGTCCGCCACCTGCACGCCGAACAACCAGCGCGACAGCCGGTTGTAGACGCTCGACACGAAGCGCTTGTCGTAGTGCCCCTGCTTCGTACCGGTCACGATGTCGGCGTGGCCCTCGAGGATCGGCGCGACGAGGCCGGGAATGTCGGCCGGGAGGTACTGCAGATCGGCGGGATAGAACACGAGCACACGGCCGCGGGCGGCATCGGCGCCCGACTTCAAGGCGTCGGCGATCCCCCGCTGCGTCCGGTGCGTCACCACCTTCACGAACGGATGTTTGGCCGCCAGCTCGGCGAGCACGCGCGGCGTGCCGTCGTGGCTGCCGTCGTCCACAATCACCAGCTCGCAGCCGTAGGGCAGCGGCAGCAGGGCCTCGCGCGCCAGGCGGACGAATTCGGGGAGGTTCTCGGCCTCGTCCTTCGCCGGGACGAGCACACTGACGTCCGGCAGCGTGGAGTTCGTGGCGAGGCTCATAGCCGTTTGCGCATGCGCGCGGGGAGAATGCCGAGCTGGTCGCGATATTTGGCGACGGTGCGGCGCGCGATCTTCACGCCGCGCTGCTCGAACATCTGGACGATCTGCTGGTCGGTGAGCGGGTCCTTCGGGTTCTCGTCGTCCACCATCTTCTGGATCTGCGCCTTGATCGACCGGGCGCTCGCGTCCTCGCCGGTCGTCGTCGTGAGCCCGCTCGAGAAGAAGAACTTGAGGGGCAGGAGGCCGCGCGGCGTCTGCACGTATTTCTCGTTTGTCACGCGGCTCACGGTGCTCTCGTGCATGCTGATGACGTCGGCCACCTCGCGCAACGTGAGCGGCTTCAGGTACTCGATGCCCTTCTCGAAGAAGTCGCGCTGCCGGTCGACGATGAAGTTCATCACCTTGAGCATCGTCTGGCGGCGCTGCTCGATCGCCTGGATCATCCAGTGCGCGCTGTTGAGCCGCTGGTTGATGAACTCCTTGCTCTCGGTGTCGTACTTCTTCTTGTCGCGGGCGATGTCCTGATAGGTGCGGGAGATGCGTAGCCGCGGCAGCCCGCCGTCGTTCAGGAAGACGTGGTACTTTTCGTCGATTTTTTCGACGATCAAGTCGGGAATGATGTACGCGTCGTCGCCCGCGGAGTGCTGGAGGCCAGGCTTGGGATCGAGCCGGGCCAGCTCGTCGGCGGCGCGCTGCACCTCGTCCGGCGCGAGCCCGAAGCGCTTGCCCAGATCGCTCCAGCGGTGCGCGATCAGGTCGTCGAACGCTTCCTTGACCAGGCGATAGACGAGCGTGTCGGTCCGTTTCTGGTTCTCGAGCTGCAGCACCAGGCACTCGCGCAGATTGCGCGCCGCAATCCCGGGCGGATCGAGCTGCTGCATGATGCGCAGCAGGTCTTCCGCCTCCGCGAGCGTGTACGGGGCGACGTTCAGGTCGAGCTCCGACTCGGCCTCGTGCTCTTCGAGCAGCTGATTCGCGCCCTTCATGATTTCCTCGAGACTCGCCTGGAGGTAGCCGTCTTCGCCGATGTTGCCGAGGAACTCCTCGCCGAGCAGCTGCTGGCGCGGCGTGAGGTCGAGCATCCGCACCTGGTCGCGCAGGTGATCGATCAGGTCCTTGCTCTCGACCGAGACCGGCTCCACGTACTCCTGGGCGCCGCCCAGTGTGCCGCTTGGGACCCCGTGCTCGGTGCGGTCGTCCATCAGGATGGCTTCCCAGTCGGGCTCGTCGTCCCCGGACTTTTCCTTTTCGGCGGGCTTCTGCTCGGGCGCGGGCGCCTCGGTTTCCTCCTCGGGCTCGAGCATCTCGAGAAATGGATTGCCGAGCAGCTCCTGTTTCAGATGTTGCTGCAGGTCGAGCAGCGGCATGTACAGGAGATCCATCGCCTGGTAGAGGCGCGGATTGATCCGCAGGTCTTGGCGGAGGCCGATGTGCTGATGCAGGCCGGTCTTCATGCGGCGTGTGTCAAGCGCGCGCGCAGGCGCGCGGTCAGCGTGGGCCCCAGATACAGGTCCGCCACGCGGTCGTCGAAGACCAGCTCGCGCACCGTGCCGCCGACCTGCACTTCCCCTTCGAACATGATGTACGCGCGGTCGACGATATCGAGCGTCTGCTCCACGTTGTGGTCGGTGATCAGCACGCCGATGCCGCGATGGCGCAGCCCGGCGACAATCGTCTGGATGTCGTGCACGGCGATCGGATCCACGCCGGCAAAGGGCTCATCGAGCAGCAGGAACTTGGGCTCGGTGACGAGCGCCCGCGTGATCTCGAGGCGGCGCCGCTCGCCTCCCGACAGCTGATAGGCCTTCTGGCGGCGCAGGTGTTTGATCGCCAGCTCGTCGAGCAGCCCCTCGAGGCGCTGCTGCCGGCCCCCCGCATCCAGGGAGGGGATCGTCTCGAGGATGGCGAGCACGTTGTCCTCGACGCTCAGCTTGCGGAAGACCGATGGCTCCTGCGCGAGGTAGCCGATGCCCGCCAGCGCCCGGCGGTACATCGGCTCCGCGGTGATGTCGCGCTCGTCGAGCAGGATGCGCCCCTGATCGGGACGAATCAGCCCGGTGATCATGTAGAACGACGTCGTCTTCCCCGCCCCGTTCGGCCCCAGGAGCCCGACGATCTCCCCCTGCGCGAGGTTCACCGACACGTCGTTCACGACGCGACGGTTCTTGTACGTCTTGACCAGGTGCCGCGCTTCGAGGCGGCTCGCGCCGCGTACGGCCGGATGCTCGCCGCTCACCGACTCGCTGCGCACGAGCGTTTGCTCCGCGACTTCGAGGAAGCGCCGCGCCGCCGCCTCACGCTCGGGGGGCATGTCGGCCCAGATCTCGGCGGCGAACCCGATCGGCGCTTCGCTCCACAAGGCGCCCACGGGGATCACCAGGACCTTGAGCGTGCCGAGTCGTGGCAGCACCGAGGTCGAGAGATAGGTGCGCGCGTCGTCCACGGAGAGGCTGCCCGCCTCGGGCGACGCCATCGCCGACCCCTTCGTGTGGGCGCGCAGCTTCAGGAACTCCTCGCGGTAGGCGATCGCGAGCGCTCCGAACGTGGCGCGGCCCTGCGCGTCCGCGATGCGGGCCAGCGCCGCGGCCGCGAGGGCGAGCGACGAGTCGCGCGTGGCGAGCAGTTCGGCGAGCCGATCGGCGGTCGTCATGGCTTCTTCGGTCGCGTTTGGGTCGAGTCGCGCTTGGTCGAGTCGGGGGGCGCGGGAGGCCGCGGCTCGAGGTGCACCCCGTCGGCGGCCCCGGCCACGACGATATTATCGACCTTGGCCCCACGCAGCAGCACGGCAATCCGTTGGCCGCGCGAGTAATTGATCGCCGGTGCGGCGGTCGAGTCGCGGTCGTCGAAGTGGTGCGTCAGGGCGCGCGCCGCCCCGCGGGCGTGGATTTGTTGTAACCGCGAGTGCTCGCGCCCGGTCGAGTCCTTTTCCTGCGCGAAGCGGGCGGTGAGCGAATCGCCCGCAATCCAGTCGATGTCGGCGGGCGCGGTCGCCGAGTCGCGCTTGGCGCGCGATAGGGCGTTGCGGAACGCCCGCGACTCGGTGAGCACCTCGTCGGGTGTGTCGACGACGATCGAATCGGCGTCGATCGTGTAGAGGCTCGACACGGCGTGAGCCCGCGCCTTCGAGTCTTCTCCTACCCAGGCAAACGCCTGCTGCAGCTTGCGATCCGCGACGCGGAGATGGATCGTGTCGGCGGTGAGGGTCCAGTCGTCGCCCGTCGCCTTCCCCTCCCCCAGGGCTTTCACCAGGCGGATCTCGCGTTGCTCGAGCCCCAGCTCGATCCGCGTACCCACGAGCGTGTAGTTCTTGCCGCCCTTTCCTTCGACGCGGGGCTGGCCCACGAGCACGCCGAGCCCGCGCGTCTCGTCGAGCATGAGCGAATCGGAGCGCGAGGCAAAATCGCTCCGGTCCACGGTCACCTTGCCTCCTGCCCAGATCCGGTCGTCGCCCTTGAAGCGGATCCGGTCGCCCACGATCACGTAGGGCTCGCCCGAGTCGGCGGCCTGACGGTATTCGACGGTGGGTCTCGAGGCGGCGAACATCTCGACGGTGTCGCGGACGCCGCGCACCGCGCGGTAGTAGTCGAGGTGGGGCCCGCGCAGCACGGAACCGCTGACACGATTCGTCGCGACGACTTTGCGGCGCGCCTCGAGCCGCTCGTCGCGCAGGTAGTACGAGGCGAAGTTCGCGTCGAGGGCGAGCGCGGTATCGCGGATGACGACGTGCCCCACGAAGTCGATGCGCCGTTGGCGCCCATACATCGCCACGCTATCGGACGAGAGCGTGCTGCCGGTGTTCTCGCAGTGCGCCAGGACGCCCCCGCCGGCGAACCGGTTGGTGTCCCCCGGCGTCGGCACCGACTGGCGGTACTTCCCGCCGATCGAGTCGATCACGATCGTGCAGGGCCGGCCGGCGCCGCTGTCGACTGGCGCCGGCTGCTGGAGCAGCGCGAGGATCGCTAGGGCGGCGACGGTCATTGGTTCGGCAGACGCATCTGGCCGCCGGTCCCGGACGGGTGGAGGGCGACGAGGTTCTTGAACTCGGGGTCGGACGTGAAGCCGTCGCCCTCGATGTGCTGACCGCCGGGAGCGGTGAAGACGAAGTGCTTGTCCGAGCTGACTTCATTCCGGCCCTGGGTGTAGCGCATCACCTCGCTCTTCAGGGTGCGCCCGTCTTTCGTGACGACGACGACGTTGCCCCGCCCTTCCATGTCACCGGTGCGCCAGTGGTACGTCCCCTCTTTCGACGTGAGGGTCGAGGTCTCGTTGCCGGTGACGTCGTAGAACGTGATGTGCACGTTGCGCATTTCCGCCGATTGCGTGGCGGAGAAGAAATACGCCGTGTCGGCGCGGACGCGGGCGCGCTGCAACCCCGTCTCCGTCACGTAGTGCGTCATGCCGATGAGCACCTGATCGGCGGAATCGAGTACCGATTGCGTAGCCGTAGGCCTGGTACCGCCCTGGCAGGCGGCCAAAAGGATGGTAAGTAAGACCAATCCTCGCCTCACACAGCACCCGCTTTCATCAGGTCGTGCAGGTGCACCACCCCGACCAGCTTTCGTCCGCCATCGAGCACGGGGAGCGCCATGATGCCGTAGCGCTCCATGACGCTCACGGCGGCCCCGGCCAGCTCGTCGGCCGTGGTGGTCTTGGGAGTCTTGGTCATGACCTCCCCCACCGGGATGTCGAGGAACTTGTCCGTACGCTCCATGAGGCGAGTGAGGTCGCCGGCGGTCACGACACCTTCGAGGGCGCCGTTTCGGTCCACCACGGCCACGGTGCCCCGCTTCTCGGCCAGGAGTACGACGCACTCGCGCATCGGCCGGTCGGGCGTGAGGGTCGGCAGATCCTGATGCAGCATCACGTCGGCGACGCGCAGCAGCAGCTTCCGCCCCAGGGCGCCGCCGGGGTGCAGGGCGGCGAAGTCCTCGCGGCGGAACCCCTTCACTTCGAGCAGCGTCACCGCGAGCGCGTCGCCCAGGGCCAGGGCGACCGTGGTGCTCGCGGTGGGCGCGAGGGTCTCGGGACACGCCTCTTCGGTCACCGCGGCGTCGAGGGCCACGGTGGCTTGGCGGCCGAGCGGTGAGTCGGCATCGCTCGTGAGCGCGATGATCGGCACGCCGAGCCGCTTGAGCTGGGTCACGAGGCCGAACAGGTCGTCCGAGTTGCCGCTCTTCGAGAGCACGATGGCGACGTCATCGCGCCCCACGATTCCCAAATCGCCGTGGAGCGAGTCGACGGGGTGCAGGAACGCGGCCGGCGTGCCCGTGGACGTGAAGGTCGCGGCGATCTTGCGCGCAATGAGGCCCGATTTGCCGACCCCCGATACGATGACGCGCCCCTTCGCGGCCGCGAGCAGCTCGATCGCCTGGGCGAACGCCGGGCCGAGGCCGTCCGCGATGCGCCGGACGGCCGCCGCCTCGAGGGCGAGCACGCGCTTGCCGCGCTCAACCAGCGCGGCGTGATCGGCGCGTGGGTTGGGCTTCGACATCGCCTCGCTCTTGCAGGTATTGCTGCACCAAATCGTTCCAGACTCCGCGGGCCTTCAGAATGACCTCGGCGACCTCGCGCACGGCGCCGTCGCCTCCCGCGTGCTTGGTCACCAGGGCCGCCGCCGCCTTCACCTCCGGGACGGCATTCGCCACCGCGATCGGCAACCCGACCCGCGTGAGCACAGGGAGGTCTGGGAGATCGTCGCCGACAAAAGCGCATTCGCTCCACTCGACGCCGCGGCGGGCGAGGATGGTGGCGAAGGGCGCGAGCTTCGGGTTGTCCTGAACGACCTCGTCGACTTTGAGCTCTCGGCCGCGCGCCGCCGTCGCTTCCGAGCGCCGCGCGCTCGCCAGCACGACCACGAGTCCCGCCTGTCGCAAGAACTTGACGCCCAGGCCGTCCTGGATATGGAAGCGCTTCAACTCGACAGGGTGATCGGCCGATTCCCCCACGTAGAGACCGCCGTCCGTCAGGACGCCGTCCACGTCGAACCCGACGAGTTTCAGGCGGCGGGCGAGGGCGGCGTTAAGCACGCACGGCCTCCCGCACCCGGTGCCAGACCTCCAGGGCCACGCTAATGATCCCCTCGAGCTGGTCGAGCGGCACCATGTTGGGGCCGTCAGACGGCGCGCGCGACGGGTCGGGGTGGGTCTCGAGAAAGAAGCCGTCGGCGCCGGCGGCGGCCGCGGCATAGAGCAGCGGCGGAATGAACTCGCGCAGACCCCCCGACGTCCCGTCCTGACCCTGGCCCGGCTGCTGCACTGAGTGCGTCGCGTCGAAGACCACAGGGGCGCTGCAGGCGGCGCGCAGGCGGACGAAGTTCCTCATATCTACGACTAGATCGCCGTAGCCAAAAAAAGTGCCGCGCTCGGTCACCGCGACTTCCGGTGCGCCGCCCGCCCGCACCTTCTCCACGGCGCCGCGCATCTCTTCGGGCGCCATCCACTGACCCTTCTTGATGTTCACTGGGCGGCCGCCCTTCCCCGCCGCGACGAGCAGGTCGGTCTGGCGGCACAGGAACGCGGGGATCTGCAGCACGTCGGCGACCTGGGCGGCGGCGGCCACGTGGCCGGACTCGTGCACGTCGGTGAGAATCGGCAGTCCGGTAGCGGCACGGACCTTCTCGAGGGCGCGCAGGCCAGCGTCGAGCCCCGGGCCGCGCGCGCTCTTCAGGCGGGAGCGGTTGGCCTTGTCGTAGGAAGCCTTGTAGATGACGGCGATGCCGAGTTTCGCGGCCAGCTCGGCGAGTGCTTCACCCACCCGCACGTTGAGGTCGTCGGACTCGACAACGCAGGGCCCCGCGATGAGGAACGGGGCGCTTCCCCCCCCGAAACGCGACGGCATGTCAGTCTGTGAGCTCCGCTAGCTCTGAGGGCGACGCCGTCTCGGCGGACGTCCGGGGATTCCGCTTGCGGTATTCGAGCGCCGCGCCCACGAACCCCGCGAACAGCGGGTGGGGGCGCATCGGCCGCGACTTGAGCTCGGGGTGGAACTGACAGCCGACAAACCAGGGGTGATCGGGCAGCTCGATCATTTCCACGAGGGAGCCGTCGGGCGACAGCCCCGAACACCGCATCCCGAACTCCGCGAGCACGTCGCGGTAGGCGTTCGAGACCTCGTAGCGGTGGCGGTGGCGCTCGCTCACCTCGCCGGCGCCGTAGATCTGGGCCACGCGCGAGCCGGGGCGCAGCCGGCAAGGATACGCGCCCAGCCGCATCGTGCCGCCCATCTCCTGGATGCCTTCCTGCGACCGCATCAGGGCGATGACGGGGTTCTCGCACTCCGGCTCGAATTCGCTGGAGTTCGTGTTGGCGATCTTGCAGACGTTGCGGGCGAATTCGATGATCGCGGTCTGGAGTCCGAGGCAGATACCGAAGAACGGCAGCTTATGCTCGCGCGCCCAGCGGATCGCCTCGAGCATCCCCTCCACGCCGCGGACGCCGAAGCCCCCGGGCACGAGGAGCGCATCGTAGGTGCCGAGCAGCTCGCCGGTCGTCTCCTGGTCGGTGAAGCGGTCGGACGCGATCCAGTCCACCCGGACGCCGGCCTCGTTCGCGAAACCACCGTGCGCCAGCGCTTCGTGAATGCTCTTGTAGCTGTCGGCCAGCTCGGTGTATTTGCCCACGACCGCGACACGGACCTGCTGCGGCGGACTGAGGATCTTCGCGACCATCGCTGCCCAGGCGCGAAGGTCGGGTTCCTTGGTATCGAGGTGGAGCCGCGTGCAAACCTCCTTGTCGAGTCCCTGCGCGTTCAGCTTCAAGGGGATCTCGTAGATCGACTTGACGTCGGGACTCTCCACCACACACCCGAAGTCGACGTTGCAGAACTGGGCGATCTTACGCTTCAGGTCTTCGGAGAGGGGACGCTCAGTGCGGCAGACGAGGATGTCGGGCTGGATTCCGATCTGCATCAGCTCGCGCACCGAATGCTGCGTGGGTTTGGTCTTGAGCTCGGCGGTCGCGGCGATGAACGGAACGAGCGTCAGGTGGATGAACAGCGTGTTGTCGCGGCCCACTTCCTGGCGGAACTGCCGGATCGCCTCGAGGAACGGCAGCGACTCGATGTCGCCCACCGTGCCACCGATCTCCGTGATGACCACATCGTGGTCCGGGGCGAGGCGGCGGATCGCGCTCTTGATCTCATCGGTGATGTGCGGGATCACCTGCACCGTCGAGCCGAGGTATTCGCCGCGCCGCTCTTTCGTGATCACCGACAGGTAGATCCTGCCCGTCGTGACGTTGTTCACTTGCGAGAGCGAGCGATCGATGAAGCGCTCGTAGTGTCCCAGGTCGAGGTCCGTCTCGGCGCCGTCGTCGGTCACGTACACTTCGCCGTGCTGGAACGGCGACATCGTGCCGGGATCGACGTTGATGTAGGGATCGAACTTCTGGATCGTCACCTTGAGCCCCCGCTCGGCGAGCAGCCGGCCGAGTGAGGCCGCCGCGATGCCCTTGCCGAGGGAGCTCACCACACCGCCCGTCACGAAGATGTACTTCGTCGAACTCACGGACCCACCTCCTTGAGGCTACGGGTGACTTCGGTTTCGGCCCATGCCAAGTCGGCCGGCGTGTCGATCCCCGGGGCCGCTGGTCCGTCGAACAGCGTCACGCCCATGGGGATCCCGTGCACCAGCGGACGGAGCTGCTCCAGGCGCTCCCAGGTCTCTTCCGGAACGGGCGGGAGGCTCACCCAGACGTTCAGGGCTTCCCGCGTGTAGCTGTAGACGCCCACGTGTTGGTGATAAACGACCGCGCCCGTGCCATCCCGGTCAAATGGAATCGGCGCCCGGGAGAAGTACACCGCGCGTCCCCGCGTATCGACGACGACCTTGACGCGATTCGGATCCGCAGCGAGTGCTGGATCGAGCGAGCCGGCGGCGGTGCCGAGAATCTCGCCGCGCTCTAGGCACGCCAGTGCGCCGCGAACCGCTTCCTTCGCGACAAAGGGCTCGTCGCCCTGTATGTTCAGAATGAACGTGAAGTCGCTAAAGTCTTGTTTCCCAACGACTTCAGCGACGCGCTCGGTACCCGACCGATGCTCCGGCGATGTGAGCACCGCCTCGAATCCAGCCGCCTGCACCACCTTCGCGATGTCTTTGGCGTCAGTCGCCACGACGACGCGGTCGCATACGTTGAACTCGGTGACGCGCCGGATGACATGGAGGACGAGGGGTTCACCTGCTAGCGGCAGGAGCGGCTTACGCGGGAGACGGCTGGAGCCTAGCCGTGCAGGAATCACGCCAAGGACGGGCACGTGGGAAGATACAAAATCTGTGCCGGGGAGTCTAGACCGTCGCCTGGACGACCCTCAAGAAGTTCTCCAACAACCGCTTGCCATGTTCCGTCCCGATCGATTCCGGGTGGAATTGGACCCCGTAGATGGGGTGGTCCCGGTGCTTCATGGCCATGATTTCGACCTCCTCCCCGGGGCGATCGGCGCTCATCGCGGTGATTACGAGGGAAGGCGGCAGGGACTGCGGCTCGACGACCAGGGAGTGATACCGCATCGCCGTGAAGGGGCTCGGGATCCCCTCGAACAGCTCGTCCTGGTCGTGGACCACGGGGCACGTCTTGCCGTGCATCAGGCGTGGGGCGCGGACGACCTTGCCCCCGAACGCTTCGCCGATCGCTTGATGTCCGAGGCAGACGCCGAGAATCGGGACCTTCCCCGCCAACGCCTTCACAAGGGGCACCAGGATGCCCGCTTCGGCGGGCGTCTTGGGGCCTGGCGACAGCACCGCCGCCGTGGGCTTCAAGGCCAGGACTTCGGCGATCTCGAGCGCGTCGTTGCGGTAGACGACGGGCTGCTCGCCCAGCTCGCCCAAATACTGGACGAGGTTGTAGGTGAAGGAGTCGTAGTTGTCGAGGACGAACAGCATGACAGAATCTACTCCAGACCCCGCAGCTCGTGCCATTCTATGCGGCCTTCCTGCACCGCGTCGCGGACACGCCGCTCGCGGCCGGAGAGCTGCGCATCCCCTGTCTTGACCTCGACGAACACGATGCGCGTGACTTGACCGTCGCTCAAGCCGTCGAACACCACGAAGTCCACCGGCGAACCCAGGAACCGGACGTCCCTGGGATTAAACGGGAAGTTGGGGAGATAGGGGACGAGCTGCTCGTACACCTTCCCCGTCGTCACGGCGAGGCTGCGCTGAATGGCGTCCTTCCGTACGCGGCGCGTGTACCAGGTCTTCCACAGCAGGAACACGAGGACCAGGGCCAGGCCTGCGAGCGCGTAGTTCCCGTATCTCATCGAGTCACCGCGTAGAGGACTTGATCGAGGATCTGTCCGTCCTTCACGACGCTGCGGCGCAAGATTCCCTCCCGGGTGTAACCGGCTTTCTCGAGGACGCGCATGGACGCTGGGTTCGTCGAAAACACGCCGGCAAAAATCCGGATCAGGTCGTAGGTATCGAACGCGTACGCTGTGAAGGTCCGCACCGCCGCGGTCATGATACCGCGGTTCCAGAAGGCCTCGCCGAGCCAGTACCCTACCTCGGCGGAGCGGCGGTGCACGTCGGGCTGCGGAGCCAGGCCGATCCCGCCGGCGGCGTCGTCGTCCACAACGATGGCGAAGCTCGTGACGGGGTCCTGCTTGGCCGCATGTGCGAGCCACTCGTCCGCGTCGGCACGGGTGTAGGGATGGGGGAACTGGTCGCGCAGCATCAGCCAGACGCGACGACTGTTCGCGTTACGCACGAGCGACTCCCGGTCACCGAGGCCCCACGGCCGGATGACACAGGGCCCGGCATCGATCACGGAAAGGGCAGCACGAGCGTTTTCTTGATCTGAATCACGAGTGCGGCCAGAGCCATCCGAACGTGCCGGCCGTAAGCAGGCCATAGATCAGGCCGTCGACCGTGGCCTTGATCGTCGTGGTCCAGGAGCGCCGGTACCAAATCGACATCTGCCAGAGCGCGAGCGAGTAGCCGACGAACGCGGTCACGCCCACGAACCGGAAGACACGGAGGTACTCGGAGGCGGGTGGCAGCGCGCGCCCGGCGACGTAGGCGGCGAACACGCCGACGACTACCGCGTACAGGAACCACTGGCTCATGATCTTGCCCATCGCGAACGGGGCATTCGGCAACACGGTAATCACGAGATTGGGGCCCTGCTTCACCTTTTCGTCGTACGCGGGCGAGCTCCAATCCTTCCGGGTCTCCGGGCGGGGGACCATGTAGTCGCCGGGCGGGATGGCCAAGGGCCGCACGGCGTCTCGCACGCGGTCCTCGTTCGGCATCTTGGGGTAGTCGCTCCTGTGCCAGGGGAGCATCATGTGAATGAGGGTGCTCGCCACGAACACGATCACGGCCGACAGCAAGATCGGGAGCCACAGGGACATCAGGCCGGTCATCAGACCTCCTAGTTGGGCGTGTGCTCGTGGCCGGCCGCGCGATGGCCGGTGCGCTGAAAGGCGAGGAACTCGTGAATGGCGGCGACGGCCGTCGGGCTGGTCGTCCGGAGGCGCACTTCCCCGCCCCGGGGCCGATCGATCACCTGGTAATCGATCGCCGCGCGCTGCGCGCGCATGACCTCCGTGCCCGGCACGACCTGCGCGTGGACCTGAAACGGCTTCGTGAAGTCCCCGGCGCGGAACGAGGCGGCGATGTCGCGCATGTGCAGCCGGATCGTCGCAACGCCGCTCGTGTCGGCTCCGTCGGCGCGATCGAGCACGACCCGTCCGCCGTCCGACAAGTCTTCGAAGACGTGGGCCGAGGTGTATTGATCCACGCCCATCACCGCGCGGCCGCGCTCTTGCATGGCGGCGTAGTCTTTGCCCTTGCAGGCACAGAGCGCGAGGACGGCGACCACGAGTCTCGGTTGCACCGGTCCCTATCGCGGCGGGTGGCCGAGCGTGGGCAATACCTTGTTCAGGAAGTCTTCAACCGGTTGGCGTCCGTTCGATCCCATGCGGTGCTCGTCCATGAGATTGATCGCCCGAGCGTTCGCGAGGGCCGCCTCGATCGGGATGCCGCGCGCCTGGATCAGGTAGGCGGCCCAGAGGTGACTTGCGCGCCAGGCCACCGTGCAGTGGAGCAACACTTTCCCGTTGGCGGCGTTCACCGCCTCCGCGAACTTCGCGAGCGTCTCGGGAGAGTACGGGTACTCCGCGTTCCCGCGAACGGGGAGATACACGTACCGCATGCCGAGTTCTTTGACGAGCGCCGGCTCGTCGAACGGGACGTTGCGCGTCATTTCTTCGGGGGTCCGCAGGTTCACGACCACCGTGACTCCCTGCGCCCGTAGGTCGCGCAGCCCCCGCTCCGTCGGCTGCCCGGTTACGAAGACGTCTTCGCCGACCTGGACGGCGCGATCTTGGAACCGTCCGGTCGTATCGAGGGTGACGGGAGCGGACACCGCTGTGACCGGGGCTCGCTTTGTGAATTGCTGTGACGGAAGGGTTCGCGGCAGGGCGGTCAGTGCCCCCGCAATCGCTACGGTGATGATTGCTCGAGACGTCGTCATATGAGCTCCTTGCAGGCTTAATCTATGTGGGCGTCGAGATCGTGACGGCCAGACCCGACTCGGTTGTACGTATGTTGATGCCTCGCAGGTCTGGGATCGTCGCTACGACGCCTGGGAAGTCCTTGGCGGTATACGAGGTGGTCAGTCCCAGGACGCGCGCCCCCGCTGCCTGCCCCGCCGCCACGCCCGCGGGAGCATCCTCGAGCACCAGACATGTTGCCGGATCGTGCCCGAGACGCTCGGCGCCGCGCAGGTACCCCTCAGGGGCAGGCTTCCCGTGCTCGACCGCCTCGCTGGTGACGAGGACCTCCGGGAGGGGCAGTCCCGCCGAGGCCAGGCGGGCTGCCGCGAGGTCTCGTCCGCACGATGTGACAATGGCCCAGCGGTCTGCGGGCAGGACGGTAAGAAGGGCCTTGGCGCCCGGGACCTCGGTGAGCCCCTCCCGATCGTGGAGCTCGGTCGAATCGAGCCACGCCACCTCGGCATCGGTGGCGAGCTGAGGGGCCGCCACCTGCAGCGTGTCGCGTGTGCGGCGGCCGTGCGCGATCTGCAAGAGGGCGACCGGATCCATGTGATGGCGCTCGGCCCACCGCCGCCACGTGCGCTCCACGACCACGCGAGAGTCGACGAGGACACCATCCAAATCGAAGAGGAGCGCCTGGCAGCGGAGTTCCCAAGACTCTGCCGTCATCGTGGGCACATCAGGTGGCTGGACGCCCCAGGGCCACCCTGACTTGACGCAGGTGATGTTCGTTATGCGCCGCGACGCTGTCGAATTCACCCCGCAACGTGCGCACGCCGTCCACGCTATGTACGAACTCGAGGTGGCCGCTGCGCTCGTAGTGCGCGCCGGCGTAGTAGATGATGGCGTTGCGCACCGATTCAAATACGTCCCGAGAGACTTCGAACGGCACGCGCGAATAGTCGAGGCCCTTCGCCCAGGCATCCTGATCCATCACCCAGACCACCGGACGTGGCTCACTGAGCACTCGGCGGATGCGATCGAAAAAGATGGTCTCGCTGTCGGAGAGGTGGTGCAGGATATGGCCGACGGGCCACTTGCCCGACGCGTACGTGCGCGCCAGCTCTTCGCGCTCGAGCGAGAAGCATTTCAGCGTCTCGTCGCGAGTCCGTTCAAGCTCTTGAATCAGCATGCACCTCATAGCGAAGCTGGACGAGACCATCCGCAAACTTCTCGGTAGACCGCAACGACAACGGGACATGACGGTGGCGTCGCGCGATCAGCGGAATGCCATCTCCAATAAACACTGGAACCACGCTGATGACGAACTCGTCGATCGCCTGCGCATCGAGAAACGAGGCGATGATGTCACCGCCACCCATCAACCAGATGTCCTTGCCAGGCTGCGCTCGAAGACGCTTCACGAACACGCCAATGGATTCGTTCGTGAATTCGACGCCCGAGGGAGCGTTGGCCGGGCGCGGATGACGGGAGAACACGATGCTTCGACTTTTTGAGTCGAACTTCGCCCCCATCCGCAGACTCACCTCATAGGTCTTCCGGCCGAGCACCGTCGTATCGATCGACTTCATGAAGGCGTTCATGCCATAGAAGCCTTTTGGTGCCGGGCGGGACGTCAGCCATTCCAGATCGCCGTCCGTCCGCGCGATGTATCCATCGGCGCTGGTCCCGATGTGGACGATGACTTTTCGTGCTATTTGGCTATCCCTCGACGCGTGGTGAGGTAGGCCGCAAAGCTGCCGAGCCAATGCCCGCCGGCGTAGTGCTCGCCCGTCACAGCCGCGAGTCCACTGGCAGCATGCGTGCGCGCCGCGGCCAGCAGTGCGCGCCGGCGCGGATCGCCAGCCGGCAATCCCGCCGCGATTCCCTCCAGCATCCACGCCCGACTGAGATTGAGGCCGTCCAGATGCGCCAGCTTGCCATCGGTCTTGTCGGTCACGACGCCAATCGGCAGCCACGCGCCGGAATTCGTGACGGGGAGGCGCGGGAGAAACCTCGTCAACCACGCCGCGAATTCGTCAGGCGGCAGGACGCGGCGCATCACGTCGGCCTCGGCGAGGCACGGCGAGAGGAAATCCTGGCCGGACGGCTCGTAGGTGAGGGGGCAGCCCTGGTCCTTGAGATGGAACTCGCGAAGTTTGGCGACGACCATCGCGGCGAGTGCCGAGTCGGCACCGCGCGCATAGTCGAGGATCAACCCAAATGCGAACGCGGTTTGGGCGTGTTCCCCTTCCCGAATGGGATAGGCGAGTTTCGGAACCCAGGCCTTGAGCCGCGCCACCACCGCCGCTTCGAGCGGCGTCAACGACGCTGACAACCCCGCCGCATCCGGCGTCTGCGACTCGCGCAGTTCGGCGGCCAGCTGCAGCAGCCAGGCCAAACCGTATGGACGTTCGAAGGTCTCGCGTCCGGTGCCATTCAGGTAGGCCACTTCGCCGGCGATGCGGGCCGGCGTGAGATTCGCCTTGAGGGCCGCGACCGCGTCGGTCGCGAAGGGCGCCGTGGGGAACTGACGGACCAGGCGCGCCAGTAGCCAATGGCCATGCACCGATGAATGCCAGTCGTAACAGCCGTAAAACGCGGGCGTCAGTTCATGCGGCGCCTTCACGTCGTCGGGGGAATTCAGGACATGCGAGATCTTGTTTGGGTATTCCTGCTGGACGCACGCCAGCGCCAGGGCCGCAAACCGTCCTGCGGTCGCCGCGTCGAGCGGGGGGGAGGCCGACGCGCGCTGTGCCCACGCGGATGCCGGCGCGAGGGCCACGGCCAACAGCGCCGAGACGACGATCTTCATCAACGCGTCGACGTGATCACGAGATTGCGGTACTCCACGGGCCCATGATCGCCTTGCAACATGATCGGCCCCGGCGTGCCTTCATGGCTGTCGAGCGCTCCGCCCGTGATCCCCGGGATGTCGGTTCGACAGATCACCTCGCGCCCGTTCACGGCCACCGTCACCAGACGGCCCACCAGCGTGATGTCGTAGGTCTGCCATTCGCCGGCGCCCTTGGCCGCATTCGCATTGGGAATGAGAAAGCCGTAGATCGCGCCGAGGCCTCCCGTCGAGACTTCATGTCCCGCCGAGTCCTCGATCTGCGCCTCGTAGCGGCCGCGCAGATACACGCCGCTGTTCCCGCCCGCCGGATAACGAAACTCCAGGTGGAGCTTGAAGTCGCCATAGTTTGCATCCGTCACGAGGTTGGCGCCGCGCTGCGTATTCGTGAGCACGCCGGCGACTGCCTTCCACTGATTCTGGCCGCCCACCGAGTGCCAACCGGTCAGATCGGTCCCGTTGAAGAGGCTCCGGCGAGAGCCCCACTGCGGGTTCCCCGCCCGCAGCGGTGGCGCCCGATGCCCGCTCCAGGCAAGCTGCTTGCCATCGGGCGTGGTCAGCGATCCCGCGAGCGTATCGCCGGTCAAGACGCCCGTGACCTGGAAATCCGCGGTGCCCCCTTCCCACTGCGGTGGCAGCGAGAAGCGGAGCGTGTCGTGCGAGAAATCGAGCCGAGAGACCGGTCGCACGCTGCCGACCACCGCCACGAACCGCCCCACGAGGACGCGGTTGCCCGACCATTGGATCTCGAGCCAGGACGGCAGCCGGCGGTCGTCGCTGCCGATGACGGTAAGGTCCCATCTGCCAGTGACGGGAGGCGCGGCGGGGGGGGGCGCCTGACCAGCCAGCGACGAAGTCAGGAGACAGGTGGCGGCGACGGCGAAACGTAGGCTTATCATCGGTGAACTCTCCACGCAGGAAGGCTCGAACCAAGAGGTTTGGAACCAGAACGGTGGTCACATCCAAGGCCGCTCAGCTGACGGCCTTCTTCACGAGCGCGCCGATCCCGGCCTCGTCGGCGGCGGTCAACTCCTTCAGGGCGAACGCGACCGGCCACACGGTGCCTGCGTCGAGGTTCGCCTTGTCGCTGAAGCCGAACGTCGCGTACCTCGTCTTGAACTTGTGCGCGCTTTGGAAGAAGCAGACGACCTTCTCGTCCTTGGTGTACGCGGGCATCCCGTACCAGGTTCTCGGCACGAGCGTTGGCGCGCTGGCTTTGACGATGGCATGGATCCGCTGGGCCATGGCGCGATCCCGAGCCGGCATCGCGGCAATCTTCGCGAGCACGTCCCCTTCCCCGTCAGCCTTCTTCCCGCGCGCTTTCAGCTCTTGGACACGCTCCTTCATCGCGGCTCGTTCCTCGGCCGTGAATCGCTTGACAGTCTTTGGGCTCATGAAGCCTCTTCTTTGGCGATCGCTACAATATCCTACGCGCGCCGTCAGCTTCAAGCGCTGCTCGCAGGCGACGGATCGAGAAAGGCACCTTGGGGCCGAGATCCCAAAGTTCAACGGCCCCGAGCGCGGGCCTCTCCCCAGTTCGCGAACCCATTGATACCTGGGGGGGTCGTCAGCTGCTGCTCTCCCGAGCCGTCGCGATTGATCACAAAGAGCTGAAATTGACCCCGCCCCCCGACCCGCCGGTGGAACACGATCTTGCTCCCGTCGGGCGACCACGAGGGCGTCAAGTCGCCGATCGTGTTGTCGGTCAGCTGCACCTGCCCCGTGCCGTCAGCGTTCATCACGCAAATCTCCAAGTCGCTACCACCGTGCCTGCACATGAAGACCAGACGCGTGCCGTCTGGTGACCAGGCGGGGGCCCGCTCTTCCTCGGCGTTGTTGGTCAGGCGCGTCGGCCGCCCCGTCCCGTCTGCCGCGGTCGTGTAGAGCTCGGCGCTGGGGTGATCGTCGCCGATGTCGGTGAGGGCGTGGCTCGTGTACACGATCGTCCGCCCGTCGGGCGACCAGTCCGGGTCGTCGTCGATCGCCGCCGGGTTGTTCGTGAGGTTCCTCGGCGGCGTCCGCTTCTCGAGGAAGTCCGCCACGTTCAGGACAAAGATATCGCCGTCGGTCGTGGCGGCCCCTGGCAGAACGTTGATTGGCCTCCCCTTGCCCGACGCCGAGGCGTGGAACGCGATTTGCTTGCCGTCGGGAGACCAGGTGGCGGAGGCGCCCGGTACGAGCGGCGTCTGTCCCGTGCCATCCGCCGCCATCACGAAGAGGTGCGAGACATTGAAGGGCTCCCCCTCGGCCCGCAGTCGGTTGCTGTCGAAGACGATTCTCGTCCCGTCGGGTGACAACGCGGGGAAACAGTCAAAGGCCGCGTTCTCCGTCACTCGCCGGGCGTTCGTGCCGTCGCCGTCCATCAGGTAGATCTCGGCCGCGCGCCACGCACGCTCTGGATCGACCGCGGGATCGGCCGCAGGGTCGTGGCGCGTGCTCACAAACGCGATCGTCGAGCGAAGCGGCGCCTGTTGCGCGCGGAGCAGGACCACGCCCGTCGCTGCGATCAGCACCGACGCGGCCAGGGTCGGCTTCGCGACTGTCCTGCGCATGTCCATGACTTCACCTTTCGAGATTGATGGAATACCGCAGGGGTCGCATGAGGTCCCTACACTTTGCGTACTGGGTAGCGCAGGTGTGTAACGCCGACGCCCTCGATCACCGTCGGGTTGCCAAGGATGACTGGCGTGCCGGCGAGGCGGTCAAAGAGTCGAACTCCGGAGCCAAGAAGGACCGCCGCGATGTCGACACGGATTTCGTCGAGGAACCCGGCGTTCAGCAATTGCTGGATGGTGTCGGCGCCGTGGACGCCGACGGACTTCCCGGCGGCGGCGGTTTTGGCTTGGTTCACGGCGCTTGCGATGCCGTCGGTCACGAAATGTACGGTCGAGTTGGGTCGCGGCCATCCGGCGGGAACATGGTGGGTAAGGACGAATGCTGGTCCCCACGCGTGGTTTCCGCCCCATCCTTGGGCTTTATCGAAGGTTCGCCGGCCGGTGAGCACGGCACCAAGTCCGGAAAAAAGACCGCGAAGGTGCTCGGCGCTCGGCGCGGACACGTTGAACGTCATGGGGTCCGACCCGCCGGTGTGGAATGCGACGTCGCCCGAGTTCATGTACCAGTCGAATACTTCGCCCACGCCATCGTTGCGGTCGGCGACGTAGCCGTCGAGCGACATGGACATGATGGCGACAACCTTCGGCATGGCGGGCTCCGTTCGAGGGATGGAGACGTCTGAGCCGTCAGTTCCGAATACGTGCGTACACGCTATTGAAGCCCATCTCCATCACGCCACCCAAGCGCAGCGTGTCGGTCCCGACAGATATCCAGGCGAACTCTCTGAGGTAGTCGACGCTTGCATTCAGACGAATGAAATCATTGCCCGGCGCGTCTTCGAATGCGATTCCGTAACTGTCCTGAACAGCGAGGGCTCCGTCCCGAGAGTACACAAATGTGCCTGCGCGTTGTGTCTCCGGTACGAACTGGAGACGCGCGGTGAAGCCTTCTGACACGGGTGTGTGTCTCTGCTGGGTTCGTACGTCGACCGACGCGACCCATGCCCACACGCCCGATAGGTTGGCTAGGTGGGATGGTTCGGTAGAACGTGCGCAGCTGAGAACGACGACTGCCGAGAGAGCAGTTCCAAGACCGACAGCGTACGATGAAGTCCTCGATCTCAAGTCCCACTTCATACGCGCACCTCCTGAGCACTGTGTGGAACTTCTACCCCTCCCACCCACGATGATTGCGTGCTGCCTAACGGACCGCGCCCAAGCCGCAGGCTCAACGGCGAGCTCGAACCTATTTCGAAATCATTCCGATCATCCCGAGCCACGTTTCTACCAGCTGAGGCCATCCCGTAATCGGAGATGCCGTGCGGCGCAGCCCAAATGCATGCCCGCCTGTCACATACACGTGCATTTCTGCGGGAACACCGGCCTTCCTGAGCGCCGCATAGTAGACGAGCGAATTCTCCACCGGATCCGTCGGATCATCCTCCGCCTGAAGCAAGAACGTCGGCGGCGTCCGGTTGCTGACGCGCAGCGCCGGATTCAACGCGAAACCCGTCTCGCGGACCGCCAAATGCCCTGGATAAAGCGCTACGGCAAAATCGGGCCGGCAGCTTTCCTTGTCGGCCGCGTCCACTGCCGGATACAGACGCTTCTCGAACAGCGTGCTCATCGCGGCGACCATGTGGCCGCCTGCCGAAAAGCCGAGCACACCGATCTTGCGCGGATCGATATGCCACTCCACGGCGTGGAAGCGCACCAGCCCCACCGTCCTCTGCGCGTCCTGCAGTGCCGTCAGACAATCCCGATACGGGCCCGACTTCACGCACGGCACGCGGTACTTGAGCAGCACGCACGTGATGCCTTTCGACGTCAACCAGTCACACGCCTCCGTGCCTTCAAGATCGATGGCCAGGACGTTATAGCCTCCGCCCGGGAACACGACCACCGCCGCGCCCGTGTTGCGTCCCTCTGGTGCATAGACGGTCAGCGTTGGTTGCGAGACTCGGTTGACGTAGACCCACGGTCTGCCGGCGACGAGTCTTGGGCTCCCCACGGCGTCCACTACCGTGCCGGACACTTCGGGCCCCTCGACTGGCTGCGCGTGAGGGACAGCACCCGGCCAGATCGGCACCTGCGTGTGGCCCGGCGATGGCTGCCAGGCGGTCTGCGCAGCACACGGACTTGCAAGCGAGAGCAGCAGAGAGATAGCCACGCCCGCCCACCCATCACGTCGCATCAAGCTGCTTGTACCCATCGGCCTACTGCGCGACCGACGTTCGCTAAGGCGTCATTGCAGCCCGCGACGCTCGCCTTCGTGTCCGCGAGATATGCGGCCACGAGTACCGGCTCTCGCTTGACTGGCCAAGTGATCGCCACATCGTTCGTTGCGCCGTGCGCGCCCATCCCCGTCTTATCTCCGACTCGCCACGTCTCCGGCAAGCCGGCGCGCAGCTTGTCGGCGCCAGTGGTGTTCCCGACAAGCCATGCGATCAGCTGATCACGAGCGGCCCGACCCAGATGCTCCCCGAGTAGGACCACGCGAAGATTTGCCACCATCGCGTTGGGTGTCGTGGTATCGCGTGCGTCGCCGGGGATGGCGCTGTTCAAGTCCGGCTCGACGCGATCGAGTCGCGTGATGCGATCGCCGAGCTGACGTAGGTACGCGGTGAACGACGCCGGGCCGCCAATCGTCTGTAGCAGGAGGTTCGCCGCGGTGTTGTCGCTGTATCGGATAGCGGCGCTCACGAGCTCCGATATTGTCATACCGCCCTCCCGCACGTGAGCGCGCGTTATAGGCGCGTACTCCAGCAAATCTGTCTCGCCGTAGGGCACCACCCGGGACAACTGTTCCGTCCCAGCGTCCGCACGAGACAGGATCTGCGCGCCCAAAAGCCACTTGAAGGTGCTACACATCGCGAAGCGTTCGTCCGCCCGGTACGCCAAGCGCCGCCCGGTTGCCGTATCGAGCACCGCAACGCCAAGACGCCCGGCGACCTGCCGCTCGATGCTGTCAAAGTCCGGAGCGGGAGTCCGTACACCAACTAGGCTGTCCAGGTCGAGCACCAGCGGCGACACGAGGCCACCCAGAAGCGCCGCGACGGCGTCTCTACGATGCATAAAGAGGAATGAGCCCGTTGGGTCGGAACACACCGCCTAACGGATCGCGCTTACGCTGCGGCGCGCTGAAGAACGAGTCATTCCTCAATCTACGCACGCCGTCAGCTTCAGGCGCTTGTTAGGCGGCGCGACGCGGTGCGCCTGCAAGCTGCCCGTGGCGTCAATCAGGACCAGGTCGATCCTTCACCCGAATGAGCAGACGCGTCGGCGTGCCGGCCGTCTCGAGCGCCGCGTTTACCACGTCCGCCAGCTCCAGCCACAACTCGCCGGGCGCCGCCGGTGTGAACTCGAAGTCGGAGGTCTCGCCGACTCCGGGAAAGAGGCGTGCCCGCCGCAAGGGCTGCGGCGGCACGTCAGCCCCGTCTTTCGCGATGAGTCGCCACTGCTGCGGCCCGTCCGGCCCATCGAGCGTGATCCGCAAGCCGGCATTCGCCGGAATGGAGACGAAGCGCAGCCGGTACGTCGTGCCAGCCACAAGCTCGAGCGGTTCCGGTGTCGCAGTGCCATTGATGAACAGCGTGGGACCGAACCGTTCCAGCTGCGTGAGCTCGCCGGTGACGTCGGCCCGGAGTTTGACACGGAGCCCGGCGGGCCCGGCCTCCGACAGCACGAATGTGTGCTCGCGCGCCGCATCCGGCGGGGACCCCGGGTCCGCGACGAGGAGCGGGCCGTAGAGACCGGAGACGAGGTGTTCCTGCGGCCCGTCGTGCACGTGGTAGATGAACGTGCCTGCCCGCGGGGGCGTGAACTCGACGACGAACGAGTCGTCGGCCGCGATCGCTGGCGCGGGTGTCCGGGCTCGCCGCTGAAGTCGGCCACGCCATCGAAGTAGCTCCGCTCCAGCTCGATACCGTGCCAGTGCACGGTGAGCGGGTACGGGAGCCGGTTGAACACCGTGATGCGCACCGGTTCCCCGCGCGTGAGCACGATGGGGGTTCCGGGAATGCGGATCGAGTCGCGGGCGGGCGCGCGCCCGTCCTCCTCGAGGACGAAGCCGTAGCCCGGTTCGGGGCCGTATACGTGCTCGCGAACGTCGGCAAACAGGCGCAACTGCCGCCGCGCGGTGCCCGGTACGCGCGTGACGGCCCCCGGCGCAGCGTGAACGGTGACGCCGAGCACCAAACCGCCCATGGGCGTCGTCGGGTCGTGGCCCTTGCGGTCCCCAGCCAGTCTCGCGCCGGGCATGCGGTCCAGGCGCTGATCGGCCGACATGTGGATCGCGAGATGACAATGGAAGAGCCAGTTGCCGGTGCGCTCGGGCGTCCATTGCAGCATGAAGGTTCCGCCGTCGTTGACCGCTTCCGTGACTTCGACCACCGGCCGCGCGCCCCGGGCGTGCTCGCGAGCCGCATTGCCCGTCGACAGAATCGTGAAGTAGAACCCGTGCAGGTGCATGTAGTGGACGAAGTTGGACGCGTTGATGATGCGCCAGCGCACGGGCGTCCCCTGAACGACCTCCAGCCGCTCGGTATTCGGCCAGGAGCGTCCGTTGATCGCGTTCAGCTCGTAGAGCGGCAGGCCCGGCTCCGCCGGCCGTGCCCAACGGGTCAGCGTGAAGATCCGATCGGGCGCAGGGCCCCGGGACGAATCGACGATCAGCGCCCCGACGAGCTGGCCATCCACGTTGGATCGCGGTACGGCGGCGTCGACATCACCGCCCCAGTAGAAGTAGGTGCCGGGCACGGTGGCCCGGTACCGGAACTCCCGGCTCGCGTTGACCGCGATAGCGACCGAGTCCAGCCGCTCCACGGAGCGATCCTCGAGCCCCCGGATCCAGATCGGCTTGTCGAGCGCGTTGCGAATGGTGACGCGCAACTCGGTACCTGCTGGCACCCGCAGCAGCGGTCCCGGAATGCGAGGCGCTTTTCCCTCCTCGGCGAAGGCATGCACGGTGAGGCCGCAGCCGTCCCGACCATCGGGATACCAGGCCGCGGGCCGGGCGACCAGGCGCACGGTGAGCATGCCATTCGCGAGGACTCCGATAGCGGCTCGATTGTCGTTGGGGACCGCGCGTGTGGCGACCGGGCGTGGCAAGTGGCCGCAGTCCGGCGGCCGGGCGCGCGCGTAGGGGGCGACCGCGAGGGCCAAGATCGGAACGGCGAGGATGGAGTCCGTCCTCAACATCACGTGCACCTTGATTGTGAACTCATCCGAAACTCCTGCGATGGCGGTTAACGTATCACGGATACGCGCCCTGGCGCCACCATATCAATGAACAACGTGGTAGGAAATCCTTCGATGAAGAAGCATGTGATACCAACGTTTATTCTCATCGCGTATTGCGTCATCCTGATAAAGGTCATGGTGTTCAAGGACATTCCAACTATCAGGATAGGCTCATTGATGTTGAATTTTGCAGGAACGAACGCAGGTCATGCACCCAACTTTGTGCCGTTCAAGACGATTGTGCCGTATCTGCTCGGTTATAAGGGGTGGATTATCGCCGGCGTGAATCTGGTCGGCAACATCGCTTTGCTCGTGCCGATAGGATTGCTTGCTCCTCATGTCTATCGGCGCATGACCTGGAAAGGATCCCTTGCGCTCGGCCTTGCTGCCGGTCTTTGCATCGAGGTGATGCAAACGGTGCTGCGCGTCGGCATCTTCGACATTGACGACGTGATACTCAACGCGCTCGGCGTCATGATCGGCTACGCCGCGTTTGCGCTTCTCCCACAGTGGATCCGTGCGAGAAACTAGTTGAAGTGCAAAGACTCTAGTTAGGCATACTCTATTGCGGGGCCCACGCCGCCGATCCCAGATGATGGTTGCTCGTCAGAAGGATTTGCCCAGTGCCGTCGGGATTGATCACCGTGAGGTCGCTGGACCCATCTAACAATCCGAACGCCGTCAGGACCAGGAAAGCGATTTTGGTCCCGTCCGGCGACCACGCGGGAGCCCCGGCCCACGATGGCCCCGACCACACTTGGCCAAGTGTAAGCAGCGTCGTCCCGGACCCGTCGCGGTTCGCCAAGTAGATCGCGCCGTTGCTCGCGAATGCGAACCGAGAACCATCGGGCGACCAGGTGGGCGACCCCCAGCTCGACCCCGCCGCGACTTGCACGAGGTGGGATCCGTCGGGGTCTATGACGGTGACATGCAATCGGCCTGGGACTACGATGCGACCGCCGTCCGGTGACCAGACCGGGGCGTCCTGGGCCATCGCGCCCGCGGTGAGGCGCGTAACAGTGGAGCCGTCAGCATGCATGATGTACACGTCTGCAGCGTCGCAAGCGAGGCACCCGCGCAGGAAGGCAATCTGCGTCCCGTCTGGTGAGAAGGATGGGAACAAGTCTGGCTCGGTGGGGCTTGTCAGCTGGGTCTGACCTGTCCCGTCCGCGTTCATCACATGAATCTCATTGTCGCTCACAAACACGATCCGCGTCCCGTCCGGCGACCACTTCGGGTATGAATCCCCGTGTGCGTTGTTTGTCAGATTGGTCACACCACTTCCATCCGAGCGCATCACATAGATGTCTTCGTTGCCGGAACGGTCGCTCACGAACGCGATGGCGGCGCCATCGGGCGACCACGCCGGGCGCCTGTCGCCTGCCACGTTTGTGACGTTCATCGCCGCCGGGGCGCCGGGATTACGCACATAGATCCCGCCAGAGTCGGGGAACACCAGACGCCGGTCGGTCACCAGCGTGCAGGCGATCGTCCAGTCGATCCGCAGCGTGTCCCCGGCGACGAACGCCGCCGTCTGGACGCTATCAGGACTGATGGCGCAATTCGCGGCGGCGCCGCGCAGGGCGAGGCGATGCGTACCGGGCGGCACCTTTGAAAGGGCGAGGGAATCGTCGATGCCCACGCCATGCAAGTAGCCCGCCCCGTCGAGCAGAACAAAATAGCCGTCAACATCTCGATCTACGCCGGTCGTGGAGGTCCGGACCACGACCTGGGCCGTCGCGGCCACACACGAGACGAGGAATGTCGTGGATGCGGTGTCTCCGACGCTGATGGATAGCGTCCGCTGGTTTGCACCCGTGACAGTGCAATTGCTGGCGACGTCGCGGAGAGCGACGTAGACCGTGTAGGCGCCGAGCTGCGTGTCAACATACGACGCGTTCGGTCCGATGGGTACGATCACGCCACCGCCGCCCGAGGCGTCTCCCTGCCATATCGCCAGTCGGTATTCGTCGTCTAGCTCCAGTCCGGTCGTCACTATAATGACACGGAGCGCTCCCCGGCCAACTGGGTCGGCTGGGCCGCTCTCCGCGCACGCGAAGATGAGCAGCAGCAAGGCCGCAGCCAGCGGAGGACGGTGATACCAGCGAGTCATGGGACAATGCTAGGGATCTGGCGTCAAGCGGGCGTCAAGGAGCGAATGCCGATGGCCGCCTAGCTGAAGAAAGAGTCATTCCATAATCTACCCGCGCCGACAGCTTCAAGCGCTGGTTAGGCGCCATCAGGGAGCATCACTGGGTTCAGAAGTGCAGGTTCACCGAGACGCGGATCGAGGATCCAAACCCCTGCGCCCCGCGCATGCCACTCAGCGTAACAGAGATTTTCTGCCAACGCTCGCTCGTGGAACTCGAGCCAACCACAAGTCCGACCAACGCCCCGCCCACGGCACCAAGTCCCGCACCAATGAGCTTGCCGTCCGTCGGCGCGAGATCCTCCCCCCCAACGCCGATTACCGCTCCGACGCCCGCCCCGATGAGAAACCCGAGACCCAGGCCAGTGAGCGCTCTGGAGTGCTGCCCGCGGCTCACTTCGAGCTGAGTGACCGAGCTGCGGGCAATGTCGATCGTACTTCCACTGTGCTGTTGGGTCCGGATCGCAAGGCGATCACCAGTGACGGCGATAACGGTGCCCACTGTCCAGTTGGCTCTGGAAGTCCGCGGCGCGGTCGATACGCGAACGCGAACACCCGGTTCAAGCGCGGGCGCGTCTTGTGCCTTCAAGCGCGCTAAGGGGAAAAGCAGAACCGCCATGACGAGTCGAACGTAACCCATGACCCACCTCCAAAACTGCATATCTCAAGAGAGCCGACTCACCGAGTGATGGCGCCTAACGAACCGCGCTTAAGCTGCGGCGCCGAGCTGGAATATTCACAAACGGAATTCTACACCACCGGAACGCGCGTGCGTCACCGTAGCCCGTGAGCGCGGGCGCCGGCAGCTTCAAGCGCTGGGTAGGCCGCAGCTCCAGTCAGTCATGGGCGCCGCGTGCGTTCTCCGCGCTCCGGTGCCGCACAGCCCCACCCCGTGGCGCGCACGAACTGCACTCCCGGGAGGGCCCGGATCCGCGGGATTAACGAGTCGGGGACCGAGGCCGCAAGCACGGGGTTAGGCGCCTGGTCCACTTCGACGACCCCAAGCGTGCGCAAGGTGTCCTTGTCCGCGTCGGTGATCGCCCGGTCGTAAAAGATTTGCACGTTAGCGTCGAACTTCGTCGTATCGGGCACGGTGAAGGCCGCGTTAGCGATTGCGGCGGGACCTTTCACGAGGGCGCGGACCGCGCCCGTGTCGAGCTCTGCGCGCAGAAGCGCAACCCGAAACTGGTAAAGTACCCGCCCCCCAACGGCCTGGACCGCGCGAACGTCCTCCGCATTCGGCATGCGGCCGTAGTTACTTGCACCTAGAGAGAGATCGACGATGACGCGCTTGGTGATCGGCGGTCGGGGCTCCCATTCACAAACAAAGCCGAATTCAGCCCAAAACTTGACAACGGGCACGGCCTGAGCGAGCAGCGGGGTCCCGATGCACGCGATAACGAAGGGCGAAACGAGAAGGGAGGAGCGCTTTGACCAACTCATGGCTGCGGCCTAACGAGAATTAGACACAACCGTGTAAACCATTTCGCACAACCTCCTCGCTGCCTAATCCGCCTGGTTCGTGCTCACTCAATGAAATAGGCTGGTCAGCCTAAGCGCAATATTACAGCAGATCGAAAGAAACAGGCGCGGCAGTCGATCACTCTGCCCCGCCGTTATGCACCTTCTGCTACGTTCCCCCTCTCGCACCGGGAGAGGGGGCGACCGTCGGTATCGATAACGCGAAGAACGCTGCCCATCTCGCGATCCGGATTCTCAAGCGGTAACCTAGACGTACTCCGACGAGCCTTGCACCTGGCTCTGCAACCTTCGGGGCCGCTTCGCCATCCAACACTAATCCACATCCGGAGCCCCACCATGCAATCGCGTTACATCGCCGGCGTATGCGCCGCGGTTCTCAGCGCCGGCATGACCGGTACGGGAGCCGATCAGCCCCTGAACGTGCGCCTCGGCTACCCCGCCGACGCCAAGCTGCTCATCATCAACGCCGATGATCTGGCGATGGCGCATTCGGAGAACGACGCCAGTCTCACCGCCTTCGACAACAAGCTCATCACCTCCGCCACCGTGATGGTTCCGTGCCCGTGGTTCGGAGAAGTCGCCGTGTACGCCAAAGCGCATCCCGACGCCGATCTGGGCCTGCATCTGACGTTGACCGCCGAGTGGCAGACGTTCCGCTGGGGACCGGTGACGCCGCGCACGCTCGTTCCCAGCCTCGTCGGGCCCGATGGATTCTTCTATTCCACGACCGAAGAATTTGCCCGGCACGCGAAGGTCGACGAAGTCGAAACCGAGGTGCGGGCACAGATCGAGCGCGCCAGGTCGATGGGCTTGGAACCGACGCATCTCGATGCCCACATGCACGCGCTCTATGCCACGCCGGAACTGTTCGCGGTGCTGCGGAAGGTGGCGCGGGACTACAGGCTGCCGATTCGCATGGCACGCAATGAGCAGGTATTCCGGGACCTGCTTCCCTATGTTGACGCCGCCGTTCCATTTCCCGACGCGATCTTCTCCCCGCAGGGCGACGTGCAGCCCGCTGCATGGAAGGACTACTACATCAATGTCGTCAAGCATCTGCAACCCGGCGTCACCGAGTTATTCGTGCACCTCGCGCACGACGACGCGGAGATGCGCGCGGTCACCGTGAACTTCCCCGTGTGGGATGCCGCCTGGCGCCAGCGCGATGTCGATGTCATGTCCAGCCCCGAGTTTCGTCAGGCTCTCGTCGATAACCACGTCATCCTCATTGGGTGGCGGCCGATCCAAAGACTCGTGCGATAGGACGATCTGGCGCGATTGAGGACAGGCGCTGCCAGCGTCAAGCGCGTGTTAGGCGGCAGGCCCCGCCGTGACATTCAGGCGATAACACGCACGAGCTGCATCAGCAAGTACAACCCCAGTGCGCCCAAGGGCCACTGCAAGAGGATCGGTAGTCGGTAGCGGCTCGCAATCTGCAGAAGAAGCGCGATGATGAAAACGGCAATCGGCGGCCACAAGGGGAAGAGCATCCAGCCGTCATCGAGTGCTCGAACCTCGAGACGCGATGCTGCCACAGCGGTGTACAGGAATAGCACCAGACTAGTGAGGGCTGTCCAACCGAGGAGCAATGCTCGTGCTCCCCACCGGCGTCGCGTGAATATTCCCGCACCGACCGCAAGAACGGCGAACGCAAGATAGATCCATTGTGCCGGAGTTGCTGTAATAGTCACGCGCTGGCCGTCTAACGGACCGCGCTTAAACTGCGGCGCGCTGAAGAAAGATTCATTCCCTAATCTACGCGCGTCGGCAGCTTCAAGCGCTTGGTAGGCAGCCCGTTGACTCCACCCCCTACGAAGCCAACCTCTTCTCAATTGTCTCAAGCAATTCGTCCAGGCGGGGAGCCAAGCCGCACACGCAAACCTTGAGTTGCTCATGCCACGCGTTGGCGTCTTCCCTGACCGCTTGCTACTGATCCCTTGCTACTTCAACGTGCCGACCAGCTCCTCCAACTGCTCAAACGTCTCATTCATGTCCCCGCTGGTGCTCCCCGACGCGATCGCCGCGTCCAACGCTTCCTTCGACGGATAGAGCTCGGTGAGAACAACGAATGTCTTGCCGCCCTGCTCCTGGAACGTCACCGTCGTGACCGACCCGTCTTCCCCACCCTCCTCGTTCGTCCACACGAGCCGCGATGGCGGCGTCACTTCCGTGTACCGGCCGTAGAACGCCATCGGCTCCGAGGCTCCATGCTTGAACACGAGCTTATACTTGCCCCCGGGACGAACGTCCATGTCGCACGAAAGCAGGGTCAAGCCGAGCGACTTCGGCACCCACCACTGCTTGAACAGCTCGGGTTTGGTCCACGCCTCGAACACGATGCGCGCCGGGCCGTTGATCGTGCGCGTGACGACCAGCTCGCGCGCGGACTTCCGCTCCGATGTCGTACGGTTCTTCATGGTTGTGGGCTCACTTGCGGTCCTTGCGTTCATTGCCTGTCTCCTTGCGTTTCAGTTGTTCGACCACCTGCTCCAATTCATCGAAGCGCGCGTCCCAGAGCCGGCGGTAGCGCTCGATCCACGCGGTCTCATCCTCCAGCCGGCGCGGGCCCAGCCTGCAAGTCCTCACGCGGCCCACCTTCTCCGTCGTCACAAGCCCCGCCTCCTCCAGAATGCCGACGTGCTTCTTGATCCCCGTCAGAGTCATGTCGAAGCGCTCGGCGAGCTCCGTGATCGACGCATCTACGCGTCCGAGCTGCTCCAGCACGCCCCGGCGGGTGGCATCCGAGAGCGCGGCGAACGAGGCATCGAGGCGGGCGTGCGTATACTGAACCATATGGTGCAGTATCTAATGGACGGATTGGCCGCGCGCAAGGGGGGCCTGGCGGCTAGCGCAGCGGGAGAACGACCCCCAGGACGTGATACGAAAAGTCCAAGTCGTCAATCTGAGTCCTGTCCAAATACAACCTCAACGCCGTTTGGATCTCGAATGGAGAAGTCGCGAACGCCATACGGACGTGTCCCAATCGGGACTGCGACTGTCGCCCCCCGCTTGATAACCTGTTCGTAAAGCACATCGACATCTTTGACCCAGAAGAAAACGCGCACACCTGTCGGTGCGTGCTCACCCTTTGCTAGATGCACTGCGGCATTATCGCGCCACACGACACTGTACTCGGGCGGGTCAGTCCCGCGGTCGACCTTGAACCCGAGGATCCTCCGGTAGAAGTCTGCCGTGGCAGAGACATCGGGGACCAGGAGCAACGGAGCGCCCTGATAGAACTGCTCGGGATTGTTCGTCGGAACATCCGGACGGCGCTCACTCCTCTTATG